>Ga0075436_100001395_pt1 | contig 16423 bp, 10 predicted proteins | sample RhiMethybrSRZTD5_FD_75303 | JGI IMG/M metagenome (GOLD analysis project Ga0075436, IMG submission 75303) | Populus rhizosphere microbial communities from Tennessee, USA - Rhizosphere MetaG P. TD hybrid SRZTD5 | ecosystem: Host-associated > Plants > Roots > Rhizosphere > Soil | place: USA...
CAATACGATGTCGTGACGCCCGGGAACCACGATTTCGACTTCGGGGTCGATTTCCTGCGCAGCGCGGCCAAACAGGCGACCTATCGCTACGTCTCGGCGAATGTCGAAGACTCGACCGGTGCGCCGTTCTTTCCGCAGACGGTGGTCGTCGCGCGCGGGCCGGTGAAGGTCGGTATCACCGGGTTCACCACGCCCGGCGTGATGTTATGGGACAAGGTTCAGCTGGCCGGACGCGCGCGGGTGCGCCGCATCGCGGGAGCCGCCCCGATGGCCCTCGCCCGGCTCGATGGGGAGGGCGCCGATCTCAAGATCGTGTTGATCCACAGCGGCTTTGGTGAATCGACCTACGATACCACCGGCGTCGGACCCGAAAACGACGCAGCGGTTCTTGCCACGGTAAACCCCAAACCGGACGTCGTGATCGTCGGCCACACGCACCGTGAAATTCGCGACACGGTGATCAACGGTGTTCACTTCGTGCAGCCGAAGAACTGGGTCCAGAGCCTGGCGGTCGTGCACGTCTCGCTGCGCAAGGATCAGTCAGCCGGAGGCCGGTGGCGGGTGACCAACGTCCATGCGGATCTGATTCCGCTCACGACGATGCCCGAGCTGACGCGCTTCACTCGGCGGATCGACGCGGCGCACCAGGCGGCGCGCCTGTGGGCGGGAACGCCGCTGGGCACCGCGGGCCCGGGCTTCGACGCGCGCTACGCCCGCGTGCAAGACACACCGCTGCTCGACTTCATCAATGACGTGCAGCAACGCAAGGCTGGTGCCCAGCTGTCGGCCGCGGCGGTCTTCGACGTGCAACCCGGTTTGCCGGAAGGCGAGATTCACCAGCGCGAGCTCTCGGGGATTTACCCGTACGAGAACACGCTGCGCGCCGTGAAGATTTCGGGCCAGCAGCTGCGCGACTACCTCGAGCAGTCGGCGCGCTATTTCCGGTCCTACGAGCCGGGCGGGCCGATCATCAACGACAGCTTCCCTCCGTACAGCTACGACGTCGTGAGCGGCGTCGTCTACAACATCGACCTCTCGCGGCCGGTGGGGCAGCGCATCCGCGGCCTCGCCTATGAAGGCAAGATCGTGCAGCCGTCCGACAGCTTCACGCTGGCGCTGAACAGCTACCGCCAGTCGGGCGGCGGCGGCTACACCATGCTGTCGAGCGCGCGCGTCGTGTACGACCGCGGCGAGGACATTCGCGAGCTGCTGGTCGACGAGGTGCGCCGCGTCCGCGCGCTGCAGGCGCCGACCTACTTCCATCCCAGCTGGGCGATCATCCCGGACCAGGCGCGCGCGGCGGCGCGAGCCGCGGTCGCGCCGGCAGTCATGGCGGTGAGCGTCCCGGACAGCACGGTGCTCCGGGTGCTCGCGCTGAGCGACCTGCACGGCCAGCTCGAGGCGCGCACATGGGATTGGTCGGGCGGCCGGCCCGTCGGCGGCGTCGCGGCACTCAAGCCGTGGCTCGACAGTCTGTCACGGGCCTGCGGCTGCACCACCGTGCGTCTCGATGCCGGCGATGAGATGCAGGGAACCGCACTTTCCAATGCGACGTTCGGGCGCACCACGATCGACGCGCTGAACACACTGGGGATCGACGCCGCCGCCATCGGCAATCATGAGTTCGATTGGTCGGTGGATACCATGCGGGCGCGATTCCGTGAAGCCAAGTACCCGTTTGTCTCAGCCAACATCACCAATACGGCGGGGGACGCGCGGCCCGAATGGGCGACGCCCTGGACGCTGATCACGAAGTACGGCCTGCGGATCGCGGTCATCGGGTTGACGACGTCCGAAACGCCGACGAGCACCGCGGCGCGCAACATCCGCGGCCTGGCGTTCGGGAACGGCGCGCAGGCGATCAAGCGCTACCTGCCGGCGGCGCGCGCGGCATCCGACTTCGTCATCCTGGTGGCGCATGCCGGCGCAGTGTGCGATTCGGGCGCAATGGCGGAGACGGGAGCGAGCTGCCATGGCGAAATCTTCGATGTCGCGCGACAGCTCGACTCGGGTTCGGTGGATCTGATCGTCGCCGGCCACACGCACCAGCGCGTCAACACGGTCGTGAACGGGATTCCCATCGTCGAGGCGCAGTCGAGCGGGCGATCGATCGGGGTGGTGGACTTCGTGCGTACCAGGGGCGGCGGCGCCGGCACACGCCGGGATGTTCGGATGCAGCTCGTCACGCCCTACGCCGATCAGGTGCGCCCCGACGCGGCGATGACCGAGACGCTCGATCGCCAGCAGCAGGCCGTCCGCGCGATCACCGAGCGCCCCGTGGGGCGCCTCAAGTTCCCACTGAAGCGCGAGGGGGACGAGTACGGACTGGGGCGGCTCATCGCCGACGCACAACGCAGCGCCGGCCGCGGCGACGTGGCGATCATGAACAACGGCGGCATTCGAGCCGACCTGCCGGCCGGCACCGTGACCTGGGGGAACGCCTATCAGGTGCAGCCATTTCAAAACCGGTTGCAGCGTCTGACGGTTAAGGGCGCCGTCCTGCTGGACGCCCTGGAGCACTGCGTCGCGGGACGCGATCACCTGCCCGATTGTCACATCGCGGGCGTGGAGGTTTGGTACGACGGCCGGAAGGAACCGGGGAAGCGTATCACGCGAACGCGGTTCCCCAACGGCAAGAGCGTCGAAAAGGATGGGACCTATACGCTCATCGTGAGCGACTTCATGACGACCGGCGGCTCAGGATTCGGCATGCTGAGCTCATCCCCGAGAGAGGACATCGATGTCGTGGATCTCGATGCCCTGATCCGCTACTTGGGCGTGCTGCCTGCTCCGGTGGAGGCGCCCGTCGAAGAGCGGTTCCATCGTGCGGACAAGCCCGGACCCGCCCGCTGATGCGGGTGTTCATCAACGACAAGGCGGTCGACGTCCCCCGCGGCGCCCGCGTGCGCGACGCGGTCGCACAGGCGGACGACGGGCTCGCGCGGCTGCTCGACAATGCCGCGTACGTCACCGATGCCGCCGGCCGGCCGGTAGACGCAGGCGACGCGATCGGCGAAGCGGGCGCGGTCTTCCGCGTCGTCGTATCGGCGAAGCGGGAAGGGAAGCCGCGGCTCACCAAGGACACGCTGCGCCGCTGGCCCAAAGCCGAGCTGCATGTCCACCTCGATGGCGCGCTCCGGCCCGCTACGATGCTCGAGCTGGCGCGCCAGCAGGGTATCGGCCTTCCGGCCGATACGCCGGAGGCGCTGGCCAAGGCGATGTTGGTGCGCGACGCCAAGAACCTCGAGGAGTACCTCGAGAAGTATCAGATCACATTGTCCGTTCTCCAGACGGCCGCCGCACTCGAGCGCGTCGCCTACGAATTCGTGATCGACAAGGCCGCCGAGAACGTCCGCTACGTCGAGGTGCGGTACTCGCCGCTGCTGCATCGTCCCGCGCTCACGCTCGCCGAGGCGATCGAGGCGCCGCTCGCCGGAATCCGGAGAGCGATGACGGAGACCGGGACCAAGGTCGGGCTGATTGTCTGCGCCATGCGCACCAGGCCGCCCGCCGAATCGCTGGAGCTCGCGCGGGTGGCGGCGGAGTATCGATCGGCCGGTGTCACGGCATTCGACCTCGCCGGCGCGGAGCGGGGGCATCCGGCCAGCGCGCACCGCACGGCATTCGAGTATGCGGCCGGGCACGGCATGGCCTGTACCTGCCACGCCGGGGAGGGCGACGGGCCCCATTCCATTCATCAGGCCCTGCATGACGTGGGCGCGCAGCGCATCGGTCACGGCACGCGCCTCGCCGAGGACCCGGCGCTGCTCGAGGAAGTCGTGGCGCGCAAGATTCCGCTCGAGATGTGTCTCACGAGCAACGTGCACACGCACGTGGTCCCATCGGTGGCGGAGCATCCCTTCAAGCGCTATTTCCAGCACGGCGTCGTGGTCACGTTGAACACCGACGGACCGCTGACCGACGGGATCAGCCTGACCGATGAGTATTTCCTGGCGCATGCCGTGCTGGGCCTCTCGCCCGACGAGCTGCAGCGCGTGGTGTTGAACGCCTGTGAGAGTGCGTTTCTGCCGGAGTACGAGAAAGTCGCACTGGTGTCCCGTGTGCAGAGCGAGCTCGACGAACTCGGGGGAAGGGGAGGGGGAGCTCCGTGACCTCATGGCGCCGGTTCACCTGGGCGTTCGCAGCGACGTGCATCTGCGCAGGGATCGTGTTCACCCTGCCGCGCTACATGAACCGGGCGATCGGTGCGACAATCCACGCCTTCACCCAGGACACCACACCGCGCGCCACCCAGGACACCACTAAGGCTCAGGTAGCGCAGCCCGCAGCGCCGGTGGCCGCGACCCCCCGTTCACTCGGCGCCCGTCTCACGGGCGTTTTCGGTCTCATTCTGATCCTCGGCATCGGTGTCGCATTCTCGCGTAACCGGCGCGCGATCAGCCGGCGGGTCGTCGCGTGGGGTGTCGGCCTGCAGCTCCTCTTCGCGATCTTCGTGCTCCGCGTGCCCGTCGGGCAGACGATCTTCCGCTGGCTTGGTGCCACGGTCACAAAGATTCTCGGCTTCTCCTATGCCGGCTCTGAATTCGTGTTTGGTGAGATCGGCAAGCAGCACTCGAGTCTCGGCGTCGTGTTCGCGTTTCAGATCATGCCGGCGATCATCTTCGTCTCCGCGCTGTTCGCCATCATGTACTACCTCGGCATCATGCAGATCGTGGTGAAGGCATTTGCCGTGGTGATGAACAAGATCCTGGGCGCGAGCGGTGCGGAGAGCCTCAACGTCGCGGCCTCGATCTTCATGGGGCAGACCGAAGCCCCGCTGACGATTCGCCCCTTCCTGCCGCGCATGACGCGTTCCGAGCTGATGACGGTGATGACGGCGGGGATGGCGCACGTGTCCGGCTCGATCATGGCCGCGTACATCGCGTTCGGAATCGAGGCGAGGCATCTGCTCACGGCGGTGATCATGACCGCGCCGGGCACGATCATGATGGCCAAGATCCTCGAGCCCGAGACCGAGGTGCCCGAAACACTCGGCGGCGTCAAAGTCGATATTCCGCGGACCGATGTGAACGTGCTCGACGCCGCGGCGCGCGGGACGAGCGAGGGCCTGCATCTGATGCTCAACGTGATCGCCATGCTGATTTCCTTCATCGCGCTCATCGCGCTCGTCAACGGCGCGTTCGGCTGGATCCACGGGTTCGCGCCCTGGTTTCCGGAAACGCTGCAAACGGTATTGGGCTGGGTCTTTCGTCCCATCGCGTGGGTCATGGGCGTCCCATGGCATGACAGTGGGGTCGTCGGCTCACTGCTCGGCGAACGCATGGTGATCAACGAATTCATTGCATACGCCCACCTCGGCCCGCTGAAGGGAACGCTGGACCCGGTGTCGTTCACGATCGCCACGTTCGCCTTATGCGGCTTCGCGAATCTGAGCTCCATCGGCATTCAGATCGGCGGCATCGGCGCGCTCGCGCCGGACCGCAAGCACGATCTCGCGCGCCTCGGCTTCCGCGCGATGATCGCGGGCACGCTGGCCAACTTCCTGTCGGCCACATTGGCTGGAATCCTGCTGTGATGGTGAAGGAGACGGGCAAGACGGGCGGTGCTGGTCAAGCAACGGCAGTCGTCAGGAAACGGCTCGGCAACCTCAAGCCGCGGGTCGCGATCGTCCTGGGTTCCGGATTGGGGTTTCTCGCCGATGAAGTCGCGCAGCCCATCCGGATCGCCTACAGCACGATCCCCGGTTTTCCTGAGCCGGGTGTGGCAGGACATAAAGGCGAGCTCGTGGCGGGCAACCTCGCAGGCGTCCCGGTCATCGTGCAGGCGGGACGCTTTCATCTTTATGAGGGGCACTCCGCCGCGACCGCCGGGCTCCCGGCACGCGTATTCGGCGAGCTCGGCATCGAGATCCTCATTGTCACGAACGCCGCGGGAGGGGTGCGCCGCACCTTTCCGGGCGGCACCCTCATGCTGATCGCGGACCACATCAATCTCATGTGGCGCAACCCGCTGGCCGGACCCTCGCAGCCCGGCGAAGAGCGGTTTCCCATCATGCACGATTGCTACGATCGCGACCTGAGAGTCCTCGCCCGCACGATCGCGCGAGACATGGGCATCGCCCTGGAAGAGGGCGTGTACGTTGCGCTGCTTGGCCCGTCCTACGAGACGCCTACCGAAGTGCGGATGCTCGAGCGCCTGGGGGCAGACGCCGTGGGGATGTCCACCGTGCCCGAGGTACTCGTTGCCCGCTCGCGCGGGATGCGGTGCCTGGGGTTTTCCATCATCACCAACCCGGGTGCCGGTATCACCGGCGAGGCCCTGTCACACGAGGAGGTTCTGGCCGTCAGCGAGCAGGTCGCCCGCCGGCTGTCTGTCCTATTAAAAGGAATACTGCGCCGGCTGATGCCGGGTTGAGCCTCGCGAGTTCCTGACGGTCTGTTTGCAACCCTTTTCCAACTCCTTCTGTCCTATGGATTAACCGCCGCGCGCTCGCCGTCAGCGTTCGCGACCGGGGGCACCGTTCAACCTCAGCTCCGGACGCATATGCCGACGACGCTTGCACTGCTTCTCGCTCTGGCGGGCACTCCACCGCCTGCTGTTGCCGTCGATTCTCCGCCGCCGCCTCTGCCCGCGCCGCAGCTGGTGCGTGCGATTCGCCTGAGCAGCGGCCAGGCCGTCACCATCGACGGCGTCCTCAGCGAGCCGCTGTGGCAGACTGCCGACCGGATTACGGGATTCACGCAGCGCGACCCCACCGAGGGTGCCGCGGCCAGCGAGAGCACGGTCGTGTACATCGCGTACGATGACGCCGCGCTGTATATCGGCGCCCGGCTGTACGACGCCCATCCGGATTCGATCATCGCGCGCCTCGCCCGCCGCGATCAGGGCACGAATTCGGATCGGTTTCAGGTGTTCATCGATCCCTATCACGACAAGCGGAGCGGGTTCTACTTCGGTGTGACGGCCGCCGGCACGCTGCACGACGGCACGCTCTTCAACGACGAGTGGGACGACGACAGCTGGGACGGCGTGTGGGAAGCCAAAGTCACCCGTGACCCCACCGGCTGGACGGCGGAGCTGCGCATCCCCTACTCGCAGCTGCGGTTCGTGCGACAAAGCCAGTATGTCTGGGGCATCAACTTTCGGCGTGACATCGCGCGGAAGAACGAGTTCGACTACCTCGTGTACACGCCGAAGAACGGCACCGGATTCGTCTCGCGCTTCCCGGACCTGGTGGGTATCGAGCGCATCGAGCCGCCGCGCCGCATCGAGGTGATGCCCTACGCGACGACGCGGGCGGCGTTTACCCCGCATGCGAAGCTCGACCCGTTCAACGACGGCTCGCAGGTCGATCCGGGCTTCGGGGCGGACGCGCGGTTGGGCCTCGGGTCGAACCTGACGCTCAACGTCTCGGCGAATCCGGACTTCGGCCAAGTCGAAGTCGATCCCGCAGTGGTCAATCTCAGCGATGTCGAAACACAGTTCAGCGAAAAGAGGCCGTTCTTTGTCGAGGGCTCGTCGATCTTCAATTTCGGGTTTGGTGGCCAGCGCAATTTTTGGGGCTTCAATTGGTCGGGCCCGAACTTCTTCTATAGCCGGCGGATCGGGCGTTCTCTGGGCGCCTCCGCGCCGCCCAACGGGTACGTAGACGCGCCCAGCGGGGCGCACATCCTCGGCGCAGTGAAACTCACCGGCAAAGTCGCCGGCAGCTGGAACGTCGGCGGGGTGACGGCTGTGACCGCGCGTGAGCAAGCCACCCTGGTGGACAGCACGGGCCGGCGTTGGAGCCAGGAGATCGAGCCGCTCGCGGGCTACGGGGTATACCGGGCGCAGAAGGAATTCGACAAGGGCCGGGAAGGGCTCGGGTTCATGACGACCTTCACGGCGCGTTCGTTCGACGATCAAGTGCTGCGTGATGTGCGCAACAGTAGCGCACTCATGTTCGGCTCGGACGGCTGGGTGTTCCTCGACGGCAAGAAGCGCTGGGTTGCCACCGCCTGGGTCGCCGGTTCGCGGATCGCGGGGTCGCCGGCGCAGATCACGGCCGTGCAACGCAGCTCCACGCACTACTTCCAGCAGCCGGACAACGAGCACGTCACCGTCGACACGTTGGCGACGGCGCTCTCCGGCGGTGCCGCGCGCGTGACGCTCGCCAAGCAGGGCGGCAACACGTTCGTCAATTCCGCCGTGGGGGTGATCTCGCCGGGATTCGACGTCAACGATCTGGGCTTTCTGTCGCGCACCGGCTACGTCAACATGCATTTCGGCGGCGGCCGGACCTGGACCAAGCCCGGCAAGCTGTTCCGTTATGCGGAGGCGGGCGGCGCCGTGTTCCGCAACTACGACTGGGACGGCAACATCATCTGGTCGGGCCTGTTCCAGTTCGGCTACGTGCAGCTGCACAACTATTGGGGCCTGAACTGGAACCTCGCGTACAATCCGTGGACGGTGTCCAACCGGCTTACGCGCGGCGGCCCGCTCGCCCTCATCCCGCCCGGATATCAACTGGGCCTCGATCTGAACAGCGACAACCGCAAGCAGCTCTCGGTCAACGCCGGCGGCGGGACGTATTACCGCTCGAGCGCCGATTACGATTGGTACTCGTACCTCAACCTGCAATTCTTGCCCGCGCCGAATGTCTCCCTGACCCTGGGGCCGAATCTGACGGGCGCGAACTACGCGCTCCAGTACGTGGACGCGGTCCCCGATTCGACGGCCACCGCGACCTATGGGACGAGCTATGTCTTTGGACGACTGCGCCAGACCGAGCTCTCGGCCGGCATCCGCATGAACTGGACGTACACGCCGACGTTGTCGCTGCAGGTGTACGCACAGCCGCTGATTTCGGCGGGCAAATACGATCAGTTCAAGCGGCTCGCGCGCCCGCGCAGCTACGAGTATGACTCGACGGCGGCGCCCTACAATCCCGACTTCAACTTCAAGTCGCTGCGCGGCAACGCGGTGCTGCGCTGGGAGTACATGCCGGGATCGACGCTGTTCCTGGTGTGGACGCAGGCCCGGCAGGCGTGGGACGACAGCGGCGAATTCGACTTCGGCTCTTCGATGCAGCGGATGATCCGGGCGCCCGCGGCGAACATCTTCATGCTGAAGGTGACGTACTGGTGGAATCCGTAGCCTAGAGACCTTCGCTGGGTGGTCGGCGGGGCGCGGGCACGAAGTGGTTGAGTGGCCCGTGCCCCTCTTTGCGTCCGAGCCCGGGAGCTGCGGCGATCGCGCGATGCACGAAGTCGAGCGCGTCGGTGACGGATTGCTCGAGCGAGCGACCGAGCGCCAGGCCCGCCACGATGCCTGCCGACAGCGTGCAGCCGGTTCCATGCGTTGAGGTCGTCTCGATCCGCGCGTGCGTGAAACGGCGCACGGCGCTCTGCTGCACCAGCACATCGACAATCGTGTCCGTGCCCGTGAGGTGACCGCCCTTGATGAGCGCCGCCCGAGCGCCGAGCTCGACGAGGAGATGGCCCGCGCGCTCCATCTGATCCGGCGTGCGCACAGCGTCCTCGATGAGAATCTCCGCCTCATTCAAGTTGGGTGTGACGAGCGCGGCCAACGGCACGAGGCGCCGTGCGATCACCGTCTCCGCGTCGCGGGCGAGCAGCCGGTCACCCGACGTCGCCACCATCACGGGATCGAGGACGTAATTGGGCAGGCCGTGTTCAGCGATGCGACCCGCGACCGTCTCGATGATCTCCGCCGAGCCGAGCATCCCCGATTTGACGGCATCGGGCGGCAGATCCGCGGCGAGCGCGTCGATTTGCCGTCCGACCAGGGCCGCGGGGAGCGCCTGCCAATCGAGTACCTGGACGGTGTTCTGCGCGGTGACTGCCGTAACGGCGCTCGTGCCGAACACGCCGAACTGATGAAACGTCTTCAAATCGGCCTGAATCCCGGCGCCGCCGCCTGAGTCCGAGCCTGCAATCGTGAGGGCGATCCTCATGGAAACGCTCGTGGCTTGGCGAAAGCAACGGGGCAGGCAATTTTAGGGGCACCCATGGCCAGTACGAGAACGCGCATCGGGAGTAATCTGCAGACGACCGTCCGTGATCTTCAACGGCGCAAGGCGCGGGGCCGCCGCGGCCTGGCGGTCGTCGAAGGCGTGCGCCTCGTCGAGGAGGCGCTGGCGGCCGGTCTCGAGTTCAAGGGGGCGCTCGTCGCTCCCGAGCTTGCCCGCACCACGCGCGGCCAGTCGCTCGCCGCCGAGCTGGCGAGTCACGCCGTCCCGATCGAAGAGGTCGGGTCGCGCGCGTTCGCGGAGCTCGCGGGGACCGAGACGCCGCAGGGCATCCTCGCGATCGTGCAGCCGCGCGCGTGGGCGCTCAACGACGTGACCGGGGGTCCGATTCTCGTCGTGGACGGCGTGCAGGATCCGGGCAACGTCGGGACGCTGATTCGCACGGCGCACGCGCTCGGGGCGTCGGCGAGCCTGCTGTTGCGCGGCAGCGCCGATCCGATGAACCCGAAGGCGTTGCGCGCGGCGATGGGGGCCACGTTTCGTCATCCCGTCGTCCAGCTCGACGACGCACCGTTCATTGCGTGGGGCCGCGAGCGCGGCCTGCTCCTCTGGGCGGCTGCCGCCGATGGGGTGCCGCTGCCGCGCGCACTGGAAGCGCGCGCGCGGAAGGAGCTTATCGCGGTGATGGTGGGCAACGAAGGAGCCGGTATCCGGCCACACCTCAATGAGCTCGCCGCGCAGCGCGTTGCGATTCCACTCGCGCGCGGCGCGGAATCGCTGAACGTCGCCGTCGCGGCCGGCATTCTGCTGTACGAGGTGCTGCGTGGGCGCTGACCCGCTGATCGTCGCCGGCGCGGTCCTGCTCGGACTCTGCGTCGGCAGTTTCCTCAACGTCTGCATCCTGCGACTGCCGCGCGATCAATCGCTGCTGCGGCCGCGCTCGACGTGCCCGCACTGCAAGCAGCCGATCGCCTGGCGCGACAACATCCCCGTGTTCTCGTGGCTGTGGCTGCGCGGCAAATGCCGCTGGTGCCATGCGCCCATTGCGAAACAATATCCCCTCATCGAAGCGTTGGTCGGCGTGTTGTTCGGAGTCTCCCTCCTCGTGTACGGCATGACGCTGCATGCGGTGGCGGCGGCGCTGTTCGGAACGATTCTGCTCGGCATCGCGATCACCGATGCGCGGCACTACATCATTCCCGACGAGTTTACGTGGGGGGGACTCGTGATCGGCCTGCTGCTCGCGCTCGGCGGCGGTGTGCAGGGATTCCTGCAGGCGTTGCTCGGCGCGGCGGTCGGGTTCGCGCTCTTGTGGCTCGTCGGCACCGCCGGCAGCTGGGTGTTCAAAGAGGACGCGATGGGCGGCGGCGACATCAAGATGATGGCGATGGTGGGTAGCTTTGTGGGATGGCGCGGCGTGCTGCTCACCATCTTCGCGGGCGCGTTGCTGGGTTCGCTCATCTTCGTGCCGCTCTCAGTCAAGAAGAAGCGACTCGTACCGTTCGGGGTATTCCTCGCGGTAGGCGCGGTGGTGGCGTTCGTGTTCGGCGATACGATCATCGCCTGGTATGGGCATTTTCTCAAAGGTGACTGACAGGGATGGGTAATCCGTTCGAAGGATTGTTCGACAGCGGGAACGTGCTGGAGCGCGTCGGCATCGACATCACAGCGCAGGCGCGGCGTGGCGATCTCGAGCCCGTGCGCTGCCGCGATGCCGAGGTCGCGCGCGTGATCGATATCCTGCTGCGGCAGGGGAAAAACAACGCCGCGCTCGTGGGGCGCGCGGGTGTCGGGAAGACGGCGATCGTCGAGGGCCTGGCCCAGCGGATCGCCGCCGGCAACGTCCCGCCCGCACTCAAGGACGCGCGCATTCTCGGATTGGACCACGTCTCGATGCTCGCGGGAACGTCGTTCCGCGGCCAGTACGAGGACCGCATCCGCCGGCTCGTCCAGGCGCTGCAAGCCGATCGCAATCTCATCCTGTTCGTCGACGAGCTGCACAACCTGATTGGGCAGGGGACCGCGATGGGCGCGGCGATGGACGCGGCCAACATGCTGAAACCCGCCCTCGTACGCGGCGACATTCGCGTCATCGGCGCGACCACCGGCGAGGAGTACACCAAGTGGATCCGCTCCGACCCCGCCCTCGAGCGGCGCTTTCAACCGGTCACGATCGAGGAGCTGGACGCGATTCAGACCTGGGAGGTGCTCGTCGCGCGCCGGCCGCGGCTCGAGCGCCATCACGCCGTCGCCATCGTGGACGACGCGCTCAAGGCGGCGATCGTGCTGACCGACCGCTTTGTCCCGGAACGGGCCCGTCCCGACAAAGCCATCGACGTGCTGGACGAGGCGTGCGCGCACGCGCAGGCGACGGCCCAGGTCTCACCGGAGCTCGACAAGCTGATCCGGGATCGCAAGAAGCTCGAAGCCCTGATTCGCCGGGGCGCGAGTGAAGAGGCGGAGTCGGCGCCGGAAGAGCCGCTGCCCGATCTCGCGACCGTCCTGCAGCGATTTGGCGAGGAGATCGAGTCCCTGCTCGGGGGCGGCGAAGGGCGGCGAAGGGCGGCGAAAGAAGCGGCGGCAGAGGAGTCGTCGCCGCCTCCCGCCGCCGCCGCAGCTCGCCGCCCGCCGTTGGAAGAGCAGCGCGCCGATCTCGACCGCCGCCTGCGCGCCGAGCTCGAGCGGCAGGGCATCGTGGTCAACGGGAAGGATATCGCCCGCGTCGTTGGCGTCGCCGTCGGGAAAGGCATCGAGTGGGCCGGCTGAGGCTCGCGTCGCGGTGTGGGGTCGTCGTTGTGCTGGTCGCCGGAAGTGCATGTCGCGAGCGCGCCCAGCAGGTGCAGAGCGAGGCCGAGCTGAAGGACATGGTGCACCGCATGATGCCGCTCGTTGCGCAGGCGGCCGGCCTGCCCTTCAAGCGCGAGCCGCTCGTGCTGCGCCGGTCCCGGGAGCAAGTCCGCGACTACGTCATTCACAAGTTCGACGAGGATCTGCCGCCCGGCGATCTCGCCGGCCTGCAGTCGTCGCTGCGGTTGTTCGGCCTGATCCCCGATTCCCTGCAGCTGCGGTCGACCATGATCGATCTGCTGACCGAGCAGATCGCCGGATACTACGATCCCGATTCAAACGCCCTCTACATCCCTGCGGATATCGAGCCGTTTCAGCTGCGCGTCGTCGTGTCGCACGAGCTGGTGCACGCGCTCCAAGATCAGTACGTGAAGCTCGACTCCATCATCACGCAGCGGCGGCGCAACGACCGGCGCAGCGCGGCACAGGCGGTGCTCGAGGGACAGGCCACCGTCGCGCAAATCCCCGTGCTGATGCCGGAGCAGAAGCCCGACACGTTCCCGCTGGGCTGGTTCTGGAAACAGCGCGCCGTCATGGCGCAGCAGCAGGCGCGCATGCAGCAGTTCTCCAAGGCGCCGCTGTGGCTGCGCGAGGGTCTGGTATTCCCGTACCTGGGTGGCGCGGATTTCGTCATCTGGTACCGGCGGAAATATTTCGATGAGTCGATCCTCGATCCGCTGCACATGCCGACCTCCACCGAGCAGATCCTGCATCCCGATCGCTACGCCGCCAAGGACGAGCCCACGGATCTGTCCTTCACCGGGCCGAAGGTCGACACGGTCCAATATGAGGACAATCTCGGCGAGTTCGAGACGCGGCTGTTATTTCAGCAGTGGCTGAACGACGAAGCGGAGGCGGCGCGGCTCGCGCAGGGATGGGACGGCGACCGGTACCAGGTGTTGGGCGACAAGGCGGACGCGCTGGTCTGGTATAGCGTGTGGGACGACGGCGTCGCCGCGGCCAGATTCGCGCATGGGCTCGAGCGCGCGTGGGCCAAACGGCGGGCCAGCGAGCCGGCAGGCAGACGTTCGGAGATCCAGCAGCTGGCGATTCAAGGCCGACCGGGTGTGCGGTTGGTGGACGCCCCTGCGATTTGGAAGGGATGGACGACGCTACCGGCCGTGCGACTCAGTGCAGGAAACGAGTGATGGTGTAGATAGCGAGACCGACCAGTCCTCCCACCAGCGTGCCGTTGATGCGGACAAACTGAAGATCTCTTCCGACCGCCAGCTCGAATCGCCGCGACGTCGCCTCGGGGTCCCATCCCGCGACGGTTTGCGCGATCAAATCGCCGATTTCGACGCGGTACTTCTCAACGACCCCTGCGGTCAGATCGATCAGCAGATCGTCGATCTCCGAGAGAATGGCGGGATTCGATTGCAGCGTGCGGCCGAATTCACTGAGACCATTATCGAGCGGAGTGGGGAGCGTGCCGTCTCCACTGGGCCCCCCCCTTCCGGTTCCCTCCCCGTCGACGCTCGTCGCGTACGTGCTGACAGCCTGTTGAATCCCGTCCCATAGTCGTTTCGAGAGCTCGACCGTCCCCTCGTCCATCAGCCACTCTTCCTTGAGCGCTTCAGCGCGCGCGATCACTTCGGGCGAGTGCTGCAGGCGGTCGATGAAGTCCCGGATGGCATCGTCAAACGCGGTCCGCAAGGGATGCGCTGGATCCTTGACCATATCGCCCAGCAGTCGTTCGACCGCCGCGATGATCTTTTGATAGATCTTGTCATCCAGAACGGGCGGCACCCACCACGGCGTCTCGGCGCGAACCCGGTCGCGAATCACTTCCCGGTTGTTCCGCACTGCGTCCGCCGCGAGGCGGACGGCCGCGTTGAGCAGCTCCTCCTGGCGGTTGTCGGCGAGCGCCAGCGCGAGCGTCTTGCCGAGCGCGGGCGCGACGCGAAACGAGCGCACGCGATCGCGCACGACGTGACCGACCAACTCCTGGACCTCGTCGCGCGGCAAGGCCTCGAGCGTCTTGGCCAGGCCGCTGGCGAATTGTCGGGCGATTTGACGGGCGTGCTCGCGGTCGGCCAGCCAAAGCGCGGCCCGCTCCGCCGGATGCACGCGGCGCAGATTGGCGCTGATCACTTCACGCGAGAGGAAGTGCTTCTGGACGAATGTGCCGAGGATCTGCCCGATCCGTTCCTTGCGCGTGGCGACGATGGCGGTGTGCGGGATGGGAATGCCCAGCGGATGCTTGAAGAGCGCCGTCACGGCGAACCAGTCGGCCAGGCCGCCCACGAGGGAGGCCTCGGCCGTCGCGCGGATGTAGCCCAGCCACGGATACTGCGGCTCGAGCACCAGGGCCACGATGAAGATCAGCAGCGCGACGGCCAGCAGCCCGGTCGCGCGCCGCTTCATCGCGTCTAGGCGGGCCTGGCGCTCCGCGTCATCGGGGCGCGACCACTGTGGTGTGACAGCCATAGGAGGCAAACTTAGACCCCCACTTGGTTTCGGGGTACTCGCCATTTAGCTTGCTACGCTTATGTTTACGGCCCTTTCCGAGGAGCTGACCGGCGTACTGAACCGGCTCCGGGGCCGGGGGGTGCTCTCGGAAGGCGACGTGACCGACGCGTTGCGCGAGATCCGGCGCCACCTGCTCGAAGCGGACGTGAGCTTCGAGGTTACGCGGGGTTTCGTCGAGCGGGTTCGCGCAAAGGCGATCGGCGCGCTCGAGGTCAAGGCGGTGAATCCCGGCCAGCAGGTTACCAAGCTCGTGCATGACGAGCTCGCGCGGTTGTTGGGCGCGACCGAAGAATCGCTAGCTCGTGGTGCAGGGGCGCGGCATGCAACACCCCTGCAGTTCGCCTCTGTAGGTCCAACGGTGGTTGTGCTCGTGGGGTTGCAGGGCTCGGGCAAGACGACGACCGCGGCAAAGCTCGCGCGGCGCCTGAAGCTCGAGCAGAAAGCGCCGGCGCTGGTGGCGGCGGATATCTATCGCCCGGCGGCGGCAGAGCAGCTGCGGCAGCTGGGCGAGCAGATTGGGGTGCCTGTACTGGGTGCCCGCGCGGGGGATGTAGGGGCGCAGCATGCTGCGCCCGTACCCAGCCTGGTTCGCGATGCGATACGCGATGCCGAGTCCGCGCGCGCCCGCACGGTAATCGTCGATACGGCCGGCCGCCTGCAGATCGATACCGAGATGATGGACGAGCTGCGCGCGGTGAAGGAAGCGGTGAAGCCGCGCGAGATTCTGCTCGTCGCCGACGGGATGACGGGGCAGGACGCGGTGAAGATCGCGCAGGGCTTCCACGACGGCGTCGGGCTGACCGGCGTGATCCTGACGAAGCTCGACGGCGACACCCGGGGCGGCGCGGCGCTCTCGATTCATGGCGTGACCGGCGTGCCGATCAAGTACATCGGCGTCGGAGAGAAGACGGATGCACTGGAGCCGTTCGATCCCGTGCGCATGGCGGGACGGATCCTGGGGCAGGGCGACGTGGTCGCGCTGGTCGAGAAGGCGGCAGCAAACGTCGATGCCGAAGCGGCGCAGCGACTCGAGCAGAAGGTCCGCTCCAAGAAGGGGATGGACCTGCAGGATTTCCTGGTCGCGTTGAAGCAGATGCAGAACATGGGTCCGCTCAAGCAGGTGCTCGGACTGCTGCCGGGGATCAACGCGAAGGCGCTGCAGGGTGTGTCGCT
>Ga0075436_100001396_pt1 | contig 16412 bp, 9 predicted proteins | sample RhiMethybrSRZTD5_FD_75303 | JGI IMG/M metagenome (GOLD analysis project Ga0075436, IMG submission 75303) | Populus rhizosphere microbial communities from Tennessee, USA - Rhizosphere MetaG P. TD hybrid SRZTD5 | ecosystem: Host-associated > Plants > Roots > Rhizosphere > Soil | place: USA...
AGCGGCCCGGGCTGGGTGATGCTGAAATCCCAGAGCGAACTCATATTTTGTGTGGCCACGCGCGCGGCCCAGATAATCCCGCCGGCGGCTACCAGGCTGCCCGCGCGCTCCTCGAAATTGATGCGCATACGTCCGCGATGCTAACGGATGAGGGGGAAAACCACTAATTACCATCGTGCTAGCTCATGCAGGCCATACGCGCGCTTTTGCTCGTTCCGGTAAGGCCAGCTCACCACGTCTTCCGAATCCGCGTATCGAAGGCAAAGCCACCGTTCTGGTCGCGGGTGCCGCTGAACGATAATCTGGGCGAAACCTTGTATTGCAGCTGAATGACCTGCTCCTGGGTGCTGGTTACGTCGCTGGAAAACGTCACAAACAGGTTGCCGGTAACTCTTTGCTGAATCGTGATACGCGCACCTTTGTTTGCTGACCCAGAATTGGCCACTCCTCCCAGTTCAGGATCCACCGAGAGCTGGGAAATGCCCGCGACCTTAGCTACGCGGCTGGTCACCTGGCTGGTGACTTGCGAAGCCACCACCGATTCCGCTCCCAGCGTGCCCGGAGTGGGATTGGCGGCCGCGGCTTCCACCGTGCTGCCGAAGGCCAGCAGGTGAATAATGTCGGCAGGCGGCAAGGCCGGAACCGAAGAATAATTCGTATGCATGCGGTCCACCGGCCCTTCGAAGCGAAGATAAATCTGGTATTGCTTAATGGTCGTGTTGGCGGATACGTTCAGCGTCGGCTCGGTACGTGTTGGGTTGGCGAACTGAATCGTTCCGCCTTCCAGGACGTACCGGTTGCCCATAAAAATCAGGTCGCCGCCGTTAATGTTCACCCGTCCGACTATTACCGGGTCAGAAGCCGTGCCCCGCAGTTGCAGGTTGGCGGCTGCCTGCAGGCTCAGTGTGCGGCTCACCATGTTCACTCCCGTAGTGGATTCCACTGCAACATTCAAGCGTAAATTCTGAGTAAACCCACCCACCGGCGGGGGTGCCGCTTCGCCGCCGGCGAACTGGTTGAGGAAGGTGGTGAGGTCAAAGTCCGGAGTAAACGACAGTTCGTTCACCTGCACCCGGCCTCCCAGCATGGCCGCTTCACGGGTGCCGACAAGGGTCAGGTTGAGGTTCAGGCCCTCGCGAATACCCTCCGGATAGAGCAGGCGCATGTCTTTCGCCGCCATGGCCAGATCAAAACGGAGTGCGGGACGGTACATAACCCCGCCGGAGGCGGTCACCGTGCCGCCGCCCACTGTGCCCTCAAAGTGCGTGATGTCCAGGCGGTTTCGGGTCAGCGTCAAAACGCCGTTCCCGTTTTGCAGCCCGATGGGCGCACTGCCCGAAGCCAGGTTCGCATTGACGATTTGCACCTGGCCCTGAATATTGGGGTTGGAGCGCGCGCCGTAGGAGTTGATGTTCAGCCGCACCTCTCCCGAGCTGGTAATATCGGGCGAAAACAGCTGCGCGATCTGCAAGTTGATGTTGCCTACCAGCAGCATCGAGGCGGGCGCCGCGCTGTTGGTCGGAACCGTGGCTTGCATCTGCAGGTTGGTATCGGTGCCGCTGATGGTGGTGCGCTGCAGCGCCAGCACGCCGTTCACATAATCAATATGGATGGGCGCGGCCGCTCCCAAACGAATGGTGTTCCTGTAATTCACCTGCAGAACCGGGATGGTGGCGTGGGCGTTGAGGGCGGCTCGGTTTTTCAGCGGGCCCTGCAAGGTGGCATGCAGCTCGGTCTGGCCGGACATGTCCGCCGCTTGGGTTGGCGCGTACAGGGCCACGATGGGCTGCAATGCTACCTTGCTGGTGTCGATCGCCGCCGTGGTGTAGTAAGCGCCTGTAAGATTAACTCGGGCGTGAGCGCTGATAGCCGTGCCAATCACCTGCGAGTTCAACGCAACCGTCGCCACGTGGTTGGCCACATTGGTCTGCATCAGCAGTGAATTGACCGTCTGGTTTTGAATGGCCAACTGCGGCACCTGCACGGTCGCGGTCAGCTGCGGGTTGTCAAAGCTTCCCTGCCCGCTGGCGGTCAGGTTCACGACTCCTGATACCGGCATGTTGCGCGCCTTCACTTCCTGCAATTGGGCCAACTGGATGCCGACCGCGCGCACTTGCGTGCTGTAAGTCTGGGCACGCGGATCCACCGTGAACGTTGCCTGTACCGTGCCGGCCCGTGGCAACTGCAGGCCAAGGTTCCCACGCACCTGTGTGCCATTGGCCTGGAACTGCAGAGCAGCCGATTGCAAGGGCTGGCCCTCTACCTGCGCCTTGGTCAGCTTCATGTTGCCCTGGCCGCTGGGATTCAGCTCCGAACCGTGCAGCGAGACATTGAAAGAGAGAATGCCCGACGCGGGCACTTGCTTCCCTGCTGTCCTCGCCAAGTTGTCCAGGTTGAGCTGGGAGCCGTTCAGCGCCACCTGCAAGGGGCTGGAGGAGGTGAACTTCCACTGCCGGAGCTCGACGCCCAGATTGAACGTGATCCGCCCGGCAGCGGGTGCCTGCAAGACCCCGTTTCGTAGGCTGGCTTGCGATGGCCCGGCGCTCACATCAGTGCGCAGTGACTTCCATGCGCCTCCGTTCACGCGCAAGTTGCTGGCCGTCAGCACTCCGCTCAGTTGCGGACGCGCCGTGGACCCGCGAACGGTTCCCACAAAAGCTCCCTGGCCATACACATTCATGCCCGCGGTCGTGCTCGCCGGCAGAAAGCTTTCCAGCTCGTGCAGATTGTTGGAGGTAAACCGCACATTCAGAGCGGACGAGGTGCTCAGGATTCCGTCCAATGCGACCGCGGTCTCCGGCGTACGGATATAGCTGGGCGCCAGTGCCAGTTCGTGATTGCGAGCCGTGTACCGCCCCTGAATCTGCGCATTGAGCGGCACTCGCCCGCCGGCGCCCGCCGGCTGGAAACTGCCCTGGGCGTTGGCGTTCAGGTTCGCCACCAGATTCTTCATGGTCTTGCCCCAGGCAGCATTCAGATTCAGGTTGCTGCTTCCCGCGAGCTTCAGATCCTTCACCGCGGGGGAACTGCTGACGCCGCTCAGCGCTCCCAGCGACACCTGGCGCAGCGCAGCCTGCACCCGGGTATGAGTAGCTCCGGTGAGATCGGCCATGGTGGCATTGCCGCTGAGCTGCCCTCCGAATACCAACCCCCGCAAATTCGTGACGTAAAGATTGCCTCCAGCCAGCCGGTAGTTAGCCCCAAGATCGCGAAGCTGCGCGCGCACGCTGCTGCTGCGCAACTGCAGCAGCGCGCTGCTCAAGGTGCCGGTCAATCGCGCCGCCTCCAGCATGGGCTGATTGGGCCGGCTCTGATACTGCAGGTTGCCGTTCAGTCGGATGTCTCCCAGGGGCAGCGACGGGTTCTTCATGATGCGGCGGAACTCAGCCGTGTTCAGCAGGGCATCGTAGTTGGCCTGCAGGTTTGGATGGGCGTAATCGCTCAATGTCGCGGTCAGCACGAACCGGGAGGCTCCACTGGTCAGCACGGCACGCCGCAGAGTGAACTGGCTGGGGCTGGCGATAAAATTCGCCTGCAAGTCATGCGGGATGGGATTGAAAGTACCCATCTGCAGGCGTCCGTTGCTGTAGCTCATATTGCCCGAGTAGCTGCGAGCGGCGGTGTTGAAGGCGGACTGGAACTGCAGGTTGTGCAGGTCCGCGTTGAGCACGCTTTTGCGGTTGTTGTAGTAAACCTCTCCCCGATCCAACACGGCATGCCGCACACCAAGATCAAAAATACTGGTGTGGCTTTGTCCGCTGCTCTTGCTTTTCGGGAGGTTGTCCGTCCCATGCCGGTCTACAAACGCTCGCGCCACCGGGTGGTCCACCTGCAAGGAATTGAAGTACCACTGCCGGTGAAGCAAAGAGGTGACCTGTATGCCTACCCCGATGTGGTCCACCTGCAGAACGGGCGGGGTTTGATAAGGAGGCGCCCCATACACGGTCACGTTGTATAGGTCGAGGGTCGGGCTGATTCCGGAGAAGTGCAGGGCAAAGTTGCCCACTTTCACCTGCGTCCCCAATGACGCAGTCACTTTCTTCTCTGCCGCATTCAAGACATACTGGTGGGCCATGTTGCTCTTCAACAGCACAACCACACCCACTACGACCAGGATAATGATGACGAGCACGCCAAGGCCGATCCACTTCAGGGCTCGGCGCCAGCCGTGACCATGCGGCGGAGGCGCCTCGAGTCGCGGCGGCTGCGGTTCGCGATGGGGAGGAATCGGGGGTACGGGAGCGGCGCTCAAAATGCTTGTCCTATGGTTATGAAGAATTGTGTAGCTTTGACTCCCGGCGGCGGGTTCAGGTTGTGTCCAAGGTCAATGCGTATGGGCCCTACCGGGGTTTTGTAGCGCAAGCCAAGGCCCACGCTGTTGGTGTAATCGGCACCAAAGTTGTGGAAGCCGATACGCTGGTACACGTTGCCACCATCATAAAACGGCACCACGCCCAGGTTCTTGTGCACCAGGGGAAGGTCGTAGTTAATAGGAATGCGGAACTCGGAATTAACCAGGAACAACTGGTCGCCGCCTGTGGGCACGGTGATGAACGCACAGGTGGAAGGCACGCCCGGTGTGCCGCAGGCGGGAATGCTCTTTTGGGGACCCGCTCCGTTCAGAGGGAATCCACGAAGGGTGCTGCCGCCGCCGGAAAAGAACCTCTCACTGAGCGGAACATGGCTGCTGCCAAAGGGCTGCTCCAGGCCGATGCGGATGCTGTTGGCCCAGACGACACCCTTGAGGATGTCCTTGTAGTAAGCCGTCTGCAGCATCAGCCGGGCAAAACTGAAGTTGGAGCCCAGGGCAGCCGGGTTGAAGCTTAGCTCATACGTTTCGTAAATTCCTTTGTGCGCGTCCAGAGCGCTGTCGCGCGTATCCCGGACAAAGCTGGCGGAGAGGGTCGAAAGCCGGACGTGCCGGTCAGACGGGGGCACCAGGCCAGGAATCAGCAGCCGCGTAAGGCCAGTCTCGCTGAAGTTGTAGCGCAGGAACAGGTTGTCGGTCTTATCCGCATTCATGGCGTGCTGAAATTGCAACCCGGTATTGGCCTCTCGCGAGGTAAAAATGGGATTCTCGCTGTTGTGCTCCCCTCCTATAGAGACCGTCGCCTTCCAATCGGTCCAGCGCAAGTTGGGGTCTATATAGCTAATGGAGCCCTGCTGGTCCAGACGGCCGGCCAACCCGGAGATGGTGAAGGACTCGCCCTTACCTCGCACGTCATTGCGCGTGTACTCAAACGAGGCGCGCGGGCCCCAAAAGGTTTTCTGGCTGGTTTTGAACTTGGAAGGAAGGCCTACAGGCGGTAGTCCCGGCAATGCCACCGTGCCGCTGGGAACGCTGCCTCCGCGGTTGATCACTTCAAATCCGAAGCCGTAAGTGATGGCATTGCGCTGTGCCTCATGCACCTTGACGAGCACTTCCTCCTGGTGCTGAGTGGTGATGCGCCTCCGCGGGTCAATTTCGGCCCAGTCATAAATTCCGGGAGTGTAGAGTTTGGTCTCCGAGGAGAGCATGTCGCTTTCGCGCAGCGGCTTACCCGGCTGCAAGCTGCTGATTTCGCGATCAATTAGCTTCTGGTCGCTGTGCCGCCGCCCCAGAATCAACACGCGGGTGGTGCGTACCTGCGGCCCTTCTTCAATTTGGTAGGTCACCACCAACTGGTGCGGTTGCTTGGGAAGTGGCTTTACCGTTTCACGGAAGGTTGCCGTCAGGTATCCGAGATCCAGGTAACGCGCCATCAGGTTGTTGCGATCTTCATTGACGTTCTTCTGCGAATAGGGCTGCCCGGGAGCAAGTAGCAAGCCGTGGGGCGCCAGTTGCGACAGCGGCACCGTTGCGTTGCCATCCACCTTCAGCGCTTCCACAATGTCCTGTGGCCCTTCGTCCACGCGGAACGTAACCAGCACATTGCCATTGCTGTGAGTTGTGACCTGGGGAGTCACTTTCACGCTGCTGAATCCTGCCGCCTTGTAGATGTTCTCCAGATTCCGAACGCTGGTGTGCACTAGCTTCTCGCTGAAGTCGCCGTGCTCGAACCACAACCAGCCTGCTTTCTTGACCGCAACGTGGGGCCGGAGTTGCGCGTCGGACATGTGACGGTTGCCGGCGATCGCGACCTCGCCCACCTTATGCCGTGGCCCCTTCGTGATCTGATAAGTAATGGTCTCACCATTCGCCTGCTGCTGGACATTGCTGGCGACCTGCACATTGAAGTAGCCCTTCGACTGAAAATACGAAACCAGGTTCTGCCGCCCTTCCTGGATCAGCTCCGGGTCCACTCCGATCTGGGCATACACCGGCAGTAGCTTGGCTTTGTCCCAGCTCCAGATGTGCCCGCCCACCACCTTGACGTGCACCATCGGCCCTGCCTGCACTTGAAAAGTGATGTCAGCCCGGTTAGTACCCGGATTGTAGTTGGCGCCGATCAGGTGCACCTTGGCTGCCAGGCGCCCCTGCCCGTTGAGTGCGCTTTCGATGTACTGGGTGGCATTCTGCAGGGTTTTTATCTTGTAAGTCTTGCCCGGACGAATGGCGGAGCCGCGCAGGCGGGCCAGAATGGAATGCACTTTGCCGCGCAGGTAGTTCGATTCCTGCGGCGTGGCCCCGGTGATAATGACGCGCCCAAATTTGGCCCGCCGTCCCAGGGTCACGTGAAACATCACATCGGTGATGCCGTACTGCCGATGCTGCTCCAGGGTAGCTTCCACGTTCGACAAGAAAAAACCGCTGCGGCGAAAAAAGGTCTGCAGGTTGTTTTGCGCGTCCTGCACGTCCACCGGTGTGTACACGCCGCGGGGAGGATAATTGGTCACTTGCAGCAGGCGGGCGTAAGTGAAATGCCCCAGAGCTCCCGGAAATTCATAAATGCCGAAGTACACCGCCGGCTCCAGTATCAGCAGCACGCGTATTCCTCCCGGCTCCGGGCGCACCTGCAGCTGCACGTCTTGGAACTTGCCGGTTCGTTTCAACGCGGAAATGCTCTGGTTCACTTTGGCGATGGAAAAGGGTGTGTTCGGGCGCTGCGCCAGCAAGTGCGTATACGCAGCTTGATTCACCTCGGGCCTGCCCGCCAGTTCGACCGAGGTTACGTTCTGGCCCTCGTAAGATGGCAGCACCTCCTGGGTGAAGCGGGAGGTCTTTGGCGGTTCCCCCGGTTCCTGGGGATTCTGCGGGTTCACCTGGGCCCAGAGCGGCAGCTCGCAGGTAAGCAGGAATGCTAGAACCGCCATGGCTGCGAGTCGAACAACTTGCTGCCAGCGCGGCGAGCCTTGCCCTGCGGCGGCTAATTGAGCCGATTTCTGCTTACCCCAAGGTCTGCGCACAACATCCCATTCCAAGATGATGCGGAGAATTCACGACGTGAACCACTGGGGTGAGATGAAGACCGTCAGGAAAGTTTTGCATGCCTAGAAAAACTTACACGTAGCCAGCATCACTGAACCGCGTGGCTAACCGGCAGGAGCTCTGCTTCCGAAAACAACCAGCAATCCCGCACACCTCAGGCCGGCATCGGAATAGCAACAACCTGCTTTGCTTACCCCTTTGCCGGTTGTTAGAGTGGGACAGCGCAAGCTCCGTCCCACTCTCCTTCTCCCAACGCACCCCACCAGGGGGACTTGCTTCGGACCTGGACAGTAACTCGTTAATAGACAATTGCACACCCGGTACCGTTTTCCGGCACTCCCGGGCGTGATGTTGTGCGCCGCCCGATTCTATGGCACAGTTTTGCAGGTAGAGGATGGGAGGGCCTTATGAAAGCCGTCCGTAACTTATTCATCGCAGGCACCCTGCTGATCCTCGTGCTGGGCCTACCGGCGCCGGCGCAGACCGCTTCGGATCAAACATCCGATTCCCCGCAGTCATCCAGCAGCACCACTAATCTGCAGGACCAATCCGGAGCCGCCAATCCCACTCGCCTCATCCACTCCCATCAGCAAGAAGACGGCAGGACGGTGGACGTGCAGAGTCTGCAGAGGCAGAGCATCAACGGCGGCACAGAAGTTTATGGGCAAACTGAAAGTGTAACCGTGAAGGTGAACGCCACCACCACACGGATAACCACCCGCCAGTTCGTGACCAACAGCGACGGCCAGAAGGTGCTCAACGGTGTGACCGTGGAAGAGAAACGGGAATTACCGGATGGCGCCGAAAGCGTCCTCAGCACCATATCCCGGCCCGATGCCGATGGCAAGCTGCAGGTCATGCAGCGGGAGGTCCAGCAATCAGAGCAGAATGGTCCTGGCGTCCGCACTACCAACACCACCGTTTTGTTGCCTGGGCCCGATGGCGCGCTGGCTCCCAGCACGCAAATCCACGAGGTCCAAAAGCAGCTACAGCCTGGGATAAGCGAATACACCCGGTCGCTTTCCCTGCGCTCGGGCGACGGCAATTGGCAGGTCAATGAAGTTCGCCAAGGGACGATTCAGAAGAGCGGCAGCACGGAAACCAAGCAAGAGAACGTTTCTCGGCTCAATGCCGACGGGCAAATGGCCGTCATGGAAAAGACGGTCAGCAAGGAAACCAAAACCGATAGCGAGCAGCGCAAGGAGGTGCAGAAATTCTCCACCACGATGGGAGACGCGAGCCCCTATCCCGATGGCCAGATGCACCTTGATCGCCAGCTCACCACCGTGACCCGCACCGGGCCCGGGGGCGAGCAGGTCAGCGAACAGCAAGTTAATGAGCGCAGTCCCGCTGCGCCGGATGAGGGTTTGCGTCTCAGCCAACGCGTTCTCGACATCACCCGCCCCGGCCTGGAAGGTGTTAAACAGCAAACCGTCACCATCGAGTCAGCCAGTCCCAATGGCGGCATGAATGTGGTCTGGGTCAACACCGGCAAGCTCAGCGGCAACGGCCCGGTTACGGTGGAGACGAAGCAGCCGCCGGCACCGAAGCCGTCGACCGCGCCACACTAAGGCTCGGGATTGTTGCTCCCCACTTCCCTGCTGTAGTAGATGTGGTAAGTGCGAGAATCCGAAGATCCCGCAGTGCGGCAGCATTCCGCTTATAAAAAGCAGGCCGCCGAGCACGCTGTCACCTTCGTGAATTCCGGAATGGTGGTGGGCTTGGGAACGGGTTCAACCGCTATTTTTGCTGTCCGCCGCATTTCCGAACTGGTGCGCGCAGGCCAATTGCACGAGATTGTCGGCTTTGCCACTTCCCAAGCCACTTGGGAAGAAGCCAGGCGGTTAGGGATTCCTCTGCTGGCCGAAGATATGCCGCGAGCCATTGACCTCACCATAGACGGCGCCGATGAAGTGGATCCCCACCTGAACCTTATCAAAGGCGGGGGCGGGGCCCTCCTGCGGGAAAAAATAGTCGCCCAGGCCAGCCGGCGCGTCGTCATCACCGTGGACAACAGTAAGCTCTCCCCCCGCTTGGGCACCCGCCATGCGGTTCCGGTGGAAGTGCTGGCCTTCGGTTGGCAAAGCCAGTTGCGCTTCCTGGAATCGCTCGACGCTAGCGTCTCAGTTCGCGACAATGCCGACGGTTCCAGGTTCGTAACCGACTCCGGCAACATGATTCTCGACTGCCACTTCGGCCCCATCGCCGATCCCGCCGGACTGGCCGACAGCCTCAGCCGGCGCGCTGGAATCGTGGAGCACGGCCTGTTTCTAGGACTGGCCACCGATTTGGTGGTTGCAGGCCCCGCCGGCCTCCAGCACCGCACCCGCCGCGCCGGCCAGCCAAATTAAGTGTCAATCGGGTAAGAGTTTTCCTGACAGGACACCCCTTTTCGGGAATAGCTCGCAGTTATGTCCGTGAATGTGACGCCCGTCACTGCACTGCACAATTTTGGGAGCATACTTCTTAATGCTCGGTGCAGACGCAGTGAAGTGAGCAGTCCCCTCCTTAGCGGGATGGCACCAAGATCGGCCCCTTTGTTGAAAGCCGATGTCCCGAACACCAAATACCGGCCCACCCCAGAACGCTCCCGCGAACTCGGATAGCACTTTAGACCCGAAAGGCGCGGCCATGATTACCCGCCGGTATTTATACGCGGCGATTGGATGTGTCGTGCTGGTGATTTCCATTACAACGCTCGTCCTGCGTCACGAGTACCAGCAGCAGCTGGCATACTGGCACGAAAGGCTGACCCGCACCGTGGATGCTAAGCAGCAAGTGCTCGAGCACTGGGTCACGGAACGGGATCAGGATACGCAGTTGCTGGCCCGGATGGCGGCTGTGAGCCACCTCGCACAACCATTGAGACGGCCGCCGCTGTGGCACCAGCCGTTGCATGCGGAACTCGCTCCTTTCGTCGACACGTACGCCTATGCGGGAGCTTACGTATTAGACCGCGCCGGGCACGTCCAAGCACAATCGGACCGTTCTCCGGCCCTTCCGTCGGAAGTCACTAAAAACGGACTGCAGAGAGCAGAGCACAACATCCTGACCATTCCCGCGCCGAATTTGCACGCTGGCTTTTCGCAGGTGGCATTTATGGACGCCATCAGGGATCTGGAAACCCCCACTGGCACCCAGAAAAAAGCGGAGGTCGTCGGTTATGTCGTCTTGCTTACGCGGGCTGAGGCTGTCAGTGCTCTTCTGTCCTTGGATGCCGGTGCCACGGCTACTGGGGAAACGCTGCTGGTGACTCCGGAGTCCGGCAAGCCGGTGTTCATTTCCCCCCTGCGGTATTGGCGCCAGAGCCAACGCGCGCCCCTGCCTTCGCCACAAAGCCCGGCCAGTATCACTTTGCTGCAGAGAAGCGGGGTGGTTGGCGAGTACCGAGACTATCGCGGCATTCCAGTTCTGGCCGCGACTCGCTTCCTGCCCCAGTTGGGGTGGGGAATTGTCGTTAAGGTGGACCGGGCGGAAGCCCTCGCTGAATTCCAGCGGACATTCATTCGCGACATCGGTTTGGCCTTGGTCTTAGTCATTGCCATCGTGAGTCTAGCCATTGCCTGGGCTCGGCAGCTACGTTTACAGCGGCTTCAGGCAGACGTCTTAGCCGGAAAGCAAACCGAACAACACCTGCGCGAGTATGAAAAGGTGGTCGAAGGCGTCGAGGAAATGATTGTGGTTGTTGATCGCAGCTACCGGTACCTGATCGCCAATCAGGCTTTCCTCAATTATGCCGGCCTAAAACGAGAACAAGTCATCGGCCGCTCGGTTGCGGAGATTCTGAAGAGGGAGATCTTTGAACAGGTTTTGAAGGCAAAACTGGATCAGTGCCTGCAAGGCAAAGTGGTGACCTTCAACATGAAGTACACGTATCCTAAGCTGGGCGAAAGGGACTTATGCCTATCTTATTTTCCCATTGAAGGCCGTAACGGGGTCGACCGCATTGCTTGTGTCTTGCAGGACATCACGGACCGCAAGCGTGCGGAGAACGCTTTGCGCGAGTCGGAAACCCGATATCGGCTGCTGTTTGAGCGTAGTCCCGCCGCCGTCTACCGCTGCACTCTGGACGGCAAGTTACTAGATTGCAATGACGCCTTTGCCCGCATCGCAGGCTGCGAATCCCGAGAGGATGCTTTGCGCTTTCCCATCTCGCAGTTTTACCCCCACCCTGACACGAGAGCCTCGGTAGTAGGCGAACTGCGCGAACGGGGGTCTCTTGCCGATTTTGAGTTTTGCGCTAAGCGGAAGGATGGCACACCCGTCTGGATATTGGCCAACCTGACATTCCTCGCTGGCGAAAACGGCGGTCCTGACTTGCTGGAGGGCGCTTTTGTTGACATTACCGACCGTAAGAATGCGGAAGAGGCTCTGCAGCGCTCCGAGGCCCAGTTGCGCGCCTTCATCGAGAACGCACCCTACGGCATATTCCGCTATGTCCGTGATCAGTTCCTGAGCGCCAACCCCGCCCTGGTTCGCATGCTCGGCTTCAACACGGAAGCGGAGGTAACAGCGCTGAAAGTAGCGACAGATGTCTTCTACGAAGCCTCGGAGTGCCGCGACCTGCTGGAACTCTCCCGACAGCGGGCGACCTTCGGCCCGCTACAGGCGCAGTGGAAATGCCGTGATGGACGGTCGATTCTGGTCAGGTTCAGCGGCCGGATCGCTACCGCTCCCCAGAACGGCCACCTTATCGTCGAGGCCATTGTGGAGGATATTACCCAGCAGCGCAGCATCGAAGAGCACCTGCGCCAAGCCGACAAAATGGAGGCACTAAGCCGCCTTGCTACCGGCATTGCCCACGACTTCAACAACTTGCTATTGGGGATTACGCTCAACCTGGAGCACGCTATAGCAGGGACAGGCGCTACGGATATCCTGCTGCGGCACGAACTGGAGGAAACATTGCTGGCTGCCAAAAATGCCGCCGTGATCACCCGGCAGTTGCTTGCTTTTGGCCGCAAGCGGGAAATGCAGCAACAATCGGTTAGTCTGAACGATGTGGTAACCCGCAGCCACGACCTGATGGCTCGACTGGCAGGCGTCAACACTTATTTCAATATGAGACTGGATCACAAACTGGGCACGGCCCTGGGCGACCCTGTGCAGATTCAGCAGGTCATCCTCAACCTGGTCGTCAACGCCCGCGATGCCATGCCGGCAGGTGGCCAGATCACGGTTAAGACAGCAAACATCAAACTGGAGAACGCTGCGATCGACGAGTACTTCACAACCCCGCCGAAGCCCGGAAATTACGTCGTGCTGGAGGTCACGGATACCGGCAGCGGCATCAGCAAAGATGCGCTCAGCCATGTTTTCGAGCCCTTCTTTACAACTAAGCTGGAGGGCAGCGGCCTGGGACTATCTACCAGCCACGGCATTGCCAGCCAGAGCTCCGGCTACATGTCAGTGCGCTCCCAAGCAGGACGGGGAACCACTGTTAAGTTCTACTTGCCGCGAGCAGACGAGATTTCAGTAGCCAGAGAAACTGCCTAGCTTCAACCGCACCTGGGAAAAATGCCGACAATCCAGCTTCCCGGATAGGCCGCCTGCCCTCCAGGACTCCAGCCCAAACAATAGTAATAACCATAGTTAACTCTTCGATTATAATACCGGTTTGTCATGCGACCTGTGCCATGATCACAATTTCCAAGGAAGACTACCTGAAAGCGGTGTTGGAAACTGAGAGCGAGGGCGAGCACGTCATCTCCGCCACCTTGGCCCACAGGCTCTCGGTGTCAGCGCCGGCAGTCACCATGGCCCTGCGGCGCTTGAAGCGCGATCGCTTGGTGGCCGTTCGCGCTGACGGTCGTGTGGAACTGACCAGACTCGGACGAGCGATCGCCCTTAGAACCATGGTGCGGCACCACCTCATTGAACGCATGCTCACCGAGGTGTTTGGCATGGAGTGGTATCGGGTGCACGACGAAGCCGAGCGCCTAGAACACGCCGTTTCGCCGGAATTCGAAAGCAAACTCGCACAAAAGCTGGGTCCTGCGGGCACATGCCCACATGGCAACCCAGTTGTGCCGGAGAGTGGAGATACCCGCCGTCGGCGAGGCCTGCGCCTGCTCTCCGAGGCTCTCCCAGGCAAGAACTATCAGGTGACGAGCGTCTATGAGCGCGACGGTAGGCTCCTGCGCTTTCTCGACCAGCGTGGCATCCGGCCCGGCGCCAAGGTGCGCATCCTGGAACGCAACTACGACCAGACGCTCAGTTTGATGGCCGGAACCAGCAAAGTCTTCGTGGGAGGACCGGCAGCGGAAAGAGTGTGGGTTGCGCCGGTGCAGGCCGGAAGGCAGCGAAGCCGTTAATCGCAGTTTAAGGATTACTGCCGCCCAGGGTTTGACTACGTTCATGGAGTGAAGTTAATCGCGATGATGGGAACCTCGACAGCTTGGGCCGCGGGACCAGCAGCATGAATCTCTTCGCACATTTAAAGACACGCGGCAACCTCGTCATCACCCATGAAGATATTGACCGCGCCCACGATCGGGCTCGCGTGCTGGCTGCTCGTTCGCGCGGCAACTGGTTCTCCCGCTTTCGTCTCCTTTGGCTGCTGATTGGTCCTGGCATATTAGTTATGCTGGGCGAGAACGACGGTCCCAGCATGCTGGCCTATGCCGCGACCGGAGCCAAGTTTGGCATCGGCTTTTTCCTTCCCTTTATCGTCCTCACCTTTGTCATGGCCATCGTCGTCCAGGAGATGACAGTGCGCCTCGGCGCCGCCACCCAGCGCGGTCATGCCGAGCTCATCTTTGAGCGTTTCGGCCCCTTCTGGGGCTGGTTTTCCATGATCGACCTGGGCATTGGGAACTTTCTTACCTTGATTACGGAGTTCATCGCCATACGGGCCGGGCTGGGCTTCTTCGGTGTGCCGCCCTGGGCTGCCGTGCTCTCCGCCCTCGCTCTCCTCTATACCGCGCTCATGACCCACCGCTACTGGACCTGGGAGCGGATTACCTTGGCCATCGCCGCGTTCAATCTGGTTTTCATTCCGGTTGCATTGCTTACACATCCAGACTGGCATTCTGTGGGCCATGCCTTTGCCAGTTGGCAACCCCTCCCCAGGATGGACCAGGACACCCTGCTCATCGTGCTGGCCGATATTGGTGCTACCGTCACCCCCTGGATGCTTTTCTTCCAACAGAGCGCCACCGTGGACAAGGGCATGACCCGGCGCGACGTTAGTTTTGGCCGCGTGGATACCGCGCTCGGCGCCGCTCTGGCCGCGGCTGCGGCGTTGGCCACGGTGATTGCCACTACTCCCCTCTTTACTCACCACATGAGCGCCGAACACTTCCAGGCGGCGGAATTTGCCCAGGCGCTTCGGCCTCTCATCGGCAACATTGGCGCTTCCCTATTCGCCCTGGGCATCGTGGAAGCTGGCATGGTCGCCTGCGTTACCATCTCCCTTTCCTCCGCTTATGCCTTTGGCGAGGTCGCGGCCCGGCCCCACAGCCTCAACCTGCCCGTACGCCAGGGAAAAGCCTTTTATTCGGTCGTGTTCCTGCTGGCTGTTTTGGCCGCGCTCATCGTGCTGATACCGGGCCTGCCGTTGGTGTATGTGGTTTTGGTGGTGAACGTGATCGCGGTACTGGCCATGCCGCCCGCGCTCGCCTTTCTCTTTCTGCTGGCCAACGATCGGGAACTGATGGGCGATGTAGTCAGCCCCACATGGGCCAATGTGCTGGCCGCCGCCGTGGTCGTTTTTTTGATTGCTGCCGGCGTGATGTTTGGCATCAGCGTCATCGCGCCCCACCTATTCGCCGCTGCACCGAGGTAAGCAACTTATGAATGCCAAGCAGAAAAGGGGCACTCCGTTGCACCCCTCCGATGAGGAGCTGGTTCTATCCTCGCTTGAGCCCGGTCAGCTGGCCGAAGCCAAAAAACAGCGTATCCCGCGCCGCTCCTTGCGCAAAAGCGAACTTCTGGTGCTCTGGTTTCTCCGGGTTTATCTGCTGTTCATGATTGTCGTAGTGGTGTACCAGGCCTGGAGCGGCACCCATTAGCCGGCCGCCGATTCGGGAGTTGTTCTGCACTGGGAACGACGCAACCGCTACCCCATACTCTCGTTTTACTTCCTCTCCAGGCTCCGTGCGAACATCCATCTAGTGCGGCAGTTCTGCCGTGAGGGGGAATGTACCCATGAGCAGCATCCCCGATCCCAGCCAGACCATTGCGTCGCCTAGCGCCGAGTCGCTGCGCAGCGAAGAAATTCAGCGTCAACTCAGGGAACTGGGCAGCCGCGACCTGCAACTCTGGTCCATTGGCGCGCTGATCCTGGTGGTTCTCGCCGCCGGCATGCTTTCCTTGGTCGCTCCCAACCTGGCCTGGCGCGGCCTTTCCGGTGCAGGCCGTGTGGAATACCGCTATTTGCCGCAGCTGTTGTTTGGCCTCATCTCGCTCATCCTGTTATTCAACCTCTACATTGTGACGCAGAAATGGAATCTCAACTCCACCCGCGCGGCGCTCATCCGCGAACTGGTGTTCAGCGAGCGCCTGGAAAGCTTCACCCTGATTGATCCGCTCACTCAACTGCTCAACCGGCGCTCCCTCGACCAGGTGCTGCCGCGGGAGCTTGCGCGCGCCAACCGCTCCGGCAGTCATCTCACCTTCGTCTTGGTGGAGGTGGCCGGCTTCAAAGGCCTGAATGACCGCCTGGGTAATGTGGCCGGCGACCAATTACTGGTGGAGGTGGCGCGCCTGCTGAAAGGCACCTTCCGCGGCTCGGATGCCATCATCCGCTATAGTGGCGACCGCTTCTTGATCGTCATGGCCGACACCAACGAAAAACGCGCCGCTTCGGCCATGCGCCGTCTCTCCGACATCGTGGACCGCTGGAACCTGAATACCAGGTCGGGTTGGGAGATGGTGCTGAATTACGGTATCGCGCAGTATGCCATTGGCGGTACCGCGGCCGAGTTATTGATATCGGCGGAAGAAAAACTCGCGCAGCAGCAGGCCAAGGCGGCGCCTTCACCTGTGCGCCTGGCCTCAGCCGCCGCTGTCTCCTTGAAATGATGGATTGAGATTGTGCACCCGGCCTGCAACCGCGCTGCCC
>Ga0075436_100001398_pt1 | contig 16406 bp, 13 predicted proteins | sample RhiMethybrSRZTD5_FD_75303 | JGI IMG/M metagenome (GOLD analysis project Ga0075436, IMG submission 75303) | Populus rhizosphere microbial communities from Tennessee, USA - Rhizosphere MetaG P. TD hybrid SRZTD5 | ecosystem: Host-associated > Plants > Roots > Rhizosphere > Soil | place: USA...
CTGCGAGCCGATGGCGCGGTGGATGAGCGCCGCCGCCACCGCCGAATCGACGCCGCCCGAAAGGCCGAGGATCACTTCGTCCGTGCCGACCTGCTCGCGGATGCGCGCAATCGCCTGCGGCACGAAGGTCGGCATGCTCCAGTCCGCGCCGCAGCCGCAGATGTCGCGCACGAACCGCGTGTAGATCGCCCTGCCCTGGCGCGTGTGCGTGACCTCGGGGTGGAACTGCACGGCGTAGAAGCGCCGCGCCTCGTCGGCCATGCCGGCGATGGGGCAAGCGTCGTTGGAAGCGATCAGCTTGAATCCGTGCGGCATCGCCGTGACCTTGTCGCCGTGGCTCATCCACACATCGAGGAATGCTTCGCCGCGCTCGTTCACGCGATCCTGAAGTCCCTCGAACAGGCGCGAATGGCCGCGCAGGCGCACCTCGGCGTAGCCGAACTCGCGCACCTTCCCCGCCTCGACCGCGCCGCCGAGCTGCGCGGCCATCGTCTGCATGCCGTAGCAGATGCCGAGCACGGGAATGCCGAGCTCGAACACGGCCTGCGGAGCGCGCGCCGTTTCTTCCTCCATCACCGAGGCGTGGCTGCCCGAGAGGATGACGCCGCGCGGGTTGAACGCCCGTACGAATTCGGCGTCTACGTCGTGCGGATGCAGCTCGCAATACACGCCGCATTCGCGCACGCGGCGCGCGATCAGCTGCGTGACCTGGGACCCGAAATCGAGGATGAGGATCTTGTCCAACGCGTGCGCGGCCTTCGCCTCGCGAGGACCGGTGGACCGGGTCACCCGGTCCTCATTCAACGTGGTAATTCGGCGCTTCCTTGGTGATCTGGACGTCGTGGACGTGCGACTCGCGCATGCCGGCGGCGGTGATCTCGACGAAGGCGGCGCGCGTGCGCATCTCGTCGATCGTGCGGCATCCGGTGTATCCCATGCTCGCGCGCAGCCCCCCCATGAGCTGCGAGACAATCGCGGTGGCCGGCCCCTTGTACGGAATGCGGCCCTCGACACCCTCGGGAACGAGCTTGTCGGCGTTCATCTCCGCGTCCTGGAAATAGCGGTCGCTCGAGCCCTTCTGCATCGCGCCGATGGATCCCATGCCGCGGTACGCCTTGTACGACCGTCCCTGGTAGAGCTCGATCTCGCCGGGCGCTTCCTCGCTGCCGGCGAAAAGGCTTCCCAGCATCACGGCCCCGGCGCCGGCGGCGATCGCCTTGGCGATGTCGCCGGAATAGCGGATGCCGCCGTCGGCGATGCACGGCACGCCGAGCGGCTGCAGCGCCTCGGCGACGTGCTGGATCGCGGTGATCTGCGGCACGCCGACGCCGGCGACGATGCGCGTGGTGCAGATGGAGCCCGGGCCGATGCCGACCTTCACGCCGTCGGCGCCGTGGTCGACGAGCGCGCGCGCCGCCTCGCGCGTGGCGACGTTGCCTCCGACCACCTGCATGTCGGGAAACCGTTTCTTGATCCACTTCACGCGGTCGAGCACGCCCTGGGCGTGCCCGTGCGCCGTGTCGACGACGATCACGTCCGCGCCGGACTCCACGAGCGCCTCGATGCGCTCCTCGGTGTCCTCGCCGACGCCGACGGCTCCGCCGACGCGCAGGCGCCCGAGCTGATCCTTGCACGCGTTGGGATGCTCGGACGCCTTGAGGATGTCCTTCACCGTCATGAGGCCGCGAAGCTCCCAGTCGCCGTTGATGACGAGCACGCGCTCCAGGCGATGGCGGTGCATGAGCGCGCGCGCCTCGTCGAGGCTCGCGCCCTCCTTCACCGTCACGAGCTTGTCGCGCGGCGTCATGATGTTCTTCACCGGCTGGTCGAGGTTCTCCTCGAACCTGAGGTCGCGGTTGGTGACGATGCCGACGACGTGGCTGTCGTTCAGCACCGGAAGCCCCGAAATGCGATGCCGGCGCGTGAGCTCGAGCACCTCGCGCACGGTCATGTCGGGCGTGATCGAGATCGGCTCCTTCACCACGCCGCTCTCGAAGCGCTTCACCCTGGCCACCTCGGCGGCCTGGGCCTCGGGCGGCATGTTCTTGTGGATGATGCCGATGCCGCCCTCCTGGGCGAGGGCGATGGCGAGCCGCGCCTCGGTCACCGTGTCCATGGCGGCCGAGGTGAGGGGAATCTTCAGCTGGATCGTGCGGGTAAGGCGGGTTTCGAGGCTGACTTCGCGGGGGAGGACGGTCGAGTGGGCGGGTACGAGAAGGACGTCGTCGAACGTGAGCGCTTTCTGGATGACGCGCATTTCAAAGCCTTCGCCGCAAAAGGAAATTATACAGATAGCCCTTTTGGCGGACAACCGAGCGCCCCCCGCGAGCGTTGGAGTGCGCACACGCATTGACGCTCACGTGGTTTGTCGCTAAGGTACTCTAAATGCTTGAAAGTTCACGGCTTTGGCGACTGCTCGGCGTGCTCGTCGCGGCGGGCTGCGCGAGCGGCGCGCAAGAGGAAGCGCGCGCGCCGCAAATCGCGCCCGCTCCTGTCGCGGCGCGCAATGCGGCGAGCGCCGACGAGGCGCGCGCGTTGCTCGCGCAGGCCGAGACGGATGTGCAGCGAGCGCGCGCGAAGCGCGCGTTGTGGTTGAAGGCGTGGGAAGAGCTGCTCGACGCGCGCAAGTCCGCCGCAGCGAACGACTTCTCCGCGACGATCCGGCACGCGCGCGCCGCGAGCGAGCTCGCGCAGCTGGGTCTCGAGCAACTGGCTTACCCCGCAGTGAAATGAACCTGGGAGAGAACATATGACACGCATCGCAATGGCCGTCGCCGCCGCCGCCCTCGTCGCAACCGCGGCTCAGGCACAGCTCTACAAGTACGTCGACAAGGACGGCCGCACCGTGTATTCGGACCAGCCGCCCGCCGGCGTCGACAGCAAGCAGGTGAATACGCCATCGTCGAGCGCGGGCTCGAAGTCGTTCGTCGAGCGCGACAAGGAGATGGAGAAGCTGCGCGCGAAATCGCGCGACGAGACGAAGAAGTCCGACGAGAAGGAAAAGACGGCGGCCGCGCAGGAAGAGCGCTGCAAGCAGGCCAACGAACGCCTGCGCGCGCTCGTGGAAGGCGGCCGCATCTGGAAATACGACGACAAGGGTGAGCGCACGGTGATGGACGACCAGGAGATCGAGACCGAGCGCGGCAAGGCCCAGAAGCTCGTGGACGAGGCGTGCAAGAAGTCGTAACGCGCTTCCTCCTCGCGGCGCTGGCCGCCGCCGCGGCATTGCCCGCGACCGCGGTCACGCTCGGCGAGGCACGCGTCGTCTCCGCGCTCGGCGAGCCGCTCGACATCCGCATTCCCGTCGGCACGGCGCAGGGCGAGGCGATCGAGGGCGGCTGTTTCACGCTCGCACGCGAGTCGGCGCCCGACGCGCCGCGGCTCGCGACCGCGCGCCTCGGCCTCGAACGCTCCTCGCGGGGCGCGATCCTGCGCGTGCGGTCGACGGCGCCGATCGAAGAGGCCGCCTTCGCTTTCGCCATTCGCGTCGCATGCCCCGGGCAAGTGGGCGAGTCGCGCAAATACTCGGTCGTGCTCGATCCGCGCGCGGCAGGAGCGCCCTCCCCCTCGGCGGTGGCCGCCGCCGTTGCGACGCTGATCGCGCGCATCGGCGATACGCTCGAATCGATCGCGCACGCGATCTTTCCGGGCAACCGCAGTGCGAAGAAGGCGTATATCGCCGCGTTGCGCGACGCGAACCCGCCGCTCGCCGCGCTCGGCGACAACGATCCGATTCCCATCGACACCCCGATCGCGCTGCCGGACCTGCGCACGTTCGCGCGCGGCCATCCGATCGGCGGAACGCAGGTCGCTTCCGCGCCGCGCCAGCGAGCGCCTTCGGCGGCGCCGGTCGCTCGCGAAGAGCCGCGCCGCGTCGCGCGCGCTCCGGAGCGAAGCCGTCCCTCGGGCGCCACGCGCGCCGAGACGCCGCGCCGCGAGGCGGAAGTCCCGCCGCCGCCACGCGTGAAAGCGGCGCCTCGGGGCGAGCCGCAATTCGTGCTGCGGCTTTCCGGCGCCCAGGTCGACCTCGCGCCGAGCCGCGGCATCGACGACCGCAAGCGCGCGCAGCTGCGCGAGCGCCTGCTCCTGCTCGACGCCGACGACCAGGTCGCGGCACTGCTCGCGCTGCAGAACAGCGTGAAGCAGCTCGAATCGCGCGTGGCGGAGCTGCAGCTCAAGCTCGCGGGAATGCCGAGCTCGTTCCCGCCGCCGAAAGACAATGCCGCGGCGACGGCGGCGGCGAAGGCCGAGGCGGCAAAGGCCGAGGCCGCACGCGCGCAGGCCGCGAAAGCTGAAGCCGCAAGAGCTGAAGCCGCAAGAGCCGAAGCCGCGCGCGCCGACGCCGCGAAGGCCGAAGCGGCAAGAGCCGAAGCCGAGCGCGCCGAAACCGCGAAGGCCGAAGCCGCAAGAGCCGAAGCCGCGAAGGCCGAGGCCGCCAGAGCCGAAGCCGCGCGCGCCGAAGCCGCGAAGGCCGAAGCCGAGAGAGCGCAGGCCGCGAAGGCCGAGGCCGCGCGCGCCGAAGCCGCAAGCGCCGAAGCCGCGCGTGCCGCAGCCGCGAAGGCCGAGGCGGCGAAAGCGCAAGCCGAGAAACAAGACACCGCCAAGGCGCAGCCGGGCCCGGCCGAAGCGCCGAAGACGCAACCCAAGCCGGGGGTGCCGATCCCGGCGGAAGCGCCCACGGGCTGGCTGACCGACAGCCTCTGGCTTTTCGCCGGCTTCGTCGTCGTGCTCGCGTTGCTGCTGGTGTGGCGCCTCGCGCGCCGGCGCCGCGGCGAGGCCGAACCCGAGCTGGAAGACGAGCTGCCGGCCGAGGCCGACGAGCGCGTGCCGGAAGTCCACGAAGAGGCGCCCATCGTCGTCGCCGAGGAGCGCCAGCAGCCGGCGTTCGCGGCCGAGCCCGCGCGCCCGAGCATGGCGTCCGACGCCGTGCTGCCCACGCGCATTTCGTTCGGCGACAGCGACGGGCTTCGCCGCCGCTACATCGAGGAGCGCTTCCCCGAGGTCGCCACGGGAGCGATCAAGCTCGAGCAGCCCGACTCCGTCATCAAGGCGGCGCGGCTCTTCTACGAGGACGGTGCCATCGCCCGTGCGGTCGAGCTCCTGCATTTCGCCATCGACGTGAAGCCCGAAGAGGTGCGGCTCTGGCTCGCGCTCTTCGAGATTTTCCGCCTCGAGCGTCTGAGCGGCGAATACGCGGAGCTCGCGCGGCGCTTCAAGGAGCGCCACGGCGAGAGCGATGCATGGCGCAAGGTGCAGTACTTCGGCCGCGAGATCGATCCGGGCAACACGCTCTACGCCGAGGAATCGTTCAAGAGCCTCGAGACCATCGGTCCGGCCGCCGCGAGGCGCATCGCGGCGTCCGACTTCGATCCGCTCGCGGAGAATTGGCTCAACGCACCCATGGACTTCCAGAACGAGGTGCTCGCCAACGACCTGCGCACGGCCCTGATGGCCGACGCGAAGATGCGGGAGCAGGACCTCCTTCCCAACCCGATGCCGGCGCTGCGCAACGTCGAGATCTTCTCGGTGGCTTGAAATGGCGTCCGCGCCCGGCGACGTCGACCGCGTTCTCGCGCTCAAGACCGTTCGCGACGCCTCTCCGCGAGCCGCATTCCTCGCGGCGATCCGCGACCTCGGCAAGGACGAGGGCGAGTTCGGCGTCGAGCGGCTGCGCGCCCTCATCCGCGTCGAGGAGCACTTCCAGGCCCTGCTCCTCTACGACCAGATCGATTTCCTCAAGCAGGCGCGCGTGGCCGAATCGGACCGCGAGTTCGCCCTCAACGTGCAGCGCATCTCGCTCGAGGCGGCGAACGCCTTCCAGCGGTTCCTGCGCAACCGCAACGCGTGGGCGAACACGCGCGAGACGCTCGAGCTGATGTTCCGCGTGACGGGCCTCGCGCTCAATTCGATCCATTGCTTCGTGAAGTGGGGCTCGTTCCTGAGCGAGGGCGCGCGCGTGGCGCCGTGGAAGCAGATCCACGCGCTCTACGCGCTCGCGGAAACCGCCGGCTACGCGCAGGTCGCCTTCGCCCTGCACGCCTCGCGCCCCGGATTCAAGCCGACGGTGCAGTCGCTGTACCTGCGCACGCTGATCCTCGAGCTGCTCAACGCCGGCACGCTCACGAAGGTGCAGATCGAGATCGCCGACGGCTGGTTCTCGTCGTGGTGCAACGACTACGCGCTCGACACGCAGTACTCGACGCGCCACCACCTGTTCTACGTCGACCTCGCGTCCGAATCGGGCATGCACCTCATGCGCAAGGACAGCTACGGCGACACGGTGCGCTACATCCGCGTCGAGGCGCTGAAGGCGCAGATCGAGGAGGTGCAAGCGGGGCTGCGCCAGGGGCGCCTCTACGCCGGCTACGGGGCCGGCGCGCTCTTTCCGGTCGAGGAGCACGTGGCGCTGCTCGCGACCATCGAGAAGTTCTACCAGTCGATCGTCGCCGGAGCCGAAAACCGCATCGAGGAGCGCACGCATTTCGAGGACCGCGAGGTCGATGTCGTGGTCGGCATCGATCGCGTGATGCGCAAGGTGCGCGAGGCGCCCGCCGGCCCTGCGGCGCCGGCTCCGGTCGCCACCAGCGCCTTCACGGAGACGGTCGAGCTCTCGCCCACGGGCATGACGCTCGTCGCCGCCGCCCCGGCGCAAGCCGCGCCCGCGGCCGCCGCGGACGCCGACGTCGAGCGCTGGCACGTCTTCGACCTGAGCTCCAAGGGCTTCGGGCTCCTCGTCGATCGTCCCACCGCCGAGCTCGTGCCGCCCAACGGCATCCTCGCCCTTCGCAACCAGGAGTCGGGCACGTGGATCATCGGCACGGTCGTGCGCAAGCTTCCGAACCGCGCGCGCGGCGAGACGCTCATCGGCATCGAGGTGCTGTCGTACCGCCCGATCGCGGTCGATTGCATTCCCGGCGACAACGGCGCTCCCATGCAGGCGCTCTACGTCCCCGGCACCGATCCCAACGGCAAGCTCGACGCGATCGTCGTGCAGGTCGGCGATTTCCGCAACGACCAGAGCCTCGCCATCGCTGCAGCCGGCGCGACCTACCGCATCCGCCTCAATCGCATCATTCGCAAGGGCTCCGACTGGATCAAGGCGCGTTTCGAGATCGAGTCGAAGGCTTGAGGCGGGCACGCGCGCGCCGCTCGGCCTTCGGGTCGGCTTTGAGCGCACGGTAGATCTCCACGCGGTCGCCGTCGCGAAGCGGCGTATCGCGCGCGCATTCGCGCGACCAGACGCCCGCCCGCGCGCGCTCCCAATCCACGTGCGCGAACGCCGGATGCGAGCGCACGCGCTCGATCGCTTCGGCGACCGTGGCTCCCTCGGCGAGCTCGAGCTCCACCACCTCCTGGCGGTCGGGTGTCGGCGCGACGATCGCGACGCGCATCGCTAGGCGCTCGCGCGGCCTTGCGCGAGCGCGTCGGCGCGCATCACGAAGCGATCCACGAGGGTCTCGATGATGTGGCCGAAGACGGGCGCGAGGATCCTGTCCATCGCGCCGCTCGAGAACGCGTAGTCCACCGAGAATTCGACGCGGCAGCCGGCCTCGCCCAGGGCGACGAAGTGCCAATGGCCCTTGAAGCGGTCGAAAGGGCCTTCGACGAACTCGAGGTCGATGCGCTCGTACGGCTGCTTCGAGTTCACGGTGGAAATATGGCTCTCGAGCCCGTGGTAGTCGACGTCGAGGCGCGCGCGCGTGACGGTGCCGGTGCGCTCGAACACCTCTGCGGCCGCACACCACGGCAGGAACTCGGGATAGTGCTCGCACTGCTCCACGAGATCGAACATCGTGCGCGCGGAATGCGCAACCAGGACGGACTTGACGACGGTCGCCATGACTGGGTCGCTAGAATACGCGGATGTCGATCGTCGAGAACAAGAAGGCGTTCCACGATTACTTCATCGAGGAGCGCTTCGAGGCGGGGCTCGTTCTCGAGGGCTGGGAGGTGAAGGCGATCCGCGCGGGCCGCGCGCAGATCAAGGAAGCGTACGTCACGCTGCTGGGCGCCGAGCCGTTCGTGATCGGCATGCACGTGAGCCCGCTGCCGACCGCATCCACCCACGTGCGCGCCGATCCCACGCGCACGCGCAAGCTCCTTTTCCGCGGCGAGGAAATCCGCAAGCTCATCGGCCAGGTCGAGCAGCGCGGCTACACGCTCGTGCCGCTCGACCTGCACTACACGCGTGGGCGCGTGAAGATGGCGGTCGGCCTCGCCAAAGGCAAGAAGCAGCACGACAAGCGCCAGGCGCAGAAGGAGCGCGAGTGGCAGCGCGAGCAGCAGCGGCTGCTGCGACGTCGCACCTGAGGGTTGGGGTGGCTGATGGGATTCGAACCCACGACAACCGGAATCACAATCCGGGACTCTACCGCTGAGCTACAGCCACCGTTGGCGTGGTTGCGGAGCACCGTCAACCAGGAACGGAAAAACTGGCGCGCCCGACAGGATTCGAACCTGTTACCCCCGGCTTAGAAGGCCGGTGCTCTATCCGGATGAGCTACGGGCGCGATCCGGAATCGAACAGTCGGGTCGGGGTGGAGGGATTCGAACCCCCGACATCTTGCTCCCAAAGCAAGTGCGCTACCAGACTGCGCTACACCCCGTTTCGCCGTCTCACAAGGCCGAAGTATAAAGGGTCAATGTGGCGATGCCGACTCCGCGGCCGCCGGCGGAGGCGTCTCCTCGCGCTTCGGCGGCGGCTCGAGCAGCGCCTTGCGCGAGAGTCTCACCCGGCCCTTGTCGTCGGCCTCGAGCACCTTGACCTTCACGATCTGGCCTTCCTTGAGGTAGTCCGAGACGTTGTTCACGCGCTCGTGGGCGATCTGCGAGATGTGGAGCAGCCCGTCCTTGCCCGGGAGCAGCTGCACGATCGCGCCGAAGTCGAGCAGCCGCAGCACCGGCCCTTCGTACACCTTGCCGACTTCGACTTCCGCCGTGATCGCCCTGATGCGATCCATCGCCGCCTGGCCCGCCTCCTGGGACAGGCACGCGATGGAGATGGTGCCGTCGTCCTCGATGTCGATCGTCGTGCCGGTCTCGCGCGTGAGCGCCTGGATGACGCTGCCGCCCTTGCCGATCACCTCGCGGATCTTGTCGGGGTTGATCTTCATCTTGATGATGCGCGGCGCATAGTTCGACATCTCCTCGCGCGGGCCCGGGACGGCCTGCTTCATGATGCCGAGGATGTGCATGCGGCCTTCCTTCGCCTGCTCGAGCGCGACCTTCATGATCTCGCGCGTGATGCCGTTGATCTTGATGTCCATCTGCAGCGCGGTGACGCCGCGCTCGGTGCCCGCGACCTTGAAGTCCATGTCGCCGAGGTGGTCCTCGTCGCCGAGGATGTCGGTGAGGACCGCGAAGCGGCCGCCGTCCTTGATGAGCCCCATGGCAATCCCGGCGACGTGGCCCTTCATCGGCACGCCCGCGTCCATGAGCGCGAGGCAACCGCCGCACACGCTCGCCATCGACGAGGAGCCGTTCGATTCGGTGATCTCGGAAACGACGCGCAGCGTGTAGCCGAACTCTTCCTTGGTCGGCAGCACCGCGAGCAGCGCCCGCTTGGCGAGGCGGCCGTGGCCGATCTCGCGGCGCTTGGGCGAGCCGACGCGGCCGGTCTCCCCGGTCGAGAACGGCGGGAAGTTGTAGTGCAGCATGAACCGTTCGGTGTACTCGCCCTGGAGCGCGTCGATGCGCTGCTCGTCCTGGCCGGTGCCGAGCGTGGTCGTGACGATCGCCTGCGTTTCGCCGCGGGTGAAAAGGACCGAGCCATGCACGCGCGGCAGGATGGTCGGACGGATCGAGATCGGCCGCACCGTGCGCGTATTGCGCCCGTCGATGCGCGGCTCGCCGTTGAGGATCTGGCCGCGCACGATCTTCGCTTCCATGCCCTGGAGGATTCCCCGCACGACGTTGGCATCGGCCGGGGTCTGCGCGTCCTCGACCAGCTCCTTCAGCGCACGGTTGTAGATATCCTCGAGCTTCTGCGAGCGCGTCGCCTTCGACTTGATGCGATAGGCGTCGTTGAAGTCCGCCTCGGCCATGGCGCGCAGGCGCTCGGCGAGCGCCGCATCGGGCGCCGGGGGCTGCCAATCCCAGTCGTCCTTGCCGCCTTCATCGGCGAGGTCGTTGATCGCGGCGATCGCGACCTGCATCTGCTCGTGGCCGAACATCACCGCGCCGAGCATCACGTCCTCGGGAAGCTCGTGCGCCTCCGATTCCACCATCAGCACCGCTTCCTCGGTGCCGGCGACGACGAGGTTGAGCTTGGAGGTCTCGAGCTCGGTCTTGGTGGGATTCAGGACGTACTGCCCGTCGACATAGCCGACGCGCGCGGCACCGATCGGTCCTTCGAACGGCAGGCCCGCGAGCGTCACCGCGGCCGACGCGCCGATCATCGCCGGAACGTCCGAGTCGACTTCCGGGTTGATCGAGAGCACCGTCGCGATCACCTGCACTTCGTTGAAGAAGCCGTCCGGGAAGAGCGGGCGCAGCGGCCGGTCGATGAGACGCGAGGTGAGGATCTCCTTCTCCGAGGGACGCCCCTCGCGCTTGAAGAACCCGCCGGGAATGCGGCCCGCGGCGTAGGTCTTCTCCTGGTAGTCGACGGTGAGCGGGAAGAAATCCTGTCCAGCCTTCACGTCCTTGCGCGCCACGCACGTGACGAGCACGACGGTGTCGTCCATCGTCACGAGGCAGGCGCCGTCGGCCTGGCGCGCGATCTCGCCGGTCTCGATGGTCACTTCGTGGCGCCCGAAGGGGAATGTCTTCTTGATCGATTTCACGATGTCATCCTGTTTGGCGGCGTGGCCGCCGGTTGGCGCCGAAACGCAAAGCCCCGCGCGCTCCGTGAGGAGACGGGCGGGGCCGGCTCGGCTTGGGCCGCCTCTACTTGCGCAGGCCGAGGCGCTCGATGAGCGAGCGATAAGCCTCGACGTTGCTGCGCTTCAGGTAATCGAGCAGGCTCCGCCGCTGGCTCACCATCTGGAGCAGCCCGCGGCGGGAATGGAAATCCTTCACGTGCGACTTGAAATGACCGGTGAGCATGTTGATCCGCTCGGTGAGGAGCGCGATCTGCACTTCGGGCGAACCGGTATCGCCCTTGACGCGCTGGTATTGCGAGACGATGCGCGCCTTGTCTGCGGTGGTGACAGCCATGAACGAATTCTCCGTGACGGGAGCTACCAAATGTCTAGCGTCGGTTGAGCCTGATATTTTAGCGCGAAAACCGGCATAACCTCAAGCAAACTCAGGGGATTTTTCGCTCGGCGGCGAGAGCAGCCGCAGCGGCGCGATGCGGTCGGCGAGGCCGGCGCCCACGCCCAGGAAACGGCCACCGGGAGCATACACGGCGACCTCGGCTCCCGGAGCGGCAAGGGTCGCGATCGGGCGCCCGTGCGCGAAGCCCGCGGCCTGCGGTGCCGAAGCGTCGAAACGGGGAAGCGCGGCGACCAGCGCTTCCGGTGGAAGCAGCCGCGCGCGGGCCGCCACGCCGAGCGCCTCGAGGGCTTCGAGGGACAGGGCCTCGGCGACCGACAGGTGGCCGACTGCCGTGCGGCGCAGCGCCACGAGGTGCGCGCCGCAGCCCAGGCGAGTGCCGATGTCCTGCGCGAGCGTGCGCACGTACGTGCCCTTCGAGCAGGTGACGCGGATCGCCAGATCGTCGCCGCAGCGGCCGAGCGCGGCAATCGCGGAGATGGCGATGGCGCGGGGCGTCCGTTCGACCTCTTCGCCGGCGCGGGCGTATTCGTAGAGGCGGCGCCCGCCGACATGGATCGCGGAATGCATCGGCGGCACCTGCGTCTGCTCACCCACGAACGACTGAAGCGCCGATTCGATGCCGGCGTGCGTGACGTTCACGGGGCTGCGGCGCGTCACGGGACATTCCGGGTCGCCGGAAGCGGTTTCCTCGCCTAAGCGAAGCGTCGCGTCGTAGGTTTTCTCCGCGTCGACGAGAAAGCGCGCGAATTTCGCCGCCTCGCCGAAAACGAGCGGCAGGAGCCCCGTCGCGAAGGGATCGAGCGTTCCCGCGTGGCCGGCCTTCGGAGCGGCGAGGATGCGCTTCGCCACGGCGAGCGCGCGCGTCGAGGTGATGCCGGCGGGCTTGTCGAGGAGAAGCACGCCGTGCGCGGGCTCGCCCCGCGCGTTAACGGCGCGACCCACCGCGACGGCGGCGCGCGGGCGCCGTGGGCTTCACCGCTTCGTCGATGAGGCGCGTGAGGCGCGCGCCGCGTTCGATCGACTCGTCATAGGCGAAGGCGAGCTCGGGAACCGAGCGCGTGCTCAGGCGGTGCGCGAGCCCCGATCGCAGGAAGCCGCTCGCGCGCTCGAGGCCGAGGCGCGCCGCCTCGGCGGCGTTCTCGGGTCCGAGCACCGTAAAGAAAATCTTCGCGTGAGACTGGTCGTGCGAGAGCTCGACGGCGGTGAGCGTGACCATGCCGACGCGCGGGTCGCGCAGCTCGAGGCGGATGAGCTCCGCCAGCTCGCGCTGGATCTGGTCGGCGATGCGTGCGCGGCGGGGAGCCGTCATCGCGAAGGAAGCCGCGCGGTCAGGCGAGCGTGCGCGCGACCTCGACCACCTCGAAAGCCTCGATCTGGTCCCCGACCTGCACGTCGTTGAAGTTCTTGATCGACAGGCCGCACTCGAAGCCGGCCTTCACCTCGCGCACGTCGTCCTTGAAGCGCTTGAGGGAATCGAGCTCGCCGGTGTGGATCACGACCCCGCCGCGAATGACGCGCACGGAAGAGCCGCGGCGCACGAGGCCCTCGGTCACCATGCAGCCGGCGACGGTGCCGACCTTGGAGATCTTGAAGACGTTGCGCACTTCGACGAGCCCCAGCACGGCCTCCTTGCGCTCGGGCGCGTGCATGCCGGTGATCGCCGCCTTCACGTCGTCCACCGCCTCGTAGATGATGTTGTAGTAGCGGATGTCGACGCCGGAATTCTCGGCGAGCTTGCGCGCGGCGGCGTCGGCGCGCGTGTTGAAGCCGATCACGACCGCCTTGGAGGCGAGCGCGAGGTTGATGTCGGATTCGGTGATGCCGCCCACGCCGGTGTGGACGATGTTCACCTTCACCTCGTCGGTGGAGAGCTTCCCGAGCGCGTGCGCGAGGCCTTCGTACGAACCCTGCACGTCGGCCTTGATGATGAGCGCGAGCGTCTTTGCGCCCTCCTGCAGCTGGTCGAACACGTTCTCGAGCTTCGCCGCCTGCTGCTTGGCGAGCTTCACGTCGCGGAACTTGCCCTGGCGGAAGAGCGCGATCTCGCGCGCCTTGCGCTCGTCGTTGAGCACGATGATGTCGTCGCCGGCCCGCGGCACGTCCTGCAGGCCCTGGATCTCCACGGGAATCGCCGGGCCGGCCTCGTTCACCGGTTTGCCGTTCTCGTCGTTCATCGCGCGCACGCGCCCGAATACCGCGCCGATGAGAACGATGTCGCCCTTCTTGAGCGTGCCGGCTTTCACGAGCACCGTTGCCACCGGCCCACGTCCCTTGTCGAGGCGCGATTCGATGACCACGCCCTTGGCCGGCGCGTGCACCGGTGCCTTGAGCTCCAGCACCTCGGCCTGCAGCTGGATTGCCTCCAGGAGCTTGTCGAGGCCCTGTCCGGTCTTCGCCGACACTTCGATGAACTGCGTCTCGCCGCCGAATTCCTCGGCGACGACCTCGTGGGCGAGCAGGTCCTGCTTCACGCGCTGCGGATTGGCTTCGGGTTTGTCGATCTTGTTCACGGCAACGACGACCGGCACCTTCGCCGCCTTGGCATGGTTGACCGCCTCGATCGTCTGCGGCATGACGCTGTCGTCGGCGGCGACCACGAGGACCACGATGTCGGTGATCTGGGTGCCGCGCGCGCGCATCGCCGTGAAGGCTTCGTGGCCCGGCGTGTCGAGGAAGGTGATCACGCCGCGCGGCGTCTCCACGTGGTAGGCGCCGATGTGCTGCGTGATGCCGCCCGCCTCGCCGACGGCAACGCGCGCCTTGCGGATCGCATCGAGAAGCGAGGTCTTGCCGTGGTCGACGTGGCCCATGACGGTGACGACGGGCGGGCGCGTCTCGAGCTTCGCCTCGTCCTGCGGCGCGGTCTCGGAGAGGAATGCCTCCGGATCGTCGAGCTTCGCGGGCTTGGCGAGGTGGCCCATCTCCTGCACCACGATCATCGCGGTGTCCTGGTCGAGCACCTGGTTGATGGTCGCCATCGTGCCCATCTTCATCATGGTCTTGATGACCTCGGCCGCCTTGACGCTCATCTTGTGCGCGAGGTCGCCCACCGTGATCGTTTCGGGCACGAGCACCTCGACCACCTTGGGCTCGGCGGGCGCGAACGCCGTGGCGCCCTCCTCGTCGCGATGGCGTCCTGCGCCGCCGCGCGAGCGCCAGCCCTCGCGGCCGCTGCTCGTGTCGCCGCGCGTCTTGATCGCGCGGCGGCGCGCGACGTCGTCGACCCAGGCCGAAGCGGGCTTTGCCGCGCGCTTCGCGCCCTTCTTTTCCGTCTTCGCTTCCTTGTCGCCGGGCTTGAGCACCGGGCGGTGCAGGGTGCCTTCGCTCGCGGCCGCCTGCGCGGGAGCGGCGGCCGGCGCCTCGCTCTTCGCGGGCTCCGCCTTGACTTCGACCAGCACCGGCGCTTCGGCTTCGGTCGCGAGCTCCTCGCCTTTCTTGCGGATGACGCGCTTCTTCTTCGGGGCTTCCGCCTCGGCCGCCGGTGCGGGCGCAACGGGCGTCTCCGCCGCGCGCGCCGCTTCCTCTTCCTTCTTGCGCGCGGCGCGCTTCGCCTTCTCGGCGTCGGCCGCCTGGCGCGCGGCGAGCTCGGCCTGGCGCTTCGCCTCCGCCTCGCGCTTCTTCGCCTCTTCGGCGTCGATGATCGGCGCGGCGGGCGCAGCGGGCTTCGCCGGCTCGTGCTCGGCCTCGGCGTGCTTGTCGACCTTGACGAAGGTGCGCTTCTTGCGGACCTCGACCTGGATGGTGCGCGCCTTGCCGGTCGCGTCGGCCTTCCTGATCTCGGAGGTCTGCTTGCGCGTGAGCGTGATCTTCTTCTTGTCTTCCTTGTTGCCGTGCATCTCGCGCAGGTAGTCGAGCAGGCGCGTCTTGTCCTGCTCGGTGATCGCGTCGTCACCGGCCTTCTTCTTCACGCCCGCAGCCTGCAGCTGCTCGATGAGGAGCGCGACCGGAAGCTTCAGCTCCGCGGCGAATTGGGTGACGTTCGACTTGGCCATTGCTTGCAGTTTCTCCCCGGACGGCGCCGCCGTTAGGCGCCGGCCTGCTGTTCCTTGAACCACGGCGCGCGCGCCGTCATGATGAGCTTGCTCGCGCGCTCGGGCTCCATGCCCGTGATCTCCGTGAGCTCCTCGGTATCCAGATCGGCGAGCGCGTCCATCGTCGTGATGCCCTTGGAGGCGAGCACGCGCGCGGTCTGGTTGTCCATGCCTTCCATGCCGAGCAGGTCCTCGGCGGCGTGCTCGACCGTCTCCTCGCTCTTGATCGCCTCGGTGAGGAGCGCGTTTCGCGCGCGGCGGCGAAGCTCGTTCACCGTCTCCTCGTCGAAGGCCTCGATCTCCTGCATCTCGTTGATCGGCACGTAGGCGACCTCGTCGAGCGACGTGAAGCCTTCCTGCACGAGGATCTCGGCGACCTCCTCGTCCACGTCGAGCTTCTCCATGAAGAGCGCGCGCACGACGGAAGTCTCCGCCTCGGACTTCTGCTCGCGCTCCTGCGTGGTCATGATGTTGAGCTGCCAGCCCGAGAGCTCGGAGGCGAGGCGCACGTTCTGGCCGCCCTTGCCGATCGCGAGCGCGAGCTGGTCCTCGTCGACGACCACGTCCATCGAATGGCGCTCTTCGTCGACGACGATCGAGCTCACGTCGGCGGGCGCGAGGGCGTTGATGACGAACTGCGCCGCCTCGGGCGACCAGAGGATGATGTCGACGCGCTCGCCGGCGAGCTCCTGGGTCACCGCCTGCACGCGCGAGCCGCGCATGCCGACGCACGTCCCCACCGGATCGATGCGCGGGTCGTTCGATTTCACCGCGATCTTCGCGCGCAGCCCCGGGTCGCGCGCTGCGGCCTTGATCTCGAGCAACCCCTCCTCGATCTCCGGAACCTCGAGCTCGAAGAGCTTCACCAGGAATTCGGGCGCGATGCGCGACAGGATCAGCTGCGGCCCGCGCGCCTGGCGGTCGATCTTCTCGATATAGGCGCGAACGCGGTCGCCCACGCGCAGGTTTTCCTTCGGGATGAGCTTGTCGCGCGGCAGCAGCGCCTCGACCCGGCCCGATTCGACGATGAGGTTGCCGCGCTCGGCGCGCTTCACCGTGCCGGTGACGAGCGATTCGCCGCGCTCGAGGAAGTCATTCAGGATCTGCTCGCGCTCGGCGTCGCGGATCTTCTGCAGGATCACCTGCTTCGCGGCC
>Ga0075436_100001401_pt1 | contig 16388 bp, 13 predicted proteins | sample RhiMethybrSRZTD5_FD_75303 | JGI IMG/M metagenome (GOLD analysis project Ga0075436, IMG submission 75303) | Populus rhizosphere microbial communities from Tennessee, USA - Rhizosphere MetaG P. TD hybrid SRZTD5 | ecosystem: Host-associated > Plants > Roots > Rhizosphere > Soil | place: USA...
CCGATCGGCGTCATCGGCGGCATCCGCGGCGTGTTCTTCGCGGGCATCGGCGCGGCGTGGTTCGGCAACCAGCCGAGCAGCAACCCGTGCAGCGGCGAGTCGGGCAGCTTCAAGTTCGCCATCAACAACACCGCCAACTGCCAGGTGCCGACCGGCTATCAGATCGGCGCCGACGGCAACGTCGTCGCGCCGATTGATCCGGTCACGGGCGTGCAGACGCCGATCCTGAACTATGCGCGGCAGCAGGTCTCGGGCTTCCGGCTGCAGGACGGCCGCGCGTCGTACGGCATCGGGCTCGAGACCTTCGCGCTCGGCTTCCCGATCCACTTCGACTGGTCGTGGCGCACGCTCCTCAACCGCGGCTGGGAGGACGTCGTCTTCGCGTGCACGAGCCTCGACGCGCGCAACCAGTGCGTGAGCAGCGCGAACGAGTGGCGGAAGCCGCGCTTCGCCGTCTGGATCGGATACGATTTCTGACGATCGTCGGGGATTTGGGATTCGCGAGATCGCGAACGTGACGACGATCAACGCGGAACACGCAGAGTTCGCAGGGTCTCTTTTTCAAAAAACGGACTCTGCGGGTTCTGCGTGCTTCGCGTTGTACGTCGTCCGACGAATCCCGAGTCCCTAATCCCTAATCCCCAATCCCTACGCAGGCGCGGTCAGCGGCGCACCGGCGCCTTCGGGCGCGCCGCAGGCGCGCGCGCTTTCGTCGCATCCACCACCATCGACAGATCGGCGCCCAGATCCCGGCCGTCCGTGCCGGCGCGGACCCACGCGCTGCGCGGCACGAGCCGATAGTCGTGCGCGCTGAAGCCGACGAACTGCCGCTGGAACTCGTCCATCGAGGGAAACAGGTTGCCGCCGGGGTAGGCGCTGCGGTTGCCGCCGGCGAGGACGTTGTTCGTGATGCGCGCGCCCGGCAGGTACGCGGCGATGCTGTCGTTGCCGATGCCGTGGCCCGTGCCGATGATCCCGTAGTCGCCATGCGCAGCGATGTTGTTCGTGAGGCGGAAATCGGTCGTGACGCCGTGCGCGATCTTCACCACGCCGCCCGACGCGCGCTGGATGATCGTGTTGTGATCGATCGCGATGTCGCGCGGCGCGTCGCTCAACAGCGCGAAGTAGCCGTCGCCGCCCCACGCCTCGCGATCGATGCCGTCGAACACGTTGTCGTGGATGCGGATGTTGTTGGTCTGCCGGCTCGGGAAGTTCGGATCCGTGCCGAGCACCGACACCGCGGCCGCGACGTCGCGCACGACGTTGAAGCGGAACTCGACGTCCTCGACCTGGCACCACGGGCACGCGCCGTCTTGATTTCTGACCGTGAACAGCACCGCGTAGCCCGACTGCGCCTGCTGCCACGAGCGCTCCATCACGTTGTGCTCGACGAGCACGCCGCGCGCGTTCTTCAGCTCGAAGAGGTTCTTCACCTGCCACCGCGGCGCGCCCGGCTCCTTCCACGCGAGCGGCTTGCTCAGAAAGTTGTTGCGCACGACGATGCGCGAGGGCGTGAGCTCGAGGATCGACGGATCGGCGCCGCCGAACATGATGTTCTCGCTCGCCGCCTCGAGGTAGTTGTTCTCGATCGTGTACGGGCCGGGGCCGTTCCACCCGGCGATCGCCTGCGAGTCCTGGCCGAGCGCCTTGATGTCGCTGACGTAGCAGCCGACGATCGTTGTCTGCGCGGAATTGAGCGCGATGCCGCGCTTCTGGCCGCGATCGGGATCGCCGTGCACGTACAGGCGATCGAGCGTCAGGTCCGACGGCACGGCCGCCAGCGAGCTCTGGGCGGTGCCGCCGTCGCCGAGCGCGATGATGTCGCCCGCGCCGTCGCGGTTCGCGAGGAACTCGACGAGCGCGATCCGCCAGTTGCGCGCGCCGGGCGCTGTCACGAGCGCCGACGCGCCGTTGGCCGATCGCACCTTCGCGAGCGCATCGGCGGCGAGCGGCGACATCCGCTCGCCCTCCGCCGGAAAGCCATCGTCGCCGGCCGTGCGCAGCGTGATCGGGCGATCGCCGCCTTCCTTCGCCGGCAGCGTGAAGTTGCCGATGTAGGTCGTGCCGCGCTGCAGGAGGATCGTGTCGCCCGGCCGCGCGCGATTGAGCGCGTCCTGCAGATCGCCGCCCGCCCCGACGGTGACGGTCTGCGCAACGGGATCGCCGATCGCGAACGCCGCCAGCACGACCGTCGCGCCTATGGTTGCCAGCCGCATAACGACGACAGCCCAGCAAAGCGGGTGCCGTTGCCGAGCTACAATCCCTTTTCCTTATGGACATGACGCCCAAGCGCTCGGCTGAGTCGGCGACGGAAATGGTTCAGGTCGTGCTACCGAACGACGCGAACCCGCTCGGCTTCATCCTCGGCGGCACCGTCATGCACCTGATCGACATCGCCGGCGCCATCGCGTGTCATCGCCACACGCGCAGTCTGCTCGTCACCGCGGCCGTCGACGATCTGCAGTTCCTCCATCCGATCAAGGTCGGCGACCTGATCATCCTGCACGCGCACGTCACCTGCGCGTTCACGACGTCGCTGGAAGTGCAGGTGGAAGTGCACTCGGAGGAGACGCTCACGGGCAGGCGTCAGCTCACGAGCCGCGCGTTTCTGACCTTCGTGGCGATCGATCGCGACGGTCAGCGCGTGAAGGTGCCGCCGCTCATCGTCGAGACGGAAGAGGAAACGCGCGTGTGCGAGGACGCGCACGCGAGAAGAGCCGCGCGTCTCCAGAGGAAGGCAACCGTCCGCTAGCGGCCTTACGACGAAACGTTCTTCAGCCGCAGCACCGAGCGCTCGAGATCGATCCCGACGCGGTACTTGCTCAGGAACTTGTGGCCGACGATGCCGCCGAGCTGGAAGCCGAGGAGCGCGCTCGGAGCGTTCAGATTCAGGACGACCACCGGGAAGTTCTTGTAGCTGATCGTGTCGAACGCCAGATCGACGCCCGGCATCAGGAACGCGTCCGGATCCCAGCCCGACGTGCCGTAGACCTTCAGCGCGATCTTGCGGCCGGTGTCCGGCTTGCCGAGCGCGGTCGCCGTCGCCGAGCTGATCGAGATCACCTCGCCGCCGGTGTCGATCACGAAGTTCGCGAGGTGATTCTTGTCCACCGTGCCGCGGACCGTCGCGAGGCGGTGCAGCCGCATCGGCAGCTCGAAGTCCTTCGGCTCCTCCGGCAGATGCTTGCCGAAGGTGAGCTTGTGCGTCTTGTAGTCGATCACCATCGAGTAGCCGAGGGCGAGCGGCGAGAGGCCTTCGGTCTCCTTCGACGGGATGTCGCGCAGCGGCGGGTTCTTGATGAGGCACGGCACGTTGCGCAGCTTCAGCGAGCCGAGCTCGAGCGAGTCCATGCGCGCGAGCTGCAGCCCGCGCAGCCCGACGCGGCCGACGCCGGCGCTCAGCGTGTAGGTGATCGGCACGATGCCGAGCCGCTGCGCCGTCCCGCGCGTGATCACCGTGTTCTCCGATCCCGTATCGACGACGAAGTCCTGCGCGGAGGCGTCGTTCACCTTCGCGCGGACGACGACCTTGTCGTTCACGAGACGGAAGTCGACGGTGTAGAGGCGCTCGTCAGTGCCCGGATCGCTGTCGAACGGCACGCGCTGGCCGAACGAGCGGAGGAAGCGGATCTCCTGGCGCGACCAGTCGGCCTTCTCGCTGTGATCCTTGTTGGGCAGCAGGTTGACGTAGTTCGAGTAGGCGTTGGCCGCTTCCTCGTAGCGGTGCTGCCGCTCGTAGATGGTGCCGACCGTGTGGTGGATTTCCAGATCGCGCGGCGAGAGCCGCAGCGCCGCCTGCGCCTCGTTCATCGCATCGTCGAGGCGGCTGCGCGCGGCGAGCGAGCGCGCCATGCCGTGATGGCCGCGGGCCAGCTCGGGCGCGGCGGCGAGCGCGTCGCGATACTCGTTCTCGGCTTCCTGGAACAACCCGGCGGACCAGAGCGCGTCGCCGTACAGCGACATCGACTCGGGGCTCTTCGGATCGGCCTTGTAGAGCTTTTCGGCTTCGGCGCGCGCGAGGTCGAACTCCGCGACGCGCAGCGCCGACGCGATGACGCCGACGCGCGGCCGCCGCGACGCGTCGGGCGGCGCCGTCTTCAGCGCGTTGCGGTACGCGTCGAGCGAGTCGAGGTATTTCCCTTCGGAGAACAGGAGATCGCCAAGCTGCAGCTGGATCTCGGAGGCCGCCGACGGCGGCGTCGCGTCAGCCCGGATGACGAAGCAAGCCGCCACGACGAGAGCCGACGCCGCGGCGACACGAAAGGCGCTGCGCATGGAACCCCCAGCTCTTCAAGAATCGGGCCGGTCGCGACACCCGCGGCCACGGTGATTTTCGCCGGATCCGGGTGTTTCGAGAAGCGAAAAATGTTTCAGTGCGTGTATTGTTCGATGGGTACCCCGTCGTACATCTCGTCGACGCGCAGAATCTGCGTATCGCGGCTGTAGCTGCCAAGCTCGTAGTCCTCGCTCATGATGAGCGCCTTGATCGGCTTGGTCGGGCAGACCTCCGCGCAGAGGCCGCAGAAGCTGCAGCGCGACAGGTTGAAGTCGAAGTAATCGAGCGCCTTGATCTTCTGCCCCGGCTCGCGATGGCCGCCGAGCGCGATCAGATCGTCGGGGCACGCCTTCGCGCACTGATCGCAGACGATGCAGGTCTGCGCGCCCGTGCCCGGCTCGGTCTGCAGCCGCAGCACGCCGCGGAAGCGCGGCGCCGTTGGCCGCCGCTCGGCGGGGTACTGAAAGGTGAACGCCGGCTGCGGCGTGTACTTCAGCGTGACCCAAAGGCCCTTGAGCAGATCGACGAGGAAAATCGTCTTCAGGAACGAGATGATCGTGTTCATCGCGCCCTACGCCCGCTCGCCGACCAGCGTCGGCTCGCTCTGGTTGGCCATGATCACCCGCTCCTTGCGGAGCACGGTGCCTTCCTTGCGGATCTTGTCCTGCAGCCGCATCAGCCCGTAGAGCAGCGCTTCCGGCCGCGGCGGACAGCCCGAGACGTAGACGTCCACCGGCACCACCTTGTCGACGCCCTGCAGCACGCTGTAGGTGGGGAACGGGCCGCCGGCGTTCGAGCAGCTGCCCATCGAGATCACCCACTTCGGCTCCGGCATCTGGTCGTAGAGCCGCCGCAGGACCGGCGCCATTTTCTTCGTCACCGTGCCGGCGACGATCATCAGATCGGACTGCCGCGGCGACGCGCGAAACACTTCCGCGCCGAAGCGCGCGATGTCGTAGCGCGACGCCGACGCCGCCATCATCTCGATCGCGCAGCACGCGAGCCCGAATCCCATCGGCCAGATGGACGATTCGCGCGCCCAGTTGAGCACGCGATCGATGTTCGTCGTAATGAAGTTGTCCTCGAAGCGGTGGTCTATGAGGCCCATTCCGGTCCTTTGTGGGGGCTGGGGGCTCGGGCTGGAGGCAAGCCGCAGCGCGTGTCTGCTCGCCCCGAGCCCCTAGCCCCTAGCCGCTGCACGCGACGCCATTATGATGCCGCCAGATGATATACGTCCTCTCCCTGATCATACTCGCTGCGGGCCCATCGCCGACGTGCGATCCCGCGCTCGCCTCGCTCTTCACACCGCTGCGCCCCGAGCTCGGGCGCTACGAGGTCTGCACCTCCGATGCGCCGCTCGAGGGCGACGCCGACGCCCTCGAACCGCTCGACGCGTTCGGCGCCGCCGGCACGTACGACCGCGCGAAGCTGGCGCGGCTTTATGGCGGCCAGCGCGTCCGCGTCGCCCGGAGCTGGCGCCGCACGCCGGACGGCGGGTTCGAGTCGATTACGAGATTGTCGCCCTATCCCGACGCGACGCTCACCCGCCTGCGGCCTGGCACGATGGAGATCCGCTGGACGCTTCGTCCTTCTATAATTTCGGTATCGCCATGACAGTCTGGAGGGCCACAGCCGCCCGGCTGGCGTGGGTGGTCTGGGCCTGCACCGCCGCCACCGTCCACGCGCAGACGTTGCCGTCCGAGCCGATCGCGTTCGCCGACGGCCGCGTGACGGTCGGCAGCGACATCTCGGCCGGCTTCGGCTCCGACGACCCCGGCTTCTTCGACTACACCGACTACGCGCACTCGGCGCTGCGCCTGCTGCGCATCGACGTCTCCGCGGCGGTGAAAGCCGGCCCGCACTTCACGGTGCTCGGCGAGGTGCGCACGGAAAATTTCGGCGGGATGAAGCCGTACGCGCTGTATCTGCGGATCCGGCCGTGGGCCGCGCGCGATTTCGATCTGCAGGTCGGGCGCGTGCCGCCCACCTTCGGGGCGTTCAACCGCCACACGTATCCGAACGACAATCCGCTCATTGGCTATCCGCTCGCGTACCAGTACCTCACGACGATTCGTCCCGACGCGCTGCCGGCGACCGCCGACGAGCTGCTGCGCAAGCGGAGCCTCGGCTGGGAGGTCGGCTACTCGGTGGGCGACGCGACGCGGGAGGCCGGCGTGCCGCTGGTCACCGCGTTCCGGTGGGACACCGGCGTGCAGGCACACGCGACGATGGGCATGGTGAGCGCGACGGCGGCGGTGACGACCGGCACGATATCGAACCCGCTGTTCACCGACGACAACGACGGGCGGCAGATCGCGACGCGCGTCGAGGTGCGTCCGGCGAGCGGGCTCGTCGCCGGCACGTCGTTCGCGCGCGGGCCGTTCGTGAGCCGCGCCGCGACGCGCGCGGCGCTCGGCGCCGACGCCGCCGGCGATCCGTACACGCAGACGGCGTGGGGCGGCGACCTGGAGTACTCGCGCGGCTACTACGTGCTGCGGGCCGAGACGATCGTGAGCGCGTGGCATCTGCCGTCGCCCCCCGTCGCCGCCACGCAGCGCGCGATCGACGGCGATCTCACCGCGATCGCGACGTCGATCGAGGGGCGCTACAAGCTGCGCCCGGGCCTGTTCGCGGCGGCGCGGTACGATCATCTCGGCTTCGGCGACATCAGCGGCGCGACGCTCGGCACGCTGCCGTGGGACGCGCCCGTCTCGCGCATCGAGGTCGGCGCCGGCTATTCGCTGCAGCGGAACCTTCTGCTGAAGGCGTCCTTCCAGCACAACACACGGGACGGCGGTGTGTTGCTGCGCGCCGCCAGTCTGTGGGCGGGGCAAGTCGTCTTCTGGTTCTGATGCGCCTGCGATGATCGGATCGGCATGCGAATGACGGACACGGGGAATCGGAACAGTGCGAACCACAGCGAGCGGCGGGGCGGCCGCGCGATGAATGGTGGTCTGATCTCTGTGTCCTTCGCGACCTTTGTGGCCTTCGCGCTGCTTTCCTCTGTGCGTCCCTCTGCGCCCTCTGTTCTTTCCTCTGTGTCCTTGTCGCCGACGGCGGCCGCCGCGCGGCCGGGAACGATCAGAGGCCGCGTCGATCTGCGGCGCGTTGTCACGGCCGTCGAACGGCGGCCGTCGGTCGCGGATCTCGGGACGCCGACGCTGCGCGACGTGCCGGATCTGCTGCGGTCGGTGGTGTACCTGGAGTCGGCGCCGCGCGGCGCGTTCGAGACGAGCGACGGCGGCCACGCCGTGATGGATCAGCGCAACGAGACGTTCGTGCCGCACGTGCTCGCGATCACGACCGGCACGACGGTGGATTTCCCGAACTCCGACAAGTTCTACCACAACGTCTTCTCGCTCTCGAAGATCCAGTCCTTCGATCTCGGCCGCTACGCCGCGGGGCACTCGCGGCAGGTCCGCTTCGATCGCGCCGGCATCATCCGCGTGTTCTGCGAGATCCACTCGCACATGAACGCCTACATCCTCGTCTTCAGCCATCCGTTCTTCGCGCTCACCGACGGCGAGGGGCGCTACCGGATCGACAACGTCCCGCCGGGCGTCTACGGCGTCGTTGCGTGGAACGAAGGGACGCCGTCGGAGACCAAGTCGGCGTCCGTGCCCGACGGCGGGATCTCGGAGCTCGACTTCACCATTAGATGAAGCTCTTCTCGACGCTGCGGAGCCGGATGTTCCTCGCGAGCTCGGTGCTCGCGATCCTCTGCATCGCCACGGCGATCCTCATCGTGAACGCGCAGGTGACGCGCGAGGCGGAGCGCACGCTCGAGCGCGAGATCGTGACGACGAGCGCGCAGGTCGATTCGCTCCGCAGCGAGCGCGCGAGGAATTTCACGCTGATGGCGTCCCTCATCGCGGATCAGCCGAAGCTGAAGGCGGCGATGGCCACCGACGATCCGCCGACGGTGCAGGACATCGCCAACGGCTACCAGACGCAGCTGAACGCGAGCCTGGTGCTCGTCACGAACAACAAGGGCCGCGTGCTGTACGGCGCCGGCGGATCGCCGCGCGTCGCCGACATCGCCGCGCACCTGCCGGCCATTCTCGACGCGCTGGCCGGCCGCGACACGATCGGCCTGCTGCCGCAGCCGAGCGGGATTCTCGAGGTCGTCACCGTGCCGGTGGTGCTCGATCGCCCGCAGCGCGAGATCCTCGGCACGCTCAGCGCCGGCTTCCTCCTCGATGACGGGTTCGCCGCGCAGCTGAAGAACATCACCGGCAGCGACGTCGCGTTCGGCATGGACGGGCAGATCCTCGCGTCCACGCTGCCGCGCGATCAGCATCCGAAGCTCGCCGACCGCCTGCGGACGACCGGCATCTCGCGCGTGCTGCTCGGCGGCGAGGAGTACGAGGCGCTGCCGCGCCCCCTGACGCCGAGCGGCGAGGTGACGCCCGCCGCGTCGACGGGCGGCCCGGTCGCCGTGATTCTCCGCTCGCGCACCGCGCAGCTCCAGTCGCTTGGCACGATCCACGCCGGCCTGGTGCTGACGGCGGTGTTCGCCGTCCTGATCGCGACGGCGCTCAGCTTCACCGTCTCGCGGACGATCGCGCAGCCGCTCGCGGCCATCACCGACGTGATGCGGGAGGTCTCCGCCACAGGCGACCTGACGCGGAAGATCGTCCTGCGCCACGGCCGCGGCTGGGACGACGACGACGCGCGGCTGCTGGCGGCGACGTTCAACACGCTCACCGAATCGGTGGCGCGCTTCCAGCGCGAGATGTCGCAGCGCGAGCGGTTGAGCGCGCTCGGCCGTCTGTCCACCGTCATCGCCCACGAGGTCCGCAATCCGCTGATGATCATCAAGGCGTCGCTGCACGGGCTGCGGCAGAAGGAGCCCTCGTCGGCGGCCGTGCACGAGGCGGTGGCCGACATCAACGAGGAGGTCGCGCGGCTGAACCGCATCGTGAACGACGTGCTCGACTTCGCGCGGCCGATCCAGTTCGAGCTGTCGCCGGTGAACATCAACGCGCTGTGCCGCGAGTCGGCGGCCGCGGCGGCGGCCGCGGGGCCGGGCGCGGGGGTCGATCTCGATCTCGATCCGTCGGTGCCGACGGTGAAGACCGACGGCGAGCGTCTGCGGAGCGCGATCGTCAACATGCTGATCAACGCGCGGCACGCGGTGGCGAGCGCGTCGGTCGCGGCCGCGGCCGCGGGCGCCGCGGCGCGCGGCGGCGCGGCCGCTGCGGCGGCGCCGTCGGTGGCGCTGCGCACGCGCTGCTACGGCGACCGCGTGCAGATCGCCGTCGCCGATCACGGCGTCGGCATCGCGCCGAACGATCTGGCGCAGATCTTCGATCCGTATTTCACGACCAAACGCGGCGGCACCGGGCTCGGTCTGCCGATTGCCAAGAACATCGTCGAGGGGCTCGGCGGCACCATCGCCGTGGTGAGCGCCCTCGGCGCCGGCACCGAGATCCTCGTCGACCTTCCGTTCGACTCCTCCGACGTCGTCGGGTCGAGGAACGGGCGGACGGGCCGGGCGAGGCCCGCCTGATGATGCACCGCGGCTCGATCCTCCTCGTCGACGACGAGGAGAAAATCCTGAAGACGCTCGGGCGCGCGCTGCGCGACGCGGGCCACGGCGTCGTCGAGACGACGAGCCCTCGGCACGCGCAGCGGCTGCTCGGCGAGCGCGCGTTCGACGTGCTCGTCGTCGACAACGTGATGCCGGAGCTGAACGGGCTCGATCTGATCCGCGAGTACGTCGCCTCCACGCACGAGAACGAGCGGCCGCAGATCCTGATGATGACGGCGCACGCCACCGTGGAGAGCGCGATCGAGGCGATGAAGCTCGGCGCGCTCGACTACCTGCAGAAGCCGTTCGAGATCGACGAGCTGCTCGTCGTCGTCCGGCGCGCGCTGGATCACCAGCGGCTGCGGACCGAGTACCGCTACCTGGTGAGCGAGCGCGACGAGCAGTTCGATCACTACGGCATCATCGGGCGCAGCCGCGCCATGCAGGAAGTGGTGCACCGCGCGGAGCTCGTCGCAGAGACCAAGAGCACCGTGCTCATCACCGGCGAGACGGGCACCGGCAAGGAGCTCGTCGCGCGCGCCATCCACGATCGCAGCGCGCAGCGCGACATGCCGCTCATCAAGGTGAACTGCGCGGCGATTCCCGAGACGCTCCTCGAATCCGAGCTCTTCGGCCACGTGCGCGGCGCCTTCACCGGCGCGACGACGACCAAGAAGGGCAAGTTCGCGCTGGCCGACGGCGGCACGATCTTCCTGGACGAGATCGGCACGCTGAACCCGACGCTCCAGTCGAAGCTGCTGCGCGTGCTGCAGGAGCGCGAGATCGAGCCGCTGGGATCCGAGCGCACCGAGAAGATCGACGTCCGCGTGATCGCCGCGACCAACCGCAACCTGCGGCAGATGGTCGCCGACGGGCGGTTCCAGGAGGATCTCTTCTACCGCCTCAACGTGATCCCGATCGAGATCCCGCCGCTGCGCGAGCGGCGCGAGGACATCCCGATCCTGGTCGAGCACTTCGTCCGCAAGCACGCGCAGCGGACCGGACGGCGCGTCGACAAGATCGACGAGGCGGTCCTGACGGGGCTGCAGCAGTACGACTGGCCGGGCAACGTGCGCGAGCTGGAGAACACGATCGAGCGTGCGGTCGTGCTGTCACCGGGCCCCGTGATCGCGGCGCGCGCCGTGTCGGTGCTCGGCGCGACCTCGGCGCAGCCCGCGGGCCTGCCGTCGCTGAAGCTGCGGCAGAACATCGAGTGGGTCGAGCGCGAGACGATCCGCAAGGCGCTCGAGAACGCCGGCGGCGTGAAGAAGGACGCCGCCGAGCTGATGGGCATCAGCCAGCGCGCGCTCTCGTACTATCTCGCGAAGTATCGAATCGATTGAATCGGGAACTCTGAGGTGGAGAATCGAGCGATGACCCCAACGACGGTGGTACGGCTGGCGGCGGCCGCATCGATGGCAGTAGCGGCGGCCATTGTTACGGCGGCGTGCGGCGGCGGCAGCTCCTCGAGCACGACGAGCCCCTCGGGCGGCTGCACGCCCAGCGCGAACGCGAACACGATCGTGATTCAGAACAACCAGGTCTGCCCGCAGACGCTGACGATCGCGATCGGCGGCCAGGTGACCTTCATCAACAACGACTCGCGCGTGCACGAGATGGACTCCGATCCGCACCCGGAGCACACCGACTGCCCCGCGCTGAACCAGGTGGATTTCCTCAACCCGGGCCAGAGCCGCACGAGCGGCAACCTCACGGTCGCGCGCCGCTGCGGCTTCCACGATCACAGCAGCCCCGAGACGGCGAGCCTCAAAGGGACGATCACGATCCAGTGAGCTAGAGGCGGAGTCGCCGCGTCAACTGCTGGTGCGTTCGGCCGTGAAAGCGCCCTCGGCCCGGTCGCCGAGCTTGGCGGTCCCTTTCATCGAGTCGCCGTCGACTCTCGCCGTGACGCGGATCTCGATGGCCTTGCCGCCGTCGGTCGCGGAGAACGTGAGCTGAATGTCTTTGCCGTTGATGGTGCCGCGCACCTGCGACTCGCCGTATTCGGACGTCGTGTGGCCGGATAGGCGCGGGCCTTCCTGTGTCAGGTAGATCTTGAGCTCCTGCGGACCGAGCGGCGTCGCGTAGGAGGCGTCCCATTCGCCGGTGACGTCGGTCTGCGCGGCGAGCGGCGCGGCGGCCACGATCAGCAGGAGGAGCGCGAGGCTTCGGACCATGATGCGACGGCCGACATAGTAACATCGGCGCGTCATGAAACCCGTTCTGCTCGCGATCGCCGCCGCCGCTGCCGCCGCTGCCGCATTCGCACAGCCCGACGTCGTCGCCCGCGCGCGCGCGATCCACGAGCGCGTCATCGCGCTCGACACGCACAACGACATCGACCCGCGCACCTTCACCGCCGACTGCAACTACACCATGCGCCTGACGACGCAGGTGAACCTGCCGAAGATGAAGGAGGGCGGCCTCGACGTTTCGTTCTTCATCGCGTACGTCGGCCAGGGCGAGCTGACGCCGGCCGGCTACGACGCCGCGTACAAGGCGGCGATCGCGAAGTTCGACGCCGTCCACCGCCTCACGGAGCAGATCGCGCCGAAAGAGATCGAGCTCGCGCTCACGCCCGCCGACGTCGTGCGCATCGCGAAGAGCGGCAAGAAAGTTGCCGTCATCGGCGTCGAGAACGGCTACCCGATCGGCACCGACCTCAAGCGCGTGAAGGAGTTCTACGATCGCGGCGGCCGCTACATGTCGCCCGCGCACAACGGCCACAACCAGCTCGCCGACTCGCACACCGGCGAGGCGGCCAACGAGTGGAAATGGGGCGGGCTGTCGCCGCTCGGCCGCGAGGTGATTCAGGAGATGAACCGCCTCGGCATGATGGTGGACGTCTCGCATCCGTCCAAGGGCGCGATGCTGCAGATGATCGGCCTGTCGCGCGCGCCGGTGATCGCCTCGCACTCCTCGGTGCGGCGCCTCGCGAACCAGTCGCGCAACATGGACGACGAGATGCTGGCGGCGATGAAGACCAACGGCGGCGTCGTGCAGATCAACGCCGTCGCCGACTTCATCAAGGCGGACCCGAAGGAGCGCGCGCCGGCGATTGCCGCGCTGCGCGACGAGTTCGGGATCGGATTGGCCGGCGTGCGCGGCGGCGGGCGCGGCGCGGCCGCGCCCGAAGCGTTCCGCTGCCCCGTTGAGGGCGCGGCCGCCTCCGCGGGCGGACGCCAGGGCGGCCGCGGCGACGCGCGCCGCGATGCGCTGTCGCCCGAGCGCCGCGCCGAGTTCGATCGCCGCATGGCGCAGATCGATCGGCAGTATCCGGCGGCCGGCCGCGCGACGGTGAAGGACTACGTCGATCACATCGACTACGCCGTGAAGCTGATGGGGATCGATCACGTCGGCATCGCGTCGGACTTCGACGGCGGCGGCGGCGTGGAGGGCTGGAACAGCGCAGCGGAGACCTTCAACGTGACGCTGGAGCTCGTGCGGCGCGGCTACACCGAGGAGCAGATCGGAAAGATCTGGAGCGGCAACCTGCTGCGCGTGTGGAGCGAGGTGGAGAAGGCGGCGCGGCGGTGACTAGAAGGCTCTGCGTTCTCTGCGGTCTCTGCGGTTGCTTTCCCGCGCGCTACCGTAACTTCGCGGCGCGGCCTTTGATCGTCGCCGCCAGCGCGCGCAGGCGCATCGCGTCGCGGCCGGACGCCGAGCCCGCGTCGCGATCGATCTGCGACGCGAGCGTCTCGAGCTGATCGACGACGGCCGCCGCGTTCTTGTCCTTCGCCGACCGCACCTCGTCTCCGCGTTCGAGCGCCGCCGTCACGGCGCGCGCGCGATCCGCGGCTATCGCCTTGGTGCGCGCGAGCTGATCGAGGTACGCGCGCGCGACGGGGGTCGCGGCCGGCCACACGGTTTTCGTCTGCAACTGCGTGTTCACTTCTTCGGAGCGCACGAGCGCCGCCGCGTCGATCTCGTTCTGCGACATGTGCTCGGTCGGCTTCAGCCGGAAGACGTCGATCCCGCGCGCGATCTCCGACCCGTAAATCGCGCCGTTGTACCAGTAGGTCGACCAGTAGCCGGCGGTGACGAGCGTCCTGGCGTCCACGGGACCGCGGTCGAAGTACGCGATCTCGATCGGGTGCGCCGAGTCGGTGAAGTCGAACATCGACAGGCCGCCCTGATACCACGCCTGCACCATGATGTCGCGCCCCGGCACCGGCACGAGCGAGCCGTTGTGCGCGACGCAGTTCTCCGTCTCGGTCTGCGCCGCCGGCATCTTGTAGTAGCCGCGGAACTGCAGCTTCCGATCGACGATGTCGAAGACCGCGTCGGCGCCCCAGTTCGGCGGGTCCGTCGCACGGCAGCGCGGGCGCGTGCCGCCGCCCCACTCGTCGGTGAAGATCACCTTCGTCCCGTCGTTGTTGAACGTCGCCGAGTGCCAGTACGCGAAGTTCTTGTCGGCGGCGGCGTCGAGGCGCACCGGGTGCACCGGATCGGAGATGTCGAGGAGGATCCCGTTGCCCGAGCAGGCGCCGGCCGCGAGCCCGACCTCCGGGAAGACCGTGATGTCGTGGCACTGATTCGTCTCGCGCGCCGGCTGCGTGCCCGGCCCGCGATCGCCCCCCTTCTGCAGCCCGCCGAACGCGCCGGTCTGCGGGTCGGCGAAGATGCGCGGCCGGTTCACGATCGCCGCCTTGTCGGGCGACGCGAGCGGCACCTTGATCACGTCGATGCTGAAGAGCGCCGTGTTCGGATCCTCAGGCTCCTTCGCGCAGCCGGCGAGCTCCTCGCCCGATCGCACCGAGCTCGTGCCCGATCCGTAGACGTAGAGGTTCGCCGGGTCCTTCGGATCGACGACGAGCGTGTGCGTGTGCGATCCGCGGCACGTCTGGACGGCGGCGATCTGCCGCGGCCGGCTCAGGTCGGTGATGTCGAAGATGCGCACGCCGCGGAACCGCTCGGCGCTGACCGGCGTCGCGACGCCCCCGGTGCCGCAGTCGAGCCGCCCGCGCGTCTGCTCCACCGACATGAAGAGCAGGTTGCCGTGCACCGAGACGTCGCCCTGACCGCCCGGGCAGACGATCGACGCCGCGATCTTCGGCTTCGTCGGCCGCTCGATGTCGAACGTGTTGAACCCGTGGAAGCTGCCCATGAAGAGGTGCGTCCCGCTGAACGCGAGATCCGAGTTCGCGAAGGCGAGCATGTTCGCGAAGCGCGGATCGGGCGGCTCGTTCGGATCGGGCGGCGGCAGGTTGGGATCGCGCTCGGGCGGCGTCGGCGTGCCGGCCGGCTGTTTCGGATCGAAGAAGCCTGCGGGGTTCGACAGGCTCGCCACGCGCTCGAGACCGCGAATCGCTTCGCCCGCGTCGTGGAGGCCGGCCTTGAGCCCGACGCGGGGATCGTTGGTCGATTGCGCGGCCGCGGCGGCGACGGCGAGCACCGCCGCGCCGATCGAGAGCATCCGTGATGTCATCGTGGTCCTCGTGCGCGTCACCCGCGCAGCTTCGCCGCCCGGCCCTTCAGCGTCGCCGCGAGCGACTTCAGGCGCACCGCCTCGCGGCCGCTCGCCGACGCCGCGTCGCTTTCGATCTGCCGCGCGAGCGCCTCGAGCTCGTCGCCCGCGGCCGAGGCCGCCTTCCGATCGCCGCTGCGCACGCCGTCCGCCTTCTCGAACGCGCTCTTCACCGCGCGCGCGCGATCGGGCTGAATCGCTTTCGCCCGCGCGAGCTGATCGACGTACGCGAGCGCCACCGGCGCGCTCGCCGGCCAGACGATCTTCGTCTGGAACTGCGTGTTGGTCTCTTCCGATCGCACGAGCATCGCGGCGTCGATCTCGTTCTGCGACAGATGCTCGCTCGGCTTCAGCCGGAAGACGTCGAGCCCGCGCGCGATCTCCGATCCGTAGATGTGGCCGTTGAACCAGTACGCCGACCAGTAGCCGCCGCTGACGAGCTGCTTGCCGTCGATCGGGCCGCGATCGAAGAAAGCGATCTCCATCGGGTGCGCCGCGTCGGTGAAGTCGAACACCGACACGCCGCCCTGATACCACGCCTGCACCATGATGTCGCGCCCGGGCACCGGAACCAGCGAGCCGTTGTGCGCGACGCAGTTCTCCTGCTCGGTCTGCACGGCCGGCATCTTGTAATAGCCCGCGAACTGCAGCTTCTTCCCGTCGACGACGTCGAAGATCGCGTCGGCGCCCCAGTTGGGCGGATCGATCGCACGGCAGCGCGGCCGTCCGCCGCCGCCCCACTCGTCGGTGAAGATCACCTTCGTTCCGTCGTTGTTGAACGTCGCCGAATGCCAGTACGCGAAGTTCTTGTCGCTCACGTCGTCGAGCCGCACCGGGTGCACCGGGTCGTGGATGTCGAGCAGGATCCCGTTGCCGGAGCAGGCGCCCGCCGCGAGGCCGATCTCGGGGAACACCGTGATGTCGTGGCACTGGTTGGTGACGTTCGTCTTCTGCGTGCCCGCGCCGTGATCGCCGCCGCCCCACAGGCCGTTCAGCGACCCGGTCTTCGCGTCGGCGAAGACTCGCGGGCGATTCACGATCGCCGCCCTCTCGGGCGACGCGAGCGGCACCTTGATCACGTCGATGCTGAAGAGCGCCGTGTTCGGATCCTC
>Ga0075436_100001406_pt1 | contig 16360 bp, 15 predicted proteins | sample RhiMethybrSRZTD5_FD_75303 | JGI IMG/M metagenome (GOLD analysis project Ga0075436, IMG submission 75303) | Populus rhizosphere microbial communities from Tennessee, USA - Rhizosphere MetaG P. TD hybrid SRZTD5 | ecosystem: Host-associated > Plants > Roots > Rhizosphere > Soil | place: USA...
ATCTGGAACGCCTGGTCGAAGATCGGGCGCTGCTCCTGGCGCGAGAGCAGCACCGCCGACATGGTCCAGTACCAGTCGTCGCGGCGCTGCGAGCCGGCGATCTCGAGCGCCTGCACGCAATCGACGACGCGATCGGGGCCGATGCGCAAGCCCGCTGCGCGCAGCAGCCGCGCGAAGTGCATCACGTTTTCTGCGAGGTGGCCGCCAACGGGCATTCTTTTGCCAGCCGTTCGATCGCCGGCGAGGCGACGATCTCGTGCTCGCGGAAGTAGCGCTCGTGGTTGCGCTCGACTTCCGAGAGCCAGTAGACGTAGTTCACCATCATCCCGGCGGAGCGCTGCATGCCCTGCTCCGAGGCATCGCCCATCCAGTTGAGGCGCTCGAGCGCGGCGCCGTTGCCGAGATGGAAGCGCGCCACCGCGTCGAGCGGCTCGACGCCCTTCTTGGCCTGTACGAGGTAGTAGGCGCAAAGGCGCATGAGCAGCTTCTCCAGCGCCTCCGGAATGTCGCCGAGGTGCCACGCCGGATCGTCGAGGCGCGCGATGAGCGCCCTGTGCTCGTCCCCGAGCGGCGCCTTGGCGAGCCAGCGCCGGAAGCCTGGAATCGGCGAGAGCGTGGCGAAGCGCCGCAGGTGCGGAAACTCGCGCTTCAGGTCCTCGGCGACCTGCTTGACGAGCTGGTTGCCGAACGAGATGCCGCGCAGGCCTTCCTGGCAGTTGGTGATGGAGTAGAAGACCGCGCAGTCCGCGTTCGCCGGCTCGACAAGGGGCGAGCGGATGTCGAGGAGCGGCTGCACCTGCGCGCTCATGCCGCGCGTGAGCGCGACCTCGATGAAAATGATCGGTTCATCGGGGAGCTGCGGGTGGAAGAACGCGAAGCAGCGCCGGTCGCCCTCGAGGCGCCGGCGCAGGTCGCGCCACCCCTGGATGGCGTGCACCGCTTCGTACTCGATCAGTTTCTCGAGCACGAGGGCGGAGGTGCGCCAGTCGATGCGCTCGAGGCGCAGGAACCCGCGGTTGAACCACGAGCGCAGCACGCGCATCAGGTCCGCGTCGACCACGCGCCACTCGGGATGCGCCTCCAGCTTGCCGAGCAGCTCGCGGCGCATCTCGACGAGCGCCGCGGTGCCGCCCGGCGGCATGTTGAGCCGCTGGAAAAGCTCCTGGCGCGCGGGCTCGACCACCGCCTGCAGCTCCATCAGGTTCTCCGCCGAGGGATTTGCCTGGTAGGCCGCGGCGGTGCGGCCCACGGCATCGGGCGAGGGCGAGTAGTGGCGCGCGAGCATGTCGAAGAACTGATCTTTCAGCCGCTCGTCGAGGCGCTCGTACGCGGCAAGCGCGTCGCGCGCGAGCGCGGTGCTCGCGTACTCGCCGCTCTCGGCGAGGAGCGCGTTGCACAGCGACACCAGCTCGTTCGTGCGCCGATCGATGCCGGCACGCCCGCCGCCGATCAGCTTGCGCAGGAAGCTCGCTGTGCCCATCGCGTCAGGCCGCGGCGGCCGTTTTTGCCTCCGCGACCAGGCGCTCGGCTTCCTCGCCGGCGACGCGCTCGAGATCGTCGCGGTACTTGAGGAGCACGCCGAGCGTGTTGTTGACCGTCTCCGGGTCGAGCGTCACGCGATCGAGCGCGACGAGGCAGTTCGCCCAGTCGATGGTCTCGGCGACCCCGGGCAGCTTGAAGAGCTCGCTCTTGCGCAGCCGCTGCACGAACGCCACGACCTCCTTCGAGAGCCCGGCGCTCGCCTTCGGCGCCTTGCGATGCAGGATCTCGAGCTCGCGGCGCGCATCGGGGTAATCGACCCAGTGGTAGAAGCAGCGCCGCTTCACCGCATCGTGGATCTCGCGCGTGCGGTTGGAGGTGATGATGACGATCGGCGGCTCCTTCGCCTTCAGCGTGCCGATCTCCGGGATGCTGATCTGCCAGTCGGACAGCACTTCCAGCAGGTAGGCCTCGAAAGGTTCATCTGTCCGGTCGAGCTCGTCGATCAGCAGCACCGGCCCGCCGGTATCACTGCGGCCTTCGAGCGCGCGTGCCAGCGGGCGCTTCACCAGGAATTCATCGGAATAGATCTGCGAGCCGAGCTGCGCCTTGTCCTTCACGCCGGCGGCTTCGGCGAGGCGGATCTCGATCATCTGGCGCGAGTAGTTCCACTCGTAGGCCGCCTGCGCGATGTCGAGGCCCTCGTAGCACTGCAGGCGGATGAGCTCACGTCCGAGCGCCTGCGCCACCACCTTGCCGATCTCGGTCTTGCCGACGCCCGCCTCGCCCTCGAGAAAGAGCGGCCGGCGCATGGCGAGCGCGAGAAAGAGCGAGGTCGCAAGGCTGCGGTCGGCGACGTATTCGCCGGAGGCGAGCAGCGCCTGGGTTTCGTCGATCGACTGCGGGAAGGCCTTTGGCATGGGAAGCGGCTGAAAGAGCGGCATTTTGCGAGATTTGTGCCAGCGCCGCCACCGGTGCTTTTCCTGGCGGATACGGTGATCGAGTAAAGATGAGCTTGTAGTGACATTCGAGACGGCCAAGAATAGACCTGTGCCATGACCTCCCGACGCGACTTCATCGCGGGGACGCTCGCGCTGGCGTCGGCGCCGCTCGCGGCGCAGGAAAAGCCGGCAGCGCGCATGTATCGCATCGGCATGCTCGAATCGGTGCCGATCGGCGCAGCGGCGCTCAATCTGGGCGAGTTCCACCGCGGCATGAAGGAGCTCGGGCACGAGGAAGGCCGCAGCTACATCGTCCTTTATCGCTCCTCCGACGGCCGCGCGGATCGCTTTCCCGCGCTCGCGGCCGAGCTCGCGCGGCAGAACGTCGATGTCTTCGTCACGCGCGGCACGCCGGCGACGCTTGCCGCGCGCGACATCGAGAGCGGCATCCCGGTCGTGGCCTCGGCGGTAGCCGATCCGCTCGAAGCGAAGCTCGCCGCGAGCTTGGAAGCCCCCGGCGGCAACGTCACCGGCCTCACGAGCCAGGTCAACGAGCTCGGCGCGAAGCGCATGGAGCTCCTGAAGGCGCTTGCGCCCGGGATCCAGCGCTTGGGCGCGCTGGTAAATCTCGAGAACCCAGCGTCGGTTGCCGTGTGGAAGATGATCGAGCCGGCCGCCGCCAATCTCAATCTCAAGGTGGAGATGATCGATGTCCGCCAGCCCGAGAAGCTCGAGGCCGCGCTCGACGCGGCGGTCAAGAACGGCGTCGACAGCCTGATCATCGGCGTCGATCCGCTCGCGCAGGCGAACCAGGTCGTCGACTTCACGCTGCGCCAGCGGCTGCCGGCGGCGTTCGCCGCGCGCACGTTCGTCGAGGCGGGAGGCCTGCTTTCCTATGGCGTGTACTACCCGAACCTCTACTACCGCGCGGCGACCTACGTGGACAAGATCCTGAAGGGCGCGAAGCCCGCGGACCTGCCGATGGAGCGCGCGGCGAAGTTCGAGCTCGTTATCAACCGCAAGACCGCGCGTGCGCTGAAGATCGCCATACCGCCCGACCTTTTCCTGCGCTCCGACGAGATCATCGACTAGCGGCACGGGCTTTGCTCGCACCAGCGCAGTCAATTTCCGGAGGCTGCGATGGACATGCAAATGGTGAAGGAGCTGCTGCTGCAGTCGCTCGAGCACGAGATGGGCGGGGTCAAGATCTATGAGACGGCGCTCAAGTGCGCGCAGAACGAGGACCTGAAGGAGGAGTGGGAGCGCTACCACCAGGAGACCGAGCGCCACGTGCAAGTTTTACAGGACGTGTGCTCGCAGATGCAGCTCGATGCCGGCGAGCAGACGCCGGGCCGCAAGATCGTGAAGGACATGGGCGCCTCGCTCGTCGCGGCGATGGAAGCGGCGCTCGGCGCGGGCGATAAGGCCATGGCCGAATGCGTCGCCTGCGAATGCGTCGTGCTTGCCGAGGAGAAGGACCACTCCAACTGGCAGCTGATCGGTGAGGTCGCGAAAAAGATGACGGGCGCCGAAGCCAAGGCGCTGAAAGAGGCGCACAAGGAAGTCGAAGACCAGGAAGACGAGCACTACTACCACTCGAAGGGCTGGCTGCGCGAGCTCTCGATGCAGTCGCTCGGGATGAAGGCCGTGCTGCCGCCCCCGGAAGAAAAGAAGCACGTCAAGACCGCGATCGGCCAGGCGCGCGCCGAGCAGTCACGCACCAAGTCGCACTGAGCGCAAGTCGTAACAAGAAAGAGCCCGCCGAGCGCGGGCTTTTTCTTGTCGGGAGTAGCATTACGGGGGGAGGATTCAAAAGATGCTCGGGCGCCGGCAATTCTGCGCGGCTTTGCCCGATCGCGTGATCGAATAAATGGGGGTCCGTCCCCATTTAAAAAAACAAAAGGCCCGCGAGAGCGGGCCTTTTAACGTGGGCCGTCCGTCGTTACTTGAGGGCGGCCTCCACCGCGCGCTTGCACATCACGGTGATGAGGTGCGCGCGGTACTCCGGTGAAGCGTGCAGATCGTTGTTGAGGCCATCGGGCTTCACCTTGATGTTGGCGACCGCCTCGGGCGCGAACTTGGATGACAGGGCCTTCTCCATCTCGGTTTGGCGGAAGGCGCTTGCGCCCGCGCCGGTGACGCCGACGCGCACGTTGCCGGAGCCGAAATCGGCGACGTAGACGCCGACGAGCGCGAAGCGCGAGGCCGGGTTCCTGAACTTCATGTAGGCGCCGCGCTTGGGGACCTGGAACGAAACCGAGGTGATGAGCTCGGCCGGCTCGAGCGCTGTCTCGTAGAGGCCCTTGAAGAACTGGTCGGCGGCGATCTTGCGCTTGTTGGTGCTGATGGTCGCGTTGAGCGCAAGTACTGCGGCCGGATAATCGGCCGCCGGATCGCTGTTCGCGAGCGAGCCGCCGATCGTGCCCATGTGGCGCACCTGGCGGTCGCCGATCAGGGCGGCGAGCGCGCCGAGCGACGGAATCGCGCGCTTCACCTCCGCCGAGGCCGCGACTTCCGCGTGCCGGGTCATGGCGCCGATCTCCACCGCGCTGCCCGACACCTTGATGCCGGTGAGCTCGCGGATGGTGCCGAGGTCGATGAGATCGGAGGGCGAGGAAAGCCGCAGCTTCATCGCCTGGACGAGGCTCTGGCCGCCGGCGAGGAACTTGCCTTCGCCCTTCTGCGCCGCGAGCGCGATGGCGTCTTTGCTGCTCGTGGGACGGTGGTACTGGAATGCATGCATGAAGGTCTCCTAGGCTCTTGTCATCGCGCGCCACAGGTTCTGCGCTGTGGCGGGCATGGGAACGTCCTTGACGCCGAGAGCGTCGGTGATCGCGTTCATCACCGCCGCCGGCGCGCCGATGGCGCCGGCTTCGCCGCAGCCTTTCACGCCGAGCGGGTTATGCGTGCAGGGCGTCTCGCGCGTATCGATTTTGAAGAGCGGCAAATCGGTCGCGCGCGGGATGCAGTAATCCGCGAGCGAGCCGCTCACGAGCTGACCGGTGTCGTCGTAGGCGCAGTTCTCGGTGAGCGCCTGGCCGATTCCCTGCGCGAGGCCGCCGTGCACCTGGCCCTCGACGATCATCGGGTTGATCACCTTGCCGAAATCGTCCACCGCGGTGAAGGCGACGATCTGCGCGGCGCCGGTCTCGCGATCGACTTCCACCTCGCAGACGTAGCTTCCCGCGGGGAAGGTGAAGTTCGCCGGATCGTAGAACGCGTTCTCGTTCAGGCCCGGCTCGAGCTTGTCGAGCGGATAGTTATGCGGCACATAGGCCGCGAACGCCACCTCGCCGAATGTTTTTTTCTTGTCCGTGCCGGCGACCTTGAACACGCCGCGCTCGTACTCGATGTCTCCTTCGGAGGCTTCGAGCAGGTGCGCGGCGATCTTCTTGCCCTTGGCGACGACCTTGTCGAGCGCCTTGACGATCGCCGTGCCGCCAACCGCGATGGAGCGCGAGCCGTAGGTGCCCATGCCGAAGAGGACCTTCGACGTGTCGCCGTGCACGATGTCCACCTGCTCCATGCTCAAGCCGAGCCGGTCGGCGACGACCTGCGCGAACGTGGTCTCGTGCCCCTGGCCGTGCGCATGCGATCCGGTGAAAACGGTCACCGTGCCGGTCGGATGCACGCGGATCTCGCCCGCTTCGTAGAGGCCCGCGCGCGCGCCGAGGGCGCCCGCAACGTTGGACGGCGCGATGCCGCAGGCTTCGATGTAGCAGGCGTAGCCGAGGCCGCGCAGCTTTCCGCGCCGCTGTGACTGCTCGCGCCGGTCTCTGAAGCCCGCAACGTCACCGATCTTCATCGCCGCTTCCAGCGTGGCGTCGTAGTTGCCGGTGTCGTACTGCAGCGCGACCGGCGTCTGGTAGGGGAACTTGCGGATGAAGTTGCGCTTGCGCAGCTCCGCCGGGTCGATCTTCATCTCGCGCGCCGCGGTCTCGACGAGCCGCTCGACGACGTAGGTCGCTTCCGGTCGTCCGGCACCGCGATACGCATCGACCGGCGTGGTGTTGGTGAACACCGCGGTCACTTCGCAAAAAATCGCGGGCGTGGTGTATTGGCCGGCGAGCAGCGTCGCGTAGAGGATCGTCGGCACGCAGGACGCGAACGTGGAGAGATACGCGCCGAGGTTGGCGGTGGTCCGCACGCGCATCGCGAGGAAATTGCCCTCGCTTCCGAGCGCGAGCTCGGCCGTCGTGACATGGTCGCGGCCGTGCGCATCCGAGACGAACGCTTCGGAGCGATCCGCCGTCCACTTCACCGGACGCGCCAGCTGCTTCGCCGCCCACGTGCACACCACGTCCTCGGCGTACAGGTAGATCTTGCTGCCGAAGCCCCCGCCCACGTCGGGGGCGACGACGCGCACCTTGTTCTCCGGCAGGCCGAGCACGAACGCCGTCATCAGCAGGCGCTCGACGTGCGGGTTCTGGCTCGCGACATAGAGCGTGTAGCTCTCGTCGGCGCGCGAGTACGTCGCGTTCACCGAGCGCGGCTCGATGGCATTCGGCACCAGGCGGTTGTTGACGAACTCGAGCTTGGTGACATGCGCGGCCTTGGCAAAGGCCGCATCGACCGCGTTCTTGTCGCCGAGCGCCCACACGTAGCAGGTGTTGTCCGGCGCGATTTCATGCAGCGCGGGTCCCTTGCGCGCCTTCGTTGCGCTCGCCACGACGGGCAGCGGCTGGTAATCGACGTCCACGAGCTCCGCCGCATCGCGCGCCTGTGCCGCCGATTCGGCGATCACGACGGCGACGCGCTCGCCGACATGGCGCACCTTGCCTTGTGCGAGCGCAGGATACGGCGGCTCCTTCATCGGCTGGCCGTTGACATCGGTGATCAGCCAGCCGCAGGGCAGGCCGCCGACCTTGGCGGCGGCGAGATCAGCGCCGGTGTAGACGGCGAGCACGCCGGGCGCGCGCTTCGCCTTGTCGATCTTGACCGAGCGCAGCGCCGCATGCGCATGCGGCGAGCGCACGAACGCGGCGTAGGTCTGGCCGGGGAAGGCTACGTCGTCGGTGTATTGCCCGCTGCCGGTGAGGAAACGATAGTCTTCCTTACGCGCAACGCGTGCTCCGATGAGCGAGGTGGTCATGGCGCGCTCCCATTTATTTCGCGGCAGCCATGGCCCGTGCTCCGGCCATGATGCTCTTGACGATGTTGTGGTAGCCCGTGCAGCGGCAGAGGTTGCCTTCGAGGCTCTCGCGTACTTCCTGCTCGGTCGGGCTGGGATGGCTTTTTGCGAAATCGAGCGCGTTCATCACCATCCCCGGCGTGCAGAAGCCGCACTGCAGGCCGTGGTTTTCCTTGAACGCCGCTTGCATGGGGTGCAGCGTCCCATCGGCATGGGCGACGCCCTCGATGGTGAGGATGTCGGCGCCTTCGGCCTGCATGGCGACGATCGAGCAGCTCTTGATCGCTCTTCCGTTCATGTGGACGGTGCAGGCGCCGCACTGCGCGGTGTCGCAGCCGACGTGCGTGCCGGTGAGCCGCAGGTTCTCGCGGATGAACGTGACGAGGAGTGTCCGTTCCTCCAGTTCCGCGGATACCGGCTTCCCATTGACCTTCATGGATACCTTGACCGACATGCGCGTCTCCTCCTCTCGGGATTGCATTACTGGGGAAGGAAATCGTAGCATTTCCGCACTTGAGATTGCTCATCGTAGAAGACGACGCACCGCTCGCCTCCGGCCTTCGCCGGATCCTCGAGGCGGAGGGGCATGCGGTCGACGTCACTTCGCGGGGCGAACAGGCGGTGCTCGCCGCCGCGCAGGAGCGCTTCGATCTCGTCATCCTCGATATCGGCCTGCCGCAGATGGACGGCTTCGAGGTGCTGCGGCGCCTGCGCGCGGCCGAGCGTCCGATGCCGGTGCTCGTACTGACGGCGCGCGACGCGGTAGACGATCGCGTGCGCGGCCTCGATCTGGGTGCCGACGACTACATGGTGAAGCCGTTCGCGATGCCGGAGCTCACGGCGCGCGTGCGCGCGCTTTTGCGCCGCTCGCAGGCGCATGGCGGCCCGCGCATCGTCCACGGGCCGCTCGCGCTCGACACGGTCGCGAGGCGCGCCTTCCTTAAGAACGAACCGCTGGAACTCGCCGCGCGCGAATGGGCGGTCCTCGAAGTGCTGCTCGGCAAGGTGGAGAAGATCGTCTCCAAGGAAGCGATCATCCAGGCGGTCGCGGGCTGGGGCGACGATCTGTCGCCGAATGCGATCGAGGTGTACGTGTCGCGACTGCGCTCGAAGCTCGAGCCCGCCGGCATCAAGATCCGCACCGTGCGCGGCTTCGGCTACATGCTGGAAGAGTACAAGGGCCCTTAGGCCATGCCTGCCCGCAGCCTCCGCGCGCATCTTCTGCGGATGCTGCTGCCCCCGATCGCGGCGCTGCTCGTCCTCGGTGCCCTGGTCGCCTATTACCCGTCGATCGAGCCGGCGACGACCGCCTACGACCAGGGCCTGATCGACGCCGGCATCTCGCTCGGCACGTATATCCGCACAAGCGAACGCGGCTACCGCCTTGAGTTGCCGACCGCAGTGGACCAGGTGCTGCGCCGTGACAGCTACGACAGCGTCTACTACCGCGTGCTCGGCCCGGACGGCGAGCCGATCGCCGGCGACGACGGCTTGCCCGGCCCGCCGCCCGATCGCGACGCGCGCGACGGCTTCGTCTCCTACGACACCGCTTACAAGGGACAGAAGGTGCGCGCCGTGGCGGTGCCGGCGAAATGCGGCACGGCGCCGTGCAGCGTGGTCGTCGCCGAAACGACCGTCAAACGCAGGCGCATGGCGCGCGACATTCTCTTCTCTTCGCTCCTGCCGGAGATTCTCATCGCCTTCGCGACGCTCGTCATCGTGTGGTTCGGCGTGAAGCGCGGGCTCGGGCCGCTCGCGCGACTGTCCGATGAGATCAAGGCGCGCTCGCCCGGCGACCTGCGCCCGATCGCCGCGGCGGACACGCCGGAGGAGACGCGGCCGCTCGTGAGCGCGTTGAACGGGCTGCTCGAGGAGGTGGCGCAGGCGAGCCACAACCAGCAGCGCTTCCTCGCGAACGCCGCGCACCAGCTGCGCACGCCGCTTGCCGGACTCCAGGCGCATACCGAGCTCGCGCTCGCCAAGTCCCTGCCGCGCGAGGTGCGCTCGGAGCTCGAGCAGGTGCACGAGGCGACGATTCGCACTGCGCGCCTTGCCAACCAGCTCCTTGCGCTCGCGCGCGCGGAGCCGGGCGCGCGCGCGAACGCCACCGAGCTCAACCTGAAGACGCTCGCAGAAAGCGAAGCTGACGCGTGGGTGCACCAGGCGCTCGCGCGCGATGTCGATCTCGGCTTCGAGCTCGAGTGGGCGCCGGTGCAGGGCGATGCGTTCCTCTTGCGCGAGGCGCTCGCCAACCTCGTGCATAACGCGCTCGAATATTCGCAGGCGGGCGGCCGCGTCACCGTGCGCACGGGCCGCAAGGGCACGCAGTCCTTCCTCGAGGTCGAGGACGACGGCCCGGGCATCCCGCCCGCCGAGCGCGAGCGCGTGCTCGAGCGCTTCTATCGCGTGCCCGGCACGCCGGGCACGGGCAGCGGCCTCGGCCTCGCCATCGTGCGCGAGATCGCCGCGGGACATGGCGCGAGCATTTCCATTACGGATGCAATGGGCGGCTCATCTGCGACGCGCGGCTGCCGAGTTGCGATAACATTTCCGCATGGATAGCGTCGATATCGAAGTGCTGCGCACCGCGGAGGCGTGGCGCAAGCAGGGCCATCGGGCGGCGCTCGGCACGATCGTCAAGACCTGGGGTTCCGCGCCACGCCCGGTCGGCGCGATGGTCGCCATCCGCGACGACGGCCAGATCGTGGGCTCGGTGTCGGGCGGCTGCGTCGAGGACGATCTCGTCGACAAGGTGAAGGAGAAGTTCGCCGCCGCCAAGACGCCGGAGCTCATCACCTACGGCGTCACCAACGAGGAAGCGACGCGCTGGGGCCTGCCGTGCGGCGGCACGCTGCAGCTCGTTCTCGAGCCGGTGAAAGACGAAAGCCGACTCGCCGAGCTCCTCGAGCGCGTCCAGCAGCAGCAGCTCGTCAAGCGCCGCGTCGAGATGGACAGCGGCCGCGCGACGCTCGAGCCGGGCCGCTGGCAGGACGTGCTCGAGTTCGACGGCCGCGTGCTCTCCGCCGTGCACGGCCCGCGCTGGCGGCTCGTCCTCATCGGCGCCGGCCAGCTCACGCGCTACCTCGCCGAGATGGCGCGCATGCTCGACTACCACGTCGTGGTCGTCGATCCGCGCGAGGAATACGCCTCGGGATGGGAGCTCGCGGCGGTGCCGATCAACCGCGGCATGCCCGACGACGTCGTGCGCGAGCTGCAGCTCGACGGCCATAGCGCGCTCGTCGCGCTGACGCACGACCCGAAGCTCGACGACCTCGCGCTCATGGAGGCGCTGAAATCCGCCGCGTTCTATGTCGGCGCCATCGGCTCGAAGAAGAACAACGACGCGCGCCGCGAGCGGCTGAAGGAGTTCGACGTCTCCGCCGACGAGATTGCGCGCCTGCGCGGGCCGGTCGGGCTCTATATCGGCTCGAAGACGCCACCCGAGATCGCCGTGGCGATCCTCGCCGAGATGACCGCCGTGCGCCACGGCGTGAGCGAGCCCAGCTGGGCGGCGAAGCCCGAGCGGCGCTTCGATCCCTCCGCGTGCGAAGTGCCCGCCAAGCAGCCGACTTGAACATCGTCGGCCTGCTGCTCGCGGCAGGCTCCGCCTCGCGTTTCGGCTCCGACAAGCTGCGCCATCTGCTGCCGCACGGCGTGCCGATCGCGCTGCAGTCGGCGCGGCCGCTGAAATCGCAACTGCCGCGCGTCATCGCCGTCATCAAAAGCAGCGCCGAAGCCGGCCCGTTCGAGCAGGAGCATTGCGAAACCGTGGTCTGCGAAAACGCGCACCAGGGCATGGGTGCGAGCCTCGCGTGCGCCGCGCGCGCCGCGGGCAGGGCCGATGCCTACATCGTCGCGCTCGCGGACATGCCGTTCGTGCGACCGACGACCATTGCCGCCGTGCGCGCCGTCCTCGAGCGCGGCGCGCCGCTCGCGGCGCCGTACTTCCGCGCCCGGCGCGGGCATCCCGTCGGCATCGCCGGAAAGTTCTACGAGCAACTGATCGCGCTCAGCGGCGACGAGGGCGCCCGGCATCTGCTCGCCGCCAATGAAAGCGCGCTGGTGAAAATTCCGGTGGGCGATCCCGGCGTCATCCGCGACATCGACAGGCCGGAAGACCTCGCGCCCCCCATTCGCGTCTAAACGAGCGCAAGCGCGCCGCAATCAGGAGCCCTATGGAACCGCTGCCCAAGGGCGCGAACTTCATCCGCGCCAAGTTTCTCTGGGAGATCGGCCTGCATATCGCCGGCGATCCCAACGAGCCTTACACCGGCAACCGCGACGTGTGCATCACGGTGGGCAGCGGCTCCGGCGAGCGCTACAAGCCGTGGCTGCGCATGTCGAGCGGCTCGCCGGCCCTCGCGCATGCGGTGGCGCGCGGCGAATTGGACGCCGCGATCGTCAATCCTTCGGCGATGCTCACCCAGGCGGTGCGCGGGCGCGGGCTCTTCAAGCAACCGCTGCCGCTTTGCATCGTCGCGAACTATCCGTCGTGGGACCGGTTCGTCTTCATGGTGCATCCGCGCCTGGGCATCAAATCCCTCGCGGATGTGAAGGCGAAGCGCATTCCCCTGAGGCTTTCCACGCGCGAGGATCCGACGCACTCGACGCGCGAGCTCATCAACCAGGTGCTCGCGCTGTACGGCTTTTCCATCGAGGAGATGCAAGGCTGGGACGCGACTCTCCAGCTGAACGGCGGCCCCGGCGACGCGCGGCGCATGAAAGCGATGGCGGAAGGCAGCGTCGACGCGATCTTCGATGAGGGGCTCGCGCTCTGGCTCGAGCCGGCGCTCGCCGCGGGCTACCGCCCGCTCACGCTCGAGCCGGAAATATTCAAGCAGCTGGGAGAGATGGGCTGGCGGCGCGTCGTCATGGCGAAGGGCCTTTACCGAGGACTGGAAAGCGACCACGCGTGCATCGACTACAGCGCCTGGCCGCTCTATGCGCGCACTGACCTGCCGGAGGAAAAGGCATACAAGATCGTCGAGGCGATCGCCGCGCGCCAGGACCAGATCGTGTGGGAGAACTTCAACCAGTGGGCGCCTTACAAGGGCATCGGCGCGCTCGGGGAGGAGACCGAGGCGACGCCGCGCGACGTGCCGCTCCATCCGGGCGCAGCGCGCTGGTTTCGCAGCCATGGCTTCAAGGTCTGATGCTTTGTCGATCCGGGCGATCTTCGTCCGACTAGGTGGTAGGCCACCGCGCCACGACCAAGGAGACCCCTGCTATGCGATTCCTTTCGATGATCCGTATCCAAGAGAACACCGGTCAGGTACCGAGCGAACAGCTCATGAGCGACATGGGCAAGCTGATAGAGGAAATGACGCGCAACGGCCGGCTGATAAGCACTGCCGGGCTTCGGCCGACCGCTGAAGGCGTGCGCGTGCGCCTGCGCCGCGGCAGGCTGTCGAAGGTCGACGGCCCGTTCACCGAGACGAAGGAAGTGATCGGCGGCTACGCGGTCCTCGAAGCGAAATCTAAGGAGGAGGCGATCGAGCTCACCGAGCGGTTCCTCAAGATCCATGGCGAAGACTGGGACATCGAATGCGAGGTGCGCCAGCTCGACGGCCCGGAATTCGGCAGGGACGCTTAGCCGCTAGTCAGGAGTAATGCCGGCGCGGCGGATGAATTGCGCCCAGAAGGCGCGATCGCGCTCGAGCGCCGCGGCGAACACGTCCGGCGTATCGAACTGCGGGATGAAGGCGTGCGACTCGAGCTTCTCCGCGAGCGTCGTGCGCATCGCCTTGTTGATCTCGGCGTTCATGCGCTCGACGGTCGGGCGCGGCGTGCCGGCGGGCGCGACCACGCTGAAATTGCTCGGGATGGTGAAGCCCGGCACGCCCGCCTCGGCGATCGTCGGCACGTCCGGCAGCTGCGCCGTGCGATGCGTGATCGCGAGCGCGACGATGCGCCCCGACTTGATGTGCGGGCCGGCGATGGCGACATCGGGCAGCAGGAAATCGATCTGGCCCGCGAGCAGCGCGGGCAGCGCCATTCCCATGCCGCGGTAGGGCACGTGCAGGAAGCGCGCGCCCGACGCCTCCTCGATGATGCGCACCGCGAGCGCGTTCGGCGCGCCGGAGCCCGAGGACCCGTAGGTGAGCGCGCGCGGCTCGCGCTTGCCCCGCGCGATGAGCTCGCCGAGCGTGCGGATGCCGAGCGCCGGCTGCACGCAGATGACGAGCGGCACGGTGACGCCGCGCGCCACCGGCACGAAGTCGCGCTCGGCGTTGTACGGCAGCGATTTGAAGAGCGCCTGATTGACGGTGAGCGCCGGGTCCGGCGAGACGAGGAACGTGTAGCCGTCCGGCGCCGCGCGTGCCGCTGTGGCGGCGCCGACGTTGCCGCTGCCGCCCGGCATGTTCTCGACGACGAACTGCTGGCCGAGCGCTTCGCCGAGCCCCTGCGCGAGCAGGCGCGCGTAAAAGTCGGTGCCGCCGCCCGCGCTCGAGGGCACGATCAGCTTCACCGGGCGCGCCGGCCACTGCGCCGAGGCGGCGCCGGCGATGAGAAACAGCAGCAGGGCGAGAAGCTTTCTCACAGAGTGTCCGAAAGTTATCACGTATGATTTTGGCATTAGCGAGACCACCGAACAGCGCGCCATTCTCTTCGCCGACGTGTGCGAGAGCACGCGCCTCTACGAGAGCATCGGCGACACCAAGGCGCTCGGGCTCATCAACCGCCTGTTGAAGATGCTCGACAAAGAAGTGAACAAGAACAGCGGCATCACGGTGAAGACACTCGGCGACGGCATCGTTTCCCAGTTCCCCGAGGCCGAGGGCGCTTTCCATGCCGCCTGCGCGATGCAGGAGGCGAGCGCCGCCTTCGCGCCCGAGAGCGCGCTGAAGATCAAGATCGGCTACACCTACGGTCCCGTGCTCGTCAGGGATCGCGATGTTTTCGGCGATACGGTCAATGTCTGTGCGCGGCTCGTGTCGCTCGCCGGTCCCTCGCAAGTGCTGACGACGCAGCCGACCGTCGCGTCGCTGCCGCCGCCGCTGCAGCTGCGCTGCCGCGAGCTCTACGCGACGCGCGTGCGCGGGCGCACGAGCGAGATCACGGTGTGCGAGGTGCTCTGGCGCCCGGATCCCGACACCACGCGCGTCAACGAGGCGGGTGACGCGCCCAAGGCGGCGTGGAGCTGGGTGCTGAAACTCACGCACGCCGGCGAGACGTTCGTCGCCGACGAGGCGGCCGTGGTGCGCATCGGCCGCGACGCGGCCAACGACCTCGTCGTGCTCACCGAGCACGCCTCGCGCGTGCATGCGCGCATCTACACGCGCGACGGCCAGTTCATGATCGCGGACCAGTCCACCAACGGCACCTTCCTCATGATGGATGGCACCGAGCGCGAAGTGCGGCTGCGCCGCACCGAGGCAGTGCTTGGCGAGCGCGGCTGGATCGGCCTGGGCAAGAGCACGGCGCGGCACGGCGACCACGTCCTGCGCTACCGGCTCGAGCGTCGTTCCTGAATCAGCGCCCAGAGCCTCGGCGGGGATAACGGCAGCGCGCGCGGCTCGACGCCGAGCGGCGCGAGCGCAGCGGCCACCGCGTTCGCCACCACGCCGGCGACGGGCACGATGCCGCCTTCGCCGCCGCCTTTTGCGCCGAGCGGATTGTTCGGCGAGGGCCAGTCGCCCGTGATCACGGCGCGGATGCTCGGGAAATCGTCGGCGCCCGGCATCAGGTAATCGGCGAGCGAGGCGGTGAGGAACTGGCCGTTCTCGTCGTACTGCAGATGCTCGAGCAGCGCGCCGCCCAGTCCCTGCACCACGCCGCCGATCGCCTGGCCGTTCGCCGTCAGCGGATTGATCACTCGGCCGACGTCCTCGACCATCACGTAGTCGACGAGCTGCACGTGGCCGGTGCGCGCATCCACCGCCACATGTGCGCAGGCCGCGCCATACGCATAGGTATGCAAGTGCCCGGCGAACGTGCCATCGGCCGAGCGCGCGCCGCTCTCCCGGATCTTGCGAGCGGCATCGAGGATTGCCGAGCCGCCCATCACCACCGAGCGCGAATGGAAGGCGCCAAAGCCTTCTTTCAGCAGCGTGGTGGAGCCGTGCAGCACGCGGATTTTGTCCATCGGCAGCCCGAGGGCGTCGGCGGCGATCTGCGCGCACACCGTCTCCAGTCCCTGGCCGACGTTCGCCGAGCCGACGATCACCGTCGCGCCGCCCGCATCGTCGAGCTCGATGCGTGCGTTCTCGCGCGGCCCGGCGGCACCGCCCTCGATGAAGCAGCCGACGGCGACGCCGTGGTAGCGCCCGTCGACGAGCTGGCCGCTGCGCTTCGCCTTTGCGGCCCAGCCGAACTCCTTCAGGCAGCGATCGAGCGCTGCGGCATAGTCGCCGCTATCGAGCTGCTCTTTTTTCTCCGGCGGCGTGACGGTCGCTAGCGCATAGGGCATCTCGTCCGGGCGCGGCAGGTTGCGCCGCCGGAATTCCACCGGATCGATGCCCAGGTCTTTCGCCGCCATGTCGAAGAGCCGCTCGCGGAAGAAATCCGCCTCGTAGCGCCCCGGGCCGCGATAAGTCCCGATCGGCGTCTTGTTGGTGAGCAGCGCATGCGACTCGATGTGGATGTGCGGGACCCGATAAGGCCCCGAGAGGAACTGGGCGACGTTGCGCGGCGGGATCGAGCCGTTCGCGCGCAGGTACGCACCCACGTCGACCCACACGCTGCCGCGCAGCGCGACGATGCGGCCATCGCGCTCGCAGAGGATCTCGATCTCGCAGTCCATCTCGCGCGAATGGTTCGAGGCGAGCAGGTTCTCGCGCCGGTCCTCGGTCCACTTCACCGGCTGCCC
>Ga0075436_100001410_pt1 | contig 16345 bp, 11 predicted proteins | sample RhiMethybrSRZTD5_FD_75303 | JGI IMG/M metagenome (GOLD analysis project Ga0075436, IMG submission 75303) | Populus rhizosphere microbial communities from Tennessee, USA - Rhizosphere MetaG P. TD hybrid SRZTD5 | ecosystem: Host-associated > Plants > Roots > Rhizosphere > Soil | place: USA...
GACGCCGCGTCGCGCGCGAATCGGTCTGTGCCGATGACCAGCAGCCGCGTGGGGCGGGCGTACTCGAAATGGCTGCGGCACAGCGCGCGGAAGATCGCGCGAAGAAGAACGGCAAGAACGAGCAGAACGGCCAGGCTGAAAACGAAAAAGCCGCGGGGAAATTCCGCGTTACGGCTGAAATACATGACCGCAAGCAGCACAGTCGAGGTCGCGAAGCAGGCCGCAACCACCCCTTTTGTGCCAGTGCGTTCGCGAAACAGTTCATCAACGCTGGTGACCTTGTAGTGTTCCGCAAAAAAGGCCCACACAAAGCAGGCCAGCAGCGGCACGGTGAAGCGGGAGTAGGCGGAAAGATCCGCGGGACGGCCGAAGAACGACCAGCTGAAGGCCCAAAGCGTCAGCCCGAGATAGAACGCCGCAAGAGGCAGAGGATAAACAGCGAGCTTGATCAAAAGACGGTAGAGCTTCAAGCGAAGCAGCATGCGTCAAGACCCTCCGATGTGAGTTTTTTCCAACGGTGTAGCGGAAGGGGTTTGAGACGAGAAGCGAGAGGTCGAAACCAGCGAGCGAATTCGGAAGAGCGTTAGTCGGCCGCGGCGTGGCTGGCGACGCGAACACGTTCGGCGACGGGAAAGCCGAGCGCGGCGAAAAGGCTTTCGTAGCTTTGCAGCACGCGGCTTTTCGTAAAGTGCGCCTCGGCGAACGCGCGGCCGTTCCGGCCAAGCCGCTGGCGCAGGGCGGGCGCGCGGCGCAATTCGTTGACGCCCTCGAGCAGCGCATCTGGATTCTCCGCAGGCACAAGGACTCCACAGTCCGCGCGGCGCACCTGGCGAGCCGCTTCGCTGCGATCGCTGACCGCAGCCACGACGGCCCGGCCGGAAGACATGTAGGTGAGCAGCTTTGACGGGATGACGGCGTCCTCGACCGCGGAGCGCTGGTTGAGAAGAAGCGCATCGGCCGCGGCGTACATCTGCGGAACAGCTTCCGGAGGCTGCAGAGGCAGGAGGCGGATGTTGGTGAGGTTGTGCTGGAGGATTTCCTGCTCGAGGGCCGCGCGCTCTTCGCCTTCACCGACGAGGAGCCAGAGCAGGCCGGAATCCTGGCGGGACAATTGCGCGGCGCGGACGAGATTTTGCAGATTCTGCTTCTTGCCCATGTTGCCGGTATGCATGGCGAGAAAAACACTGGGAGGAATGGCGTGCGCATGGCGGAAGCCGGCGTCCTGCGCGCTGGAGGAAACGGGGGCGGCGTTGCCCCAGTCCGGAATGAGATACAATTTTTCGGGCGCGATGCCGCGTTCGCACAGACGATCGATGAAGCCCTGGCAGAGACAAACCACGGCGAGAGCCTTGGAGCAGGTGAACCGCTCAAAGGCGCGCGCGAGGCGAAGGAACATATTGTTTTTCACGATACCGGTGGAAAGGGCGGCATCCGACGCGAGATCGGTGAGCTTCATGACGAAGGGTGCGCGTTTAAGAATGGAAAGCAGCCAGGCAGCGAAGGCCACGGTGGGCGGCGGACAAGAACAGTAGATGAGGTCGCACTTGCTGGTGAACAGCGCGGCGAGGAAGGCGGCAAGTGTGAACGATAGATCGTAGGCGAGACGGTGGAAGAGTTTGCTGGGCTTGCGCGGAACGAAGTGGCGGACACGGCGAACCTCGACGCCACGGATCCATTCGCGGCGGAAAAATTCGCCGCGATAGCCGTCCCAGACGCGCCATTCGGGATAATACGGAAAGGCGGTGACGACGGTGACGCGATGGCCGAGCGCGGCGAGATGCTCGCAGAGGCCAGTGGTGAATGGCGCGACGGAGATTTTTTCAGGAACGTAGTTGATGCCGAGAACGAGAATGCGCACGTGTAGCTCCTGGCAATGAGGAATTGGCGGAAGGGAGAAAACCCGGACTTGCCTAGACGGGTGAGAAAAACTCGAATGAGCGGCGTCAGGAAGTCCGTTCGGGAAAGGGGCGAGAGGCGGAGCGTTCCCTGGCGGAGCTTGCTGGACGCAGCGCAGCTTCATAGTCGCGAAGGCGTCGACACGCTACGGACTCCCAACTGAAATCGCGGGCCATTTTTTGCGCGCCGATGCGGCCCATTTCCCGGCGCGTGGAGGGATCTTTCAGCTCGAGCAGGACGCGCTGCAAATCCTTCGAGTCATTTAGAAGGTATGTCAGGCCGTTTCCGGCGATGCGCTCGGGAGCGGTCATAGTGTGATTGACGACGATAGGCAGGCCACAGGCCGCGGCATCGAGCATGGAGAGCGACTCCTGCGCGGGCCAGACACCGATATCGGCCGCGCGAAAGAAGGCGCCAAGCGCGTTGACGGCTTCGAACGGATGCGTCACACAGCCGGAACAGCTGCGAATGTCGTTGGCTTGCGGGCCGTTGCCAAGGAACAGCCCGCGGAAAGGATTTCCCTGCTGCCGAAGGCAGGCAACAGTTTTTGCCAGCAAGAGCGGATTTTTTTCGCCGGTGAAACGGCCCGTGTAGATGCAAACGATTTGGTTGTCATCGAAACCAAATCGCTGCCGCAGGGCAGCCCGGTCTTCGGCGTCACTCGCGCTTTGCAACGGGTGAAAAAGCTCGGTGTCCACGCCGAGGGGACAGATTTCGATTTGGCTACGGGGCACGCCAAAAAACCGAACGGCGACTTCGGCGCAGTCCGAGGTGATCGCGTAGCATTTTTCTGCAGCGAGACTCGCGATCCTTCCAGGAATTGTTCTTGTGGCGAAGCATTTGAGCCGCGCCGCGCTCCAAAGCGGCGCGGGCCGCGTGGCCAGAGGAAAAACGGAGGCGTGGTAGTGGCTTCCGGTGAAAAGGCGGCAACCCAGCGAGATTCTGAAGCGCGCGGCATCGAGCGCAATCCATCCGATAGGCGAGGAGACTTGCACGATGTCCGGGGATATTTCACGAAGCTTCGCGCCCAGGCCCGCCATCCTCATGTGCCCGAGGATTTTCTGGTGGCCGAGAATATGCAGCGTGAAGGCATCCATCCTGAACTGCGAGCCGGGGTGCCATTCGCTGAGGAAGCCTGCGTAAGAACTGCCGAAGGATTTCCGGCGGTAATCGGGGGGAAGATCTGTGGCAAGAACGTGGACGTCAGCGCCAAGGCGAGCGAGGTATTTGGGCAACATATTTTCGAGATAGCCCATGTTCTTGCAAAAGACCTCGGAGAGAAGAGCAATTCGAATGGGTTGACCGGACATGGTTAGGAATCTCCCCGCAATTCGCCGGCGACACTCGAAACGGCTTTCGACGGTTTTCGGCGCGCAGCGGCACTACGCTGTTCCTGGAAGCAGGCCATCGCCTTTTCGTAAATGGCCATGAGTTGCGCATAATTCACCTGCTCGGTGTATTCGCGCAGGAACTTGTCCCGGGCATTGACGGACCATTGCGCCCAAACCGATTCGGGCGCGGCAAGCGCGGCACGGAGAGCGTTTTCCAGAGATGCGGCGTCGCCTGCCGAAAAGAGGAGGCCCTCCCGGTCATTCGAAACGATCCGAGGAAAGGCGCCATGGTCTGGAGCGATGACAGGCGTACCTGAAGAAAGAGCTTCGAGAACGGACATAGGAAAATTCTCGTAGCCGAGAGAAGGAACGACGGCATAGCGGCTGGCCGCAACGTATTCAAGAACTTTCTGGCGAGGTTGCGGGCCGCACCAAACAACGCGCACATCTTTCGCGCACGATAGTTCGAGGGCGCTGCGCTCAGGGCCGTCTCCGATGATCCACAATTCATGGCTGGCGGGACGGATTTTTTGCCAGGCTTGCAGGAGTAAATGCAAGCCCTTCTCGCGCGTCATCCAACCGGCAAAAACAAATCGCGGCAAGCGCGGCAAAACAGGGAGCTGCGGAACGGGCTGAAAATTCGGTTTCACGAAGACGCGTTCTTGCGGGAGGCCTGCGCGCACCAGGAGGTCTTTCGAGAAGCTGGTCAAGGCAATGTGTGCTTGCACTTTATTCTTGTAAGTTCCCAGCCAGCGATGAAAGACGTTTCGGGCAGCAACGGCGGCGGTGCTAGACAAACTGGATCCATGACAACGATGCAGCAAGGCAGGCCACGGAAACCGGCCCACGCAGTCTTCACAGGGGCGATCGTTGCGAAGCAGAACGGCATTCGCACAGGCAAAACGATAGTTATGCATAGTATGAACGACGGGAACACTCGCGCGGTGGCAGGCCCAGAAAATTCCCGGGCTCAGCAAAGGAAAGTCGTTGTGCACGTGAACGAGGTCGGGTGAGAGGGCGGCGATAGCCCGCTTCACGCCGAGGTAGCCGCGGAGCGACCAAACAGCGCCGAAGCCCGCGGCAAAGAGCCGGATGGGGCCGGCGCCCTCCAATTCGCCGGTCCAGGCGGAGAGGCGTTCGACTTCATGGCCGTGGCGGCGAAGAAGGTCGGCTTCGAGGCCGGCGACGGTGTCTTCGCCGCCCCATCCAGGACGATATTTGTTATGAACCTGCAGAACGCGCAAGAGGTTTCTCCTTCGGGAGAGGAACGAGATGGAACGTAGAGGATTCTTGCTTCGACGTCATTCCTTGCAGCAGACGATAAAGCGACAACGGCGACCGGGCGGACCGGCATTGCACTTCCACCGGGCGATCTCCCCAGACCGTGAATCTTTTCAGAGTCATGGCCCTTGAAGTTCCGGCTTGCAGAGGAAACCGATTGCGGCCGGGACGCGCGAGCAAACCGAAAAGCAAGCCAGCGTCGCGCGCAACGTCCGCGATTTCGCGAGAGCAGTTTCCGTTGGGGTAAGCAATCATTTCGGGAGTTTTCCCGGTCATTTCGCGGAGACTTTCCTGGCAATCCCGGATTTGTGAGTGAATTTCTTCCGAAAAGCAGTTGGTCAAAATGGCGTGGTCGCGCGTGTGATTCCCGAGGAACACGAGCGGGTGGCTCGCGAATTTCGCAAGCTCGGCGGGAGTGAACGGCCGGTCCAGATCGCTGACGGGAAAGAGCGCGAGCCTGCCGAAACGAGAGCAGATATCCGCTTCAATCTGGGGAGGCGCCATTTGCTTGTAGACAGCGAGCCTGCGGCGCACTTCTCCCGCGAAGCGGCCGCGTTTTCTGGATTCGCGGTAGAGCGCGTCCCACCAGAAAGCTTTCCCCTGCTTCACATGGCCTGAAGAAATGAAAAAGACAGCGGGAACGTTGAATTCTTCGAGAAGCGGAAGCGCGCGCGTGTTGTTGAAGTAGCCGTCATCGAAGGTCAGCAGAAGGTATTTGCCGTCTTGCGGGAGATCCTGAGGCAAATCCCGCGGGGAGAGAAAACGGTAGCCTGCGCGGGAGAAGTAGGCGAGGAATTCGCGGAGCATGGCGAGCGTGAAACCCTGCTGCGGATCGAGCAGGCCACACTGCGCTTCTTCCCTGCTCTCAAAGAGGCTGTGGATGAGGAAACTTAGGACGATTCCCTGCCCTTGGTTGGGCCAGGTCGAGACGGAAGCAAGCTTTTCATCCAGCGAGAGGAACGCTGCTTTTAGGAACTTAGAAACTGTCATAAGGATTTGTTTGGGAACTTTTCGCCTCGGGTAGCAGACGATGCGTCAACGGTCCGCGACCTGCAGAAAACCGTACTCCTCGCCGCTTGGAGAGACGTCGAAGATGCGGTAACCGGCAGAATTCAAATCGCGAATGGCTTGCCTAGTTTTTTCGACGCCGATTTCGGGCCAGCGGTGATGAAATTCAACAAGCAATTGCTGGACAGGAATGCCGCAGCGGAGCAAATCCTCGAAGACGGCGTACTCCGCGCCTTCGATGTCCATTTTGAGGAGATCGACGTGGTCGTGGCCTAGCTCCTGCATGATGCTGCTGAGGCGGCGCACGGGAACTTCGATGGCCGGCCAGGGCGTCTGCCGCTCGACAAGCGTGTGCGAGACATGCGCAGGATTAACGGGCGGAAGGAATTTGGCGTGGCCATCAAAATCCGCGACGCCATACGGATGAAAGAGAAAATTGCCGGGAAGCGATTGCTTCGCGAGCCACGCGGTGGAACGCGGCGTAGGGTCAAAGGCATGCACGCGAACCCCGAAGCGGCGAATCAATTCCAGGTCGAAAGAAATTTCCTTGCCAACTCCAAAAGAATAGACCGCGCTCGATGCATCGAGGGTGTCCGGGCAAACGCACCAAGCTGCGCCGTCGTGGCCAAGAGAGAGTTTTCTGCACTGAATCTGAGTCTTTCGCGATGCATCCCGCGCCAGCCAGGAACGCACGGCTCTTTTCAGGCGGCGGGAAGCTGCGCGCATGGTCATTTCGGGACTGGATTCCGCCAACATTCACCTAGCCACGAGCGCTTGCGGCTCTTTGCTGGCTTTTACAAACAGCAAATGCGCGACGGGCTCCCGGAAAAGTGTTTTTTCCAGCAGGCAGGCCAGCCAATCGGCGCCAGGAAGCGATTGCGGCAGAATCCTGCAATCGATCTGCATGGGGCGCAGCTGAGCGACCTGAAACAGGGGGGAGAATTCCTTTTGGATTTCACTTCTCGTAAAACGACGGAAAAAGATCCCACTCGCGTGAAATCCCTCCTGATGAGTGCGCAACAGCCGCCGCAAGGAGTTGTAGTAATAGACCGTCAGAAGAAAAATTCCGCCGGGCTTCAACGCGGCATGGACACCTTCCAGGAATGCGGCTCTTTGCTCGCGCGAAGGGATGTGCTCCAGGAGCTGAGTAGACACGGCCAAGTCGATGCTGCCGGGCGCCGCGCGCAACTGCGTCGCGTCGCACCAGACCAAAGCAACCCTGGCGCGGGGAGGAGTTTTCCCGGCCAGCACGCGCAAGGATTCTTCGGAAATGTCCGCCGCGATCACGCGCCCGCCGAGTCCCGTCAAATGACGAGTGATCCTTCCAGTGCCGCAGGCCAAATCCAGAATTGTCTTCCCGGGCAAGCTGGAGAGTTCTGCAAGAATCGCTGCAAGTTCGACGGTATGGACCCGCTCACTGAAGTGCGCGTCGTAAGAATCGGCCTTCAGGTCCCGGGCAGTCTGCTCCCGCCTAGTCAGGGGATCCACGGGGCGCTGGCCCTCCAGCAATCGCAGGATGCCCTCGCGTATTTCGTAAACGGCCCCGCAACGCCCACAGACTCCCGCTCCACTCACTACGAACTCCTGCCGTGCAGGGCCAGACCAGGAGAGCGTCCCAGAGTCCTTCGGACAAAGGAACACGGCAAGCATCTCGATGGGAAATGCAGCCGGCAACTAGCCGCCTCCGTGGCTGGCCTGCCGGCTTACGGATGGAATCCGAGTCGTCTTGGCCACGTGGCGCGGCATTCGCAAGGCTATTCTCCGTCCGAACCTGGAAAAGACGTCCCAAGCTTTCAGAATTCTGAGAGCTTCCGCGACGCGCCAAGCTGCGGCCACCCAAGAGCTCGCGAAGAACTCCATCTTGAAGAGGGGTTGCAGGACGCCTCCGAACTGCTTTTTGTAGAAGGATTGTCCCCACATCAGATGAAACACTTTGTGGCGGCAGTGGATGAGATGCTCGATCGTGAACCACAAAGTGAGATTTCCGACATTCAGGCGATCAAACTCCGGATCGTGAGCGATGACGATCAGGTAGGCCTCGTTGGCATATACGAAAGAGAGGGTCCCTCCTACAAGCTTCTCGCGATACCAGAGGCAGCACAGCATGCCTTTCTCTTTGACGAGGCTCCAACGGTGCTCGCGCAGCCCCTCCGTCCATAGCGTCTGCTGGCGTTTCGTGGCGGCGCGCAGCCGCTGAAGCTCCAGCAGTTGATCAAAGGCGGCCTTGTGAATTTCCTGTCCGGTGCAGACTTCAAATGACCAGGCTTCACCCCATTCTTTGCGGAGACGGCGCAAATAATAAGGAAGATGTTTGCGGGTGGTGCTTCCCAGGCTTTGCAAGTACAGAGAGGGACTGTCGGGCAGGGCGATACAGAGATCCTCGCCGGTGCGCCGAAAGACCAACGCCCTCCCGGCCTGGCCATTGCGAGGGAACTCCTGAGGCGATATCCAGTGAGAGTTGATCCTGTGCGCCCGAGTTCGCCGTCGCAATTCACGAAAAAGATGGCCATTCGGGTCGATCGGTCCGAGGACGTCGATTTGCCTTAGAAACCACATCCAAGGTGACTCGCGATAGACGCATTGATCGACGATTTCGCCCGCGCGATTTTCAAGGAAACACACCCGCTCGCCGGGGGGGTAGCAATACGATTCGCCGAAACCGAGAGTACAAAACAAGTTGGCCACGCCACGACGTTCCAACCGCTGCCTGACTTCGGAAGGAAGCTGCAGGAGTGAGTAGTCGCAATAGTGAAAAGTAGACACGGGCCTCTAGGACCTAGGAAATGCCGGAATGAGCTTCCGGCGGCATCAGATACAACAGAAGAATCAAGAAAGCCAGACCACCGGATAAGAGACTCGTGAATAAGGAGATGTTCGCGATGTTGTAGGCCGCATAGGTGGTCACAAGAGCGGCCAGCCGCGGGTCATGACGTTGCGACGCGGAATCGAGTACCCAAAATACGGCCGTGCAAAAAACAGACATGAGCAAAATGCCCGGCAGGCCAAGCCCCCCAATTCCGTCGGTGGCCCAGAAATGCGCGCTGGCATCGAGATTGGCAGTGCCTGCATAAGCGAGACCGATCTCCTGCCCAATGGGATATTGGTAAGGATATGGGAGCAGCCAATTCACCCCCTTGATGTGCGAGTAAAGAGTCTGCGGATTTTGCTGAAAGAAGTCATAGTATTGGGCGCTTAGCAAACCCCCAGTGCTCAGAGTGCGCATCAAGATGACGAAGAGAGCGATCGTCAGCCAGGGACCGGGATCGTAGCCGCTTAAACGGAAAGACAAACACGCCAGCCCCAGCAACGCAAGCGCTCCACAAGTCACTTTCAACGCGAATGCGGCGCGGCCAAAGCGGAATAGCAGGGCAAATACAGAGATGAAAGCAATGGAAAGGACCGAGCCTTTGGTCCCGCCGATGGCATATATCAAAAGCTGGCCCGCTGCTCCAGCAAGAAACAGCCAACTTCGTTTGTAGTGGAGTCCGCAACCCATCAGGAACGGATTGACGGCGCCAGTGAGGAGCATAAAGGCATAATTGACCTGGCTACCCTCGGAAACGTCATTCGATGCGTCGCGAAGATCGTAGACGTCGAGAAAGGAAACAAACTGGGCGTGATGACGAAACACAACGACCATCCACAGCGTCAATGCCGCTGCCAGGACGGCAAACATCTTCCAGAAGAATCCTTTGGGAATCCGGAAAAGCGGCAATCGCAACAAAGGAAAGAGATAGCTTGCGCCGGTCAGGGCAAGACCAGCAAACAGCACCAGCATGAAATAGCGAACGTCTTTCGGGGCATTTAGGCCCGCATACAAAGGAACAAACATCGAAGGAATAAATACGGAAATGTACAAAACCCAATAAACAAATTGGGAAGGGCGACGCAGTTGTAAAGGCATCCAAAGACCGGGGACGACGCTCAGAAGCCACGCAAGAACGAGATAGCTGGTACCGGGCGGGTTATAGTCGAAGCCAAAATAGTCCCAGAAAGGATAGAGGTAGTTGACGTACATCCATTGAAAGCAGGCGACATAACCAAGGATTCCAGCCAAGACAACCATCCTTGTCCGGGAAGAGCTCATGTTGCGCGGCAACCTGTTTTGCAGTGACGGCACGGAGTTTTGTGTTGGGACCCTGTGTTTTTGCTAAGAACCGGGTGCGCTAGACAAGGAGGTTTCTTTTTCCGAGACGCAGAATCGCGCCGTGCGTGCTTCCGCCCGGGAATAAGCGGCGAATGCGATACCGAGGGCGCCAGTATAAACGGCGGCGGAAGCGAGCATTCCGAAGACGGCGCCACGAACCGCGAAGCGGAGGATCAGCGGCAAGCCGATGAGAAACGTCGCGGCGCCGCTGGCAACGTAGGCGTAGAAGACGGCATGCGGCTTTTCCATGGCTTTCAGCGCGGCGTTGATGGTATTGCCGATACCCATGACGACGGGAAGAAACGCAAGCACCGGCAAAAGCGCGGCGACATCATCAAATCTTCCAGCATAGAGCGCGTGCATCGCGGGCTTGCCGACAAGAAGCAAGGAAACAGCGAAACTGCCGGTAACCAGCAGCCAGCCAAAACAGTATCGCCTCCAAAGCGGAACGAGGCCGGCGAACCGCTGCGAGGCAAAGCGGAGAGACAATGCCGGCAGGATGAGAAGCGTGAGCGCGCCAAAGACCTGGTCGAGCGGCATCACGAGATTGTTCAGTGCGCGGAGCTCGCCGGCTTGCTTGACGGAGAGAATACCCGCGGCCAGCCAGTAGTAGCCCTGGGTGAGAAATTGAAAGACGAGCGCGGTAACCAGAACCCAGCGGGAATATTTCCAGTGCTCCGACCAGTAGCGCGGCTTGATCTGGAGGAAGCTTTCCTGCGGCGAGCTTCCTGGGATTTCGCGCGCAACGAAAAGGCTGGCTGCGCTCCAAGCGAGCGCCGCGATGGCAAAAGCCCAAAAGCCATTCAGACGGTTCGTGCGCACGAGGAGCCAAAGAAGCGCAACATTGAGCGAGAAGAAAATCGCGCTGAAGCGCGCCGCAAGTTGCGGCCTGCGCTGCATGTAGAACGTGCGGCGGAGAAAACTTGCGGTCAGGAGAACGCCGCAAGCCAGCGCCAGGCCGAGAAGCGTTCGCGAAGCGTAGCGTGGAGCGAGCTGCGCAAGCGCGCCCCACACCGCCGCGACGGCACACGTCAATCCGAGGCAAAGCCAAGCGTTGCTGCGCCAGAGCAGCCGGGCGTACGAAACGAAGTGGCGGTGATAGCGGCCGGAGCCATAAATGGTGTAAGCCTCGAGAACTGCTGCGTTGTGGAGTCCCGAGAGAAACGTAAAAACGGAGTAGGTGAGGGCAAAGATTCCGTATTCTTCCTTGGTTTGCGTGCGCGCGAGAGCGATGTTGGCAAGAAACATCCCTCCAACGGAAAAGCCCTGATCGAAAATGCTGTAGCTAAGCTGGCGCAGCCGCGTTGCGTCAATCAACTGAAAGGGCGAGAGGAAAGACCAAAAATGGCGCCTCAGCCCCTTGGATTGCCGGGGCAGAGATTCATCGGTCACAGCGAGGCGGGCCGGAGGAGGTTCCTGCATGGATTGCGTTTCGATGGCCGGAGTCATGCGATTCGCTCAATGTCCGCGGCATCCACTTCCAGCGCCACGGAGCGGGCAATCAAATCCACGGACAAGACCACGCGGAAGCCATTTTTCCTGCGCACCAGGATGCCAGTCATTCCCGCGAGCGGCCCCTGAAGGATGCGCACGCATGTGCCGGCCGTGTGATAAGGATGCGGCTCGAAACGCACAGCGCCGGTGATCCCGGCGCGAAGCGCTTCGATGTCGCTTTCCGCGAGGGGACTAGGCTGGCCATGCGAACCGACGACGCGCACCACGCCGCGCGCCTCCAGCACGCAGCGGCGAGCCGCGATGGCGAAACGCGCGAAAACATAGCCGGGAAAAAGCGGCAAATCGAGAAACACGCGGCGGTCTTTCCAGTTTCTCCGCGAACGGTAGATTGGAAGAAAGTGTTCGACGGCGCGCGCTTCCAGCTGCGCAGCGACGCGTTTCTCCTGGTTTGCGCATGTGTAAAGAGCGAACCATTGCGGGCCGCCGCTGCCAGACGAAAATAGCGGCGCCTCGGGAAGACTCTTATGAGCTGCGCCAATAGCTGGCGCAGTCCCCATCGGTTTTTCGCAAGCGAACACAGCTCCGCCCTCGTCAGTCACAGGACTGTCTTCCAGAAACTTGTTTATATGCAAAGACTTACAGGTAATTCCGCGAAATTTCCTGCGGATTCTCCGGAGCCTTTGCACGAACAAACTTTTTCCAGGCTCGATGCGACAACGCCTGCACGCTCGAACCATTGGGCGTGGCCCAAGGCATGTGCGCGTTCACCGATTGAAAAACTTCCAAGGCCAGTTGCTTTCCGGGATCGTTGGCATCCAGCCCCTGCCAGCGCGAATGCAGCAGCACGCTCGCGGCGGCTCCGCCAACTGCGAGAACTCCTCCAAAAACCGTCAATAGCAATCGCGGGGGAAACGATTTTCTCTGCGGCACGCTCGCGGCGTCGAGAACCTTCACGCTGGGCGTCTCTTTGGCTTCCTGCACTTTTGCCAGTTCGTATTGCTGGGTCAGCGTTTCGTAGACGGCTTCCTGGATTTGCATGCGGCGGTACAAATCGGAGTAGGTGACGCCGAGAAGCGGCAGGTTGCTCAATGTCGGATATTGCGAGGAGGCGGAATCCGGGAACTGACGCGCGGGCGGCATCGTGTTCCCGCCGAGATGGTCCAGTTGCCGCCGCAGCTCCGCGATACGCGCGCGAATGGCGCGAACGCGGACGTTGTTTGCGGTATAAATTTCTTCCAGGCCTTTGAGTTCGGATTCGGAAGCGATGAGCTCGCCTTCCACCGCGGCGGCGCCCTGCAACATCGCACGGCCTTGCTCCTTGATGTCAATCGCACCGTTCTTGCTGGCGAATTCGCTGAATTGGCGCGAGGCGTCGTCCAGATCCAGCTTCACGGCGCGCAAACGCTCTTCGAGGAAAATGCGTTCGCGGTGCGCAGAAGAAGTGGAAAGCTGTGCCACAAGCTGGTTGAGTTCATCCACATAGGCCTGAGCCATGGCCGCAGCGCGGCGGGGATCGCGGTCGGTTACGGTGATGCTCAAGATGCCGCTCTTGCGGTCCTCGGAAACAGCAGTGCAGTCTGCTAGTTTGCTTCGTGCGTCTTCTTCGAGATGCAGCGAATATAGTTTCCGGAGTTCGAAACGCGCGGCCAGGCGATCGGCCACCGTTCTACTGCGCAAAATGCCGACAAAAAGCGCTCCGGAACTCTTGACGCCCAGAAGGTCGCCCGCCACTGCGCCGGCACCTCCTCCGGTTTTCGCCGTAAGCGCCGCAAGCATCGCAAGGCTCGAGCTTGTTTGGTTATCCGGAGGCATCAACTGAACGGAAGCCTGATAACTTGCGGGGATCAGGAGCGCGACCAGGCAGCCACTGGCCAGCCCCCCGAGGAAGGATTTGGCAAGCAAAGCGCGCTTTTCAAAAAGCAGCCGCAGCCGTTCGACCGTCCGAGCACGGAATTCCCCCGTATCGAATTCGAGCGCTGCTTGCAGCTGAAGCGGCGGCTCGGGAGCAGTCTCCAGTTGCGTTTTGGCGCCTGTTTGCAGCACTTTCCTTCTTTCTTACGCTGAGATTTCCTTGATGCCTACCCTGACGTGCTCAGGGAATGGCCACGGCCGCGGCAAGCGCGGCTGCTTGCGCAATCTGCGCAATGGACACAATGTTCTTCCACGCAGAGCCGCCCACCACGACTTTTTCCGGAACCACGATGGTGTCACCCGGACCAATCCCGGAAGAGAGCACGCCGCCAGACCACAAACCGCTGCCGCCGCTCGTGACCGAGCCGCTGGCTCGAACGATGAAAACCGCTTTTTTGTTCGCAAACGTAGTGGCGCCCCCGGCGCGGGAAAGGTACCAACCGGCATTTTTCCCGGGGGAATAGCTGATGGCATTCGAGTTGTATACCTGGCCGACAATCACCACGAAGCCGGGCTGCTTCGGAATCTCCAGCGTGTCGCCCGCTCGAAGCTCGATGTCATCCGCAGAAGCAGCAAAGTCTTTCTTGCTTTCGCGGAGGTGCACCACGAGCCGACCAGAAACGGGCGCGCGGCGCAAAGCATCGAGAATGCGCTGCCGCTGTTGCACCGCGGCTTGCTGAAGCACCGCCTCTTCGGAACCGGAAGTTGTCACCGTGGTCTTTACCGTGACGGATTCCTGCTCCAGCCGCTGAATGAGTTCCTGGCGGCTCTGCTCCTGCATCTTGCGGACTTCGACGCGCTCAAAAACGGCAGCCTGCGGATAAGCCGTGGGTAACAAACCGCCGGCGCGCTGCATGAGCGAGCTGAGCCGTTCACCGGGCTGAATGCCGTATACGCCGGGCTTGGCAACTTCTCCGCTGAGGGTGACTGAGGCCCCAAGGTTCTTCCATCCCGCGCGCTGCGGCACAGTCAGCACATCACCGTCGCGCAGGGCAACGTCTTCACTTGAATCGCCAGAGAGCGCTTGGTTAAGTCTTACCGCATGCGAGTCGCTCGGTGGATTCGCTGCTGCGCTTGAACTTACGACGGCATAGTGCGTCAAATCACCGCTATCAGGATTGGCGCTGCGCAGCAGGCCGCCGGCGGAACGCAACAAGTCGGTGACTTTCATGTCGGCTGTGAGCGGATAGCGCCCGGGCCGCGCCACTTCACCGCGGATATAGACCGAAGGCGGATTCACGCGCGAGGGTTGGCGATGAACCAGGATGCGGTCGCGCGGCTCTATCAAGATATTGTTTAAGGGATCGCCCGCCAGCGCTTCACGCAGAGAGATGCTGAGAACTTTAGTCGAGCCGTTCGGGAGAATGCGGAAAAGCTGCCCGGAATCTTGCCATGCCTCCGGCGTTAATCCGCCCGCCTGATAGATGGCATCCCGCAAATGCGCTTGGCCAGAACTGCGATAGCGCCCCGGATTGCGCACTTCCCCATAAACAGCAAACTCGGGGGCGGACTCGAGGTCGTAGCGGCCAAAGATGCGAACGGTATCGAGGGGCTGGAGCTTTGGAGCGCTTTCCGGATGCGCCAGCGCGGCAGCCAAAGAAAAACTCTCAACCACGGGGCGCTGGTCGGGCGGTTCAATCCGGATAATTTCGGCATAGCGCTCGGAAGGTTCCGGCAGGAGGTCGCTTGGGGAGCCAATCAAGTCAGTCAGTTTCATTCCCTCGTGGAAGGAGTAGCGCCCAGGGCGCAGGACGTGCCCTTCCAGATAAACCGCTTGTGTGTTGTACGGCGCAATCGGGAAGATATGAATCTCGTCCCCATCTTGTATAGCGAATCTCTCGAATGCGGTGCGAAGTTCATCCTTGTCGCTTCCTTCTCCAATCTCCAGGCTCAGCATGGTGCGCTTTTCATGTGCCTCGAGGCGCTGCACTTCAATATGGCGAAGCGCGGCAGCAGGCAGGATGCCTCCGGAGAGTTCGAGCACCTCGCCGAGATCTTTTTCTCCGCGCAGCTCATACACCCCAGGACGCCGAATCATTCCCTCGATCGTTACCGAAGGCCCCACCGGAGGAACGCGCAAGGAGTCGCCATTCTCGAGCCGTTGTAGGTTTCCCCGAATGCCGTGAAGCAGAAGATCGTAACCATCCACCTCTTCCACAAGCTGATTTCCGCGGTAATGTTGCAGATGGCGCAGAGAACCGGACGCCGTGACTCCCCCAGCGGCAAAGAGGGCGTTGAGCGGCGTCGAAAGAGAGCTCAGGTCATAAGCGCCAGGAGAAGAAACTTCTCCCACGACGTAAACACGGACCGTGCGCAAGCGGAGCAAGGAAACGTCCGCGGAAACGTCCCGGAACTGCGTCCGCAACACGCGCTGTACCGAATCCTGCACTTCTCCGAGCGGTTTTCCCGAGACCAGAACAGCTCCAACTTCGGGCAAGGAAAGGCGGCCCTCGCGATCCACGGTGCGCAAAAGCCGCTGGGAGATGCCACCCCACAAGTTGATGGATAAACTGTCGCCCGGGCCAACCACATAGTCAGGTCCCACAGGAAGGTCCATCGGCAAAGCGTCTGGGTCCGCCGCGCCATTGCGGAAGACCTCGATTCCAAACCTTTCGACTTTTTCAGACCGTGCGTTGGCCTGAACATAAAGGTCATAGAGCGATGGCACATCCGCGTAGGGGTTCGGCCGCCTGTCCATCCGCACTGGCTCTACTTCTGCGATGGGCGCCATGGCCGTTCGCGGAGACCGTGGCGCCAAGGACAGCGGCATGTCCGTGGAACCCAAACCGGCTACTTCGGCAGGAAAAGATGGGTTGACGCGCTCCGGCAGAGCGCTTGGCGTGGATTCCCTGCTTTGCGCCTTTACCAGGCTCAAATGACCTTCCGGGTCCGTCGATAACAATCCCGGGCTCATTGTGTTGTTCAGCACGCCAGCTTCGTCACTGAGCGGCTGCCTAGGCGGCCGCCCTCGGTTCGTTGACGGTTCGATGGATGGCGACGAGCCTACGGTGATTACGGTTTGTGGGGCGGCGGGGCCGGTTTCGTGAGGCTCTGCGGCACGCTCCAATTCTTGAACACGCGCGCGCATTTCCAGATTGTGCTCGGTGGCGAGGTCCGAGTCGGGATTCACTTTCGGAAGCAGGTAGCCGTAGCGCTGTAGCAAATGCGTAGCAATCACGCGCATGTGCAAATCTTGCTGCAGACGATCGCTGATCGCGGCGTCGGTGAGATCCGTTTCCTCCAGAATCTGGCCGCTTGTGCCAGCGTCCTCCGCAAAAAGCCGCTTCAGCTCTACCATCATGCCGGGATCCCGATC
>Ga0075436_100001411_pt1 | contig 16336 bp, 18 predicted proteins | sample RhiMethybrSRZTD5_FD_75303 | JGI IMG/M metagenome (GOLD analysis project Ga0075436, IMG submission 75303) | Populus rhizosphere microbial communities from Tennessee, USA - Rhizosphere MetaG P. TD hybrid SRZTD5 | ecosystem: Host-associated > Plants > Roots > Rhizosphere > Soil | place: USA...
GGAGCAGGAGCGCGAGGAGGACCGGGGGCCGAGCACTTCGCTCGGAACTCGATTGTAGCGGAGGCGAGATTTTCCGAAGCGCCTCTGAGCCTTCGGCTGAAGCCCGAGTCAGGGCCGCACGACAGACCGCCATCGCCGGGCAAGAAGCAATCCCGGTCGGAATATTGGCGCGCCTGGAGGGATTCGAACCCCCGACCCTCGGCTTAGAAGGCCGATGCTCTATCCAACTGAGCTACAGGCGCGGCGCGGACTTACGATACACCAACCGTCGGCAAAGCCGCATCGAGACAGTTTCGGGACAGTGCAGTTTGCTCACCGACTCCGTCGCCCACGCCGACACGCACTCCCGTTCCCAACCGCACGAGCATGTCACCAGCCAGTGCGTGGTGGTCACTCAATCACCTGATCCGCTCGCTGGAGAAGTGACGCTGGGATCGTCAAACCGAGGGCTCTGGCGGTCTTGAGATTGATGACGAGGGTGTACTTGGTGGGCTGCTCTATCGGAAGATCGCCCGGGTTCGCTCCCTTAAGAATCTTGTCGACGTAGATGGCTGCACGACGGAACTCGTCCGCTAGGCTAGGACCATAGGCCATGAAGCCCCCCGCCTCGGGGAAAACACTCCAGATTGAGATCCCTGGCAGTCGATTCTTCGAGAGGAGGTCGGCGAGCTGTTTCGAATGCCGGGTGAACATCGGAGTGCCGGCGACCACGAGGCCATTGACCCGCTCCCTCGTCGCGGCGGCCACCGCGGCTTCGAAATCCGCCGGGGCGTGTACCTCAAGCGGGACGAGCTCTATCTTGAGCGACCGAGACACTGCCTCCACTGACTTGGACACGCGGAAAGCCCCGACGGTCGCATCCCACAGGATGCCGACCCGCGATACGCCCGGATCAGCTTCCCTCAACAGCTCCAGCTGCTTCCCTCCTATTTCCTCTGGAGCGGTCGTCAAGCCCGTGATGTTGCCGCCTGGCCTCGGGAAGCTCTTGGCCAACCCATCGGCGACCGGATCACGGGATGACGCCACCATCACGATAGGGATCGTCGTCGTCGCCTCTCGGGCGGCCTTAAGCGATGCCGGGCCTCCGGCAGCAAGGATGACATCGACCCGCAGCCGAACGAGTTCCGTCGCCAGACTAGGAAATCGCTCGAACCTATTCCCGGCGAATCGAAGCTCGATGATGACATTCTGACCCTCGACCCAGCCGAGCTCGCCAAGTTCCCGGAGAAAGGCGCCGAAGATGTTGGGGGCCGGGGCGGCACTCGAACCTGGCGCCAGAACTCCGATCCGAGGAATCTTTGTCGTCCGCTGCCCCTCGGCGGCGAGCGGCGCGGCGAGGAGGCCGCCAGCCAAGATTCCGATGAACGCTCGCCGGTCTATCACTCGATCACCTGATCGGCTCGCTGCAGGAGCGACGGCGGGAGCGTCAGGCCGAGGGCCTTGGCTGTCTTGAGGTTGATGACCAGCTCGAACACCGTCGGCTGCTCGATCGGCATATCGGCTGGGTTCGCGCCCTTGAGGATTCTGTCCACGTAACCGCCGAGGCGTCGATAGACATCAGGAAGGCTCGCGCCGTATGACATAAGTGCCCCGTTCTCTGTGAATTCTCGTTGAGCATGCATAGCGGGCAGGCGGTGTTCGAGCGCGAAATGGGCTATCTGACTTCGGTAAGAGTAGTTCAGACCACCATCCGCGGTGATGAGCCCATCCACGTGCTCTCGAAGAATAGCCGCAAACGCAGGAGGGAAGTCGTCGAGGCCCTCTACCTTCACCGGAATCGGTGTCACGTTCAGCACTTGCCCGGCTCGCGCCATCTCAGTGAACTGACGGACATGGGTTGACGGTGCGTAGACTATCGCCACGCGTGAGAGCTTCGGGACTGCCTCCTTGAACAGTCCCAAGCGTTTGCCGGCCAACTCGTTTGTTGGAGCGTTATCAATTCCGGTGCAGTTTCCCCCAGGTCGGGCATGGCTGGCGGCCAGCCCCGCCAGGACGGGGCTACACGTGCAAACAATTGGGATCGTGCTGGTTGCTTGCCTCGCCGCCTGTGCAACTGGATTCGTCGCCGCTACGATCACGTCCATGTGAAGTCGAACCAATTCGGCCATGACCTCGCGGAGGCGTTCGTCCTTTCCTTCGCCCGATCGTCGCTCGATGATGATGTTCTGGCCTTCGACATATCCGCGATCGCGCAGCCCTTGCAAGAAGGCCCTGGCATGGGGGTGCGGCGGATTGGGTCCCGCCATCACCGAGACCGGAGAGTGACTGAATACCAGCGCGACGCGGTAGATCTTCCCGGCTGGCTGCGCCCTCGCCGTCAGTGGGGTCGAGACGAGGCCGCCAGCCATCATCCCAACGAACGAGCGTCGGTTCATAGAGGTCCTCCGCCGGGCCGCGTCGTCTAAGAGGGACGGGGCGGGGCGGCCAGCGGCTCGAACTTACTACAGCCGTACAGCCGAGTCACTTGTGTGAGTCGCGCGCGGCATTGCTGGGGGAGGCGTATTAACAGGGTGGCCCACCTGAGCGCCGGGATGAGTTACCTCCGTCTCTACCTGCATGCAAGCGAAGGGATACACGTCGGCGCAGAAGTAGAGATTCAGGCGCCTGCTATGATCCGGCGCGATGATCCTGGATGGTCAGGTGCAACGAGGTTCAGTGATGGAGCGCGTGATCCCGCTCACTTAGCCCCGCCATAGCAGCGCCGCCTCCCCCAGGCCCGTCACGCCGCCCACAAGGCGTACGTACGGCGACCCCGCATCTCTGGTAGGCTCGCACTGCCGCTGTGCCAGCAGAACGTGGCCGGCAGACTGTGTGCTCCGGCCGGTGCCGGGCGAAGCGCTGGCGTGAGAACCACGCGACCCGGGATCCCGAGATCCGAGCCGGCCTCGAGGCGATAGCCCCAGCTGGTGCAGGTCACGCTCGAACGGCTGGAGAAGGGGGGCCCTCCATGTGCACGCACTTCAGGACACGCCTCGTGAGCTCGGGGGTCATCGGGGTCGCACTACGGGCCGCCTGCCCATCGCTCGGCAGCGCTATCCCGCTCTTGCCGGAGACCACCTCAGGGACCGCTCAGCTGGAAGGTCAGGGCGGCGGAGTCACGGTCTTCTCGGGCGAGGACCGCATCGCGGTCGGATGAGATCCCCCGCCCGCTTGCTCTCGTCCGCCGCCCACACCATCCGCCTGTTCCGCTGGTTCAAGGCGGGGATGCGATTCGCGTCTGACCTCCCAGTTATCCGGCCTGATTCGGTCCCGGCCCCTACCGCCGGCCCACTCCGAGAATTCTTCGACAATCGGCGAGAGGGCCCGGGGGTGTGGAAATGGTTGCAATACTTCGACGCCTACGAGCGACACTTGGCGAAGTTCCGCGGCCGGCAGTTCACTTTGTTGGAGATCGGGGTGTACAGCGGTGGGAGCCTGGACATGTGGCGGGAATACTTCGGCCCTGGGTGCTCTATCATCGGGGTGGACATCGAGCCGTCCTGCCGGGTGTACGAGCGGCCGGGTGTCCGTATCCTCATTGGCAATCAAGCCGACCCGGCGTTCTGGGCCGCCGCCGATCTGCCGCCGCTCGACCTTGTGATTGACGACGGCGGGCATGAGCCTGAGATGCAGCGGGTGACGCTCGAAGCCCTTCTGCCGCGGATCCGCCCGGGTGGGGTTTACGTGTGCGAGGACGTCCATCGCCGGGGCGACCTGTTCGGTGCCTTCGTCCACGGGCTATGTGACTCGATGAACGCCATGGACGAGGCGCGGGTTGACCTGACCGACCCCGAGCGGCGCTATGTGTGCCGGGCGACCGGCCTTCAGGCGATTGCGTCGTCGATCCATCTTTACCCCTTCCTCGTCCTTATCGAATTGGCCGAATCCCCCGTGGCCGAGTTCGTAGCCCCCAAACGCGGGACGCAGTGGCAACCCTTCCTCCACTAGATCATGAGCCAGCTCGGCGGATGGATCGGCCTCATCAGTGGCGTGACGGCGATCTCCGCCGCGGCCGTCTCGCGATGGGAGTGGGCCGCCAGCCTTGCCGTCGTTGCTCTTGCGGGCGGTTTCGTGGCGTTGCGGTGGGAGCCACGGGAGTGAAGTTCAAATGACCCCCCTTTAGCTGGGACGGGTCGTCGATCGTGTTGGCGTACCTCGATCCGCCGCAATCGTAGTAGCCGATTTCTTCGTCCCTGAGGGCAGCCTGGGCGGCCCCTCCGCTCCGGGCGAATGCCGGGCGTCTCGGCAGCCACGCGGTAGGCCCACGGCTCGGGTCGACCTTCTAGCCGACCATCCCGGAGCTTAGGCGGACCTTGGGATACGTCCATCACTCGCCACGCCGCCGGTCGACGAGTCCGCCGGCGAAGCGGGCCACATAGACCTGTCGGCCGTGTCGGTGAATGGTCTCCTCGCCCCAGAAGTTTTCGACGGTGCCGTGGACGGCCATGCGGTACGTGAAGGGCCCGTCCGAGAACTCCTCGGGACCGCGGAGTGGGAGCTCGGCAGGGGCTTGGCGCAGAGCCGCCTGGAGGAACGTGTAGACTGGCTGGACGTCGGCGTCCGTGCCATCCACGCACCCGTAGTAGACCATCATCCAGAGCGGTCGGCCTTTCACGAAAACAACGGCCCGGCCTCCGTATGGCTCGCCGCCGAAGAAATTGTCGTGGAACCGCCAGTCCCCCGACTCGTAGTCCATCGTGAGGGAATGATCGCGCTCCGCCGTCGGGCGGACGCGCTGGATGTCGGCATATCCGTGATCCTTGGCCTCGAACAGAAAGCGAGTTAGATCGGCTGGCTGCGTGGCGAGTCTGTCCTTCGTCACGCGTCTTCCCCGCAGCACCGTGCACCCTCGGTTCGTGGCATCGCGTCTCTCTATCCCTTCGGCTCCCAGCCGCGTTCACCTTCGCGGTACTTCGGTTGCTTGATCTTAAGCCAGGCGAGCGTCCGCCCCCTTCCGGTACGGCGAGGCCTCATCCTTGCCGACCAGGCCCTCATAGCCGCGCTCGAGCACCTGGGCCCAGGCCTCGAACCCATCCGGGGCCAACCGGCGGGCCGGCAGGATCAGCCGCTGGTCGTCCACCAACTCCTCGAGCACGTTGCGCCGCACCCGGAGGGGCCGCTTCCGCAGATCCTTGCCCCTGGCATACAGGCAGTCGCAGGCGATCAGCGTGGGCGGCGTCGCCGGCTCCTCAGCCGGCCGCCCGCGGAGCCACTCGGACCGGGAGAGGAGCTGGCGATCGAAGACCGCGATCTCGCCGTCGAGGAGGAGCGTCGGCACCTCGAGGGCCCCACTGCCGCGGCGAGCTCCGGGAACCGCCGCGTGAGACCCCGGCCCTGCCGACTCACCAGGCGGACCCCAGCGGCGTCCTTGTAGGCGAGCACGCGCCAGCCGTCGACCTTCTCCTCGTATACCCAACCCGCGTGGTGGAACGGCCTGTCCACCTGGGTAGCAGCCATCGGCTGGCTGATGTGAGGGAGGCGGGCCGCCATGGGGGCCCCGGAGTCTACGGATCCGGGCCATGGGATGCCTCGGCATTCCGGGGTACACGGTGAGGCACTCGAGCGTTGATCCTGGGGCGCTACGAAGGTTCCTTTTGGGACTGCGGGGCGAAAATTCAGGGATCGCGGAGCCCGCCGGGCCTGACCACTGGTGGCGCCGACGGCGCAGCATCCGCGGTCGAGATCGGCCAGCCGACGGGCATCGGAGGCCGGTCCTCCTCGATACGCTTCTGCGTGTGTTCCAGCCTCATAAAGACGACGACGAACGCCACGAGGACCACCACGCCAACGGACACCAGGACGCCAAGCGCCACCGCACTGGGGATGACCATATTCCACTATCCCACGCCTCCAATTTAGCCGGTACGCGCCGGGCGGGGCGCCAGGAAGGCCCCTCGCGTGGTCTGGCTCCCCCATTTAGGCCCCGTCACCAGCTCGCCGGGAAGGGACCGAGTCGAAGTTTTCTCAGAGCTCCGTAGGGACCGCGAGTGCCCAGACTTCGATCGGCTGACCGTTATCCACTTGCGATCTCCGCGGAGGTAGCTGGCTGCGGTCACGACGGCACCGCTCTTCTTCCCACCAGCCGACCGAGGGTCCCAGTCCCTGCCGATCTCGCCGCACCGGCGGATCAGACGCTCATCCTAGCGCGGCGGTCAGCCACGGCCGCCAGCCAAGGTGAATCCTCTCGTCCGCCTGGCTAGCAGCCGCTCATGGCCACCACTGGTCCGGCCGAGTACGGCCACGACTGAACGGGGAGCGGGACGGAGCAGGACGATCGAGGACCTCCCGAACCTTCCGAGTCAGGGCCTCCGGGTTGAAAGGCTTGGGCAGGATCGGGTCTCCCGGCTGGAGCCCAGGACCGCTTAGTTGCTCGATTTGGGCGCCGACGACGGCGAAGCCGGACATGTAGAGCACCTTCGTATCAGGGCGCTGGCGGGTGAGGCGTCCCGCCAGTTCAATGCCGTTGAGGCGCGGCATCACGACGTCGGTCAGGAGCAACTGGATCGGCTCGGCGTGGGCCTCCGCGATTCGGAGCGCTTCTTCGCCATCTCGGGCTTCCAAGATTCTATAACCCGCCGCCACGAGACAATCTCGGGCCAGCTCGCAGACATCTGGCTCATCATCAACCACTAGGATTGTCTCCACTTAGTGGACCCCCCACCTGGCCGCATCGTCTAGGAGGACGGAGCGGGGCGGCCAGCAGCGACCTTACTACAGCCGAGTCACCTACGGGAGTCACCCGCAGTAGCCGTTGGGCTATCCTGTCGTCAATGGTCCCGTCCCGCTGGGCTCACGGCCGGCCCCTGCCAGTTGCCCATGCCGTAGCCGCGCCATCGCCAGGCAGGTAGGCCCATCTACTCGGCCGTACTGGACGGACGGCCGCGGCAACCGGCTCTCGAAGACGCCCTGCCCGCGGTGCGGAATAGGCGACGACAGGAGCGTGGCATATGAGATGGCGTCCGATCATCCCTGACGTGGCTCTCACAATCGTCGTCTGGACGCTCCTGCTATGGCTGCTGCGTACGCAGCGGGCACGGATGGGCGACGCGCCTTCACCTCGAGCGATGCGGGGCCACCGTGTGCGCACGGCGGCCACGATCGCTGCCGCCGTCGGCTTCACGTGGTTCTCCACCTGGCTCATGACCGACACAACCGGGCCTCACTGGCTGCACAGCCTGTCGTTGCCGGCTTCTCTGCTCTTCATCGCGATCGGCGCGATCGCGGCGGGATACGCGGGGTGGATCGGAGGTCCGTAGGCTTGCGCTCGCACCAGCCCGAGGCGCGCTGATGGCCGGCGTCTACTCTGCCCGGCGACCGGAGAGCGAAGCCCTGTCCCTTGACCTCGTGGGAGCAGGCGACTAGCCTGCCAGCATGACGGCGCTTCTCTACACTCGACGCCCATGACCGACCTCGTCGACGTGCTCGTCCGCTACGGCTACCTGGTCGTCTTCGCCTGGGTCTTCGCAGAGCAGATCGGGTTGCCACTCCCCGCGATGCCGGTGCTGCTCGCGGCCGGCGCCATGGCCGGGACCGGTCGCTTGAGCCTCGTCCTCGTCCTCGTCTTGGCCGGGATCGCCTCGCTCGTGAGTGACGTCATCTGGTACTGGATCGGCCGCCTCGGAGGGGGCCGGGTCCTGGGCTTCCTGTGCCGGATCTCACTCGAGCCCGACTCGTGTGTGCGGCGCACCGAGGAGACCTTCAGCCGACGAGGCGCGCGCTCGCTCCTGATCGCCAAGTTCGTACCGGGCTACAGCACCGCGGCGCCGCCGCTTGCGGGCATAGTGCGGATGCGCTTCGCGCGCTTCGTGGTCTTCACCGGCGCCGGCGGCCTCATCTGGGCCGGCGCCTTTGTTGGCCTCGGCTGGCTGTTCAGCGAGCAGCTCGAGCTGGTGGCGGGCTACGCGATGCGTCTGGGCGGTTGGCTCGTCGCGCTGCTGGTGGCGGCTTTCGCCGCCTACATCGCGTGGAAGTACATCGCGCGGCAGCGGTTTCTGCGGCGGATTCGGATCGCGAGAATCACGCCGGAAGAGCTGAAGGCCAAGCTCGATGGCGGGGAGGACGTCATGGTGGTGGACGTTCGCCACCGGGTGGAGTTCGAGAGCGAGCCGGCAATCATCCCGGGCGCCCTGCACCTGATGATCGAGGAGCTGGAAGCGCGCCAGCAGGAGGTCCCGCGCGACCGGGACATCGTTCTCTACTGCACTTGACCCAACGAGGCCTCAAGCGCCCGGGTGGCGCTGATCCTGAGACGCCGTGGCATCGAACGGGTCCGTCCGCTCGCAGGCGGTTTCCACGCTTGGCGCGATCGCGGCTATCCGACGATCAGCGTGGCAGACACACCGGACGCGGCCCTGCCCTCTCCATAGGTCATGGGACAACCCCATCCTGTTTCCTGCGCGACGCCCTAGTCGGCTCGTCCGTACCAGACACTCCCGCCAAAGGTCGTAATGAAGATCGCGGCCGGGTTGCGCGGATCGACGATCACGCGGTGGGCCCATTTGAAGTCGAACCCGGGCATGCGGCTCCACGTGAGGCCGCGATCCGAGGACCGCCAGGCGGCCGCCTCGAAGCCCGCCGCGTAGAGGACACGGGGATCATGCGGGTCGATCGTAACGTCGTACACGTGCTGGTCCTCGGCGAGGACCCGGCGCCATGTTGTGCCCGCATCCGTCGAAAGGTAGATGCCACCGTCCTGCGCGCCTTCTGGAGTGCTCCGACCCCAGGTGGCCAGGTACAGACGCGCGCGATTCTGTGGGTCGATGGCCAGCCCATTGGGACCATTGACGCCAGGGGGCAGCGGCAGACGCGTCCAGCGCTCCCCACCGTCGGCCGATCGGTAGAGCGCGCCGTCGCCGGCGTTCGCGAAGGTGCCGTCATCGCTGCGGCGAGCAATCACGAGATACAGCGTGCCATTCCTGTCGCGCGCGAGCCGCCACGCAAGCGGTTGTGCTTCCCCGATGCCCACGTTCTTCAAGGTCCAGTGCTCTCCTCCGTCGGTGGACTTGAAGACGCCCCGCCCGAAACCAGTCACGTACAGCGCGCCCGCGGGATCCCGCAGGATGTGGGTAGCGGCGGTCGGCGGCATGCCGGTATTCTGCACGCGCCACGTATGTCCACCGTCGTCGCTGCGCACTACACCGCCATCGTAAGTGTCGGGCGACCGACTGCGCCACATCTTGGGCCGCGGGAGATCGTGCACGCCGCTCATGACCGCCCACATCCGCCCGCGGACGTTCGGGTCGAACTCCATCCAGTACGTGGTGTTGACCCACGATTGCGGGACCCCGCGGCGGGTCGCGCTGTACCAGCTCGCCCCGCCGTTGTCGCTCGTGAAGAGACCGATATCCGTGTAGCCGATGAACAGGTGTTGCGGCTCGAACGGGTCGAAATGGACACCGTAGCTCGTGGTGACGTCGAGGCCGGTGGTCGTCCAGCCGCCATCGGGCATACGAGTGGAATAGACCGCTTCCCAGGACGCGCCGCCGTCGAGCGTGCGAACGGTACGCCCGTAGTCGGTGGCGTAGACGACGTCGGGCGTCCCGGGCGCGACCCCGAGTCCGAGGGGATTACTGACCCACTCCGCATTGAATAGCTCAGTGAGCCAGGCATCGCGCACGTTCCGCCAGACGGGCGTCCAGTGACGGCCGCCGTCGACGGTCTTCGCGACACCTCTCGTCGCTCGGATCGGCGCGCGAAGGTCCGAGTAAGACACGTACGCGACGTCGGGCCGCTCGGAGCTGGCCGCGATGGCGGTGGCGCGTCCCTGGAAGCCCGGCAAGGAAGAGCGGCTCCAAGTCATGCCGCCATCTCTTGACACGAAGATGGTGCCGGCCGCGGTGGCGTAGAAGCGTGGCGGAGACCCCGTCACATCCGTGAGGACTCCGGGGGACGCCCCCGTGCGCCAGTTGCCAGCCTCCCGACGAGAGATCGCATCTCGACCCGCGACGTACAGGGTGCGGTCGCCCTTGCTCGAGCGCGGGTCGATCCACATTCGTCGCGGCCGGCCAGGCAGGTCACCTGCCTCCTGCCAGCTGGCGCCACCATCGCGGGACAGCCAGAGGGCGGAGTCGACCGAGACATACACGACGCGCGAGTCTTCGGGATCGATGGCCATTGCGCCAATCTCGCCGCGCGCCCCGCGAGCGACATGGAACATCGGGGATGCGTGGTCGTCGCCCATCGTGATCTTCGTGATCGCGCTCGGAAAGAATCGAGCCCAGGTCGTCCCCCCGTCGGAGCTGCGGAATAGCACTCCGGCCTTGGCATAGATCAGGCGTGGGTCGATCGGATCGAAGAGAAAGAACTCGACGGGTGCGCCCAGGTTGAAGCTACGCCAGCGACCTCCGGCGTCGGTGGTGATGTAGTTCCCGGTCATGTCGCAGGCGACGAGGGCGATGCGCGGGTCATGGGGACTGACCGTGGGATGGAACAGCGCTCCCCCTCCGCCGGGCCCGAGGGTACGCCAACGCCAGCGCTGCTCACCCGGTGCGGAAGTGATCAGAGCCAAGACGACGGCGACGACGAGGGTCAGCCGTCTTACGATCATTCGATTCACCGAGCGCTATCCTCGCGCGAGGCGCAGCCAGCCTCTCTTCCGTGAGGCCTCACAGTACTGCATACATCCCGAGCGTGCCCTCGGCATCACGGTCGACCGTGAAGTTCTGCCGGACACGCTCGAGAGCCCGATGTCCCATGTCCTTTCGCAACCGCCCGTCCCGTGCCAGCTGCTCGATCGAGTCTGCGAACGCCGATGCATCGTGTGGAGGGGCCAGCAGGCCCGTCTCCTTCTCCTCTACCACTTCCGTGAGCGACCCGCTGCGGCTTCCGACAATGGGAACCCCGCAGGCCATCGCCTCCGCCAGCACCAGCCCGAACGCCTCGCCCACCGAGGCCAGGAGGAAGATATCTGAGGCTTGCAGCAGCACCCTCGGCTCGGCGACATTCCCGAGCCAACAAATCCGATCGGCGACACCCAGCCGGGCACTGAGTGTCCTGAGGTCGGGGAGCATCTCCCCGTCGCCCGCGACGAAGAGCCGGGCGGGAATACCTCGCGCCGCAAGTTCGTGACAGGTCTGAACCAGCACCTCGGGGTGCTTGAACGGCCTGAGGTAGGAGACGGTCGACAAGATGAGCTCATTGGGGCCGACGGAAAACTGTTCTGCCCATCGGGTCCGCGCCCCCGGATCTGGTGTGAATCGCTCGGTGTTCACCCCCAGATATCGCACCGTGACCTTCGCTTCCTCGACACCCGCGTTCACCAGCTGCTCCTTGACGAATGCGGAGCTGGCAACAACTCTCCGGGTTGGATACGTCATGACCTGCGTACGAAGTCGGAGCAGGGCTCGTTTCCACGATCGGGCACGGAACTCCCCGTTGTTCTGCATCTCGTAGATGACCCGACGAATCCCGCTGAGCCGAGCGATCCATGGCAGCGCGCTGAAGTAGTCAAAGAAGACGATGTGTGCCACCGTAATGGAGTACGCCTTCACGAGTTTCCGCAATTCCCGATAGTAGTGCAGGGCCCCCCGTGCGTAGCTGATCACCCTGATGACGGCCCCACTGGCCCGTAGTCTGGACTCAATATGCGGAAGTAGCGGCTCAGCGAAGACCAGCACGGGAGTTCCTCCCGCCCTCGGCCAGCGCTCGACAGAGGCGAAAATGCCGATCCTCCTGGCTCGTCCACGTCAGTGGCGCTGAATCGAGCAACAAGACGACATTCCGGTAGTTCATCCGAGTCTCCGATGGCTGAGCGTGGCGGGATTGATCTCGGCAGTTTCGATATCGAGGGCCGGGCATGGACGTGAGACCGGCAAGGCCCATGCCAGGAGAGCAGGGACTGCCGTATAAATCCTACAACGCGTGATATCGAGTCTTCACCCTTCTGGCATATGCACGTCGCGGAGCCGAGGCATCCTGAATTCGACGGGAGGTCCTCATGGAACTTCGCGAGAAAGCGACGGCCCTAGCCACGAAACAAGCAGGCCGTTGCACGTGTGCGCTGATGGATGATGGCCTCGACTGCCCGTGGTGCGAGGTGTTCTACGACGTCCTCCAAGGATACCCAGCTTCGACAGGGGCATCCGGCGGCGCGCGCCCGCAAGCAGGCCGAGGTCACTTGGTTGTCCTCCAGGAGCCGCACCCCCCTTCCCGCGAGATCAGGGGAGGTTGAGGGCTCGCGGCTCGTCAGGAGTGGTCAGTGCGAGTGCCACGCGCCAAAAAGTTCCGGGAATGACCTACCGACCGGTAGTCTTGTCTCGGCGAGACCAAGGGCAAGTGCTGGCCGCATAGTAGTGCTGGATTGGCTCAGCTCTTGCGTTGGCCGCGCTGGGGAGGTTTTTCATGGCGGCTACAACTTCGAGCGCTCGGAAGCGCGATCACTCAGATGGCCTCGCCTTCTGAGGCGATGCTCCTTGCCGACCCCGATCTGAGCCCTGATCTGGCGCTCTTGGTGGAACGCGTGTGCCAGAACCGGCAGCCGTGGGTCGTTGTCGCGGCCGCTGCGCTCACGGCGTGGCAGCAGCGAGATCCGGTCGGCTGGGAAAAGGTGTCAGAGTGGCTTGCTGCGAATGGAGTCGCTCTCGTGCGCATCTGAGAGGCCGTGCCTCCGGTTTCTCGCCCCGGCGCCCGATTTCCCAGTAAGCACAAGATGTGGGTTGACAGCCGTGGGGCCCCACGATAGGCTGCGCTCATCATCCACACGGACACGGCAACATCGACCACGCGCAGGGGGATCACCGAAGATCGTGCTCTGCCCTCGGAGATCGGCATGACCGCGGAAGCCCTGCTCCTTGAGCTCCGAACTTCTCGCACCGACCTTGCCCGGCTGGTGGAAGCGGCGGTGGACCATCACCACATGCAGCTGGTGGTACCCCAGCGCAGCGTGGAGGCGTGGGAGCGCCGGGAGCCCGAGACCTGGACGAAGGTCAGCGGCTGGCTGACCGCGCACGGAGTCGCGATCGTCCGGGTCTAGGCGGGAGCGGCCGGAACGGCCGCGGTCGCGGCAGGGAAATGGTCGGGGTGAGAGGATTTGAACCTCCGACTCCCTGCTCCCAAATTGTGCCTCCGTCTGACCCGAACGCACCCCAAACCCCAAGTCCGCACGACGACGAGCCACCCAGCTGGCCCTGGGGTCGCGAGGGGCTCCTGCCTGACCGGCTCGGTAGCACCGTGGTAGCAGGCAGCGCCGTGCGTTAGACCCGGGATTGTCGCCCTGACTCCCTAATCAGCACTCAGTCGGACACCCGGCCCACCGTCGCTATGTCGCCTTCGTGTTCCAGATGTCCCGATGCAAACGCCACTGCCCGTCTGCCTTCTTCCAGACAACGACATACTTCACAACGGCAGTGCCGGATCCGAGAGTCAGCTGTGCCTCACCGACCTCATGCGCCATCTCGCCGGCCACCTCGAGATCGACCGTCTCGAGCTTCACGCTCTTCAACCCGATTTGCTGAGCAATGGACGCCCACATCTGCTTGATGTTGTCCCGGCCCCTGACGAACGGGCCGTCCGGTGGAAGGGCTACGGCATCCTTTGTGTACAGGGAGGCGAGGCTCTCAAGGTCCCCTTTAGCCGCTGCTTCCTCAAACATCCGATTCACGGCCGCGATCTCAGATCGACTCATGAGTTTGTCCTCCTGGCGCTGCGATGGGCCATCTAGCTTGCTTAGCTCGAGCTCCACGCAAACGGCGCGAAGTGGCCGTTGACCTTGCCGGAGGTGTCGTCCCAGTTGATTCCGAACGCGTGCATGTGGCCCCGGGACGCTTTGGCGAGGGCGAGGCGGCTCGCGGCGGGGTGGCCGACGTTGTCGAGGTAGATCGGCTCGGTCGGGCTGGCGCCGGGTATGCCCTCCACCGCGATGTCGAGCATGCTGGGAATGGACACCGATCGCCGCATCCCGTCCCGTTCGATCCGGATTGGCATGGTTTCCGCTCCGGCGAACTTGCTCACCAGCGGCCCGACCGCGGCCATGGGGCCCCCACCCTGCCCGCTCCCGATCGCCACGAGGGCGTCGCGTTGCTCGGCGGTGGCCCGCTCGTCCACGATCATGCCCACGGTCCAGTTGCCCGCGATCATCGGTCCCGGGGTGTGTAGGAGCACCGCGAAGCTGAGCCCGTCGAGCTTCGTCGTCCCGTACGAGCCGCGCTCGACGTGGAACACGAGGCCGGCATCGCAGGCCTCCTTGGTCGGCCGCGCGGCTAGGCCCGAGGTCGGGCACGGGCAGACGGAATCGCAGCTGCACGCTTCGAAGTAGTCCCCGCTGATCTTCCATTGAGGGGTCGCCATGGTCAACCTCCACCGGTGATGAACCGAGTCACATCGGGTGACCGCCGCGCAGCACCATCACGAGATCGGGACGAAGCGCCACCGTCACGCCGAGCAGCAGGAGCGCCCCGCCGGCGGCCCGCGCGAACCATTCCCCGCCCGGGAGCAGCTTCTCGGCCGCCACCACGGCCGTGATGAGGAGCACCCACCCGAGGCCCATCGCGCCGGCGGCGACAAGCACCAGCATGAGCGCCCAGCAGCATCCGAGACAGTACAGCGCATGCGCCCAGCCGAGCGCCAGGCTGCCCCGGCGCCCGGCGCGCCAGTGGCCGAGGAGAAAGGCCAGCGGGCTGCGACACTCCCGGAGACATACCTGCTTGAGGGGCGAGAGCTGAAACGCCCCCGCCGCCAGCAGGATCACCGCAATCCCGTAGCCGAGCGCGGACCCGGGCAGCGTCATGAGGAGGGTGTGGGCGAAATAGACCGGGACCCCGCTCGCGGCCCACAGACCCAGGTAGACGGCGGTGAAGACCGCCACAGGCACCCCCTTCGCGCGCGCGCCCCCCGCGCCCCGCTGAGTCGCGCCGTACAGCGAGATCATCGGGACCGCGCTCGGCAGCATCATCGCGGTCATCATGATGGCCCAGCTGACGACGAACGCGAAGACGTCGGCGACCGTCGTCGGCATCGGCATCGTCATGTCGTCGCCCCGCAGGCTCGACAGGACGACGGACACCCAGGCCGCCGCGGCGATCACCAGAAGCACGATCGAGGCAAGGATCGTGACCCGATCCCGGACCGGCACCAACCCCTCGTCCGCGCCCACCATAAAGACCCGCCTCCAGTTCGAGGGTCTGCCGCGCGGGTCGCGCGATGCGCCCAAGGATCTGCCGAACAAGCGTCAGAGTCAACACCTACGCCCTTTCAGCGAGGACGGCGCAGGAGCTCCTCCGCCTCCTCGGCCAGCTCGCGGACGACTTCTCGCGCGGGCAGGACTCGCTTCACGGCGCTGACCGACTCGCCGGCATAGAGGGCCATTGCGCCGACCTCGCCGGTTGCGGTGCGATCGGCGACCGTGGCCGAGAAGCGCGGAACCGAGGGCTGGGCACCGTCGAGGTTGACCACCTTGCCAATGACCTCCCCCTGAAACGCCTCGGCCGCGTCGATGGCGGAGCGCAGGACACGATGCGGCGCTTCCGGCCAGCCCACGTGGAACGTGCGAGTGTAGACGCTATCCTGCGCGCGGGCGGCGATCAGTGCCTCGGTGTAGGTCGGATGCGCTCCGGCCTCTTCGGCGGCGACGAACCGCGTGCCCACTCGTACACCGTCTGCCCCTGCCGCGAGCGCCGCCGCCATCGCCCGTCCGGTGCCAATTCCCCCGGCTGCGAGCACCGGTACTTCCGGCACGGAGTCGAGCACCTCGCAGAGCAGATCGAGTAGCCCGATCGTGCCGCGTACATGCCCGCCCGCCCCGATGCCCTGCGCGACGATGAGATCGCACCCGGCCTCTGCGGCGGCGAGCGCTTCCTCTCGGGAGCCCACCTGCCAGGACGCCAGCGCTCCGTGGTCGTGGACGATCCCCACGAATTCTGGGTTCGGTTCAGTGTAGAAGAACTCGACCGCCCTGGCCGCGCTCGCCGCCTGCTCGATGAACTCGCGTGGCGACCGGGCCGCGACGCTCCCAGGGCGCATGATGAAGTTGACTCCGAAGGGACGGGTGGTGAGCTCTCGCGTCCGGTGGAGCATTCCAGCGAGGGTGGTCGCGTTCAGGCCGCCGCGTGCCGTTCCCAGCATGCCGAACGCACCGGCCTCGCAGACCGCAGCCGCCAGCTCCGGCGGCGAGGCCGCTCCCATGCCGGCCTGCTGGATCGGCACCGTGCATCCGACCAGCTTCGTGAATCGCGTCGTCAGCATCGTGGCCACGTCCTCGCGGATCGGGCCGGCACCGGAAGTGTTTCGGAAGTGGCGGAAAAAGTGGTCGGGGTGAGAGGATTTGAACCTCCGACTCCCTGCTCCCAAAGCAGGTGCGCTACCGGGCTGCGCCACACCCCGATCCCAGGTGCCGAGCAGTATACGCTTCGCCGCGCCGCCCCTT
>Ga0075436_100001412_pt1 | contig 16334 bp, 14 predicted proteins | sample RhiMethybrSRZTD5_FD_75303 | JGI IMG/M metagenome (GOLD analysis project Ga0075436, IMG submission 75303) | Populus rhizosphere microbial communities from Tennessee, USA - Rhizosphere MetaG P. TD hybrid SRZTD5 | ecosystem: Host-associated > Plants > Roots > Rhizosphere > Soil | place: USA...
AATGGGGAATCTTATTGATGAAACCGACGGTATCGGCGAGCATCACGTTCTCGCCGCCCGGCAAGCGGAGCGCGCGTATGGTCGGATCGAGCGTTGCGAAGAGCTTGTCCTCGGCGACAACCCCGGCGTGCGTCAAAGCGTTCATGAGCGTCGATTTACCCGAATTCGTATAACCGACGAGCGCGACCGTGGCGTAGGGCACTTCGAGCCGCTCGCGCCGCTGGATCGTACGGGTTTTCTCGACTGTGGCGAGGCGCTGCTTCAGCTTCCCGATCCGCTCGCGGATGCGCCGGCGATCGACTTCGAGCTGCGTCTCGCCGGGGCCGCGCGTGCCGATGCCACCGCCGAGGCGCGACAGGTGCGTCCACTGGCGCGTCAGCCGCGGGCGCATGTATTCGAGCTGCGCCAGCTCGACCTGGAGCTTGCCTTCGTTGCTGCGCGCGCGCTGCGCGAAGATATCCAGGATCAACTGGCTCCGGTCGATGACGCGGAGCTCGAATGCGCTCTCGAGGTTGCGCTGCTGCGCGGGCGTCAAATCTTCGTCGAAAATGACGAGGTCGGGCTTCGTTTCCTTCACGGCCGCGCGGATCTCGTCGACCTTGCCGCTGCCGATAAGCGTCGCGGGCGAGATCTTTCTCAGCGGCTGGGAAAATCTCCCGACGACGTCCGCGCCGGCGCTCTCGGCCAACTTTTGCAGCTCGTCGAGATCGTCGTCGAGCGCCGTGTGCGATGCGCGCGCCGGCAGCTCTGCGCCGACGAGAAGCGCGCGCTCGCGGAACCCTCTCAGATGCGGGTAGATGCGTTTCAAGACGAGCCGGGGGAGAAGGTAACGCGGTCGCCGAAGAGCTGCTCGACAGTTTCGAGCAGCTCGGCGTCCGAAGAGACCCGGAGATCATCCGCCTCGATGATCGCCTCGGTCTGGTCGGGCGAGAAAAGATGCAGCGACACGGGCGAAGCCCCCGGATGGCGGCGCAGCGTCTCGTGCAGCTGCGCCAACTCGTCGGGAGTAAAGGCCGCGCCGCGGAGATAAACGTGCACGCGCCCGCCGTTATCTTTTTTCCGCGCCGGCGGAAGGCGCTGCGACGCCTCTTCGAGCGGGATGATCTCGTTCGCGATGATCTGCACGCGCTCTTCCCCGATGTCCATTTTGCCGACGACCAGGATGGGATCGTCCGAGACCAGCGTCTCGCCGCAACGCTTGTAGGTCTCGGGCCAGACGATCACTTCAATAAAGCCGGTTTTGTCTTCGAGCTGAAAGCTTGCGTAGCGGTCGCCCTTTTTCGTGTTCTTGAGCCGCATCGCCGTCACTACGCCGCCGGCTTTGACCTCGCCGGGCACCGCGCGTTCCTTCATCCCGGCGATGGGTCCCGAAGTGAGCCGCGCTAAGCGCCCCTCGTATTTATCCAGCGGATGTCCGGTGATGTAGAATCCAAGCGACTCTTTTTCGTGTACCAGCTTCTGCTGCTGCGTCCAGTCCTCGGCGTCCGGGTATTTGTCATGAAAGCCGTTCGCGCCGCCGAAACCGGAGGATGACCCACTGGAGAGCCCGAACAGATCGATCTGGTTGCTTTCGCGGTTTTTCTGATGCGCCTGGCCAATGCGCATCGCCTCATCGAGCGCGGCAAGCATGCGCGCGCGCGCGGTTCCGGTCAAATCGAACGCGCCGCATTTGATCAGGCTTTCGAGCACGCGGCGGTTGACGGCCGTGAGATCGACGCGGCGGCAGAAATCGAAGATCGAATTGAACGCGCCTTCTTCGGCGCGGCTCTGGAGGATGACTTCCACGGCTTTTTCGCCGACGTTTTTGACCGCGGCGAGGCCGAAGCGGATTTTCTCGCCGACGGGGGTGAAGTCCGCGCTGCTCTCGTTGATGTCGGGCGGCAGAACCACGATATTCTTCTCGCGGCACTCGGCGAGGTTCTTAATCACTTTATCCGTGTCGCCCATTTCGGAGGTCAGCAGGCCGGCCATGAATTCGACCGGATAGTGCGTCTTCAAATAAGCGGTCTGGTACGAGACGAGCGCATAGGCGGCGGAGTGGGACTTGTTGAAGCCGTAGCGCGCGAAAGTCTCCATCTGGTCGAAGATCTCGCCGGCCGTGTCCGCATCGATCTTGTTCTTGACCGCGCCCTCGACGAAGCGCTCGCGCTGCTTCGACATCTCCTCGGGATCTTTCTTTCCCATGGCGCGCCGGAGAATATCGGCCTCGCCCATGCTGTAGCCGGCGAGGAAGCGCGCGATCTGCATGACCTGCTCCTGGTAGACGATAACGCCGTAGGTGTCCTTCAGCGTCTCCTGCAGCCGCGGATGCAGATATTTGATCTGTTCGCGGCCGTGCTTTCGCTGGATGTACTGCTCCGCCATGCCGCTGTCGAGCGGGCCGGGGCGGAAGAGCGCGAGGATGGCGACCAGATCTTCGAAGCAGTTCGGGCGGATCTTGACCGTCATCTCGCGGATGCCCGTGCTTTCCAGCTGGAAGATGCCGGTCGTCGCGCCGGAGCAGAGGAGCTTGTAGGTTTTCTTGTCGTCGAGCGGCAGGTTGTTCAAGTCGACGGTCACCCCTTTGCTCTTCTCGATCAGTTTCACGCAGTCGTGCAGCAGCGTGAGCGTCTTCAAGCCCAGAAAATCGAACTTGATGAGGCCGATCTTCTCGACGCAGGACATGTCGAACTGCGTGACAATGCCGCCTTCCTTATCGACATAGAGCGGCAGGTACTCGACCAGCGGCAGATTGGATAGCACGACCCCCGCGGCGTGCGTAGAAGAATGCCGCGTGAGCCCTTCGAGGCGCATCGCATGATCGATCAAGCTCTTTACGCGCGCGTCGCTCTTCATCAGGGCGGCCAGGCGCGGCTCCATCTTGATCGATTCGCCGAGCGAGTAGTCGAAGCCCTGCTTCGGCGCCGGGATGAGTTTTGCGATCGCGTCGGTCTCGGCGAAGGAGAAGCCCAGCGCGCGGCCGACGTCCTTGATCGCGGCCTTCGCCTTGAGCGTTCCGAAAGTGGCGATCTGCGCGACTTTATCGGCGCCGTACTTTTCCTTGACGTAACGGATGACCTGATCGCGTCCGCGGATGCAGAAATCGACGTCGATATCGGGCATCGATTTGCGCTCCGGATTGAGGAAGCGCTCGAACAACAGGCCGTGGCGTATCGGATCGAGATCGGTGATCTTGAGCGCGTAGGCGACGAGGCTCCCGGCGGCCGAGCCACGCCCCGGGCCGACGGGGATGCCGTTGTCTTTCGCGTAATTGATGAAGTCGGCGACGATAAGGAAATAGCCGGAGAACTGCATCCCCTTGATGACGCCGAGCTCGTAATCGAGCCGCTCGTCGTAAAGCTTGAGCCGCTTCTCGTGTTCCTCGCCCTGCGCGAGCTCGAAATTCGCCATGCGCTCGGCCAGGCCGCGCCGGGTCAGCTCGTCTAGGTAATCGTCCAGGCTCTTGTCTTTCGGCGCCTCGAAATGCGGGAAATGATAATGGCCGAACTGGAGCTCGAGGTTGCAGCGGTCGGCGATCTCGACGGTGCGCTCGACGGCGCCGGGGCAGTAGTCGAAGCCCTGGCGCATCAACTCCGCTGATTTGACGAACAGCTCGTCGGTGTGCATCTTGAGCCGATTTTCGTCGATCACGGTCTTGCCGGTTTGGACGCAGAGCAGCACGTCGTGCGCCGCCGCGTCGTCGCGCTCACCGTAATGGCAGTCGTTGGTGGCGACGACCGGCAGCGACAATTCCTTTCCCAGCTCGACGATGAGGCGATTCACCTTCTCCTGCTCCGGGAGCTTGTTGTCCTGTATTTCGAGATAGTAGCGGTCGCCGAAAATCCGCTCGTAGCTTTGCGCCGCCTCTTTCGCTTTCTCGATGTTTCCCGCGTTCAGCGCATATGAGACCTCGCCCTGGAGGCACGCGCTCAGCGCGATGATCCCGCGGTTGTGCTCCTGGAGAACTTCTTTGTCGATGCGCGGCTTATAATAAAAGCCCTCCATGAAGCCGATGGTGACGAGCTTGCAGAGATTTTTGTACCCCTCGAGGTTCATCGCGAGGAGAATCAGGTGGTTGTTGTACTCCTTGTTGCCCTTATCGACGCCTTTACGCTCGAAGCGGCTCGTCGGCGCCACGTAGATTTCACAGCCGATTATCGGTTTGACGCCCTTCTTGGAAGCCTCGAGGTAGAACTCGATAGCGCCGAACATGTTGCCATGGTCGGTCATCGCCAGCGCGGGCTGTTTGAGCGCCTTTACGCGCTCGATCAGCTCATCGACTTTGTTCGCGCCGTCTAGGAGGCTGTATTGGGTATGGCAGTGGAGATGAACGAAACGGGAGTGCTCCATGGGCCTCAAAAATCTCTTAGCATAAAGGCGCCGCTGCTACAATTTATTTCTGCCGCCGGTGGCGTTTGAGTTCCGCGAAATGTCTACGCGATTTCAACGATCTTTCTCTTCGCTCTTTCTCCTCGAAGGATGCGCAGCGATGACCTGGGGACGGCGAAGTGCTTGGCGAGCAGGGCGACCACGGCGTCGTTGGCCTGTCCTTCGCGCGCAGGCGCGCCGACCCACACAACGTACTCGGTAGCGGAGAGCTTCTCGACCTTCTCGTGTCTGGCGTTCGGCTTAACGGAAACCGATATCTTGACCGCCATCGCCGTTAGGCTGCAAAGGTGCGAAAGAGCCGCCACCGCCTGACGATCTCCTCCCACCGCGCGAGCGCGGCGAGATTTCCCTCGGGCGACAGAAGGCGGACCATTCTCTCCCCTTCTTTGGGAAGGCCGACGGCATCGAGGACCTCCTGCCGGCCCAAGCGGAGCGAAGCCAGCGTGCGGCTGTCGAGCGGCACGGCTCGTACGTGCGCGAGGGCATTATTGAGCGACAGCAGCGGGACTTCTCCTTTGGAGTTGGCCGTCTCGATATCGTCGAGGCGGATGGCGCGCTCCACATTGAGGAGGCCGCAGGAAAGCCGCCTGAGCGCTTTCAGATGCGCGCCCGGCCCAAGAAAGGTCCCCATGTCGGCGGCGAGCGTGCGGATGTAAGTGCCCTTCGAGCAGGTGAGCTCGAAGCCGATCTCGGCGGATGCTTCGCGCCAGAGCCGCAGCGATTCGATCTTGATCTCTCGCGGCGCGCGCTCGACCGTCTCGCCCTTGCGCGCGAGGTCGTAGAGGCGGACGCCGTCTTTCTTGAGCGCGGAGAACATCGGCGGCGTCTGCATGAGGCTCCCTGTGAACGCGGCGCGCAGCCGCTCCAGATCGGCTTCGCCGAGCGGCGGTACCGGCCGCGACTCGATGACTTTGCCGGTGGAGTCCTGCGTGTCGGTCTCGACGCCGAGCGCGACGATGCCGCGGTAGCTTTTCTGGGCAGCGAGAAAAATCTCCGCGACTTTCGTCCCTTCGTTGATACCGAGCGGCAGCAGGCCGGAAGCGAAGGGATCGAGAGTCCCCAAATGGCCGACTTTGCCGGCGCCGAGAATGCGCTTGACCCGCGCGACGACGTGGGCCGACGTCGGCCCTTCGGGCTTATCGACGAGCAGCAGCCCGCTTAATGAGGTGGTTTTCATATACGGCCACGTCACAGGAAAAACAATCACGAAAGCAGCAGATCGGGCAAGCGCGCTTATTGGCTCTCCTTCTTTGGCTTCAGCAGACTGTCGATGCGGCGCGCGCGCTCCTCGCTATCGTCGTAGACGAATTCGAGCGTCGGGACGACGCGGAGCTTGAGCGCTTTGCCCGCCCGGCCGCGGATGAAGCCAGCGGCGCTCTTCAAGCCGGCGACGGCCTCCGCCTTGCCGGCGCTGCCGGTGAGGACGTTGAAATAGATCTTCGCGTGGCGGAGATCCGGACTCACGTCGGCTCCAGTGAGTGTCACCGCGCCGACGCGCGGATCGCTCACTTCTTTGATAAGTAATTGTGAAATGACTTCGAGCAGCAGATCCCCCACCCGGTCGGAGCGCTTGTAATCCATAGAAGAACCATCAGTAGTAGAATATCTCGGTGTCGGAGTCGCCCACCTGCGCGAGGCCGAGACCGTCGACGAACTCGACGATCCGGTTGAGTGTCGCCTCGACGATGTTACGGCTGCTGCCGACGGCGGCGAAGCCGAGCAGTGCCGTCTGCCATAAATCCTGATCGCCGCATTCCGCGACCGAGACGTTGAATTGGTGCGCGACCCGCGCCTGCACGCGCTTGAGGACGCCGCGTTTGCCTTTGAGGGAGTGGTTCTCGGCGAGAATTAAGCTGAGCTTCAGCACCCCGACGACCATCGGGGAATTCTCGGAAGAAGGGTTGTGCCTGCCTATCGGCCCTCACCCGCCGAGGCCCGGCTCTCGCGTCCGCCCGGCGTTGGGGTAATGCGGCGGAGGACCGCGACCCTTTCGTAAGCTTCGATCGTGTCGCCCTTCTTGATGTCCTGAAAGTTTTCCAGGCTCAGGCCGCATTCGTAGCCGGCCGCGACCTCGCGTACGTCGTCCTTGAAGCGCTTGAGGCTCGCGAGCTTTCCTTCGTGGACCACGACCTGATCGCGCAAGAGGCGAACGAGGTAGCCGCGCTGGATCTTTCCGTCCGTGACATAGCAGCCGGCTACAGCGCCGACGCCGCGGATGTTAAAGACCTCGCGCACTTCGACGCGGCCGTGGACCTGTTCTCTGTAAGTGGGCTCGAGCAAGCCCTCCATGGCCGCTTTGATGTCGTTGATCACATCGTAAATAATGCTGTAGAGCCGGACGTCGACGCCTTCCTGCTGCGCGAGATTCGCCGCTTTCACCTCGGGGCGGACGTTGAACCCGATGACAATCGCGTTCGACGCGGCCGCGAGCAGAATATCGCTCTCGGTGATGCCGCCGACCGACCCGTGCAGCACGTTGAGCCGCACTTCGTTGGTCGAAAGACGGGTCATTGCGTCGCTCAGCGCCTCCACCGAGCCGTGCACGTCGGCCTTCAGCACGACGCGTAATTCCTTGACGTCGCCGGTCTTGATCTGATCGTAGAGCTCTTCCAGGGACACTTTGCTCGTCTTGACGAGATCGGATTCGCGCTGCTTGCTCTGGCGATACTCCGCGATCTGGCGCGCCTTCGCCTCGTCGGTGAGCGTGACGAACGAGTCGCCCGCCTGAGGCACGCCCTGGAGGCCTAAAATCTCGACGGGAAGCGCCGGCGAGGCCGCCTCGATCTTGCGCCCGCGGTCGTCGATCATGGCGCGAACGCGGCCGGTAAAGACGCCGCACACGAAAGCGTCGCCGACGTGCAGCGTGCCTTCCTGGACGAGCACGGTGGCGACCGGGCCGCGGCCGCGGTCGAGCTTCGCTTCGACGATCGTCCCGCGCGCGAGCTTGTCGGGATTCGCGCGCAGCTCCAAAACATCGGCCTGGAGCAGGATCATTTCGAGGAGCTGCGGAATGCCTTCTTTAGTCTTGGCGGAGACCGGGACGAAAATCGCGTCGCCGCCCCATTCTTCCGCGACGAGGCCGTGCTCCATCAGGCCGCGCTTAACGCGCTCCAGATTGGCGTCCGGGCGGTCGATCTTGTTGATCGCGACGATAATGGGAACCTGCGCCGCGCGCGCGTGGTTGATCGCCTCGACCGTCTGCGGCATGACACCGTCATCGGCGGCGACGACGAGGACAACGAGGTCGGTCACTTTCGCGCCACGCGCGCGCATCGCGGTGAACGCCTCGTGGCCCGGCGTATCGAGAAACGTGACGCCACGGCCGTCGACTTGAACGTGATACGCACCGATGTGTTGCGTGATACCGCCCGCCTCGCGCTCCGTCACATTGGTGCTGCGGATCGCGTCGAGGAGCGACGTTTTGCCGTGGTCGACGTGGCCCATGATGGTGACGACGGGCGGCCGCGGCTTGAGCGAGGCCTCGGGCTCTTCGACCTGATGCTCGACCTCGAGCTCGGATTCCGCGTTGAACGCGACGTTTTCAACCTGATGATCGAACTCGGTCGCGACCAAGGCCGCGGTGTCGGCGTCCAGCATCTGATTTATGGTTGTCATCATGCCCATATGCATGAGCTTCTTGATGACCTCGCCCGCCTTGACGCCCATATCGCGGGCGAGATCGCCGACGCTGATGACCTCGGAGATGCGGACTACGCGCTTGCTCGCCTTGGGAACCGTGATCTCGGTCTTCTTCTGCTCTTTGCCCGGGAGAGCGCGCTTCTTTTTGGGGAAGCGGCCCGAGCGCATGTCGCGCTCGCGCAATTCGAGCATGTCCTGCTTCTTGACGACGCGTTTTTTATGTTTACCCGGCTTGGCGGCCTCGCCCGCAGCAGCGCCGTCGCCTGCCGGCGCGGGCCGCGCTTCGCCCACTGGCGCGGGAGCGCCGGGACGCGGCGGCGGAGCGGGACGGCGAAGCGGCGCGCTCGGCGCGACGGGCCGCGAGACCTGTTTTAGATCGATGCGTCCGAGGACGCGCGCGCCGCGGGGCGCCTCTTGCGCAGACGGCGCCGGCGGTGTCGGGGCAGCCGACGCGGGTTTTTGTTCGATTCTCTCGGGAGCGGGTTCGGGTGCAGGAGGCTCCGGCGCCGTCTCGGCGGCTTCGGCTTCCAGGATAGCAGGCGGGATTTCCTCGATCGGCTGATCGATTTCGGGAACCGGCTCGGACTCGGGGGCCTGAACGGTTTGATCCGGCTCCGCCGGGATATCCTCCGACGGAGGCGGAGTCTCCATAGCTTCCGGTTTCGCTTCCGCCGGCGGTTGAACCGAAACCACCTCGGTGCGATTCGTGCGCCGACGGATGACGTTCGTACGCACGCGTCGCTCGACGACGGTCTCGTGCGCCTGCGCCTCTTCGGTGGTTACCACCCGGTCGGCGACGACTTTCTCCTTGCCGACGACGACCTGCGGGCGGGCAGGCGCCGCGAGCGCGGCTTTGACCCGTGCGACCTCGTCGTCTTCGAGGGTGCTTTGCGACTTCTTTCCCCGGATCCCGAGCTTATCGAGATGCGCGGTCAAGTCTTTGAGCTCGAGACCGAGCTCTTTCGCCAGCACGCTAACTCTTGTCTTCGCCATTCGTATCCTTAGGAGCGCTCACGCAGCCATGAAACCAGCCGCGCTCTCGCGCCGCGATCGACTTCCTTGTGAAACGCTCGATAAACGCTCTTTCTTTGCAACAACTGATTCCAACAAATCTCGGCGGAGTGGATGTAGCCGCCTCTTCCCTTCGCCAATCGATTGATCTCTAGTTCTCCGTTTTCTGTTATAACCATGCGCAGCAGCGCGCTTTGATCATCGGCACGGCCGCACCCGAGGCAGCTGCGCTGCGGCGCGCTATTTCTGCTCCTCTGCCGCAGGCGTTTCTTCGCCACCCGCAACGCCTCCTTCGGCCGGCGCCTCGCCGTCGACCGCGGTCGCGGCGGCTTCGGCCGCCGCCTTCGCCTCTTCTTCTTCGCGGCGCCGTTTTTCGGCGACGTATTCACGGCTCGACTTGTATATCGTCTCGGCCTTCTCGGGTCCGATGCCGTCGACATCTAAAATACTATCCAAATCAGCCTCTGCAACTTCCTCGGCGGATTTAAAACCCGCCTGATAAAGCAGCTCCGCCGACATGTCGTTGACACCGGGGATCGCGCCGAGCGAGACCCGCGCACGGCGCGTCTCTTCTTCCATCTCGGATTCGCTGCGTACGTCAAGCTTCCAGCTGGTCAGACGCGACGCGAGGCGGACGTTCTGCCCGCGCTTGCCGATCGCCAGCGAGAGCTGATCGTCGGGGACGATGACTTCCATGCCGTGCTCGTCGTCGTCGATGATAATTTTCGACACCTTCGCCGGAGCGAGGGCGCGGCAGACATACTCCGCCTGGTCCGGCGTCCAGTGAACGATATCGACTTTCTCGCCGCGGAGCTCTTGCACGACGGCCTGGACGCGCGTCCCCTTCATGCCGACGCACGCGCCGACGGGGTCGACGTCCGGGTCGTGGGAAACGACGGCGATCTTGGCGCGGCCGCCGGGCTCGCGCGCGGCGCCCTTCACCTCGACGATCGCCTCGTAGATTTCCGGAACTTCCTGCTCGAATAGCTTGATCAGCATTCCAGGATGCGTGCGCGAAAGAACGATCTGCGGCCCGCGACTCGTCATCTCGACGCTCACGATGAAGCCGCGGATGCGGTCGCCCTGGCGATAGCGCTCGCGCGGCACCTGCTCCTTTTCCGGCAGGATCGCGTCGGTCTTGCCGAGGTTGACGATGATATTTTTCTTTTCGAACCGTTGGACGATGCCGTTGACGAGCTGACCTTCGCGGCCCTTAAAGTCGTTATAGATGATCTCGCGTTCGGCGTCGCGTACGCGCTGCACGATATTCTGCTTGGCGGCCTGCGCGGCGATGCGGCCGAAATTCGCGGTATCGAGCTTGCTCAAAAGCTCGTCGCCGACCTGGGCCTCGGGATCGAGCGTTTCGCGCGCTTCGTCGACCGTGATCTCAACCGCCGGATCCTGAATCGTCTCGACGACGGTTTTCGCCTCGAAGAGCTCGACCTCGCCGATCTCGGCATTGAACTGCGCTTCGATCTTGCGCTGATGGCCGAAAGTCTTCTTCGCCGCCGACACCATCGCGTTTTCTAACGCGCTGATGAGAATCGACTTGTCGATCCCCTTTTCCTTGCTCACCTGCTCGATAACCCTATTTAAATCCTGCTGCATATTACGCGCTCCAATCGTGCTCGTAGTTCGCCTTCTCGATCTGCGGAAAGGCGATGCGATAATCGCGCCCTTCCAGCGCGACCACGATTTCTCCCGGCGTCGCCTCTTTGAGTATGCCTAAAAACAATCTCCGTCCTTCGATCGGATCGCGCGTCCGGACGCGCACCCGCTTGCCGATGTAGCGCTCGAAATGCTCGCGCGTCTTGAGTGCGCGGTTGATTCCGGGCGACGAGACTTCCAGAACGTAGGAGCCGTCCACGTCGAGCGCCTCGTCGAAAAGCTCGTTCAGCCGGCGGCTCACCCGCGTGAGGTCGTCCAGCGTCGGCCCCCCTGCCTTATCGAGGAAAATTCTGAGCACCCGGCCGGAGCGGCTGCCCTCGCGGCGGAACTCGATCTCGACGATCTCCATCCCTTCGCCGGCCGCCACCGGCCCCGCCATTTCCCAGATGCGCGCCACGACGGGATCGACCTGTATCATAGCCTCAAAATAAAAAAGCGGGCAAGAGCCCACTTTTGAGTGCTAACCCCTAAGTGTACTTAAATTTTTAACACACGGAACGAAGCCATTGCAAGGGTGCTACCGGGGAAGTTTTGTTAAAAGCTGCGATTCTGGTATGCTTTTCGCCTCATGAGTGCGGTGAAAAAAGTGCGGGAGAAATCCGCCCCGGCGGCGCGCATCTCCTGGGAGAATATTCTTACGAGCCTCGAAGAAGGCGTCGTCGTGACCGACCTCCAGGGAAGGATCTCGTTCTTCAACCAAAGCGCCGAGGTGCTGACGGAACTGCCGGTGTCGCTCGCTCTCGGTCAGCCGTATGCGAGCGTTTTCGCGAAAAGCCCGTGGCTTGTCGATATGGTGCGGATGAGCGAGCCGCCGGGGCAGACCGGGAGCCGCGGCGAAGGCGATCTCGCGCGGCCGCGCGGCCGGCACGTCGCGGTGAACCTCACAGTATCACCGCTTCAAGACCGCTACGATCAATTCCTCGGAACGATAATTCTGCTCCGCGACCTCACGCACCGTAAAGAGCTCGAGGAGGACTTAAAGCGCGCGGACCGGCTCGCGCTTTTGGGGACGCTCGCCGCCGGACTCGCGCACGAGATTAAAAATCCCCTGGCCGGGATCAAAGGCGCCGCTCAGCTGCTGACACGGAAAGTCAAAGACGATGCCGGCCTCCGAGAGTATGCCGACATCGTGGTGAACGAAGTCAACCGCGTCGACGTCCTGATCGATCAGCTGCTCGATCTCTCGCGTCCTTCGAAGATCGATTTGGAGCCCCTCAACATTCACGAGCTCCTCGATCAAGTGCTTCTGCTGGAGAAAGAAGACGCCGCGGGCACCGGCGTGGAGATCCGGAAGAATTTCGATCCGAGCCTGCCGGCGATCCGGGGCGACCGCCCGCGGCTCATGCAGGTCTTTTTGAATCTCGTGAAAAACGCCCTTCAGGCGATGAGCGGCCGGGGCGCGCTCACCGTCACCACGCGCATCGAGACCGACTTTCATATCCGCGAGCAGGGGCGCGAGCGCGGGAAATTCATCCGTGTCGACATCGAAGACAACGGGCCCGGCATCAAGGACGAAGACCTGCCGCACATCTTCTCGCCGTTCTTCTCGACGAAGAGCGGCGGCACCGGCCTCGGCCTCGCGATCTGCTACCGCATCATCAACGAGCACGGCGGCTTGATACGCGTCGAGAGCCGCGCGGGCGCGGGCGCGTGCTTTAAAGTCTCTCTGCTCGTCGCGTGAATCCCATGAATCAGGGAAAAGTCCTCGTCGTCGAAGATGATAAGTCGGTGCTCGCAGTCCTTAGAGGCCTCCTCGAGGAGGACGGCTACTGGGTGCGCGCCGTCGAGACCGGCCAGCGCGGCCGCGCCGAACTGAAAGAAAACGACTTCGACGTCTGCCTCATCGACATCAACCTCCCCGACATGGACGGCCTCGATCTGCTCAAGGAAGTCAAAGAAAACGGCTCGACCGCCTCGGTCATCGTCATGACCGCGCGCAACACGATGAACAACGCCATCGATGCGATGAAAAACGGCGCCTTCGAGTACATCACCAAGCCGTTCGAAAACGAAGAGATCTCCATGCAGGTCAAGCGCGCGCTCGAGAGCCGCAAGCTCCTGCAGGACTTCCAGCAGCTCAAGAAAGAGGTGCGGAAGTCCTACGAGCCGGGCAACATGGTGGGCACGAGCCCGGCGATGCAGAAGGTCTACAAGATCATCGGCCAGGTGGCGAACACCGACGCGAGCATCTTGATTCAGGGCGAGAGCGGCACGGGAAAAGAGCTTGTCGCGAAGACGATCCATTACAACTCGCAGCGCTGGAACAAGCCCTTTACCGCCGTGAACTGCGCGGCGATCCCGCGCGAGCTCCTGGAGAGCGAGCTGTTCGGCCACGAAAAGGGCTCGTTCACAGGCGCGCTCGAACGGCGCATCGGCAAGTTCGAGCTCGCCGAGGACGGCACGCTCTTTCTGGACGAGGTCGGCGACATCCCGCTGGAGCTGCAGACGAAACTGCTGCGCGTGCTGCAGGAGCGGGAATACAGCCGCGTCGGGGGGCGCGAAGTATTGGGCGCGAACGCGCGCATCCTCGCCGCCACGAATCAGGATCTGGAGCGTGGCGTGCGCGAGAAGAGATTCCGCGCGGATCTCTATTTCCGCCTGAAAGTCATTCCCATTTATTTGCCGCCGCTGCGCGATCGCCGCGGCGACATACCGCAGCTCGTCGGCTATTTCATCGACAAGATCAACCGGGAGATGGGCACGCGCGTCTCGGGCGTCTCGCCCGACGCGCTGAAACTGCTCGAAGACCACGCCTGGCCCGGAAACGTGCGCGAGCTCGAAAACGCGCTCATCCGCGCCGCGGTTCTTTCGCCCGGCGCCGTGCTCTTCCCGAAGGATTTCACCTTCCACAACAGCCGGCCGGGCGAGCCGCCGCCGGCCGTCGATCATCTGTCGCTCGAAGAAATCATCCACCACAAGCTGGAGGATTATTTCCAGCGCACAAAGGGCGTCGACGTCGACAACCTCTACTCGCTCGTGATCGAGCGCGTCGAGCGGCCGCTGATCGAGCTCACTCTGAGAAAGACCGGGGGCAACCAGATCCGCGCGGCGGAAATTCTCGGCATCAACCGCAACACGCTCAGAAAAAAAATCTCCGAGCTCCACATCGTTGTAAAAAAAGACGATTGATCGGCCCATGACGCCAGGCCGTCTCCCCTCACCGCTCTACGCGATTCTCGACATCGGACTGTGCAAGGGCCGCGCCCCGATCGATATCCTGCGCGAATTCTTGACCGCCGGCGCGACGCTCGTCCAGCTGCGCGCTAAAGATTCGCCGTCGAATACATTTTTCGCCTTGGCGCAGGCGGCGCGCGAGCTCACCCGCGGCGCCGGCGCGAAGCTGATCGTCAACGACCGACTCGACATCGCGCTCGCCGTCCGCGCGGACGGCGTCCACCTGGGGCAGGAAGACCTCCCGCTCGCCGCCGCGCGGAAAATGGCGGGAGACAAATTGATCGTCGGCGTCTCCACGCACGACATCGAACAGGCGCGGCGGGCGGAAGTCGGCGGAGCCGGCTACATCGGTTTCGGCCCGATCTTCGGCACCGCGACGAAAGCGACCGGCTACTCCCCTCGCGGCGTCGCGATGCTGCGCGAGATCACGGATGCGGTAAACATTCCCGTCGTCGCGATCGGCGGCATCAACGAGCAAAATGTCGGGGAGGTTTGGCAAGCCGGCGCCGACAGCGCGGCGATCATCAGCGACTTGATGAGCGCCGATGAGGCGATCAAGAAAATCGAGCGCATCCTCAGCCTCGCCGGACGCCGCGCAATAAACGGTTGACAGAGTCGTGTGACTGACACAGACTCGCATCTATGAAGGCAATCTGCTTTGCCGCTTCGCTTTTACTCCTTGCCGGTTGCGGCTTTTTCAATCGCCCTCCGGCCGAGCAAGTCTCGAAAGCCGGGACGATCGGCGCTATCTCGCTTCTCGGCGATCAGGTGAACATTGCGCAAGACAAGGATGAAGCGGTCGCGCTGGGCCTCGACCGCTTCGCCGTCGAACAGCTAAAGACGAGCGTCGCCGAAAGGACCAAGCTCCGCTTTGTCAACGTCAATTACAAATACGCCGACTTCGAGCCCATGTATCGCGCGACGACGCGTACGCCATATGCGGACTACGATCTCGGCGAAGTCCGCGAAGCCCTGTCGCGCCTCAAAAAAGCTCCCGGCATCGACCTGTTGATCGTCGTCGCCAAAGCGCGGCGCGATATCGGCGGCGGCCAGTACGTCCGCGGCCCCGCCGTCGCCAACCGCTCATCGCTGCTCGGACTGCGGTCGGGCCCCGTGGCCGTTCTCGCCGCCAAGGTCGCGCTCGTCGACATGAACGAGTTCAAGATTTTGTCGACGGCGGAGATCAACCAGCAGCAAGATCTCGAAAAAGGCTTTCGCACGGACAGCTTGAAATCCGCGCCGCCGGAACAGCTCAAATTCCTGGAAGTCTTCTATAAGAGTGCGCTCGTCACAGAGATCGACCGCGCCGTCAAGAGCTTCGGCTTGCCGGCGGCGGCGAAGTGATTCGTCTGAACCAAGCAAGGAATTCATAATCAATAAGGAGGCATCCATGAGACAAAAGATCGCTTCGCTCTATTTCGCATTCACTTTATTGTTGATCGGCGGCATCGCGTGGCCCCAATCCGAGTCCCATAAGATGGTGAATCCGGACGAGCTCAAGTGGCAAGACGTGCCGTCGCTGCCACCTGGCGCGAAGGTCGCGGTGCTCGAAGGGCCGCTGGACGGAAAAGGGCCGATCGCTTTTCGCATTAAGCTCCCCGCGAATTACGACATACCCGCGCACTGGCATCCCACCACCGAGCACGTGACCGTCCTCTCCGGCACGCTCAACCTCGGCCTCGGCGACAAGCTCGACAAAAACAAGACTTCGCCGCTTCCGGCCGGCGGTTTCGCCATCATGCCGGCGAAGATGCACCATTTCGCATGGACGAAGGAAGAGACGGTGCTTCAGGTCCACGCCGCGGGGCCGTGGAAGTTTAATTACGTCAATCCCGCCGACGCGCCGAAGAAAAAATAATAAAACCGCGCCGAACGAGGAAACGTTACGATGAGCATAGCGGGACGGCATACATCGATCCTGACGGCTGTCGGAGCGTTGCTTATTTGCCTATCGGCTTTCGCGGCCACACCCGAGCCGCAGTCGCAGCAGGCGAAGGAAATCAAGGCGATGGTTGATAGGGCCGCCGCACTGATCGAGAAAAAAGGCAAAGATGCTTTTCCAGAATTCAGGAAAAAAGGCGGCGAATGGTTCAAAGGCGACACCTACCTTTTCGTGGCGCGGATGGACGGAATCACGCTCGTTAACGCGGCCTTTCCCGCCGAGGAGGGTCAAAACAGGCTCGACCTCAAGGACGCCGACGGGAAACCCTTTGTTCGCGAGATCATCGCTATGCTGAAAAAGCAGGACTCGGGCTGGATCGATTACGCATGGCCCAAGCCTGGCGAAACCAAGCCGTCGAAGAAGTCTGCGTACGTCAAGAAGGCGAAGCTGGGGAAAGAGACGGTGTACGTCGGCGCTGGGATTTATACGAATTGAGGAGGTCCCCATGGCCGAGCAATCTCTCAAAGGCAGCTGCCTTTGCAAAGCCGTTCAGTACGAGATTCGCCCGCCGTTCATCCGCTTTTCGCACTGC
>Ga0075436_100001413_pt1 | contig 16326 bp, 16 predicted proteins | sample RhiMethybrSRZTD5_FD_75303 | JGI IMG/M metagenome (GOLD analysis project Ga0075436, IMG submission 75303) | Populus rhizosphere microbial communities from Tennessee, USA - Rhizosphere MetaG P. TD hybrid SRZTD5 | ecosystem: Host-associated > Plants > Roots > Rhizosphere > Soil | place: USA...
CACTTGGGTACTAGCTACCAACTACTAACTACCAGCTACCGCTTTCCTTTGCCTCGCCGCTTCGTACAGCACAATAGATGCCGCCACGCCCGCATTCAGGGATTCCACTTTGGGCGAATGTGGGATGGCGACCACTCCATCCACCTGGGCCATGATTTCCCGCGGCAGCCCTGCCCCCTCACTGCCCACCAGCAGGGCGAGCGGGGAGGTGAGCTGGGCGTCGTTCACCGGCGTTCCCTTATGCGATGAGGTGGCGAACAACCGCAACCCCTGTTCGCGCAGAGCCGGGAGCGCCGTTTCTAACTCCTGCTTTACCAGTGGAATCCGAAATATGGACCCTGCGGACGCCCGCACCACCTTGGAGTTATACGCGCTGACCGTGTTTTCGCCCAGCAGCACCCCGCTGGCGCCAAAAGCTTCGGCGGAGCGCAGGATAGTGCCCAGGTTGCCCGGGTCCTGCACGCCGGCCACGGCCACGACCAAGCCGCCTGTTTCCCCGCCAAACAGGTCCTGCAGCGGGTACGACTTCATGCGCACCAGGGCGGCTACGCCTTGCGGTGTTTCGCTGGGAACCACGCTGGTAAATAGCTTGTCTGGCAGCAGAAGGGTCTCGACCTGCTTGGCCAATTGGGGCAGCAGGCGCGCGGCGCGGGTCTGCCCGGAGTCACTGAAGAGGACCGCGCGCACGTGCAGGCCGCTGCGAATGGCCTCCTCAACCATGCGCACGCCCTCCACGGCGCACTCGCCCTCGGGCGTCAGCCCGCCCTGGGCAAAAGCCCGCCGCACCTCCTTGATGAGCGGATTGTGTCGCCCGGTAACCGGCCGCAACCGCTCCACCTGCGGGTTCTTCATCGGAATGCTATCCTGCTAAGTTGTTATTAGAGGGCTCGTCATGCATCATACGCTCCGCGCTCCCGCTAACTTGCGGGCTGGCGCGGGCTTATGTTAGCTTTCGCGCTTTCAAGCTGATACCCAGGGAAGGACCCGATTGCGTCCGGAAATCATCAAGATCAGTAATGACAAGCCCGAACCGTCGCTGGTGAGCTATGCCGCGCAGCACATCCGTCAGGGCGAGGTTCTCGGCATGCCCACCGATACTTTCTACGGGCTGGCTGCCGACCCTTTCAATTTGCGTGCCGTAGATCGGGTTTACGAAATCAAAACCCGCTCCCGGCACAAGCCGCTGTCGTTATTGATCGAAAATATCGAGCAGGCCGAAGAACTGGCGCGGCCATTGCCGCCGGAATTTTATGCGCTGGCGCGGCGCTTCTGGCCCGGGCCGCTTACCATCATCGTGCGCGCCGCCTCCAAACTGCCGCTGAAAGTCACCGCCAACACCGGAAATGTGGCGCTGCGCATACCCGCCGCCGCCATTCCCGTGGCGGTCATTAAGGCAGCCGGCATCCCCGTGACCGCCACCTCCGCCAACCTCAGTGGCGCCACCGAATGCACCACCGCCGTCGAGGTGCGCGACCAGCTGCAGAATCGCATCGGCATGATCATTGACGGCGGCACTTCGCCGCGCGAAGTAGCCTCCACCATCGTGGACCTGACCGATTCCGACGCCCGCTGGAAGGTTCTGCGCGAAGGCGCCATTCCCGGCCAGGAAATTTCTAAGTTTTTTGCCGAAGGATGAGTGCTGAATCTGCTGACCGGGCTCGCAGCAAGCACCCTGCAGCCTGGATTGCAGCCCTGCTTATCGCCTGCGTGGTGGGCTGGTTTGCCGTTACCTGCGCCGATATTCTGCGTCAGGCCCGTAGCGACGAAGCCCGTTCGGCAAGCGCCATCGTGGTGTTCGGCGCCGCCGAATACGCCGGACGTCCCTCTCCCATCTATCGCGCCCGCCTCGATCATGCCTTCGCGCTCTTTCGCAAGGGCCTGGCGCCGGTGGTGATCACCACCGGCGGCTACGGTCACGATCCGACCTACAGCGAAGGGGGCGTGGGCCGCGATTATCTGCGCTCGCTCGGCATTCCTGATCGGGACCTGATTGCGGAAACACAAAGTTCTGATACGGTGCAGTCCGCCCAGCGCGTGGCCGTGATCATGAAAGCCAATGGCTTGCGCGATTGCCTGGCGGTGAGCGACGCCTACCATGTATTCCGCGTGAAACAGATGCTGCAGGGCGAAGATGTGACCGCCTACGCCGCTCCCCGCCCCGATTCGCTGCCGCGCTCTTTCTGGGAGCGCTCCTTCCTGGTCGCTCGCGAGGCCGTGAGCTACATGTTCTGGCGCCTGGGATTCCGGGTCTAGGCTCGTTATTCATAATTTCGATAGTTAGCGCGAGTTGTTTTTGAGTTTGAAGACGTAGCAAGCAACGTCTCTACCCATGCGCATCTCCGCTTCGTATCACAGGCGTTCGATAACTTCGAAAATTCTTTCGCACGCCAAAAGTTGTCAGTAGAGACGTAACTCGTTACGGTAGCATTCAGCTGTTCGCGGCCTCTCCGCGGTGTCCGCCAAGTCATTGAATCGGCGGTGCTGCCGGCGGAGCTTCGCTTGCGAGTTGGTCCTGCTCGTCAACAGTTGTCAACAAAAGTTGCGAAAGTTTGTCGACCGCCGCCCGTTGCTGCGCCGGGATGGGCAGAGTGTAGATCTCGAGCGTGGTCGAGAGGTTTGAGTGACCAAGCTGCGCCTGAGCATCTTTGATCGATCCTCCGGCCAGCTGGAAGTAGGTGGCATGGGTGCGTCGCAGGGTGTGCCAGTTCAGCCACGGCGCCCCGATCGCGCGGCCCGCAGGTTTCAGATAGCGATCGAGCAGATTGCTGCCGCCGAAGGGCTTGCCCCTCCTGGTCTGAAACAACAGGCCTTCGGAGGTGCTGCTCAGCTTGCCCGCCCCGTAGCTCTTCAGCCCTTCGACCAGGGCACCGGGCAAGGGCAGGACTCGCCGGCTGTTGGGGGTTTTGGGAGAACCCATTAGACCGCGGTAGCAGGCCTGCTCGACCCGGAGCTGGCCGGAGACAAGGTCCAGGTCCTGCCAGCGCAGAGCCAGGATCTCCCCGATCCGCAGCCCGGTCAAGATCGCAACCAGGGCCATGGTCCGGACTGGCTCCTCGAGGATGGATAACAGCCGGCTGATCTGGTCCGGTTGAAGCACATGCTTCTCCCGAACGGCTTTCTTTTCCGGCAGCTCGATTCCGCGGGCGGGATTTTCCCCCGTGAAGCAGCCCCACTTCTTGGCCATCGAAAAGATCTTCGACAGCAAATGCCGGTAGTGGTCTATACAGGCCCAGCTCAAGCCGGCCTGGGACTTCTGCAAGATAAACCGCTGCAGGTCGAGCGTCCCGATGTCCGACAGGCGACGTGACCCCAAAGCGGGCAAAATGTGGTTGTCGAGGGTGCGGCGATAGCGCTCCCGGGATGAGGGTTTGAGCACGGGAAAGACGTTGGGAACGAAGTGAGTTTCCACGAACTGCCCGAGCGTGACGATTGATTGCGGCACCACCCGCCCCAGATTCAGAGGCCGGAGATGCTCCTCGGCCAGTTTCCTGGCCTGCCGCCTTGTCAGCTCCCGAACCGCGCCGAGCACCTTCGACAGCAGGCGTCGGCCAATGGTTCCGTTCTCCTCGATAAAGTCTTCCCGCCACAGCAGCTCCCAAACCGGATTGCGCTTGCCACGCTTGCGAATATGGCCATTCTGATAGCGACGACGAGCCATTTGTTTTTGCCAGCCTCCTGTCTGGCTTGGCTCGCGTTGCTTTTCCGCGTTGGGAAGTATACTCACCGGGCCGGGCTGTCCGACGGTTTATTTGTGGTGGGGGCGGGAAGCTGACCCGTGCTGCCCGCCAGGGCCCGTCGCACCCGCGAAACCGGCACATCCAGAACGTGAGCTATGTGCCGAAGGGAGTGGCCCTGCTGCCGGAGACCTATAACCCGGTCAACGTCAATGACCGCCCGGGGACGACCGATTCTCTTGCCCATGGCGCGAGCGTGCGCGATGCCGGCCCGCACGCGTTCGGCGATCAGGTCGCGCTCGAACTGTGCCACCGCCCCCATGATGTGGAACAGGAGTTCGCCGCTCGGGGTCGTGGTATCAATGCCCTCGGTGTAGCTGATGAAGTCAATGCCCAGCGCCCGAAACTCTTCCAGGCTGTCCACGAGATGCTTTACGGAGCGGGCAAACCGATCAAATTTCCAGACCAGAACAACATCAAATTGCCGCTTTCGCGCGTTCTTCATCAGGGCATCGAGTTGCGGCCGATGGCGCTGGGCTCCGCTTACACCGACTTCGACATATTCGTGGGACCGGGCGAAGCGTCTGGCATAGCGCCGGAGGTCTTCGAGCTGCATGTCACAGCTCTGGTCCATCGTGCTGACACGCGCATAGAGTGCGACGGTCTTCTTGCCCACATCAATATGCATTGCCGTTTTCCTCGGCTGGCTTGGCTTCCTCTTGATCCGCCGTTTCATTCGCCGAACACAGCCTGAGCGGTTGTGGAACACGTGCGGTGCCGGTTGGGGCAGAGCAGGCCTGAGGCCGCCTTCGTCTATACGTCCTTATTTCCTGTTCCGGGTGGAAGCGTCACCTGGCGCAGGATGTAGAAGAACAAGAGACCTGCACCCAGCACGGTCAGAAGCCCTAAGAACGAAATTTTCATTTGTTCTCCTTCCATTGCACGACCCCATCACAGTCAGGTTCTGGACAGCAGTAGCCCGTGAAGGTGCTGGTAAACCAATCGACCTTGACCTGTTCCGGGGCTATCCAAAATCTTTTGCCGCACTTGGGGCACTTCTTGTAATAACGGTGCTGCAACTCTTCAATCCGCTTCCAGATATCCCGCTCCTCGGCGTCCGCGATCAATTTCTCGAACTTGCGGATTCCGGATTCGTTACGAATGAACACTTGCACCCCGCAAGGATCGCAGACCACATAAGGCTTCTTCTTCTTGGTCTCGCGCACCCCGAGGCCTTGCCCACAGATGGGGCAAGGAAAACGCTGTTTGTCGTCCCAATTTGCCATGTCCACCAACCATATGTATTGTTAACTAAATCTTGCAATAGTTATTCTGACAGCCAGGATCGGGCGTGTCAATGCCGCGAGAACAATCTTGCAATTGTTAATTATTTTGGATTACCATGGTGCTATGGAGAGCTTCGGCACTTACATTCGCAATCTACGTAAAGCCAAGGGGCTTACGCTCAAGCAGGTAGAACAGGCGGCTCAGGTCTCCAATGCCTACCTGTCCCAAATCGAGCGCGGCCTGCGAAGGCCGCCCCACCCGGAAATCCTCAAGCGGCTGGCTAAGGTGTACGGGGTTTCGCACCGGGAGCTGCTGATCGAGGCGCAATATCTCGATGAGGATTCAGGCCAGCAAACTCAACGAGATAGGATTGAGAAAGCCTTCGAACACGTCACCACCGATCCCACTTTCCGTCATGGAACACGTCTCAAAGGACATCGCCTGAGTCTGGAAGCAAAACGCCTCATTGTTGAGATGTATGAGAAGATGACCAAGAGAAAGCTCCTCGAAGAGGCATAAAGGCATTGGAAGAAGCCCCCAAGACAGTTCAACCCAACCCACTCGTAGCTTTCTGTGAGGCGGTCATGGGCCGCCATATTGGTGCCTGGCCGCCTACAGAAAGTGTGCTGGCCGAGGAATTCGTCAGTAGCTTTAACCTGGTGCCGAGCACGCCTAATGGTCTGCAGCAATTATGTGTGCAATTAGGAATATCCCTTTCTTTCTCTTCCCTGCCGGCCGAGCTACGCGGCTTCAACTGTGCCTACCAGGACAGGATGGAAATTGTCCTATCCGAACAGCAAGGTTTCTGGGGGGCTCAAGAACACACGCTACTACATGAACTACGTGAGATTCTTGAACGGTCTTTCATAACACTCGGTTATCCCACGGTTGGCCATGTGCGGGAACTAGAAGGAAAAGCCGAAGATTTTGCACGTTTCACTAGAATGGCGGCAATTAGTAAGAGTTTGCCAACTTTCTTTGAACTAGCAGAACAGATTGAGCGAAAGTGGGTACAGGTTGCCGCACTAGTTTTAATCGGCTGCGGTGCGCTCTTTTATTTCTATACTTGCGCAATGCTGCCACGCTTTGAAGGCACTGCGGAATGGTGATTTGTCTCGCCTGCGTAACGTACGTACGTAACGTAGGACGAAACTCAGTCCCGACGCCACTGTCGCTGTTTAATCGCATTTTGGGCCGAATACCTATCCGGAGTATCGTCGCCTGTGTCGAATCCCTTCCAGCGGATTTTGGCACGCTCTGTTGTGGCGCTGCCCATTAACTAATGAGGGTGGGGCTACAATATGCGGCTAACCGAGCAGAAAAATAACCGTTTCGAAGCATACAAGTGTTGTCTTCGCCGGTTGCCTTTATCGCTGGCCGGGACTAGGCTGAATTCGCCACGCACTACTTGCATGGACGTATCCGGGAATCGAGAGGGCTGCGGAATGAATATTCTCACCATCGGATATACGGCAAAATGTCTCGCATACACTGCATCGATTGTTCAAGATGCCGGACATGGTGTAATGAGCGCTGTTGGTCCTCGGAAAGCGTTGGATTTGTTCGACACTGCTGGTGCGGATGTGGTTCTTCTCGACCGATCAGTGCCCGAACTTTCCAAGGTTCTCCTCGCGAAACGAATGAAGCAGCTCAAACCGGAAATACCGATGATCGTAGTAATTGGGCCGGACACTGAAAGGAAAGCCTTTCCGGATGGCTGCATTTTTGCTTCGGAAGACCGAAAAGGTCTTCTCAAAAGCGTGACGGAGTTGCAGCCGAAGGCCTAGAGCGCCCCTCTTTCATCTGCGTTTGAGCCGAAACGCAACGGTTTTGACCCGCTGCTACTGCACGACGACTAGGTTAGAGTAGATAACTTCTGGTTGGCCGACTACCCGGCCAGAGACAGCGGCAAGGATAGCAACTCCGAGTCGTTCTTAATGCTGCTTACGAAACCCCTCAGAAAACGTCCAACCCCCGGGTAACGTTCGGGGAACGCAGTTCGGTCCTGGATGCGTGCGATGAATTGAGGAGGTCCGATGCAAATCCCTGAAGACGTCCGCTATGCGCTAAGACAGTTTGCAGCCGCTCCTGGGTTTACGGCCACAGCCGTGTTGACGCTCGCCTTGGGAATTGGTGCGACTACAGCGATCTTCACCCTAGTTCATGCGTTGTTGCTGAGTTCCTTGCCTGTGGCCAAGCCGGGTGAGCTTTATCGTGTTGGCGACGTTGAGAACTGCTGCGTGAATGGTGGCCTGCAGGATGACTGGTCACTCTTCTCTTATGACAAATACAAGACCTTCCGCGACGGCACACCAGGATTTGTCGAGCTTGCAGCTATGCAGGCTGGAGGAGGGCTGGCGGGAGTGCGCCGCATCGGCAGCAATCACCCGGCAGAGTCACAACGTATCGAATATGTCTCGGGAAACTACTTCACCACGTTTGGCATCCGGGCTTATCTCGGGCGCGTCCTGATGCCCTCAGACGATCGTAAAGGAACCAATCCGGTCGCTGTGATGAGCTACCGAACCTGGCAGCAGAAATATGGACTGGATCCAGCGGTGATTGGTTCCAGCTTCGCCTTCGATGGTCAACCTTTTACTGTCGTCGGCGTTACGCCCCCTGGTTTCTTCGGCGATCGCCTGCAAAACACGCCCGCTTTCTGGGTTCCGCTCTGGGATGAGCCGGTCATCGATAGAACGGCCAGTCTCATGGATTTTCCGGAATCAGACTGGCTCGACCTGATCGGTCGGATTGCACCGGGCGCCAATCCCAAGGCCATCGAAGCTCGCATGCAAGTGGAACTCCAGCAATGGCTCCTGAGCCCCGTAAGCAAGCTCGATGCGAAAGAACGAGCCCTCGTCACCAAGCAGACGCTGCACCTCTCTCCAGGTGGTGCGGGGGTACAGACGCTTCGGGATAAATACCAGGAGGGTTTGCGTCTGCTCATGGCGATTTCTGCCTTCGTTCTGCTGATCGCGTGCGCCAACGTGGCGAACTTGACCCTGGTGCGCGCCACAACTCGCAAACAGCAGACCGCGATACGAGCCGCCCTGGGAGCGCAACGATCGCGGCAGGTCGGGCAGGTATTGACAGAAAGCATAGTTCTCGGGCTGTTGGGCGGAATCATAGGAGTTGCCTTCGCGTTCGCCGGTACGCGGCTGATTCTCCATCTTGCATTTCCGAAAACCTATGTGGCCATCAAGGCCACTCCTTCCTTGCCGGTCCTGGGATTCACCTTTGTCGTGTCACTGTTGACCGGAATTCTTTTTGGGGTCGCCCCATCATGGATTACTGCAGTGACGGACCCTGCGGATGCGCTGCGCGGTGCCAGCCGCTCCACCGGAGGAAGCGGAAGGACGCAAAAATCGTTAGTGATCGCACAGGCGTCGCTTTCGCTGGTGCTCTTATCTGCAGCGGGATTGCTGATCCAGAGCTTGAAAAATATGCAGCATCAGCATTTCGGGTTCGAGACCGCGAACCGATACATTCTTCATATTGATCCGCAGATGGCGGGGTATAAACCGGGCCAGCTCGATGCGTTCTATCGCCAGCTTCACGATGCCTTGGGGGCAATCCCTGGGGTGGCACAGGTGAGCTTCTCCACGTACACCCCAATGGAGGGAGATAACTGGGGGGAAACGGTGTACATCGAGGGGCAGGCTCCGCCTCCTCCCGATACCGACCAAAACAACGCTTCCTGGGTGCGAGTGAGCGACGGCTACTTTGACACGATCGGCACCAAGGTGGTGCAGGGCCGCGCAATTAAGGAACAGGATACGCCGACCTCACAACGGGTAGCAGTGGTCAACCAGACCTTTGCGAAACATTTCTTCAAGGGTGAGAGCCCTATTGGAAAACATTTCGGCGATCTCGACATAAAATACGCCGGAAATTTTGAAATCGTGGGTGTGACCGAGGACACTCAATACCGCGAGCCCACTCGCAGGATCCCACCCATGTTCTTCCTCCCTGCCACCCAGAAAGTGGAATACGACAATCCGCGCTTTATCGGATTCGAGGACATTTCGCATTATCTGGATGCGGTTGAGCTTAGGACCGTGAGCAATGTGCCGGGACTTGAACCGCGGGTACGGAGTGATCTGGCGCAGATAGACCCCGATCTGGCCGTAATTGACTTCCAAAGCTTCGGGCAGCAGGTAGCCTCAAATTTCACTCAGCAGGAGATGATTGCAAAACTCACCTCGCTGTTCGGGTTCCTGGCCCTGACCCTGGCCTCGATCGGCCTTTATGGCGTGACCGCCTACTCGGTCGAGCGGCGAACGAGCGAGATCGGGATTCGCATGGCACTTGGCGCCGACCGGCTCAATGTGTTGCAACTAGTGCTGCGAGGAGCGTTTCTGCAGATTGGAATAGCATTGGCGATTGGCATTCCCCTGACGATCTTGGGCGGACGTGCAATGGCGAGTCAACTCTTCGGAGTGCAGCCTTATGATGCAGGCATCTTGCTGCTTACGAGCGCTGCGCTCGGTTTGGCGGCATTCATCGCGGCAATAGTGCCGGCTCACAAGGCGGCGTCACTGCAGCCCATTCGGGCGCTGCGGACTGAATGATCACCGAGGCGAGAAGGGCGCCGGCTGGCTTCCACATCTGTGATTGGATAACGGGCTATCGAGAAGTTGAGCTCCAGCCGTGTGGAAATCCTGTGTTTTCGACCCATTCAGCGTGTTACCGCATCGGTTTCGGAAACAATTTCGGCACAAAGCCACCCGAGCAATTTGAAACGGTCCGGGCAATGCGATTCGGCCATGCGTGATAAACTCGCGACAAGAATTGACTGACGCGAGCCAAATCGAAGCCGCATCAAGAGAACTGGACCAAATCAAACTGCCCCATCTACAACGTCCGCCTGTTGTCGCGGGCGCAGCAGCCACTCTCGATCTCATAAGCTGGGCATGCCAATTTTATTGCTTCTCGGTGCTGGCGCATTTCCGAGAAATGTTACGCAGCTTTACAGTCCTCGTCTGGAACGGCCTCATTCCGGCCAGCTTTGTAATTGCACGATGTCTGTTCGAAATGGCAGCTCACACTCACTACACTCACAAGCACGTGATCCAGTTTCTAGACAGCAACGATCTGGAGGCCGCTCGGAGTTTTCTGACCGATATCAATATGGGAAGCCGTTACATGCAAGAGGAGTACGGCGATAAAACAGAGGAATGGCCCCCGTTTGCAGCTCCACGTGAGATTGCTAAGGTTATCCGAGCATTCGACGAGTGGACAAAAACAAGGCAGGCGCGGACTGAGTACAGCTTTCTCAGCGAATTCGCCCACCCAAACATGGCGGCCTTTTCACATTATTACAAGATGGAACCCGGAGAAGCTGGCTTCGGGGCGGTGACATTCTTCGAGCCACGTCGGGACGGAGCCGCCGCGCCGTGGCCTCAGATCTCGATTTCATTCATTGCGTCATTGCATTTTATCTGGCGGCTGTTAAGACGAATTGATGAGAAAGAAGTTGCTCCCCAAGTTGAGACCATACTGAAGAAATTCGTGAAGTGACCCGAAACAGGAATCCGCCGACCCTCGATTCATCTCCTGTGCTGAAAACGCCTGGCTGAAGCGCTTCTAAAGTTGATGATTTTCAGCGCAGATGCCAGTGCGACCAAGGGTGGGTCGAAAACACAGGATTTCCACACGGCTGGAGCTCAACTTCTGGATAGCCCGTCGCTCGGAACCCAGGATCCGAACCCAGCCATTCCTGTTTGTGATGCCTGTTAACGACAGCTGCTACCTCCACCGCCTGCGGACCACCGGTTTGAACCTATAATCCTCCACCCAGTGCGACTCGCCACCCTTATTGAGGTTACAATCACTCGTCAAGACTCGGCCATGAAACAGGAACTTTGGCGAAAAGTCGAGGAGCTCTTCCACGCGGCACTGGAGCGGACTCCGGATGAGCGGCAAGCATTCCTCGACGGGATTTGCGGCGCAGACACCGACCTGCGACATCAGGTCGAGCTACTACTGGCGAAGGAAAAGCAAGCCGGAAGTTTTCTAGAGGTACCCGCAATTGCGAATACGCCAGTCACGCTGATGACCGTGGGGCCCCAACGTGGCGGGCAATTCGGACCGTATCACATCGTGTCTCCGTTAGGTGCCGGCGGCATGGGCGAGGTATATCGGGCGCACGATAGCAAGCTCGACCGAGATGTCGCCATCAAGACATTGCCTCAAGAGTTCGCGCGCGACCCGGAGCGGCTATCGCGGCTCCGGCGCGAAGCGCGCACGCTGGCTTCCCTTAACCACCCCAACATTGCCGCGATTTATGGACTGGAGGAGTCCGATGGGACCAATTATCTGGTATTGGAACTCGCGGAGGGGGAAACGCTCCGTGGTGCGCTGCCAGTTCACACGGCGCTCGACCGCGCATGCCAAGTCGCGGCGGCACTCGAAGCAGCGCACCAGAAGGGAATTATTCACCGCGACCTGAAACCAGCCAATGTAAAGGTCACGCCCCAAGGCAGGGTGAAAGTGCTGGACTTCGGTTTGGCTAAAGCGATCTGGGGATCGCAGGGGAAGCAAGACCTCCCGCAGTTGGCAACCGTGACGGGCGTGGAGTCCGTCGCTGGGCAGATTGTCGGTACGCCTGGATACATGAGTCCGGAGCAGGCGCGGGGACGAGACACCGACAAGCGGACTGACATATGGGCCTTCGGCTGCCTGTTGTACGAACTGCTCGCCGGTAAGCGGGCTTTTGCGGGTGAAACTTTGCCGGACGCGATTGCGGCCGTGCTAGAACGCGAGCCGGACTGGCATGCCCTGCCCGCGAAAACGCCCACGAAAATCCGCGAGCTGTTGCGGCAGTGTCTGCAGAAGGACCCTGGCCGCCGGCCGCCTGACATAGCAGACGCCCGCCGAGCGATCGAAGAAGCGCAGCATGGATGGAACAGCTGGCGAGTGGTCGCGATTGCGGCGGCGGTCGTGGCGACACTTGTAATCGGAGCTCTCCTATGGATGCGTGCCCCGTCTCGTCCGGCGAACCGCTCGGAATGGGTACAGCTCACCCAATTCCCCGATTCAGTGAGCCAGCCTGCGCTTTCGCCGGATGGCCGGATGCTGGCATTTATCCGCGGTTACAGCACGTGGATCGGGCCCGGCCAAGTTTACGTCAAAATACTTCCCAATGGGGAACCCGTACAACTGACTCACGACAACGTATTGAAGATGAGCCCGACATTTTCACCGGATGGCTCGCGCATCGCGTATACCACCGTGGACCCGCAGTTTCGCTGGGACACCTGGATAGTTCCCGCGCGCGGCGGCGAGCCGCAACCACTGCTGCAAAACGCTTCTGGGCTGGTCTGGACCGGTCCGCGGCAGGTCTTGTTCTCGGAGATTAAGGCAGGGATCCACATGGGAATCGTGGCGGCCGATGAGAATCGGCTCAGGGCTCGTGACGTTTACCTCCCAACGGACGAGCCAGCTATGGCACACCGCTCCTACTTGTCGCCTGATGGGAAATGGGTGTTGCTGGCTGAAATGGATCAGGACCATTTCTTTCTGCCTTGCCGCCTGGTTCCCATGGACGGCAGTTCGCCGGGCCGGCATGTAGGCCCTCTCGGAGGCGAGTGCACGTCCTCAGCTTGGTCACAGGATGGCAGGTGGATGTATTTCACTGCGAATCCTGGTGGAGTCAATCACATCTGGCGGCAGCGGTTTCCCGATGGCCCGCCGGAGCAGATGACTTCCGGCCCCACCGAGGAGGAAGGCGTTGCAATGGCGCCCGATGGCCGCTCATTCGTTACGGCGGTGGCGCTCCAGAACACCTCTTTGTGGATTCACGACCGTAAGGGCGAGCGTCAGATTTCACTGGAAGGCAACGGCCACAACCCGAAATTCACACCAGATGGGAAGAAGCTGTGCTACTTGATCGTAAAAGAGGCACCAAATGAATTCACATATTATAGAAATCCGGGGGAACTGCGGATAGTGGACCTGGAATCGGGTCGTTCCGAACCCGTGGTACGCGGTCTTTCGGTGCTTGACTACGACATCTCCACGGATGGTCAACGAGTTGTGATGTGGACCACTGATAGTGAAGGGAGACCGCGTCTCTGGGTGGCACCGATTGACCGGAGTTCGGCGCCTGTTCAGATCCCGAACGTGGAGGGCGTCGAGCCCAGATTCGGGCCCAGCGGCGATATCTTCTTCCGACACTCGAAAGGCTTGTCCACGTTTGTTTACCGCATTCACCCGGATGGCTCCGGACTGCAGAAGGCGATCGAAGCGCCGTTGTTCATTCTACGCGCTGTCTCACCAGATGGCCGCTGGATCGTGGGTTGGGCGCCGCTTCCCGGCAACGGTTCACCCTCCATTCAAGCCTTCCCACTAGAAGGTGGCGCTCCCATCCAAATCGGCGCTTCTTTCCACACATTCCTAGAGTGGTCGCGAGACGGCCGCTCTGTGCTTATCGACGGATCTTACGTTGTTCCGCTTCCCCCGGGCAAAGTCCTCCCGCCCATACCAGCAGGAGGATTTCATTCCGAAGAGGAAGAAGCCAGCCTGCCGGGAGCGCGCCGGATCGATGCGGATGGGGTGGTGCCTGGCCCTTCCCTAGAGGTCTATGCCTTCTATCGCGGCAACACCCAGCGGAATCTTTATCGCATCCCTATCCCGTGAGCCCACTCGAACCGCTCTACTCGGAGTCTTGTGATTTCAACCGAGCTTCGGTCCCGCTGACGACCGTGCCGGGATCGGTCTCAATCCACGTAACTGTGTTCCCGTCAGGAGCGACCACATAATGGTAGTGGGAACCGTCGGATTCGGCGTGCGACGCGGTGCAATCGGGGTTTACGGTATAGGCGCCGGTCACCGTGACGTCCTTGTGGATCATGCCGTTCACGCTTGCTGTATAGGTCGCAATGCTATTTCCCCGTCCGTCGAAGGTAACTTCTCCAACTGCGGAAATGGGGCCGACGCCCACAATCGTACCCGACCCAGCCACCAAGTAGGTCCCATGCAGGGTTGCGTCCTGCAGCGGGCACAGATCGGCCGCCTCTAGAGCCGGAGGTGCAAGAGCAGCAGTGAAAAACACCAGCGCGAGCAGGTTCCGGTTCAATAGCGATTTCCAAAGGTGTGTCATGTTTGAGTTTCCTCCTGCCTGTATTCCGGGAACGGTGGGAGAAAAGGGTCATCGCCGTCGGATTTGTTTTGTAGAATGACTGCCGGGATGACCAGCGACTGTCCACAGGACATCAGCGTGTTGATTGCCGCTTGGGGCAATGGTGATGAACAGGCATTAAGCCAGTTGATGTCTTATGTGTACCCTGAGCTGCGGCGAATCGCCAGACAGGAGTTGGCGAAGCGGCGCCAGGACCAAACTCTGGAGTCGGCCGCTTTAGTTAATGAGACTTACCTCAAATTAGTTCGTGCCGGCGCCATCCCTTGCGAGAATCGCGTCCACTTTCTCGCTCTCTGTTCCCAAATGATCCGGCGCATTCTTGTGGACCACGCGCGCGGTCGTGGGTGTGCGAAACATGGCGGCAACGCGCTCCGAGTGCCCTTAGATGAGGTCTTTCTGGGCATGCAAGCACGCGGAATCGAAGTGCTTGCCTTGGACCAGGCGTTGTCATCGCTGTCCACGATTGATGCGCGGAAAGGACGCGTAGTAGAGCTGCGCTACTTCGGCGGATTGAGTATTGCGGAAACCGCGGAGATCCTGGGAATTTCGCAAGAGACCGTTAAGCGCGACTGGAAGATGGCTAAGGCATGGCTGTTCGGTGAGCTTACGAGAGAGAAAGACAAGTCAACAGACTGAAGGATGGTTTCGCATATAGGATCGCAAGCGGGCCCTCGGCACGGCATTTTGGCAAACGTGAATCCTGTGGGGGCCCGGTCCGCTCGGTAGACGTTTGTCGGCTGCTCGGAAACTGTGCCGAAAAGATTGCTTTTCGGCCCGGTCAGACCGATTACCGCGAATCGTAATCCGCCCCCGCATTTACAGGCGTCGAAAATCTGGTTGGAGCTAATTTGGCTCAAGACCCTTCAACTGGTGTCACGAAAACTCGTCAACAATTTGTCAACAAAAATAGGCTGTTTAAGGGTGGTTTTCGCGTTTGTGAGAATCGGAAAAGCAACGGAACCAAAGGGTTGTAGGTGTTTGAAGTCTAACTCGTTACGTCTCGCCTTTCTCTCGTCTCTTCGGCCCGAAGGCATCTCGCGAACGCCATTACGAAGCAGCTTTCGCGCCTCATTATCTATTTTGCCGGCGTCATGCTGAGGCGCTTTAGCGCTGAAGCATCTCGCGTGTCCCACCACCTAGTCCCGGGTGCACGCGGGCCTAAGCGTCCCCATGACCCGCCTCCATGTTTTTTGACAAATACAGCTTGTTATATGCGCCCGGCCAATGCCCTTCTGGCCCGGAACCGGAGTAACCATCCCCGAAACGCGAATTCCGCATCAGAATAGACACCGTGGCAACCAGCAGGGTAGCGGTAGGCATTATCACCGTGGCGCTTCTGGGCCCAGCTCTGCCTGCACGGGCTGCAAATCGCCACCACAAGCAACCGGAGAGACCACCGGCGCGAGAGGGAATGGCCATCATCGCCGCCGCCCTCAATTTTTCGCATACCCATCGCACCCGGCCCGATTGCTCGCACCTGGTGCATCAGGTTTATGCCGACGCCGGCCTGCCCTACACGTATGTCGACTCTCTCGATCTCTACCGGGGAGCTCCCGCTTTCAAGGCCGTCAAGCACCCTCAGCCGGGTGACCTCGTCGTGTGGCGTACCCACTCCGGCATCGTGGTGGACCCTGACGAGCACTCCTTCTATAGCTCGTTGAATTCCGGCTTGGGCGTGGACTACTACGACTCGCACTATTGGAAGCACAAAGGCAAGGCCCGCTTCTACCGCTACGAAGGCATTCGCGAAGAGCAGTCCGCCAGTACGGATGACCCCAGCGATTGAGCGGAGCCACTTAATCCGCGATCAGCACTCAGCGATCAGCACTCAGCATTCAGTCCCAAACCAGCCATTAGCACTTAGCCCCGGAAGATTGCTTTTGGGAAGGAAAAGGAGTGTGCGAACAGCTATCAATCTCGTGGGCTGAATGCTGATTGCTGAGTGCTGACGGCTATCTCGCCAGCGCCAGCACCCGCGCCGGCGCTGAGGAACTGCCTTGCAGCTTGGCGGGAGCCACCAGCACCAGGCCCCCCGCTGCGGGAGCCTGCGCCAGGTTGGCGATGTTCTGAAGTTGGTACACGCTGTGGCTCAAGGTGAAGTTGCGCACCGGGGAACTGGCCACGCCTCCGGCGGCGATGCTGGCCGTGTCAATCCCCAATCCCACCACGTTGCGGCCTTGCACCAGAAACTGCGCCGCCTGCAGCGAGAAACCGGGAAAGTGC
>Ga0075436_100001417_pt1 | contig 16288 bp, 9 predicted proteins | sample RhiMethybrSRZTD5_FD_75303 | JGI IMG/M metagenome (GOLD analysis project Ga0075436, IMG submission 75303) | Populus rhizosphere microbial communities from Tennessee, USA - Rhizosphere MetaG P. TD hybrid SRZTD5 | ecosystem: Host-associated > Plants > Roots > Rhizosphere > Soil | place: USA...
GGTATCGCCGAGGTAAACCTCGAGCTCGGAAGGCCGCGGCAGCGCGCCCTGAATCAGCGCTTCGGAAAGCGGGTCTTCGATATATTTCTGGAGAGCGCGCCGCAGCGGGCGGGCGCCGTAACTGCGATCGGCGCACGTCTTTTCCAGAATGTACTTGGCCGCATCCGGAGTCAGCCGGATCTTGATCTGTTTGGCCACCAGATTCACGTTGACCTGCTCGACCAGCAACCCGATGATCTTGAGCAGATCGTCGTCGTTGAGTGAAGTGAACAGAATCACCTCGTCCAGGCGGTTCAGAAACTCCGGGTTGAAGGCGCGTTTCACCTCGCCGCGCACCATGTCCTCAACTTTGCCCGGAATGCCCTCGGTGGCCGGGGCGGAGAAGCCCAGGTGGCCGCGCTTTTCGAGGAAACGCGCGCCGAGGTTCGAGGTCATGATGATGATGGTGTTCTTGAAATCGACGGTGTTGCCCAGGCCGTCGGTCAACTGCCCGTCTTCAAATACCTGTAACAGGATGTTGTAGACGTCCGGGTGCGCCTTTTCGATTTCGTCCAGCAGGATGATCGAGTAGGGCGACCGTTTCACGCGCTCGGTCAACTGCCCGCCCTCTTCATAACCCACGTATCCGGGAGGCGAACCAATCAGCTTCGAGACCGAGTGCTTCTCCATGAACTCCGACATGTCGAAGCGGATGAGCGATTTTTCGCTGCCGAACAGGAAGGCGGCAAGCGCGCGCGCTACTTCCGTCTTGCCCACGCCAGTGGGCCCCAGGAACAGGAACGATCCTGCCGGCCGCGCCGAAGCTTTGAGTCCCGCGCGCGAGCGGCGAATGGCTCGTGATAACGCCGAGATGGCTTTTTCCTGGCTGATGATGCGCTTGTGGAGCTCCTCTTCGATGCGCAGAAGCTTGGTGATCTCTTCTTCTTTGATCGCGGTCATGGGCACGCCGGTCCAGCGCGCCACCACATCCTCGATGTCGTCCTTGGTGACGATTCCGGTCGAGGTGTCGTCGAGATTGTACTTCTCGCGCAACTGCCGCATGTTCTCGCGCTCTTTGCGCTCTTCATCGGAATAGAAGCGCGCCTTCTCGAACTCATGGTTCGCGATGGCGTTCTCCATGCGATGCACGATGAATTTGATGCGCTTCTGGATGTCGGCCAGGTCGGCCGGCAGGGTCGTCTGGCGCAGCTTCACGCGCGCACCTGCTTCGTCGATCAGGTCGATGGCCTTATCGGGCAGAAAGCGGTCGGGGATGTAGCGATTGGACGTGTAGACCGCGGTTTCGATGGAGTCGTCCGTGTAACTCACGGCGTGGAACTTCTCGTAGCGATCCTTGATGCCGAACAGGATCTTGATGGCGTCGGCTTCGGTGGGCGGGGGAACTTTCACCGCCTGGAAACGGCGCTCCAGCGAGCGGTCCTTTTCAATGGACTTGCGATATTCGCCCGGCGTAGTAGCGCCGATGCATTGAATCTCGCCGCGCGAGAGGGCGGGTTTCAGGATGTTGGCCGCATCGAGCGACCCTTCGGCCGATCCGGCGCCTACGAGCGTGTGCAGTTCGTCGATGAAGATGATGGCGTTCTGGTTCTCCATCAACTCCTTCATGATGGTTTTGAGGCGCTCTTCGAACTGTCCGCGGTATTTGGTGCCGGCGACGATCAGCGAGAGATCCAGCGCCAGGATGCGTTTATCGGCGAGGAAGGAAGGGACGTCACCCTCGGCGATACGCTGGGCGAGACCCTCGACGATAGCGGTCTTGCCTACGCCCGGCTCGCCGATCAGCACCGGATTATTCTTGGTGCGGCGGCACAGAATCTGCACAACGCGCTCGAGCTCGTAATCACGGCCGATTAACGGGTCGAGCGAATTGTCGATGGCGGCCTGCGTGAGGTCGCGGCTGAACTCGGCCAGTAGCGAGCTTTCCTTGGGCCGGTTGGAGGTGACCTTTTCTGAAGAAGCGCGCGCCAGTTCCTCGCGGATAGCTGAGAGGCGAAGCCCGCGCTCGTGCAGAATTTCCGCGGCGAAACATTTCTCTTCACGCAGCAAACCGAGCAGCAGGTGCTCGGTGCCGATGTGCTTGTGGCTCAGCCGCTCCGCTTCTTCGGCACCATATGCCAAAACGCGCTTGCACTCGTGGCTCAGCGGCAAATCAACCGAAGTTGATACTTTTTCCCGTATTGTTGTGTGGCCTTCGATCTGCTTGCGAATGGATTCGACCGCCGCATGAGAACGAAGAAAACGGTTCGCAAGCGTTTTGTCTTCCCGAAGCAGTCCCAACAGCAAGTGCTCGGTTTCGATGAACGGGCTGCCGAACTGGCTCGCCTCGTAGCGCGCAAAGAAAATGACCCGCCTGGCTTTTTCGGTATAACGTTCAAACATACTGCTCAGCGCCCCCGCCGTTTATGAAAAACATCCTACTCTTTTAAGATACTCCCTACCGCCATTCGGCTGCATCGATTATGGCGGTCCGCCAGCCAGCATTCCACCCTCCAGCCTCAAAACACGATCGCATCTTCTAGCAAACGATAGATTATGGGTGACAAGAATCAATGTGAGTTGGTGTGACCGGTGCAGGGAAGTCAGGAGGTCGAAGATCATTTCTCCGGTCCTGAAGTCCAGATTTCCAGTTGGCTCGTCGGCCAGCAGGACCGAAGGGTTTCCGACCAAGGCGCGGGCCAGCACCACCCGTTGTTGTTCGCCCCCGGACAATTCCCCCGCGCGATGCTCTGCGCGTGCTCCAAGTCCTACCTCCTCCAGCCTCGCCAGCGATGCTGAGGCCGCCTCCGCGTGAGACCCTCCGCGGATCAGCAATGGCATCATCACGTTTTCCAGCGCTGTAAACTCAGGCAGGAGATAGTGAATTTGCCAGACGAAACCGACTTCCCGGTTTCGGAAGTCCGCCAGCTGCGATTCCGCAAGCCCTGAAATATCTGTCGATTTGTAGTATATCGTACCGGTTGTTGGCCTGTCCAGACCGCCCAATAGATGCAACAACGTAGACTTGCCCGCGCCCGATTCTCCGACGAGGGCCAGCCGCTCTCCGGGTGCGACCTCGAAGCTCAAACGGTCCAGAACGACCAGGTCGCTCGCGCCGGAACGGTAGATCTTGCTCAAGTTTTCGACTCGAAAGACGCTCACATTACGCCTGCCTGCCGGAGGATGGGTTCGGCCGCGCGCCGGATTTGCAACGCGACTTCATACGGATCGCCTTGTTGCAGGCGAGGATAAAAGAGCTCGACGGAAAGCGGGCCACGATAATCCTTTTCGGCGAGTTTGCGGAGGATGCGAACCAGCGGCGAAACGCCCTCGCCGGGAATCTCGCGCGTACCATTGTCGAGCTGCTCTCGCGGGATGTCGGGCACGTCCTGAAAATGCACGTGGTGGACTTCGCCGTCGTGAAGTATATCGAGATCCTCGAATTTGCTGAGGCCGGCCCAGAAGTGATAGCAATCCAGCATGGGCCGGACGTGGGGATGCGAGAGCTGGCGCGTCATCTTGAGCGAGGTAGGCAGCGTGCCAATAAAAGTAGACCCGCGCATGAACTCGACCATGGCCGTGACACCTACCGCTCGGACGATTTCGCCCGCTTCCCGGAGGTTGTCGACGCCGCGCGCGTAATCGTCACTTGTAAATTTTTCAGTTGTTCCGCACGGGCAGACGAGGCGATCGATACCCAGCTCGGCGGCCAGCGCCGCAGTGTGCTTGAGCTGTTCCAGAGCCTGGCTGCGCCCTGGATTCGGCTCGGCGAGACCGCGCACGCCGCCTGAAGAAACTGCTTTGAGACCGAGATCGGCCATCAGGCGCTTCGCGGCAGCGACGCTCTCGCGCTTCACGAATTCCTCCACCAGTGGCGGAATCACTTCGACGTAGCGGATGCCAGCGCGCGCGTAGCCCTCCAGCGACGCGCGGAAGCTCGATCCGGCCGAAGTCGTCTGGTGCATGGCCAAGTACATGGCGCCGCCAGCAGCCGCGGGGGAGGGCAGAGCCGCGCTGGCTGCGATCAGGCTTCTGCGCGTGAGCATGTAATCAGGATACGTTACGGGTGGCGTATTTCCAGCGCTGGCGGGGCGACTCGCAGAAAGTCCCGGACATTCCATTTTTATTGGTTCAGTCCAACGTGCCCGCAGATCTAATAGAAATAGACTATTTGTCCGTTCTCCAGTCGGTTGCATAATGTCAGAACATTGCTCATGAAGAGGGTCTTAGGGTGGACTGCCGGCTTTGTGTTGCCGGCTGCCGTGGTATTGCTGCTTTCCGGAGCGAGCGCCTCTCGCGAGCAACAGGACCTGCTGTGGCACTATCGCAATCTAGGGAAAGCATTTTACGAAAATCCCACGACGCAGAAAGAAGCGGTAGCGGAGTTCAAGAAGGCTCTGGATCTGGCGCCTGATTCGGCGCGGGAGCGTGTGAATTACGGGCTGGCGCTGTTGCGGGCAGGGCAGACCAAGGACGGCGCGGCTGAGCTTGTGAAAGCCCAGCAGCAGGACCCGAGCATTCCCCACACCTGGTTCAATCTGGGGATTGTTTATAAAAAAGATGGGGATTACGAGCGTGCCATTCAACAACTCGAGGGAATGGCGAAGCTGGCGCCGGACGAGCCGATAACGCACTACAACCTGGGCGTGCTGTACAGGCTGGCGGGCAAGCAGCCGGAAGGCCTGAAGCAACTCGAAACTGCCGAGAAACTCAATCCCAATCTAGCCGGACCGCACTTCCAGCTGTTCAATCAATACCGGCAAGGCGGTCGCCCCGCGGATGCCGCGCGCGAACTGCAGATCTTCCAGGAAATCAAGAAGCGACAGGCCGGCGCCGCCGTTCCGGAGGACATGGAGTGGTGTTACTACGCCGAAATCTACGAGACCGTGGAACCTCAGCCGGCCGAGGCTCCGGCTGCACCGCTGAAGTTTGCCGATCGAAAGCTCGCCGGACACTTCGACCCGGCCACGGCGGGCCTCGCCGTGCTGGATTTTGACGGCGACGGGCGGGCCGATCTGATCGCATGGTCGAGCGAAGGCGTGCGGCTCTACAAGGACGGCTCGACTCCGGTGGCGAGATCGGGTCTTGAGAGTTTGAACAAGGTCAGAGGAATCGCGCCGGGAGATTTCGATAACGACGGGCTGCCGGACTTGTGCATATTGACCGATTCCGGCGCCACGCTGTACCACAACCGCAAGGGAGTTTTCGAGAAACACCCGGCGGAATTGCCTGCCGGGCCATACGAGAAGGCGTTGTGGCTGGATTACGATCACGACGGCGATCTCGATCTGCTGCTGCTGGGCGATCACTCCGCGCTCGCACGCAACAATGGAGCGGCCGGCTTCAGCAATCAAACGGGGGATTTTCCGTTCGTCGCGGGGCATGCCATGGACGGCACAATCTTCGCCGTACGGCACGACACTGCAGCCAGCGATCTGGCGGTGGCCTATCGCGATCGTGCGGGCGTGATTTATCGAGACCGGCTGAACGGGAAATACGAGGTGGTACCGCTCGATGATATCCCGGTGGGAGCTACGGCGATCCTTGCCGAGGATTTCAACAATGACGGCTTCCCGGATCTGGTTGCTCTGTCCGCCGCAAAGGGCCAATTAATTGAAAACCGGCAAGGCCAGTTGACGACGCTGCGCTGGATTGAGGCAACTGCCCCGGCTGTGTTCGCCGACCTGGAAAACAGGGGCTATCAAGACCTGGTAACTTCAGGCGCGGTGTTCCGGAACGAAGGAAAGGGCGAACTCAAGCGGGCCGCCGGGGTCGCCTCAGCCGTCGTGATGGCCGCAGCCGATTTCACGGGCGACGGGCGGATGGATCTTGCTGCGATCGGCAACGACGGCGCACTACACGTTTACGAGAATCAGACGGCCACGCATAACAACTGGCTGCGCATCGGGATCAGCGGCGTGAAGAATCTGAAGCTCGCGCCGGGCGCAACAGTAGAAGTGAAAACGGGAGCGAGTTACCAGAAGCAGATCTACCAGGGCGTGCCGCTCGTATTTGGCCTCGGTGCGTACAAGGACGTTGACACCGTGCGCATCACCTGGCCCAACGGCCTGATTCAAAACGAGCCGAAGCAGCCGATCCTGACCGCGCTGAACATCAAGGAAGCGCAGCGGCTTTCGGGCTCGTGCCCCATGATCTTTACCTGGAATGGGAAGAAGTTCCAGTTCATCACCGACGTGCTGGGTGTGGCGCCGCTGGGCGCGAGTTCGGGCGACGGCCGGTATTTCCCGGTGGACCACGTGGAGTACGTGCAGGTGCCGGGCGAGGCGCTGGCCGAACGGGACGACCATTACGAGATCCGGATCACCGAGGAACTGCGCGAGGTTTCATATCTCGACCGGGTGCAATTGATTGCGCTGGATCATCGCTCCGGCACGGAAATCTTCACAAATGAAAAGTTCAAGTCGCCGCCGTTCCCGGAATTCCGGCTGTATGGTGCAGACCGCCGAATCTACCCGGCCGCGGCGCACGATTCGTCAGGCCGCGACGTTCTGGCGAGCCTCCTGAAGCGCGACCGCATCTATCCCGACGGTTTCCGGCGCGACTATAACGGCGTGGCCGAGTTGCATCATCTGGATCTCGATTTCGGCCGGGCAGCGCAGGACGGGCGCGCCGTGTTGGTGCTCAACGGCTGGGTGGATTGGGCCGACGGCAGCACGTTTTTACGCGCCGCGCAGGAATCGAAGAGCGGTCTCATCCTGCCGTACTTACAGGTTAGGAACGCACGCGGCGAGTGGCAAACGGTCATCGAGGACATGGGGATTCCGGCCGGGAAGCCTAAAACCATCGCGGTGGATTTGAGCGGGAAGTGGCTATCGCCCGCGCGCGAGGTGCGCATCGTGACCAACCTGTGCGTGTATTGGGACCAGATCTTCCTGAGCGAGAATGCCGGCGCGCCGGACGTGCGACTGACGCCCGTCAATGCCGCGTCCGCCGATCTGCGGTTCCGCGGGTTCTCGAAGCCGGCGATTGATGCGGCCCGCAAGCAGCCCGAGGCGTTCGACTACCAGACCTGGATGCCGGTCTCGATGTGGAATCCGACACCGGGACACTATACGCGCTACGGCGACGTGCGCACGCTCATCGCGGATGCCGATGATCGAATGGTGATCATGGGATCTGGTGACGAACTGCGCCTGATGTTCCCGGCGCGCGGATTGCCGCCGCTGCGGCCAGGGTGGAAGCGTGACTTCCTGCTGCTGGTGGATGGTTGGGCCAAAGACGGCGATTACAACACAGCGTTCTCGCAATCGGTGGAACCGCTGCCATTCCACGCCATGAGCGCATATCCGTATCCCGCGCCCGAGCAATTCCCGGACGATGCGGCACATCGCGAATACCGCGAGAAATACAACACGAGACCAGCTTTGCGATTACTGCGGCCTCTGGCAGCCGCGGATGGGGGCGGCAGGTGACGGGGCAGAGGTTTCTTTACTGGACCGCGATCCTCTTCATCATCCTGCTGATCAATACCGCCTATGTGGCGGCGCTGCCCTCGCCGACCATCTTCTACATGGGCAACGTGCTGCTGCATCTTGTCCTGGGCGTGGCACTCACGGTTGCACTGTTTTTCCTGCTGCACGAGTTTCCGGTGGCAGCGGGCTTTTTTCTCGCGGCGTCGGTTCTCGGCGTGTACCTCGCCGTGCGTGGGAACACCATGCCGCACCGCTGGGCGCTCATCGCACACATTGTTGCCGCGGCGATCGGCCTGGCAGCGCTGATCCCATTCGCCAGACGGCAGACACCCCGGTTCCGGAAAGCGTTTCAGATTTCGCTGGCGCTCGTGGTGGTGCTCCCGCTATCCGGCATGATCTGGAGGAAGGTCTTTCCCGATCCGAACGCAAAAATCTACAATGCCCTGACCGTTCCCACGTCCATGGAGGGCGAAGGCGGCGGGCCCCAATCACCGTTCTTCCCATCTTCCGCGAAAACCAATGTGGGCGGGATCATCCCGTCGAACTTTTTCATGGATTCCGAACGCTGCGGCGAGTGCCACAAAGACATCTACCAGCAGTGGAAAAGCTCGGCGCACCATTTCGCCTCGTTCAACAACCAGTTTTACCGAAAGTCGATCGAGTACATGCAGTCGGTGGTTGGAACGCGGCCGAGCAAGTGGTGCGCGGGCTGCCACGATCACGCGGTCTTCTTCAACGGCCGGTTTGACCGGCCGATCAAAGAGCAGGTCGATACGCCGGAGGCCCAGGCGGGCCTCGCGTGCACCTCGTGCCACTCGATCGTGCATGTGAACAGCACCATGGGCAACGGCGATTTCACGATCCAGTACCCGCCGCTGCACGAGCTGGCCACCAGCCGCAACCCTTACCTCCACGCGGTGGATTATTTCCTGACCTTTCTGAATCCCGGACCGCACAAGAAGTCGTTCTTGAAGCCATTCATGCGCGGCGAATCGGCGGAATTCTGCGCCGCGTGCCACAAGGTGCATCTGGACGTACCGGTGAACCGTTACCGCTGGTTCCGCGGTTTCAACGACTATGACAACTGGCAGGCCAGCGGCGTCTCGGGCCAGGGCGCGCGATCGTTCTACTATCCGGAAAAAAGCATGGTGTGCGCGGACTGCCATATGCCGCAGGTGCCATCCCACGATCCGGGCAACCGAAACGGCATGGTGCATTCACACCGGTTTCCGGCGGCCAATACGGCGATTGCTTACGCCAACCATGACGAAGCGCAGATGGATGTTACGCGGAAGTTTCTGCAATCCGGCTTCATCACGGTGGATATCTTCGCGGTTTCTCCGGTGGAGGACGGGGGCACGCAGATGGTACGCCGCACCGGCGACGCTCCCCAGACGATGACCGGATTTGCGGTGGGCGAAGAGGCCGAGCAGCCTTCGACGGGTGTGATTCGGGAGGTGGGGAAGGTGGCGGCGCCCATCGACCGCGCCGGCGTTAAGCTCGCGGCGGGCAGCACGGCGCGCGTGGATGTGGTGGTGCGGACGCGCAAGATCGGCCATTTCTTCCCGGCGGGCACGGTGGACGCGTTCGATGTCTGGCTGGAATTGCAGGCGAAAGACGCCGACGGGCGCGTGATTTTCTGGAGCGGGCGAGTAGAGGATAACGGCAAGGGGCCAGTTGAGCCGGGTGCCCATTTCTACAAGTCCTATCAGCTCGACGGAGCCGGCAATCCCATCGACAAGCGCAATGCCTGGCAGTCGCGGAGCGTGCTTTACGTGCGGCTGATTCCGCCCGGCGCGGCCGACGTGGCGCACTATCGCGTAAAGATTCCGAAGGACGCCAAAGGCCCCATCGCCTTTACGACGAAGCTCAACTACCGCAAGTTTTCCTGGTATTACACAAACTTTGCTTATGCCGGAGAGCCCAAGCCGGGGCAGAATCCGGCGCTCGTGAACGCGTCGCAAAACAGTCTGGAGTATTCATTCGCTCCCGCCAACATTCCGCGCGATGTTTCGGGCGAGATCAAGGGGCGCGTCCCGGATCTGCCTATCATTACGTTGGCTGAAGCCAAGGCCACGGTGGAACTGGGCGAAACGAACTGGACGCCAGTAGTCCGGAAGCAGGATCGCGAGCGATGGAACGACTGGGGGATCGGGCTTCTGTTGCAGGGAGATTTGAAGGGCGCAGAATACGCGTTCAGGAAAGTTACCGAGGCTGAACCGGGGTACGCGGACGGCTGGCTGAACGTGGCGCGCGCGCTGGTGCAGGAAGGGCAGACCGACGCAGCGGACCCGTACGTCGAGAAGGCGCTGGCGATTAACCCCAAGCTCGGCCGGATCTATTTCTTCAAGGCGATGATCCAGAAAGCGGACGGCGATTATGATGGCGCCCTGGCTTCGCTGCGCACGGCCGAATCCATGTATCCGCGGGACAGAGTGGTGCTCAACCAGATGGCGCGGATTCTATTTCTGAAGCGCCAGTACGCCGATGCACTGAACGTGCTGCAGCGCGTCTGCGCGGTCGACCCGGAAGACCTGCAGATGCACTACACCATGATGCTCTGCTATCGCGGTTTGGGTGAAAAGGAAAAAGCGGCGCACGAGGAGCAACTGTTCCGGCGCTTCAAGGCGGAAGAGTCCGCGCAATCCATCACCGCGATACGCCGGCGGGTGAGCCCGGAAGACAACAACGAACGCCAGCAGATTCACGATCATGAGAGCGTGGCAGTCTCCGGTGGCGTCCAGTGAAGACCCTTGGAATAGGCATCCTTGCCTGTGTGTTGTTTATTTACGCAGACACAAGGCAGGCGGGCACACTTCTTCCAGCGGTCCACTTCAGCGACGCGACCGAGCAGGCCGGCATCCACTTCACGCACAATAGCGGCCGGGCTGGCAAGAAGTTTCTCCCCGAGACTCTGGGCGCAGGCTGCGCCTTTTTCGACGCCGACGGCGACGGCTGGCCCGACATCCTGCTTCTTAATAGCAAAGACTGGACGCCTCGCGGGCGCAAGTCGCTGAGCGCGCTTTACCGCAATAATCACGACGGGACGTTTACCAACATCACGGCGGGTTCGGGTCTCGACATCGAGATGTATGCCATGGGCGTGGCTATCGGCGACTATGATAACGACGGCCGCGATGACGTTTACGTCACCGCGCTCGACGGCGATCACCTCTTCCACAACGAGGGCGGCGGCAAGTTTCGCGACGTGACCGCGAGTTCGGGCATCCGCAATGCGAGTTTCGGCACAAGTGCCGCATGGCTGGATTACGATCGCGACGGCAAGCTCGATCTGTTCGTGGCGAATTACGTCCAATGGACGCCGAAGGGCGACCTCTGGTGCTCGCTCGATGGCGCGATGAAGTCGTATTGCACACCGGAATCGTACAAAGGAACGTCGTGCAAGCTCTTTCACAACCTCGGCGGCGGCACGTTCGAAGATGTGAGCCAGAAGGCCGGCATCGCTGACCCGACCAGCAAATCGCTGGGCGTCACGGTGTTCGATTACAACAATGACGGCTGGCCGGACATTTTCGTCGCCAACGACACGCAGCCAAACAAACTCTATCGCAATAACAAGAACGGCACTTTCACGGAAGAGGGCATGGCGGCGGGCGTGGCGTTTGGCGAGGACGGGGTGGCACGCGGGGCAATGGGCACGGACGCGGGCGATTACGACCGCTCGGGCCGAGCAGATCTGCTGGTGGGCAATTTTTCCAACCAGATGATCGGCCTGTACCACAACGAGGGCACGGGGCTGTTTGTGGACGAAGCGCCTTCCTCCGCGGTGGGCCGGGCTAGCCTGCTGACGCTGGCATTCGGCGTTTTTTTCTTCGACTACGATCTGGACGGCTATCCCGACATCTTCGCGGCCAATGGCCATATCGAGGAAGAGATCGGGCGCGTGCAGCCCAAGGTGCAATACAGGGAGCCGCCGCTGTTGTTTCGTAATCGGGGGCAGCGGCGCTTTGAAAACGTGACGGCGTCGATGGGAACGGCGTTCAACCGCGCCATCGTTGCGCGGGGCGCCGCGTATGCCGATTACGACCACGATGGTGATCTTGACCTGCTGATCACGACTAATCACGGACCGGCGTATCTTTTTAGAAATGACGGTGGCAATCACAACCAATGGCTGTGCGTGCGGCTGCTGGGAACGAAATCCAACAGGGACGGCATTGGCGCGGTAGTACGCGTAGAAAGCGCGTCCGGCAAGCAGTGGAACGCCGTGCACTCAGGCGGGAGCTACTGCTCGCAGAGCGACCTGGCGCTGACGTTCGGGCTGGGAAAAGACACGGCCGTCACGGCGCTCGAAATCGAGTGGCCCAGCGGTACAAAACAACGGCTGGCCAACATTACGCCCAATCAGTTCCTGACGATCGACGAAAGCAAAGGGATCGTCGCAAAGGCCGGACCCACTCCGAATCACGTGCCGTAAAAGTTTCGCTCCCAGGCGTGCTTTCGTAGAATTGCGATCACTTTGTCCGGCAGCGGTCCTTTGCCGGGAATCGAGCAGTTGAAATCCACATTGGCGCGTGTCCGCATGCCGGGTATCACGCTGGAGACCGCCGGATGCGAAATGCAGAAGCGCAGTGCCACCTCCGGCATGGCGCCATTGGAAAGCTGTAAGTCGCGCTGGATGGCGGCCACGTGCTCCGCCACCTGCTTCTTGCGATCGCCCTGGAAATATTTCGCGCGAAACTCGGTGGGCTCGAATTGCGTGAACTGATCGATCTTGCCGGTGAGCGCCCCTTCATCCAACGGCACGCGGGCAATTACTCCGATGTCGCGTTCGAGGGCCAGGGGAAACAGATGCTTCTCGGGCGACTGGTCGAAGATGTTGTAGATCACCTGCACGGAATCGATCAGGCCGGTCTTGATAACTTCGAGCGCGCTGTCAGGCTGGTGATCGTTGATCGAAATACCTACGGCACGCGCCTTTCCGGTCCGCTTTATGTCCTCGAAGGCTCGCTGCCATTCGTCGCTGGCGATCCATTCCGGGTTCCAGACGTGCAACTGCTGCAGGTCGATAGTGTCGAGCTTCAGGTTCTTCAGGCTGCGCTCGGTCGACTGCATGATGTGCTCGTACGGGAACACCTCCGCGATAGGGATGCCCGGACGCGCCGGCCAAAGCTGGTTCTTGGGAGGCACCTTCGAGGCTACGTAGATCTTGTGGTCCGCTTCGCGGACCACGTCGCCAACCAGTTCCTCGCTGTGGCCTTCGCCATAGGCGAGAGCGGTGTCGATGAAGTTCAGGCCCAGGTCGATGGCGTGGCGCAGAGCCAGCCGGGACTCGCGGTCGTCGGCGCCCAGCCATTGGGTTCCGCCGATGCCCCACGCTCCATAGCCAATTTCGCTGACGTGAAAACCTGTTCTGCCCAGCCTGCGGTAGCGCATGACAAACTATTATAGAGACATGAATCTCGGCAAGTCCCTGCGGTTACGGCGGATTTTCGCCCAAGGCCGGGCGCTGATCGTGCCACTCGATCACCGAACCGATGATCCAGTTCCGCTGCTGCGCAGCGTGGCGCGCTCGGGTGTCGATGGTGTCGCATTGTCTCCCGGGGTGCTGGAGCGGGTGATCGAAGACCTGGCGGGACTCGCGGTAATTCTGCGCCTCAACGGATCCAAACGCACGCCGCAACTGGTGAGCGTACAGGGCGCGCTTGAACTGGGAGCCGAAGCGGTGCTGCTCAGAGTGGACGCACACGACACGCGCGACCTCGAGCGTCTGGGCCGGGTCACCGAAGATGCGCGCCGCTTGGGAATGCCGGTCATAGCCGAGATCCTTGGCGAGGATTTGCCCGCGGTGGTGACCATTGCCGCGGAGTATGGAGCTGACGTAATCCAGACGCAATCCATCGGAGATTTTGCGGATTTCCGGCAGACGGTGCGGACGGCGGGCCGCCCTGTTTTGGCGTCGGCGGGCAAGTCCGGCTCGATCGGCGATCTTTTGCGATTTGTCAACAATTGCCTGGAGGCCGGCGGGCAGGGAGTGGTGGTCGAGCCCCAGCGCGAGCCGGTGCTGGCGGGGATCAACGCGCTGGTGCACCAGGGCGTTTCCGTGGCCGAAGCGCTGGCCATCGCGGAGTCCGAGCGGGCCATGGTTCCCGAATAGCGGAAACGCGCGGCGCGATAAACTAGTCCAAGAAGGTATGCGGAGAATCCTATCCGCGCTGTGTCTCTTTGCGGTTTCCGCGCTTGCCGCCAATCTCCGTCTCTACCTGAAGGACGGCACGTATCAGATGGTGCGCGAATATGCCATCCAGCAGGACCGCGTGCATTACTACAGCATCGAGCGCAGCGATTGGGAGGATATCCCGCTCGATCTGGTGGATCTCAAGCGCACGGAACGCGAGATCGCCGATCGTAAGACCACGGTCGAAAAGGAAAGCAAGATCATCGAGGCGGAAGAAAAGGTCGAGCACGAGCAGCAGCGGGACGTTTCGAGAATTCCGCAGGACCCCGGCGTGTACCAGTTGATCGATGGCAAGGAGCTGCGGATTCTCAAGGCGGCCGATTCAAAGGTGCGTACCGACAAACGGCGCGCGGTACTCAAGGCCATGTCGCCGATTCCCATGGTGACGGGAAAGGCCACGGTCGAGGTCGACGGATTTCACGCCAGCTATAACGTTGATAGCGACACGCCGGAATTCTACATTCAGCTTTCCGCCGAGGAGCAGTTCGGCATCATCCGGCTGGCGCCGAAGGAGAACTTCCGCATCGCCGAGAGGCTCACCATCATTCCAGTGACCAAGGACGTTATGGAAGAGCCAGAGGTGGTAGAAATCTTTCGGAGACAGCTCTCTGACAACGGGCTCTACAAGATTTGGCCGCAGAAGGCGCTCGAACCCGGTGAATACGCGGTGGTGGAATTCACTCCAGGTAAGATGAACATGCAGATCTGGGATTTCGCCTGGAAATCCGGCGCTGCCAGCGGCAAGAAATAATCAAACTACCCGCGAACGGATGTCGATTTCCGATGTCAGCGTTCGATGCACGGGACACTTGTTCGCGATCTCGACCAGCCGGTCGCGCTGCTCGGCGGTCAGCGATCCGCTGAAACGGATATCCCGCTCGATGCGATCGAGCATGCCTTCGTTGGTTTCGCAATCGGCGCAATCGGACGCATAGATCCGCGAGTGCCGGAGCCAGACGGTCACCCCTGCGAGCGGCCATGCCTTGCGCCGCGCGTACATGCCGACCGTCATGGACGTGCAGGCGCCCAGCGCCGCAAGGAGGAGGCCGTAGGGCGTTGGGCCCGTATCCGTACCCCCGGCGGCCAACGGCTCGTCGCTGTGTAACAGATGCGAGCCTGCGCGAATCTCCTGTGCGAATCCAACCGCGTCGCCAGTCACAATGACGTCGCCCGAGGGAGCGTTTCCACCATCCGCGGAGGGCGGTTCCTGGCAGAATTTCTCTTCCAGAGTTCTTATCTTTTCGAGCCGCCGGACGTGCCGTTCTTCACCGGAAAACGTAGCGCCCAGGAAGCTCCTGACGAGCTCGCGCGCCAGCTCGGCCGCGATCACACGTGAGCCCATCACGAGAACATTCATATCATCGTGCTCCACGCCCTGGCGGGCGGAATAAGTATCGTGACAGAGCCCGGCCCGGATGCCGCGCATCTTGTTCGCGGCGACGGAAGCCCCAACACCGCTTCCGCAAATCAAAATACCGCGATCCGCCTTCTGGTTCCGGACTGCCATCCCGACAGCTTCGGCGTAATCCGGATAATCCACCGCCGCCGTGCTGTGGGTGCCGGCGTCCGAGACCTCATGTCCGAGTTCGCGAACGTAAGCCAGCAGGTTCTGCTTCAGCTCGAATCCGGCATGGTCGGCGCCAAATACGATCCGCATTTCGATTCTCCTGTTTGAAGATCACATGAAGCGTTTGCCCTTGGCAATTCGCTTCCTGGAATGTGCGAGACTGTCATCGAACGTATGCTCCTCATTGACGCTCATCTGGACCTGTCGCTGAACGCCGTCAACTGGAATCGCGACCTGACCCGTTCCACCGCCGAAATTCGCCGCTCCGAACAGGGCATGACGCAACCGGGCCGCGCTACGAACACCGTGGCTCTCCCCGATATGCGGCGCGGCGAGGTGGCAATCGCGATCGCGACGGTGCTGGCGAGGTCGAATCCGAAGGGGAACACCAATATCGATTTCAAGAACCAGGAGATCGCCTCGGCCAGCGCGCAGGGTCAGCTCGCCTACTACAACATTCTGGAAGCCGAGGGACACCTACGCCAGTTGCGCACCTGGCGTGACGTGGAATCGCACTTGCGGGAGTGGCGGGCAGATCCGGACCGGTGCCCTCTGGGCTACATCTTCAGCATGGAAGGCGCGGACCCGATCCTCTCGCCGGCTCACGTGAGCTTCTGGTGGGAGCGTGGGCTGCGCGCGGCCGGCATTTCGCACTTCGGCCTAGCCAGCTACGCGCACGGTACGGGCGTTTCTGGCGGGCTGACCTCGCGGGGCCCCGATCTGCTGAAGGCCATGCGGGAAGCCGGCATGATTCTGGACGTGACGCATCTGGCCGACGAAGCCTTCTGGCAGGCGGTCGAGATTTTCGACGGGCCCATCTGGGCCAGCCACAACAACTGCCGCGCCCTGGTGCCCGGCGACCGCCAGTTCTCGGACGATCAACTCCGCTACCTCATCCAGCGCGATGCCGTGATCGGCTCGGTGCTCGATATCTGGATGCTCTATCCGGGATTCAAAGCGGGCGCGACGCCCAACACGGTGGTCAGCCTGGAGGACGTGGTCAACCATATCGACCACATCTGTGAACTGGCCGGCAACGCGCGGCACGTCGCCGTGGGCAGCGATCTCGATGGCGAATTCGGAACGGAGCAAACGCCGCACGACGTGAATACG
>Ga0075436_100001418_pt1 | contig 16281 bp, 8 predicted proteins | sample RhiMethybrSRZTD5_FD_75303 | JGI IMG/M metagenome (GOLD analysis project Ga0075436, IMG submission 75303) | Populus rhizosphere microbial communities from Tennessee, USA - Rhizosphere MetaG P. TD hybrid SRZTD5 | ecosystem: Host-associated > Plants > Roots > Rhizosphere > Soil | place: USA...
ACGCCGTGCGTCGACGGATAGGTGATCATCAGCACGGCGAGCCGCTCGCGATGCTCGGCCACCTTGCGCTCGAGGTCGGCCAGATCGACGTTGCCGTTCTTGTCGCAGCCGACGACCACGATGCGCAGGCCCATCATCTGCGCGCTCGCCGGATTCGTGCCGTGCGCGGACGCCGGAATGAGGCACACGTCCCGGGCTTCGCGCTTCGCCTCGTAATAGCCGCGGATCGCGAGCAGGCCGGCGTACTCGCCCTGCGCGCCGGAATTGGGTTGCAGCGACACGCGCGCGAAGCCGGTGATCTCGGCGAGCATTCCCTCCAGCTCGCGCATCATCGCCCGCGTGCCCGACGCCTGCTCGACCGGCGCAAACGGATGCAGGGTTGCGAACTTCGGCCATGAGAGCGGGATCAGCTCAGCCGCCGCATTCAGCTTCATCGTGCACGAGCCGAGCGGAATCATGCCGTGCACGAGCGAGAAGTCGCGGTTCTCGAGGCGCTTCAGGTAGCGCATCATCTCCGTCTCGGTGTGGTAGCGGTTGAAGACGGGGTGCGTCAGCACCGGGTCGCTGCGGCGCAGCTCGGCCGGGATCGACGCCGGATCGAGCGTCAGGCCTTGCGCGATGCGCTCCGCGTCGGGCCGCTCTCCTGTCAGCGCTTCGGCGATGTCCGCGATATCGGCGATGCTCGTCGTCTCGTCGCAGGCGACGCCGATGCGCTCGGCGTCGATGTAGCGCAGGTTCGCGCGCTTGGCGTGCGCGCGCACACGCACGGCGGCGAGCGCCGGCACGCGAAACACCACGGTGTCGAAGAAGGCCGGATGCTCGACGCGGGCGCCGCGTGCGCAGGCGACGAGAAGCCGCGCCATGAAGTTCGTCCGCGCCGCGATGCGGGCGAGTCCGCGCGGGCCGTGGTAGACGGCATAGAAGCCGGCGATGTTCGCGAGGAGCGCCTGCGCCGTGCAGATGTTGCTCGTCGCCTTGTCGCGCCGGATGTGCTGCTCGCGCGTCTGCAGCGCCATGCGCAGCGCCGGCCGGCCGGCCGCGTCGTGCGACACGCCGATGATGCGCCCGGGCATGGCGCGCTTGTGCTCGTCGCGGCAGGCCATGAACGCGGCGTGCGGGCCGCCGTAGCCGAGCGGCACGCCGAAGCGCTGCGCGGAGCCGATGGCGATGTCGGCGCCGAATGCGCCGGGCGAGCGCAGCAGCATGAGGGCGAGGAGATCCGTGCCGATGGAAACAAGCGCGCCAGTCGCATGCAGCGCGCGCACGTGCGCCGACCAGTCGCGCACGCGGCCATGGGTGTCCGGATACTGGAGATGCGCGCCGAAGACGCGCGACGGATCGAGGTCCTTGTCGGCGTCGCCGGTGAGGAGCTCGATGCCGAGCCACTTCGCGCGCGTGCGCATGACGGCGAGGACCTGCGGATGCACCGCGCTGTCGACGAAGAAGGCGGCTGCCTTGCTCTTCGTGCTGCGGCGGATCATCGCCATCGCCTCGGCCGCGGCCGTGGCCTCGTCGAGCAGCGACGCGTTGGCGACGGGCAGCCCGGTAAGGTCGATCACCATCTGCTGGAAATTGAGCAGCCCTTCGAGCCGGCCCTGCGAGATCTCGGCCTGGTAGGGCGTGTACGCGGTATACCAGCCGGGATTCTCGAAGACGTTGCGCTGGATCACCGCCGGCATGTGCGTGCCGTAGTAGCCCATGCCGATGAAGTTGCGCCACACCTCGTTGCGCATCGCGTGCGTGCTCAGCTCCGCGGTCGCCTGCAATTCGCTCGTCGGCTCGCCGAGCGCGAGCGGCTCGCGGAGGCGAATACCGGCGGGCACGACTTGGCCGATGAGCGCCTCCATCGACGACACGCCGAGCGCGGCGAGCATCTCGCGCTCGCAGGACGCATCGGCGCCGAGATGGCGCCCGGCGAACTCTTCGCGCCCGAGGAGCGCCCCGAGCTCGCTCATACGCCCGCCGACTTCGCGTAGTCGGCGCGGCCGAGGAGCTCGTTCATCTCCGCCTTGTCCTTCAGCTTGAGCTTGAAGAGCCACCCCTTTTCGTACGGCGACTCATTCACACGCTCGGGATGCGCGCTCAGGTCATCGTTCGCCGCCACCACGTCGCCCGAGAGCGGTGCATAGACGTCGGACGCCGCCTTGGTCGACTCGACGACCGCGCAATTCGCGCCGCGGGCGACGCTGGTGCCGATCTTGGGCAGCTCGACATAGACGAGGTCGCCGAGCTGCTCGGTGGCAATCGCGGTGATGCCGACGGTCACCGTGCCGTCGCCGTTGTCTGCGATCCATTCGTGGGAAGAGGTGTATTTCAGGCGCTCTGGCAATTCCACGGCTCAGCCTCCAAGGCATGTGCGACCGTCAGGTCCATGCCCCCTCTGTCCGTTTGCCTGAGAAATTGGCGCGAGCCGTTGGCTTGCGCGTGTTCCTTCGGCGAGGCCGCCAGGGCCTTCTCTCCAGAGCGCCCGTGCGATGCGCGGTCCTTTTGCCTGAGAGTTTTGCGGGGCCATACCCCTTCGGCGCCGGCGAAGCTGCCGCCGGTCTCTCCCGCGCGATCGCGTGTGGGCTCGGCGAATCTACTCCAGCTCGCGCGGCGGCCGCAACCGTTCTTATCTGCACGTCCGCTATACTGGCCGCGGGGTAGGGGAGGACCCCGGGCGTGCGCCACCAGGATTCCATCTTGGAATACCGGGCCGGCTTCTATCTGAAGCTCGCGCTCGCAGCGTGCCTTGCCGCGGTGGCGGTGTTCGCCACGCACGCGCCGGCCACGCGGCAGGCCTATGGCGCAAGCGCCCTCGGTTACACGCTCGGCACGATCGCCGCACTTTTGGTGCTCTGGCTGATGGCGCTCGGCGTGCGCAAGCGCGGCTACCGCTCGCGCCTGGGCACCGTGCAGGGCTGGACCTCCGCGCACGTCTATCTCGGCGCGAGCCTGCTCGTCATCGCCACGCTCCATACCGGCTTCGAGTTCGGCTGGAACGTGCACACGCTCAGCTACGTCCTCATGCTGCTCGTCATCGCGAGCGGCGCGCTCGGGGTTTACGCGTACCTGCGCTATCCCGTGCTGATGACGAAGAACATGGCCGACGAGACGCTCGAGGCGCTCGTGCTCAAGATCGCCGACCTCGACCGCAAGTGCCGGCGCCTCGCGCTCGATCTGCCCGACGAAGTGAACGCGATCGTGGCGCGCGGGACGCGCTCGGCCGCGCGCGAGGCGCGCATCGGCGGGAGCCTGCGCCGCCAGCTCGCGGGCGACGCCGTGGCCTGCCCGACGCGCGCGGCCGCGGCCGAGCTCGTCGCGCTCGGCGGCCGCTACAAGGGCGAGCAGGCCGCGCTGCATGGGCAGCTCGTGAGCGCCATGGCGCGCAAAAGCGTGCTCACCGACCGCGTACGTCGCGACCTGCGCTATCGCGCGCTCATGCACGTCTGGCTTTACGCGCACGTGCCGCTTGCCTTCGCGCTCGTCGCGGCGCTGATCGCGCACGTCGTGTCGGTGTTCTACTTCCGCTAGGAACGGCGCGAGCGGCGTGGAGCTCCTTCTCGTCCACGTGAGCAGCGGCGCGCGCGACATGGCGAAGCGCGAAGAGCGCCGCCTGACCGGAAACGTCTTCCAGATCGGCCGCGGCGCGCAATGCCAGATTCATCTCCCCGACACGCGCGTGGCGCTGGTGCACGCGCGGCTCGTCCTCGGCGAGCATGGATCGGTGATCGAGGCCGATCGACACCGCATCGTCTACAACGACCGCGAGGTGAGCGGCGCGGAGCTGCGCGTTGGCGACCACATCGAGATCGGCCCGTACGTGCTCTCGGTGGAGACAGCGCCGCCCGGCGTGGCGCTCGCGATCGCCGTGCGGGTGAGTAAGCGCGTCTCGACGAGCGGCACCAGGGCGCTCTACCGGGCGCTGCTGCGCGGGCCGCGCCTTTCGAAGCGGCGCCTTTCGTACCTCGTTTTCTTCGGCGTGCTCGTCCTCTGCCTCGCCGCGCCGATCGCCGATCGGCTCGCAGGCGACGGATCCACGCTGACGCGCGCGCTGGCGCTCGGCGCGATGCAGGCGTGGAATCCCGGGCCGCTCTCGCGCGCGCATGCGGTGTTCGGGCGCGATTGCCAGAGTTGCCACGTGCGGCCATTCGTCGCGGTGGCCGCGGAGGATTGCCTGGGCTGCCATCGCTCGATCCGCGCCCATGGGCCGAAAGAGGCGTTCCGCGCCGTTTCGTTCGCCGCGGGCGCCGATCTCACGTGCATGCAATGCCATCACGAGCACCAGGGTGGCGTGATGGCGTCGCGCTCGCCACAGATCTGCGCGCAGTGCCACGGCGGCGCACGCCCCGTCGCCGCCGGCGCGCAGCCGATCAAGGCGACAGATTTTGCGAGCGACCACCCCGGATTTCGCCTCGCGCTCGTCGATCCGGCGCGCCCGGGCGCGCTGCGGCGCGTGGCGCAGCGCGATGCGTCGGGCGCGCCGCCGCAGGAGCAGTCGAACCTCAAGTTCAATCACACGCTGCACCTTGACCCGCGCGGCGTGCGCGGACCGCGCGAGGCGCGCACCGCCTTGAACTGCGCGAGCTGCCACGAGCCTGGCGAAGGCGGCTCGCGCATGCGGCCGGTGTCGATGGAGCGCCACTGCGCGCGCTGCCACAGCCTGCAGTTCGAGCCGGGCAGCGCGGCACGGCAGGTGCCGCACGGGTCGCTCGAGCAAGTGCGCACCATGCTGCGCGAGTTCTACGCGCGCAGTGTGCTCGCCGATGCGCCGGCGGCGCAAAACGCCCGGGGCGTCGAGCGAGTGCGGCCAGGCGCCGTGGTCTCGCCCGAAGAGCGCCGCGAGGCGGCGCGCCTGGCCGACGAAAAGGCGAGCCGTGCGCTGCGCGAGCTCCTCGAGACGCGCAAGGTGTGCAGCACCTGCCATTACGTCGGCCGCACGGCGCGCGGCGATTGGCAGATTGCGCCGGTAGCCATCAGCGCCTCGTGGATGCCGGGCGCATCGTTCGATCACGCCAGACACGCGACCGAGCCCTGCATCACCTGCCATGAGGTGCGCAGCTCGCGCCGCGCCGAAGACATCGCCATGCCGGATATCGCGCGTTGCCGCGACTGCCACGGCGGCGCCGCCGCGACGCCGCCCAAGGTGGCCTCGGATTGCGCGAGCTGCCACCGCTTCCACGGCGGCAGCAGCGCCTGGCGCGAGCTCGCGCACGCGCCCGAATGAGCAAGGGCGTCTTGCCACGCCTGGGGATTTGCCTGCTGCTGGCCGCTTGCGGCGGTGGTGGCGGTGGCAGCGATGACGGCGGCTGCAGCGGTTCGTGCGGCATCGCTGCGCCGAGCGCGCTCAGCGCGCTCGAAGTCGAGATCATCGTGCGCCAGGCGGTGAACGAGGCGCAGGCGCGCAATAGGCCGGCCAGCGTCGCGGTCGTAGATCGAGTCGGCAACGTGCTCGCCGTCTTTCGCATGAGCGGCGCGTCCGCATCCGTTACCGTCCTCTCGGGCCGCCCGGTCGCGGGCGGTCTGGAAGGCGCAGTCGTGCCCTCGGAACTCGCGGCGCTGAGCAAGGCGCTGACCGCCGCCTATCTTTCTTCAGAGGGCAACGCGTTCAGCACGCGCACCGCCGGGCAGATCGTGCAGGAGCACTTCAACCCCGGCGAGGCGAACGCGCCGGGCGGGCCGCTCTTCGGCGTGCAGTTCTCGTCGCTGACCTGCTCGGATGTCATGCGCGTCTCGAGCGGCGCGGGCGCCGGACCGAAGGGCTCGCCGCTCGGCCTCGCCGCCGATCCCGGCGGGCTGCCCCTGTACAAGTCGGGGGTGCTCGTCGGGGGCGTCGGTGTCATGGCCGATGGCATCTACGGCATCGATCGCGACATCTCGGACGTCGACCACGACACGGACGAGCTCATCGCGCTCGCCGCAGCGAGCGGCTTTGCCGCGAGCGAGAACCGGCGCGCCGATCGCATCAGCGTCGACGGTCGCACGTTGCGCTATGTGGACAGCGAGGAGCTCGCCGCCACCCCGGCAGCGGCGCCGCCTTTCGCCTCGCTGCCCGGCGCGCTGGTGGCGCTGCCGGGACTGTACAGCCCGGCGAGCGTCAACGCGGGCGTACCGTACGGCACTGTCGCCTCCGGCATACGCCCGGATGGGAGCGGCGCTTTCGCCGGTCTGAATGCGTACGTGCTCGACGACGGCGCGGGCAACGCGCGCTATGCGCCGACGAGCGGCACCGATGGCTTGCTCACGCAGCCGGAAGTGACCGCCATCCTGCGCGAAGCGCTGCGGCTCGCGAACCGCGCACGCGCGCAGATCCGGCGTCCGCTCGGCTCGCATGCCGAGGTGAGCGTTGCGATCGTGGATACGAACGGCGCGATCCTCGGCCTCGTGCGCACGGCGGATGCGCCGGTCTTTGGCACCGACGTGGCCGTGCAAAAGGCGCGCACCGCGCTCCTCTTCTCGCACCCCGCGGCCGCGGCAGAGCTCTCGAGCGTCGGGGCGGGCGCGTATGTGAGCGCGATGCAATCGCTTATCCCCGGCGCGCTCACGGATGCGCGCGCGTACACGAGTCACGCGGTGGCGAATCTCGCTCGACCGTTCCTGCCCGACGGCATCGATGGCCAGCCGCCCGGGCCGCTTGCCAAGCCGTACAGCCAATGGAGCCCGTTTTCGCTCGGGCTCTCGCTCGATCTGGTCATTAGCCGCCTGGTCGCCAACCTCGCCGGGCCGGCGCCGGGCGATTGCGCGAGCGTTACGCGCGCGCGAAACGGCATCCAGATCTTTCCCGGGGGCGAGCCGATCTACCGCGGCGCGACGCTGGTGGGTGCGATCGGCGTCTCCGGCGACGGCGTGGACCAGGACGACATGATCGGTTTCGTCGGCTTGGCGAATGCTGCCCAGCTGCTCGCGAGCGGTGTCGGCAATGCACCGGCGGCGATGCGCGCGGACCAGGTGTCCGTGCCGGGCGGGCAGCTGCGCTACACGAGCTGCCCGGTCGCACCGCTCCTCGACTCGAGCACGAGCGATGTCTGCGCGGGCCTCTAATGCGGCCGCAGTACTCGCCCTCGCGTTCATGACGAGCGCGGCTGCGCAAGAAGGCATCGAGCGGCGCCGGCCGCAGGCGCCGCTGCCTCGCGAAGCCCCGCAACCCGAAGCGGCCCAGGACGGCGTCGCACCCCCACCGGCCGGCGCGTTGCGCGAATCGCTCCCCGTCGATGATCGGTGGCGCATCTTGAAATCGCTGGGCCTCATGCCGTACCGGGCTTGGGATCCGTACAACCCCAATGTGCTGAAGGGCGATCTGCCGCTGGCAAGCGGTCCGTTGAAAGGTTGGTTTGTAAACGTAACCGCGGTGTCCGACACCGTGCTCGAGTGGCGGCGCCTGCCCACGCCGGTGGGCGCGCAGGCGACGCGCGCGCCCGGCTCACCCGGTCCGTTCGTGAACGGGAGACAGTCGCTTTTCAGCGAGACGCTGATCCTCGGCGTATCGCTCATCAAAGGCGAAACGGTCTACCGGCCGCCCGAGCTGGAGCTGCGTTTCGCGCCGGTGCTGAACGCAACGCGCGCCGAGGCGCAGGAGCGCCGCGTGCTGAATGCGGACCCGCAGGCGGGAACCACACGCAACGACCAGTTCGCGGGCGTGCAGGAGCTCTTCGTCGACAAGCACCTGCGCGACGTCTCGCCACGCTACGACTTCGACAGCGTGCGCGTGGGCATCCAGCCTTTCACGGCGGACTTCCGCGGCTTCCTCTTCCTCGACCAGCCCTTCGGCGTGCGCTTCTTCGGCACGCGCGACAACAACCGCTGGCAGTACAACGCAGGCTGGTTCCGGCGCCTGGAAAAGGATACGAACAGCGGCTTGAACGACCTCGGGCAGCGCCTGCGCGCGGACGACAGCTACGTCTTCAATCTCTATCGCCAGGACTGGCCGGTGCCCGGTTTCACGAGCCAGGCGATCGTCATCCACAACCGCAACCGCGAGGGCGATCTCGGCAGTTACGTCGACGCGAACGGCTTCGTCCAACGGCCGGCGCCGCTCGGCACGATGCGCGCGCGCAACTACGAGCTGACCTATGCCGGCCTGAACGGCGACGGCCACTTCGGCCGCTGGAACGCGAGCGCGTCGGGCTACTACGCGTTCGGCACCGACGAGCGCGGCGTGCTCTCCGGCCGCCGCGAAACGATCGGCGCCTGGTTCGGCGCGCTCGAGCTCTCGCGTGACTTCGACTGGGTGAGGCTGCGCGCGGCCGGCGTCTACGCCTCGGGCGACCGCGACCCGTTCGACGGCAAAGCGAGCGGCTTCGACGCCATCGTCGAGAACCCGGCGATCGCCGGCGCCGAGACGAGCTACTGGATCCGCCAGGCGGTGCCGTTCGTCGGGGGCGGCGGCGTGGCGCTCAGTATGCGCAATGGCATGCTGCCATCGCTGCGCACCTCGCGCGAGCACGGACAGTCGAACTTCACCAACCCGGGGCTGCGGCTCCTCGGTGTCGGCGCGGACCTCGACCTCGCGCCGCAAGTGCGGCTCATTGGCAACGCCAACCATCTCGCGTTCGACGATCTGTCTTCGCTCGCGGCGCTGCGCAATCAGCGGCTAATCGATCGCGACATCGGCTGGGATCTGTCGCTCGCGCTGCAGTACCGGCCGCTATTCATCCAGAACGTCGTGCTAAGCGCGTCGTTCGCGCTCCTCATCGCCGGCAACGGCTTGCGCGCGCTCTACGGCGATGCCGTGCGCTCGGATCAGTATTCGGCGCTCGTCAGCATGGTGCTCACCTTCTAATGGTTCTTTCCTTAATGCTCGCCGCCAGCGCGGCGTTGGCCCAGGTGCCGGAGAGCGCGCGTCGCACCGAAGCGCAGGCGCTTGCTGCCTCCGAAGGCTGTGTCAGCTGTCACACGGCAACCGATCGCGCGACGATGCACGCGAATCCGGCCGTGTCGCTGGGATGTGCGGATTGCCACGGCGGCGATGCGCGCGTCATGCGCCCGGAAGGCGCCAAGGAATATCTGGCGGCGATGGGGAAAGCCCACGTGCTGCCGCGCTATCCCAAGGAGTGGGGCTGGCCGAGTTCCGCGAATCCCGAGCGCTCGTACACGCTGCTCAATCGGGAAGATGCGCGCTTCATCCGCTTCGTCAATCCCGGCGACTATCGCGTCGCCGAGGAGACCTGCGGCGCCTGTCACCTGCAGATCGTGCATGCCGCGCGCCGGAGCGTCATGGCGACCGGCGCGATGTTCTGGAACGGCGCCGCGTACAACAACGGCCTGCTGCCCTTCAAGCGCGGCATCCTCGGCGAGTCGTATACGCCGACGGGTGAAGCGGCCGCGATCCGCAACCCGGTCGTGCCCGATGCCGCCATGCGCGAGCGCGGCGTGCTTGCCGAACTCTGGCCCCTGCCCGCGTGGCAGAGCGTGCCGCCGGCCGATGTCTTCCGCGTGTTCGAGCGCGGCGGCCGCGTGATCGGCAGCCAGTTCCCCGAGGTCGGACTGCCGAACGCGAGCGGCCGGCTGCAACTGCTGGAAGAGCCGGGGCGCCCGGATGTGCGGCAATCGAACCGCGGCCCGGGGACCGGCGCGCGCATCGCCGTGCCGCTCATCAACATCGCGAAGACCCGGCTGAACGACCCGATGATGTGGTTCCTCGGCACGAACGAGCAGCCGGGCGATTACCGCTCTTCCGGCTGCAGCGCATGCCATGTCGTCTACGCCAACGATCGCGATCCCGCGCATTCCGGTCCTTATGCGCGCTATGGACACGATGGCCGCAGCGCGAGCGCCGATCCGACCGTACCCAAGGATCGCGCCGGCCATGCGCTGCGCCACGAGTTCACGCGCGCCATCCCGTCGTCGCAGTGCATGGTGTGCCACATGCACCAGCCCAACGTGTTCGTGAACAGCTTCTACGGCTACACGATGTGGGACTACGAAGCGGACGCGCCATCCATGTGGCCGCAGCGGCAGCGCTACCCGAGCGACGAGGAGCGCCGGCGCATCAATGACCGCAACCCCGAAGCGGCGGCCGCACTCGGCAACTGGAGCGATCCGCAGTTTCTGCGCGACGTATCCAAGCTCAACCCACAGCTGCGCGACACGCAGTTCGCCGATTACCACGGGCACGGCTGGAACTTCCGCGCCGTGTACAAGCGCGACCGGCACGGCACGCTCCTCGACAAGGATGATCGGCCGGTGGCGGACGACGATGCCGATAAATTCAAGAAGGCGGTGCACCTGAAGTCGATTCACCTGGAGCGCGGCATGCACTGCGTCGACTGCCACTATGCGCAGGACGCGCACGGCAACGGCCATCTCTATGGCGAGGTCGCCGCCGCGATCGAGATCGAGTGCGTCGATTGTCATGGCAGCGTCGATCGTTTGCCTCGGCTGCTCACCAGCGGTCCGGCGGCGCCGCCCGGAGGGACCGATTTGTCTCTGCTGCGCACGCCCGACGGCCGCGCGCGCTTCGCCTGGCGCGGCGGCGCGCTGTACCAGCGCTCGATGCTCGATCCGAATCTCGAGTGGCGCGTCTCGCTCGTGAAGGACAGCGTCGATCCGAAGAGCGCCCACTACAACGAGCGCTCGGCGCGCGCGAAGCTCGTGGCGCGCGGCCGCTATGACGGTTATGCGCAGAGCTGGGGCGCCAAGGTGCCCGCGGCAGAGCGCGCGCACGGCGACGAGACCATGACCTGCTACAGCTGCCACTCGTCGTGGTCGACGAGCTGCTCCGGCTGCCATCTCCCGATCGAGGCGAACTGGAAAACGCCGCGGCTGCACTATGAGGGCGGCGACACGCGCAACTATGCGACCTACAACCCGCAGGTCGCGCGCGACGATGTCTTCCAGCTCGGCCGCCACGGCGTGGCGAAGAACGGCCGCATCGCGCCGGTGCGCTCGTCTTCCGCGCTCGTGCTTTCGTCGACCAACGCCAATCGCGAACGCATCTACATCCAGCAGCCGCCGGTCTCGGCGAGCGGCTTTTCGAGTCAGGCATTCGCGCCGCACTATCCGCATACGGAGCGCACGCGGGAGACCAAGAACTGCACCGACTGCCATCTTTCGGCGACGAACGACAACAACGCCATCATGGCGCAGCTGCTGCTGCAGGGCACGGGCTTCGTCAACTTCATCGGTTTCAACGCCTGGCTCGGCGAAGAGCGCCATGTCGAAGCGATCCAGGTCACGGAGTGGGAGGAGCCGCAGGCGGTGATCGGCAGTTACCTGCATCGGTACGCGTATCCCGACTGGCATGCGGCGCATGAGGCGCGCGGCGGCGAACTGCGCGAGTCGCACGACCACGACAGCGCTGGCGCGGTCGGCTGCCTGCAGCTGCGCGGCGAATATCTGCATGTCGCCGAAGGCAAGGGCGGCTATCGCGTGTACGACGTCGCCGCGATCGCGAACAAGGGCGTGTCGCAGCGGATCATCAGCGCACCGTTCTCGCCGCGCGGGCAGGACACGCACGTCGCTTCGCGCAACGCCACCTGCGTGGCGCTGCCGACGAACCAGCCGGTGGCGCCGAGCCGCAACGGGGGTGAGCGCATGCGCGCCGAGAACCGTGAGCAGGCGATGCATCCGATCTACCGCTATGCCCTCATCACGGATGCAGAGGAGGGACTCGTCCTCGTCAACGTCGAGACGCTGCAGGACGGTGAGCCGCGCAACAACTTCCTCAAGCGCGCGCTCACCTGGGACGGCGGCGGCCTCCTGCGCGGCGCACGGCACATCGTCATGGGCGGCTACTACGCCTACATCACGGCCGACGCCGGCGTGGTGGTCGTCAATCTCGACCAGCCGCTCGCGCCGCGCATCGCTGCCGTAATTCCGATGCAGGGCGCGCGCGCGGCTGCGCTGCAGTTCCGCTATCTGTTCGTGCTGGACGGCTCGGGACTGCGCGTCGCCGATATCACTGTGCCGGAGCGCGCCCGCCTCGTGCCTGGGGCGGCGGTCGCGTTCGCCGACGCGCAGCGCATCTACGTCGCGCGCACGTACGCGTATGTGGCGGCCGCTCGCCAGGGACTCGCCATCGTCGACGTGGAACATCCGGAACGACCGAAGCTGCATTCGCTCTACGATGCCGGCGGAAAGCTGAACGACGCCCGCGACGTGGTAATTGGCTCGACCAACGCCTCGCTTTTCGCCTACGTCGCCGACGGCCGCAACGGCCTGAAGGTGATCCAGCTCACCGCGCCCGACAGCCAGCCGAAGTTCTACGGCTACAGTCCCGAGCCGAAGCCCGCGCTCATCGCCTGGAAGGCAACGCGCAGCGCTGCGCGCGCGCTCTCGCGCGGACTCGAGCGCGACCGGGCGGTCGATGAAACCGGCGGCCAAGTCGCGGTCTTCGGCCGCCTGGGCTCGCGCCCGTTCACGCTCGAAGAGAGCCGACGGCTCTATCTCAAGCCCGACCTCACGCCATGGACCGTGCGCTGATCGCTCTCGCGCTCATGGCCACGGCGTCAGCGCTCGCGGCGCCGCCGACGTTGCCCGATGAATCGCGCCACCGTTCGCTCGGCGTCGCGAGCTGCGCGAGCAGCCTGTGCCACGGCTCGGTGCAGCCCTGGCGCGAAGGGCGCGTGCTGCAGAACGAATACGTCACCTGGTCGCGCAGCGATCGACATGCGCGCGCGTACGAGACGCTGCTTACCGAGCGCTCGGCGGCGATCGCCCGCAAGCTCGGACTTGCGCAGCCGGCGCACGAGGCCGGCGTATGCCTTGCCTGCCACGCGCACAACGTGCCGTCCGCGCGCCGCGCGAGCGGCGTCGTCCTCGCCGACGGCGTCGGCTGCGAGGCGTGCCACGGCCCGGCCGAGCGCTGGATCAAGCCGCACGTCGAGCCGCACGCGAGCCGCGCGAAGCTGCTGCCCCTCGGGCTCTATCCCGTGTGGGATCCGATGGCGCGCGCGCGGCTGTGCCTCGGCTGCCATTTCGGCGATGCGCAGAAGCTCGTCACCCACCGCATGATGGCGGCCGGGCATCCGCGCCTTTCGTTCGAGATCGATACCTTCATGCATATCCAGCCCGCGCACTACGGCGCGCCGCGCGGCGCAGGTGCCGACGCGATCGCGCAGGGCGTGCGCGCCTGGTCGCTTGGCCAGGCGCTCGCCGCGATGGAGCTCCTCGAGCTCTTCGGCCATCCGGCGCGCGGCCGCGATGGCATGTTCCCCGAGCTCGTGCTCTTCGACTGCAATGCTTGCCACCACCGCATGTCCGAGAGTCGCGATGCCGGCGCGCGCCTCGGCGTCGGCCCGGGCGTCGTGCGCCTGAACGACGCCAATCTGCTGATGCTGCCGCATATCGTGCGGCGCCTGGAGGGCACCGCGGCCGACGACCTCGCCCGTGAGATCGGCCGGCTACACGCGGCGATCGCCGGGGCGGGAGATCCGCTCGCCCAGGCGGCGCGCCTGCGCGGTGCGATCGAAAAGCTCTTGCCACGCATCGACGAACACCGGTTTAGCGCAGCGGACCTGCGCGCCATTCTTTTTGCTGTCATCGACCAGGGACTCGCGGGACAATACTCGGACTATTCGGGCGCCGAGCAGGCCGCCATGGGGATCGAGGCGCTGGTGGACTTCATGACGCGCCGCGGCTTGCTCAGGGTTTCGGCCGTGCAGCGGCCGATGCGCGAGCTGCTCGCCGCGGCGGCGAACGACGAGGCCTATGCGCCGGAGCGCCTCGCGCGCGCGCTGCGCGAACTGCGGCGCGCGGTCGAAGGGGAGGGAAGCATTGAGTAACGAGGTGCGCATCGCCGTAGTCGGCTCCGGGCCTGCGGGCCTGTCCTGCGCCGCGCGCGCCGCCGAGCGCGGCGTGTCGCACGTGCTGCTCGAGGCCGAGCGCCGCCTGTCGAACACCGTGCAGCGCTACCAGAAGGGCAAGCACGTCATGGCGGAGCCGGCGGTGCTGCCGCTGAGGAGCTCCCTCGGCTTCGCCGCGGGTCGCCGCGAGGCGGTGCTCGCCCGCTGGCTCGAGGATGCCACGCGTCACAAGATCAACGTACGGCACGACGCGGCGGTGACGCGCATCTCGGGCGCGCAAGGCGCCTTCGAGCTCGCCACCGCCGACGGAACGACGTGGCGCGCTCAGAACGTCGTGCTGTGCATCGGCCTGCAAGGCAATTTGCGCAAGCTGGGCGTCCCCGGCGAAGACCTCGAGGTGGTGCAGTACCAGCTCGACGACGCCGGCGAATACGCCGACGAGACCATCGTCGTGGTCGGGGCCGGCGACGCCGCGATCGAGAATGCGCTCGCGCTCGCCGAGCAGAACCGCGTCGTCATCATCAATCGCAGCGACGAGTTCGCGCGCGCCAAGCAGGCGAACCTCGACCTCATTCTCGCCGCCATTGCGCAGGGGCGCATCGACTGCCGGTACGGCACGTCGCCCGTGCGCGTCGAGGCGCTCGAGAGCAACGGGCGGCGCGCGCGCCTGCTGGTACGCACGCCGCACGGCGAGGAAGCGATCGCCTGTGACCGCATCATCGCGCGCCTCGGCGCGATCGCGCCGCGCAAGCTCGTCGAAAGCTTCGGCGTGCGCTTTACGAGCGCCGATGCGAGCGCCGTGCCGCAGGTTTCGGCGAGCTACGAGTCGAACGTGCCGGGGCTCTACATCATCGGCGCCCTCGCCGGCTATTCGCTGATCAAGCAGTGCCTGAACCAGGGCTACGAGGTGGTGCAGTCGATCCTCGGCGAGCCGGTGGCGCCGGCCGACGAGCCGCTGCTCGAGAAGAAGTTCGCGCGCTTCGCCCGCGAGGGCGGCGTCGCCGCGGCACTGGCCGCCGTACAGCGCGAGGTGCCGCTCTTCGCCGAGATGAGCGCGCTGCAGCTGCGCGAATTCATGCTGGAGAGCGAGGTGCACACGCCGCGCGCGGGAGAGGTGATCTTCCGCAAGGGCGACTACACCAACAGCTTCTATTCGGTCCTGCAGGGCGCGGTGCTGGTCGAGGTCGCTGCCGCCGGCGGCGCGCTCGAGCACCGCCGCCTCGGCCGCGGCGAATTCTTCGGCGAGCTCGGCCTCCTTTCCGGGCGCCGGCGCTCGAGCACGGTGCGCGCGAGCGAGAACTGCGTCCTGATCGAATCGCCGCGTCGCTCGATGCTGCGGCTCATCAGCAGCATCGAGTCGGTGCGCCGCAAGATCGACCAGACTTCGCTCAAGCGCGCCGTGCGCTCGTACATCGCGCCGTCGCTCTCGGAGGATGAGCTCGACGCCATGGTCGCCGACGCGGTGGTGAAGGCCTTTCCCGCGGGCGCGACGCTCTTCGAGGAGGGCGATGCGCCCGATGGCCTGCATCTCATCCGGCGCGGCTCAGTCACCATCTCGCGGCGCCTCGCCGGCCGCGAGGTTGTGCTCTCCTATGTCGCGGCGGGCAACTACGTGGGCGAGATGGCGCTTCTCTCCGATTCGCGCCGCACCGCCACCGTGCGGGCAGCGGTCGCGACCGAGACGATCGTTCTTCAGCCCGAGCGCTTCGCCCAGGCGCTCGGGCGTAACCCGGAACTGCGCGCGAGCATCGAAGCGCGCGTCCTCGAGCGCCTCGCGCAGAACGCCCGGCGCGAGGCCGATCCCGACGCCGGCAGCCTGGTCAGCTTCCTCGTGAGCCAGGGACTTGGCGAGGCGACCGACGTGCTGCTCATCGACGAGAGCCTTTGCATCCGGTGCGACAACTGCGAGAAGGCGTGCGCCGCGACGCACGACGGCACCTCGCGCCTTGACCGCCAGGCGGGTCCGACCTTCGCCAACATCCACGTGCCGACCTCGTGCCGGCATTGCGAGAACCCGCGCTGCATGAAGGACTGTCCGCCCGATGCGATTCATCGCAATGCGAACGGCGAGGTCTACATCCAGGACACCTGCATCGGCTGCGGCAACTGCCAGCGCAATTGTCCCTACGGCGTGATCCAGATCGCCTCGCCCTCCGCCAATGGCAGCTCCAGCCTTCTCGGCTGGCTGCTCCTCGGCCTTGGCAATGAGCCCGGCAGCAAGCAGCCCGCCGCGAAAAGCGACGGGCCGGCGAAGGCCGTGAAATGCGATATGTGCAAGGACTTGGGCGGCGGGCCTGCGTGCGTGCGCGCCTGCCCGACCGGCGCGGCCATTCGCGTCAGCCCCGAGGGCTTCCTCGACGTCCTCTCGCGCTAGGCGAGGCGCAGGTGGAATGACTTCGGGCGCGTGAAGGCTTCGAGCCCGAGGCGCGATAACGTGCAGCCGCGGCCCGAGTCCTTGACGCCGGTCCACGCCAGCGCCGGATCGAGGTAATCGCAGCGGTTCATGTACCAGGTGCCGGTCTCCACGCGCTCGCCGATGCGCACTGCGGCCGCTACATCG
>Ga0075436_100001419_pt1 | contig 16275 bp, 15 predicted proteins | sample RhiMethybrSRZTD5_FD_75303 | JGI IMG/M metagenome (GOLD analysis project Ga0075436, IMG submission 75303) | Populus rhizosphere microbial communities from Tennessee, USA - Rhizosphere MetaG P. TD hybrid SRZTD5 | ecosystem: Host-associated > Plants > Roots > Rhizosphere > Soil | place: USA...
ATCTCTGTGCACGCCGACGGCGGCGCGTACCTGAGAAACACGCCATCGCGTTCGGGACGGGTGCTCGCGCTCGTGCCCGACGGCACTGGACTTACCAAGGTGAGCACGCGCGGCGACTGGATTCGCGTGCGCCGAACCGGATGGCTCATGGCGAGCGCGCTGCGTGCGAGCGAGCCGTCCGTGGCTACCCGCAAGCGCGACGCCACAAAGAAGCCGACGGCTCGGCGCGCGCCCGAGGCAGCGACGAACGTGGCGCGCCATGCTGCGCCGGCCGCGAAGCCCGCTGGCGATACCACCGCGGTGGCCGAGGGTGATGTGACGCCCGACAGCGCGACGCAGGCCGTCACCGCGCTGGCGCTAGCGCGGCGCACCACCCTCTACACGGCACCGGATGCAGGGAGCCTCGGCACGATCGATTCGAGTGCGCGAGTGACTGTGGTAGCACGCGACCGCGGCTGGGTGCGGGTGCAAGTAGAAGGTTGGGTGCGGGCCCAGGATCTCGGGCCGTCTGACAGCACGGTGCTGACCACGATCAGCGCCGCTGATCTCCGCGCACAGCCGGACCGATACCGCGGCCAGGTGGTCCGCTGGGTCGTCCAGAAGATCGCTGTGGAGACGGCTGACCCGCTGCGAAAGGGAATGGCGCCGGACGAGCCGTACATTTTGGCGCGCGGACCCGGGCAGGAGAATTCCTTGCTATACCTGGCTCTACCGTCTTCGCTGGTGGATCAGGCCAAGCGCATCGATCCGTTGACGACCATCACGGTGACCGCGCGCGTGCGCTCAGGACGTAGCGAACCTTCAGGAGTCCCTTTGCTCGACGTGCTCAGCTTAGCAGCCCGGTGACATCGCCCAACATCCCGAACGATCCGTCGATCAGGCGGTTCGTCCCTCGCGAGCCGCCTGTCCCGCCCAAGCCGACGTTCTCCGAGTTTCGCCGCAAGCACGCCGGCATTATCTGGGCATTGGTGCTGATCATCGTCGCGTGCTGCGCGCTGGACGGCTGGCTCGTGTACAAGCGGGGACGATACGACGCCGAGACGGTGCGGCTGCGCGCCGGGATGGACGACGCCGAGCGACAGCGCGCCGATGCGATCCTGAGCTCGCGCTCGAAGCGGCTGAAAATGGTGATGGAGCTGATCCGCCGTCAGGCGCGCTGGGGCAAGGACATTCACCTCGCGATCTCGGTTGACAGCGGGCGCATGTACCTGGAGCGCGAAGGCGCGCTCTTGCGCGCGATTCCCATCCGGATGGGACCGGAGCGTCGGATTGGCACGCCGCCGGACACGGTGCACCTGGCGGTTCCGCGCGGCACGCGTGCGGTGCAAGCGGTGCTGAGCGACAGCGACTCGTGGGAGGTTCCCGAGTGGGTGTACACGGATCGCGGCCTCAAACCGCCGCCGGAGGCGCAGCGGAAATTGACCAAGGCACTGGGTCCGGTGGCGATCGTCCTCGACGGGGGGACGGTGATCTACTCGCTGCCGACGAACGGACCGCTCGATGACTCGTCGTACACGATGCCGGGGAGCGTGCGCGCGCGGGCCGAGGATCTGGATGCGATCGTGCCTAACGTGACCAAAGGGATGGTGGTCTATTTCTATTGAGGGCGCGCGTTCTGGCGAGGCGACCGCGCGATGAAGGTCTTTCGCGCGATCCCGCGAGGCGTGTACATCCTGGCAGGCGTCGCGCTCGTCGCGGCCGCGGCGACAGGAGTGTTTCTGTATTCGACGCTCCAGGTGCGCTATCAGCGCGACATCAGCCGGATCGTGTTCAACCGGAACTGGGATCTCCTTGATCAGGTGCGCCGAGATGCCGGTGTCACGGCCGACTCCCTGCGGCGCGCCATGGCGGACGCGAGCCCGGGTCCCGATGCGGACAAGCCCTACATCGTGGTGAGCATCGCCGATCGGCGGCTCTGGTACAAGTTAGGCGACACCGTGTTCTACACGACGCGCGTGGCGGTGGGCAGCGGCAAGACGCTGGTGAAGCAGGACGGGCGAGATGAGTACAAGTTCGACACACCGCGCGGGCGCCTAACGGTGCAGAGCAAAGACGCCGGTCCGGTGTGGGTGCCACCCGACTGGCACTTCCTCGAGATCGCCAACAAGAAGGGCCTGGGCGTGGTGATGCTCAAGCGCGGACAGAAGGTGCCGATCGGGGACAGCGCCGTGATCACCGTCGACGGCAACGACGTCGTGAAGAAGTACCGCGACGGCCGCGAGGTGCCCTACGCGTCGGGCGAGGGCCGAGAGATCATCGAGGGCGGCAACATCATCGTGCCGCCTTACGGAACCAACCAGCGCAAATATCGCGGGACGCTCGGCGGCCATCGGCTCAACCTCGGCGACGGCTACGCGTTGCATGGAACCGATGAGCCGAAGTCGGTTGGCGAGGCCACAAGTCATGGCTGCGTGCGTCTTCGCAACGAAGACATCGACTATCTGTACGGCATCGTTCCGGTCGGAACGCCAGTGTACATTTATTGACCGTTTGGTCAGTCAAGTTGGCCTGTAGTCTCGGGTTGCGCCTTCCTACCAAGTGCGTCCCCCCTAAGGTTAGTGAAGTTCCTCCCCCGTTTTGACGGGGGCTCCTTGCCAAGGGCAAGTCGGCGCGGAAAGCCGACGCGCAAAGCCAAGAGACGGCCGCGTTGTTGCCGTCGGTCTGGTTGCCAGGGAGGCGCCGATGAGCCGTGCACATGCAGACGCGTTTCGCTACGGACGCGCCATGAGAGTCGTCGGCGCCGGGGTCGCGTTAGTCGCGGCCGCAGGCGCCGCGCCACGCGCGAATGCTGCGCGCGTTCCGGTCACACCGCACGATCTGAGCGCCACGCTGATTCCTGCGCGCGCGCCCCTTCCCGCAAAATCAGGTCTCTGGTTTCTGGACTCGCTGGTCGGGCGCAGCGGAAAACTCCGCGCGCTGTTCGTGAGCCCGTCGCATCCCTCGTACGGGATCGACGCGTTGCAGGAATTGTTCGGCGACAGCGCCCTCGATCGGCCCGGTATCTACACGGTGCACGACAGCGCCGTTGCACAGCCGCTCGCTTTCATCTCGCTCGTTCCGTTCGCCGCCAAAACGAAAGGAAAAATTGGCGCCTATTGGCTTGGCACTTGGCCGCACGAACGGCACGCCTCTAGCGACTCGATGTACGCCAATCCGGACGGCTTCATCGAAGTGACGCCGGAGAACGAAGACACATGGGTGTCGGAGCACTTTCAGCTGCGCGACTTCCTCACGCACGACCAGGAAGACGTGTGGCCGAAGTATCTGGCGCTCAATCCGAAGCTGATCGACAAGCTCGAGCTTGTCATCGATGACTTGAACGCGCACGGCGTTCGCGTGCGACACCTGACGATCATGTCGGGGTTCCGGACGCCGGAATACAATCGACTCGGCGTAGGCAAGCGCGGCGGCCGCGCGCGCGACAGCCGGCACCAGTACGGGGATGCGGCCGATGTGTTCGTGGACAATAACGAGTCTGGCCGGATGGACGATCTGAATCACGACGGACGCGTGAACATGCGCGACGCTCGCATCATTCGAGAAGCGGTGGATCGCGTCGAGGAAGCGCACCCCGACTTGGTGGGCGGTGTGGGACTCTACCGCGCGACGCGCGCGCACGGACCGTTCGTTCACATCGACACGCGCGGCGAGCGCGTGCGCTGGGGCAACTGGTGAGTAGCGGCCGGCCGTCAGACACCGGTCGGCACCACATCGCGCTAGCGACCTCGGCAACAGGCCGCCGTCTCAAGAAATTGATCACGCTGACATTCTGGATGGGCGCGGCGGGCGCCATTGTTGGCTGGTACCATCCGCCGCGCGCCGCGGCCACGCCGGGGATCGTCGTCGACAGCGCATTCGGTTCCCTGGCGCTGCGTGCAGAACCGGCCCCAGCGGCCCTCGGCAGGAGCGGCGAGCTGAAGCTTGCGGTTGCTCTGCCCGGCGAGCACGTCGACTACCCGATCACTCTGCCTAACGACACGCTCACGCTTCGCTACGCGTGGGAGCGAGTCGGCGATTCCAAACTGCAGGACAGTGCCGTCGCCTACACCGGCGACACCCTGGTTGCGCCCGGCGAGCCCGGCTTCTATCGGCTGGCGCTACTGCACGGCCCACAAGAGGATGTCATCGAGGGCATGTCGCTCGCCGTGCTCGTTCCGTTCGACGAGAAGCATGGCGCTGTGCTCGATGGCTACCGCATTGGCCTTTACCGCGGCGAGCGACACCACGCCGAATCGACGGATCGCCCCGAGGGGTTCGTGAAGGTGACGTCGGATGAGGTCGACCTGCCGGTGTCCGCGCACCTGCGCTTGGGTGATTTCCTATCGCGCGATGGCCAGGACACGTGGCCGCGCTATGCCGCAGTCGACCCCCGGGTGTTCGACAAGCTGGAATTGGTCCTCGAGCGGATCTCGCGCGCGCTTGGCCGCGAGTCCGGCGATGTTCCGGTGGAACTCGACCTGCATTCCGGGTTCCGGACCCCGGCCTACAACCGGCACGTGCCGCGCGCGGCGCGCGATAGCCGCCACCAGTTCGGCGACGCGCTCGATGTGGCCATCGATGCAGACGGCAACGGCAAGATCAACCGGAAGGACGCTCGGATCGTCGCCGCTGCCGTGGACTCCGTCGAGGCGAAATACCCCGAGCTGGTTGGCGGTATGGGAGTGTACACCAGCCGCCGATATAGTCATCCTTACGTGCATATCGACGTGCGAGGCCGCCGCGTTCGCTGGCACGGCTGACGCCGTCATTGCCGTAGATGACATGAACGAAACACTGCGGGATCGCATCCTGCGCAAACTCGACACGCTGCCGGACGAGCGCGGCTATCAGTTCCTCGACTATATCGAGTTTCTCGAGTCGCGCTACGCGCAGAAAACTTCACAAACGCCCAACGTTTTTCAGCGATTCGCCGAAGGCGTGGAAGACAGCCTTCGCGCCGGTCGCGTCTCCGCGACGGGTATCGCGGAGACGATGGGACTACTGAGCAAAGCGATGGGCGTATTGCAAGGTGTTGCCGCGGCCGGCAAGTCGGTGGCATCGGATGTGATGGAAGTGGCTGCGCGTACCGCGAGCCGAGCTGCTCCGACGGACCGGCCGGACGGGACGGCGGAGGTGCAGTCCGCGCCGGCGAGTCCGCCTAACGGAGCGCAGTCGCAGGAAGAGGAGCCCACGGGAGGTGCGGCATGAGTCTCCGAACGAAACGTCTCGAGGAACGTGAAGGTCGGCGGACGAGAATATTCGGCGGCTCGACGCGCGACCGGGAAGAGCCTGAGGAGCGCGTCCGATCGCGCCGCGGTCCTCGCCGCGGCGCCAAGCGGACGATCTTGGGGGCGGTACGGCAGATCCCGGCGTATCTCCGCCTGCTCTGGGGTTTGATGACCGACGAGCGCGTCTCGACCGTCGACAAAATGCTCGTCGGCGCCGCGATCGGTTACGTGATCATGCCGTTCGACCTCATTCCCGATTTCATTCCGCTCATCGGACAGGTGGATGACATCTACGTCATCATGCTTGCGTTGGACCGGCTCATCTCGCGCGCCGGCTCGGACGTGCTCGCGGATCACTGGGACGGAGATCCACGCGATCTCACGCCCAAGAGCCTCGAGGCAACGCTCCTGGCGGCGGCGTTTTTCCTGCCGTTCAGCGCGCGCTCGCGGGTACGCCGGCGGCTGCGCAAACGACTGCTCTAGCATGCGGATAGCGCGCCGCGCGCTTGCCGCGTCCAGGTGCACTCCTTAGCTTTGGCTATGGCTAGCACAACTCGCGCGTCAGCCCTCCGGCCCGCCCGCTCCACCTCCGTGGAAGGCGGGCCGTCGCGCATCGAAGAGGGGTCTCGCGTGCGCGACGGATACGCGCTCACGTTCGATGATGTCTTGCTCGTGCCGCGCCATTCATTTTCGCATCCCAAGGATGTGAGCACGACGTCGCGGTTCACGACTGGCATTCCGCTCAACCTTCCGCTGGTCTCAGCGGCGATGGATACCGTCACCGAGTCCGAGATGGCGATCGCGATGGCGCGCGCCGGCGGCATCGGTGTGATCCACAAGAACATGTCGATCGATCGGCAGGCTGCCGAAGTGGATCGCGTGAAGCGATCCGAGAGCGGTATGATCCTGAATCCGATCACCTTGGCGCCGGACGCGACGCTTCGCGAAGCGAACGCGCTCATGATGCGGTTCAAGATTTCGGGCGTGCCGATCGTGGATCGGGAAGGACGTCTCGTGGGCATCATCACGAACCGCGATCTGCAGTTCGAGCGCAACCTCGATCGCCCGCTCAACGACGCGATGACAAAAAACGGCCTCGTGACCGCGCCGGTCGGCACGACGCTCGATGAGGCGGAGCGCATACTGGGCCAGCATCGCATCGAGAAGCTGCCGGTGGTGGATCAAGGCGGGAAGTTGCGCGGACTCATCACGGTGAAGGACATCCACAAGCGCCGGCAATTTCCGTCGGCGAACAAGGATCAGCACGGACGGTTGCGCGTGGCCGCGGCGATCGGTGCCGGCGGCGACATGAGCGAGCGCGCCACCGCGCTCATCGCGGCTGGAGTGGACGCGCTCGTGGTGGACACCGCGCACGGACACGCCGAATCGGTGCTCCGGGCGACGGCTTCCGTGCGGGAGATGTTCCCGGAGGTGCAACTGATCGCAGGGAACGTCGCAACCCGCGATGGCGCGGCCGCGTTGGTCGAGCGCGGCGTCAATGCCGTGAAAGTCGGCGTTGGGCCTGGCTCCATTTGCACGACGCGTGTCGTGACAGGTGTCGGTGTGCCGCAGCTCACCGCCGTGCTCGAGGCCATCGAAGGCGCCGGTGACGTGCCGGTTATTGCCGACGGCGGCATCAAGTACTCGGGCGACATCGTGAAGGCGCTCGCGGCCGGCGCATCCTCGGTGATGATGGGCTCGATGCTGGCGGGCACTGAAGAGAGCCCGGGCGAGTCGTTCCTGCTCGAGGGCCGCCGCTTCAAGATGATCCGGGGCATGGGCAGTCTCTCCGCCATGCAAGACGGGAGCGCGGATCGTTATTTCCAGGAAGGCGAGATGTCGCCGAAGAAACTGGTGCCGGAAGGCATCGAGGGACGGGTGCCTTACAAGGGACCTGTTGGCGACGTGATCTATCAGATGGTGGGCGGTTTGCGCAGCGGCATGGGGTACGTCGGCTGCGAGACCATCGAGGCGCTGCGCACGCAGACCGAGTTCGTCCGCATCACGAGCGCCGGTTTGCGCGAGTCGCATCCGCACGACGTCGCGATCACGCGCGAAGCGCCCAACTATTCTGTGTGAGTCGAGTGAGTGGGCCGCGCATCCCTTGACAAAGGGGTGCGCGCCCCGTGAACGTAGCACCGTCGCCGCCCCCTGCCCTCCTGTCCCGCGGCGTGCGTAATCCAGCGACACCATAGTCTCCGACGGAGATCCCGAATGGGCTTGTTATCGACGAAGAGCATGGCCGCGCTCATGGAAGAGGCCGGCACCGAAGGCGAGGGCTCGCTCAAGCGGGCGCTCGGGGCGACCAACCTCACCTTGTTGGGCATCGGCGCAATCATCGGCGCGGGTATCTTCGTGCTGACGGGCACGGCGGCGGCGCAGTACGCCGGACCGGCAGTGGTCCTCTCGTTCATTCTGTCGGGCATCGCGTGCCTGTTCGCGGGACTGTGCTACGCGGAATTCGCGTCCATGATCCCGATCGCCGGGAGCGCGTACACGTATGCGTATTCGACGCTGGGCGAGCTGCTCGCCTGGATCATCGGCTGGGACCTGATCCTCGAATACTTGTTCGGAGCAGCGACGGTAGCGGTCGGGTGGTCGGGCTACTTCACGGCCCTCATGAATGACATTGGCCTCCACATTCCTGCGGCGTTGTCGAACGCGCCGCTGAGCGTCACCGGCGGCTGGCACCTCCACTCCACGGGTGCGCTGATCAACCTGCCGGCGCTGGTCCTGGCGGGGCTGATGACCACCTTGCTGGTAATCGGCATCAAGGAGTCGGCGAACTTCAACAACATCATCGTCTTCGTGAAGGTCGCGATCGTCCTGCTCGTGATCGGCTTCGGGTTCGCGTACGTGAACGCGCAGAACTGGCACCCGTTCATCCCGCCTAACACGGGCGAGTGGGGCGTGTTCGGGTGGAGCGGCGTGATCCGCGGCGCCGGCGTGATCTTCTTTGCGTACATCGGGTTCGATGCGGTATCGACCACGGCCCAGGAAGCGCGAAATCCCCAGCGCGACATGCCGATCGGCATCCTCGGTTCGTTAGGCATTTGCACGCTGTTGTACATCCTGATGGCATTGGTCATGACGGGCCTCGCGCATTACACCGATCTCAACGTGGCGTTTCCGGTGTACGCGGCGATCGAAAAGGCAGGTCCGGGCCTCGCGTGGCTCAAGGAAATCGTCAACATCGGCGCGATTCTCGGGTTGGCCTCGGTGGTGCTGGTGATGTTGATGGGTCAGCCGCGCATCTTCTTTTCAATGGCGCGCGACGGACTGCTGCCTCCCGTGTTCGGGAAGGTGCATCCACGCTTCAAGACGCCGTACATCACGACGATCCTCACCGGGTCGGTCGCCGCGATCGTGGCCGGTCTGTTCCCGATCCAGCTCCTCGGCGAGCTCGTGAACATTGGAACGCTGCTCGCGTTCGCGATCGTGTGCGCCGGCGTCATCGTGCTGCGCCGTACGCGGCCCGATCTCCATCGTCCGTTCCGCACGCCGTTCGTGCCGCTCGTGCCGATTCTTGGCATTCTTTGTTGCGTCGGACTGATGCTCGGATTGCCGAAGGACACGTGGATCCGACTCATCGTTTGGCTCATCATCGGTCTCGTGATCTACTTCACCTACGGACGCTTCCACTCGCGGCTGCAACAGAGCGTCGAGACACCGTCCGCCGCCGCCGCGGATTGACCGCGCGATTCTTGCAGCACGAGCGGCGCCTCTACCCGGGGCGCCGCTTGCTATTCAGACGTCATGACGCTTGCACTGCCTGATCTCCTAACCGTACCGCCGGCTCGTCGCGCGGCTGCCGAAGGCATCGGCGCCGAACTGCGGCCCGGACGGGTGGTCGCACTGTCGACGCACATCAACGCCGATGGCGACGGGTGCGGCTCGGAAGTGGCCATGGCGCACCTGCTCGCGCAACGCGGGCTCGTGGTGCGCATCGTGAATCCCACGCCGTGGCCGTCGATGTTCTCGTTTCTGCTCGAGGGCGTGGATGAGCGGAGCGCGGCCGGCGCGCGCGCGATCGAGGATGTCGACCTCCTCGTGGTGCTCGACATCAACGACGTGCGCCGGTTAGGCAGTCTCGCCGACGCGGTGCGCGCGCTGCGCGTCCCGCGCATCGTGATCGATCATCACGTGCCGAGTGATGCGCCGGCGGGGGACATCGTGCTGGCGGACACCGCCGCGTGCGCGACCGGCGAGCTGGTGTTCGATCTCGCTCGCATCCTCGAGTTGGCGCTCACACCCGAGATCGCGCGGGCGCTCTATACCGCGATCCTCACCGACACCGGCGGATTCCGCTTCAGCAACACCACGCCGCGCTGTCATGCGATGGCGGGACAGCTGCTCGCGGCGGGCGTCGATCCGGAAGAGATGTATCGGCGCATTTATGCATCGGTGTCCGTTGGGCGGTTGCGCGTGATTCGCGACGCGCTCGAGTCGCTGTCCGTGGATCCGGCCTACGGTTTGTCGTGGGTGTCGCTGCCGGCGGGCTCGCTCGAGCGCCATCACGTGCATCCGGAAGAACTGGACGGCATCGCCGAATACCCGCGCAGCGTGTCGGGCACGCGCATGGCGATTTTTTTCCGCGAGCTCTCGCACGGGCAGGTGAAAACGTCGTTCCGCAGCACGGGCTCGGTGGACGTGAACGCGTTCGCGCGACAATTCGGGGGCGGCGGTCACGCGCGCGCGGCCGGTGCGCTCATCCAAGGCTCGTTGGACAGCGTGCGCGAGCGCGTGCTGCGCGCGGCGCGCGAGTTCGTCGGACTCGAGCAGCACCCGCAAGACTTGGCAGCCACGCCCAAGTCCACCTAGGTTTCGTCTCCATGGGCCTGTGGAAGCACGCTCCGCGCGATGACGAATCCATCGAGCGCCGGATTCGCGACGCGCTGACGGAAATGCGGCCCCTGTTGCGTCTCGATGCCGCAGTGATCGAGCTCGTGGAGTTCGACGGAGAGACGGGCGTGGCGGTGCTGCGCATCGGAGGCGACTGTCCGGACTGCGACATGGACGCCGCGATGCTGCGCCAGGGGATCGAAGCGCACCTGCGCATGCAGGTGCCGGAGATCAGCGCCGTGCGCGCGGTGTGAACGCTCGAGGAGACTCACGACATGCCTGAACCATTGCAGGCGCGCATCGCGGCGGCGTTGCGCGCGGTGACGAATCCGCGCACCGGACTGGACGTGATGTCGTCGGAGATGATCCGCGACGTCGGCGTGACGGTGGAGGGGCGTGTGCGATTCACCATCCTGCTGGCCGCAGAAGATCCGGCATCGCTGGTGCGCACGGTGCGGCAGGCCGTGGAAGCGGTGCACGGAGTGGCCGACGTGCGCGTGGACGTGAAGGACCCATCGCAGGTGCGCGCGTCATCCGCGCCGGCCGCGCCCCAGGGCGGCCGCACGCTGCCGGTCATGGGGCAGGAGCCGCAGTCGAGGCGCGCAGCCGTTCCGCCGCCGCCCACGCCTGTCGAGTACCCGAACCTTGGGCGAGTCCTCGCGATCTCGAGCGGCAAGGGCGGGGTTGGCAAAACCACGGTGGCGACGAATCTCGCGGCCGCGCTTGCTCGGCGCGGCGCGCGCGTGGGCATCATGGATGCGGACATCTACGGGCCGAACGTTCCGCGCATGATGGGCGTGGACGAGGCGCCGCCGGTGGTGAACAACCGGATCAAGCCGCTCATCGCGCACGGCGTGAAGTTGATGAGCCTGGGTTTCCTGGTCGAACGCGATCAGCCGGCCATCTGGCGCGGGCCGATCGTGATGAAAATCGTCACGCAGTTTCTGCGCGATGTGGATTGGGGCGAGCTCGACTATTTCCTGGTGGACCTGCCGCCCGGCACCGGCGATGCCCAACTGTCGCTCGTTCAGGCGACGCACGTGCACGGCGCGGTGATCGTGACCACGCCGCAGCCGGTGGCGGTGGGCGACGCGCTGCGGGGCGCCCGCATGTTCCAGCGGGTGAGCGTCCCGGTGTTAGGCATCGTGGAGAACATGAGCTGGCTCGAGTGCTCCGGGTGCGGGACGCGGACGCCGCTGTTCGGCTCCGGCGGCGGGCGCGGGTTGGCCGACGAGCTCGGCGTGCCGTTGTTAGGCGAGATCCCGCTCTATCCGCCGGTCCGCGTGGGAGGGGACGAGGGCGTGCCGATCGTGCTGTCCGAGCCCGAGTCGGCGGCGGCGCGGGCGCTCGACGATACCGCGGGCCGAGTGGTGGACGCGGTGAATCGGGCCAGAGCGGCGTGAGCGAGTTGAGCGTGACGCCGCCCGGTCCAACGCGGCCGCCGGAGCTCGAACCGGCGGCCGCGTTGCCGTTAGACCCCCACGACGGGCTCATGCCCGTCGCGGGCACGGGTGAGTACGCGGCGAACCTGGCGATCACGCGCGGCTCGCTGCCGCGCGCGATCGCCGTGTTCGCCACGCCGGCGGTCGCGTCGATGTTGCTCATGACGCTGTTTTACACGGCCGACGCGTATTGGGTGGGGCAGAAGATCGGCGCGGCCGGACTGGCGGCGGTCTCGACGTCGGTGTTCTGGATCTGGATGATCATCTCCGGCGCCGACATGGTGAGCGTCGGGTTGACGGCCGTCGCATCGCGGCGCCATGGCGAAGGCCGTCCAGCCGCTGCGGCGCGCGCGGTGGGCGACGCCGTGGCGTATGCGCTGTTCCTGGGCGCGGCGATCGCGCTGGCCGGCCGCATCAACCTGCACGCGATGTTCGCGCTCATGGACACGCCGCCCGACGTCACCATGTTGGGCGTCAAGTACCTCGGTACGTATCTGTTCGGCGCGCCGCTCATTTTCGGATTCTTCGCCGTCGACGCCGCATTCCGTGCGTCAGGCGACACGCGGACGCCGTTCCTGCTGCTCGTGACCACGGTCGCGGCCGCGCTCGTGCTCGACCCGGTGCTCATCCTGGGCCTGGGCCCCGCGCCCCGGTTAGGCATCACGGGCGCCGCCGTGGCGACGATCGCGACGCGCGCTGTGGCCTTCGTGTTCGGCATCGCGCTGCTCCTGCGGCGGCGCATGATTCGCGTTGGGCCCATCGCGCTGCGCACGATCGCCAGCATCTCGCGCGTCGGACTCCCCACCGCCGTGACCGGCGTGGTGTTCGCGATCGTCTATGTCCTGCTGACGCGTACGACCACGCTCTTCGGCACTCCGGCTCTCGCGGCGCTCGGCGTTGGCCAGCGCGTCGAGAGCTGGACGTTCATGATCGGCGTGGGCTGCGGAGCAGCAGCGGCGGCCATCGTGGGCCAGAATCTCGGCGCCCGCCAAGTCGATCGCGCCGAGTCCGCCGGATGGATCGCGACCGGCTTCGCGACGATCGTGTGTGCCGTGGGTGCCGTGCTCGAGTACACCGTGGCCCCGCAGTTCACCGGATTGTTCAGCCAGGATCCGGCCGTGATCGCGGAAGGCGCGCGCTATCTCCGAATCGCAGCGGTGTCGACGCTGTTCAGCGGCAGCGAGCTCGTGTTGGAAGGCGCGCTGGGCGGTGCGGGCGAGACACTTCCTCCGATGCTGACGTCGAGCACGTTCACCGTGCTCCGGCTTCCGTTGGCTGCGTGGGCTGCGACCCGCTGGGGCACGGCCGGCATCTGGTGGACCATCTCGATCACGGCCATGGGACGCGCGCTGGCCATGATGTCGCTCTGGCGCTGGGGCCGGTGGAAGCGTAAGTCCGTGTGACGATGGCCCTGATCACGCTGCTCACCGACTTCGGCACCGCCGACGGCTATGTCGGCGAGATGAAGGGCGTGATGTACGCGATGCACCCGCAGGCGCAGCTGGTGGACATCGCGCACGACGTGGCGCCGCAGGATGTCGATGGCGCCCGCCTCGCCATCGCCCGGTACTGGCGGCGCTTTCCGTTAGGCACGATTCACCTGGTGGTGGTGGACCCGGGCGTCGGCACATCGCGGGCGGCCCTGGCCGTCGAGAGCGACGGCCGGTTCCTCGTTGGACCCGACAACGGCGTCTTGTCGCCGGCGTTGCTGCGGTCGGACGTGCGGGTGGTGGAGCTGCCGATCCCGCCGCAGGCGTCGGCGACGTTTCATGGCCGCGATGTGTTCGCGCCGGCGGCGGCGCGCCTCGCGGGCGGGTCTCCGCTCGAAGCGTTAGGCCGGACGTACGATGCGCCGATCGTGCGCCGCACGCCGGAGGCCAAGCGTCTCACCGACGGGTCCGTGTCGGGCGAGGTGATCACGGTGGACCGGTTCGGGAATCTCATCACGAACCTCGTGGCCCCGCGCGGCGGGTCGGTGGTGCTCGGCGATCGGGTGGTGCCGATCGTGCGGTCGTACGGGGAGGGCGCGTCGGGCGACGTGGTCGCGGTAATCGGGTCGTCGGGTCTGCTCGAGATCGCGGTGCGCGGCGGCAGCGCGGGCGGGACGCTGGGCGTGTCGCGCGGCGCGCCGGTGGTGTTGCGGCCCGCCCCGCCGGGTGCCTAACGGAGGCTCAGTCGCGCGTGATCTCGAGGCCGGCGAGCGTCGCCGTGGCGTCGATCACCACCTTGCGCGTCGCGGTGCCCCAATTGGACGAGTAGTACGTGCCATCGCGCTCCGTGAGGTCCGGCGCATCGAGGCCGCCGAGCGTTTTGGCGACGCGGGCTTCGACGCCGACGTCCTGCGGGATGTGGAGCGTGACACCGCCTAACGCAGCGCGCACGACCAGGTTCATCGTGCCCGACCACGTGCCGCCCAAGTCGAGCTCGGCTCCGCCAACGCCGGCCGACACGTTCACCGCGGACGCATGCGCGTTGCCCAGCGCGTTGACGGTGAGGCCGGCCGCGCCGATGTCGAGATCGAGTGACGACATCGCGACGGGGTTGGGCGTCCCGAACGTGAGCGTGGTCTGGCTCGCGCCGCTCTCGAGGTGGAGGCGCCGCACCGACAGGTTCGCGAGGTCGAGCGTCGCGTCGCACGCGCCTAACGATAACGACAGATCGAGCGGGATGCCGCGCGCCAGGGCCACCGTGAGATCGGTGCCGTTGCGGTCGTCGCCCGGGCCGTTGAAGTTGAGGCCGCCGCGCTTGAGGTTGAGCGAGAACGGATGGCCGATCGCGCTGTCGGACCGGATCGTGAGCGTGCCCGTGGCCGCGTCGTAGCGGTGCATCGGCCGCACGCGGCCGGCGTCATACCGCATGTCGACGTCGTAGAGCAGCGGCTCGGCGGCGGCTTCGAGGTTGAACGTGCCGGCCCCGAAGTACACGCGGAGTCGAAGCGAGTCGGCCGAGGCACGCTGGCGCGATGCGGTCACCGTGCGCCACACTTGGGCGTGCGCCGTCGCGATGGGTGCAGCCACCAGGGCGGCCGTGAGCACCGGCAACCAGGAACGCAGAGAGCGTCTGGACATCAATGCTGGACGGAACGCGGCGGCGGTGTAGGCCGGCGTGCAGCCGCCACTCCGGACACCGGCGTGGGCGTCTGCCAACTGGCGTCCGATAACGGCGGAGGAGCTTGGGGTGGCGGTACCCGGCCGCCTGGTGCGCGCGTCCCGCCGCGAGAGACGAGCGCCGCGCCGAATCCAACTGTCACCGCCACCCACGTGACCATCGCGGCAATCAGGCGCAGCACAGCGCCGAACCAACCCGCCCACGACAACAGGCCGCCGATCATCCAAAGCACGAAGTACAGCGAGAGCCCGATGAACAGGAACTGCACCACCGGCGGCGGCGTGTAAGGCGAAACCGCACCGCGCCACCGCATGGCCGCCTCGCCCGTCACGTAGGACATCGCCAGGAAACCGAGCGCGAGCGCACCAGCGCCGCCCAGGACGAAGCCGACGATCGCGAATGGAATGAGCAGGATGCCGATGACCGTGATGCAGAGCGCGACGATGCCGACCACGAGAGCGGGCAAGAGCGCGATCTGCCCGACCACACCGTACAGGAACGAGCGCGAAAAGTCATCACGGATGCGCTCGGCGACGGTCTCGAGGTTGCCGCGTGCGAAGAGCGCCGCGAAGAGTCCGATCACCGAGAGGACGAGATACCAGCCGACCGAGAGCGAGAGCGAGCGTTTGGTGGCTTGCGCCGGCGTCCGCGGAGCCGTTCTGGCCAACGGGCCGACGGTGAGCGCGGACAGCGAGCGCATTTCGCCTTGCACGGTGCCGCCATCGAGCTGCACGTGGCCGCCTAACGCAACGGCGTCGCCGCGCACCGTACCGCCCGTGTGGACGACGATGTCGCCGCCCAGCGCCACGGCGTTGCCGGTGACGGTCCCGCGCACGTCGAGCGGGCCATGCCATGAGGCGATCGATCCGTTCACGGTCGTGCCGGGCGCAACCGTCTGCGCGCCGGTTTGAACCGCAGATCGCTCGATCGCGATTCCGTTCGGGTCATGCCGGAGTGAATCGACGACGGCGGCGATGGAATCGCCGAGGCTGAGTGCCCGAGCTGGGGAATGCTTGGCCTGGGCCGCGAGGTCGGTTGCTGACGCGGCAACCGCGAGCGCGGCTGCCAGGATCGCGGCGCGCGTGTACACCGGGCGGCGGGTCGGCATGGGTCTAACGACGGCGCGGACCCGCCACCACGGCGCGCATCGCGCGGGCGGTGAGGGCGGCGAGCAACAACAGCACGGTGAGCGCGACCCAGAGGCCGGCCGTTCCACTCGTTCGGAACGCGTGGACGGCTGTGCTGCCGAACAGCGTCGCGACCACGTCGGCGAGACCACTGCCGACGGCGGCGCGCACGCGGTCGACCGCCATGTCGATCGCGAAGATTACCGCGTCGAGACGTGTCAGCAGCCAGAGGGACACCGCTGTGAGTACGACGGCCGCGCTGCCGAATCCAGTCCAGGCAAAGGCGCGTGCGGTCCGTGTTTGGGGCATCCACCCGCGGAGCGTGTCGAGTGCCGTGACGTGCCAGGGAACGAACACCTGCACCTGCCCGAGGACGCGGTTCGCGAACATGGCTGAGGGCTGATAGTGCGGGAGATGCTCCAGCTGCCGGACCAACGCGCGTGCGTCGTCGAGCTCGGCGCGGCATGTTTCACATGCGCGCAGATGCACCTTGAGCGGCGCCGTGCCAAAGCCGACGTCGCCGTCAAGCAGCTGATCGATCTCTTCGGG
>Ga0075436_100001420_pt1 | contig 16270 bp, 11 predicted proteins | sample RhiMethybrSRZTD5_FD_75303 | JGI IMG/M metagenome (GOLD analysis project Ga0075436, IMG submission 75303) | Populus rhizosphere microbial communities from Tennessee, USA - Rhizosphere MetaG P. TD hybrid SRZTD5 | ecosystem: Host-associated > Plants > Roots > Rhizosphere > Soil | place: USA...
CGGTCGGGCGGATCACCTGCTCGACGAAGACGCCGCCCGACTGCTCGAGCTCCCACCCGCCCGGCGTCGCCGAGACCGCGACCGACTGCGGCCGCATCATATCCCACTCCTCGAAGCGCAGCGGCCGGTTGTCCATGCAGGAGGGCAGGCGGAAGCCGTATTCGGCGAGTGTCGCCTTGCGGCGGAAGTCGCCGCGGTACATGCCGCCGAGCTGCGGAACCGTGACGTGGCTTTCGTCGATGAAGACCAGGGCATGGTCCGGGACGTATTCGAACAAGGTCGGCGGCGGCTCGCCCGGCCGGCGGCCGGTGAGATAGCGCGAATAGTTCTCGATGCCGGCGCAGCTTCCGGTCGCCTCCATCATCTCGAGGTCGAAGATTGTGCGCTGCTCCAGCCGCTGCGCTTCGAGCAGCCGGCCGGCGCGGTTGAGCTCGTCGAGCCGCTGCCGCAGCTCGGCCTTGATGCCGGCGATCGCCTGGAGCAACGTCGGGCGCGGCGTCACATAGTGCGAATTGGCGTAGACCTTGACGAAGGAGAGCTCGTCGGTCTTGGCGCCCGTCAGTGGATCAAGCTCCTCGATCTTCTCGATCTCATCGCCGAACAGCTGAATGCGCCAGGCGCGGTCCTCGTAGTGGGCCGGGAAGATGTCGATCACGTCGCCGCGCACCCGGAACGTGCCGCGCGAGAAGTCGCCGTGCGTGCGCTTGTACTGCAGCGCGGTCAGATCCGCGATCAGCCGGCGCTGCTCGATGCGCTCGCCGCGCTTGAGCGCGAAGGTCATCGCCGTATATGTCTCGACCGAGCCGATGCCGTAGATGCAAGAGACGGATGCGACGATGATCACATCGTCGCGTTCGAGCAATGCGCGCGTCGCGGCGTGCCGCATGCGGTCGATCTGGTCGTTGATCGAGGATTCCTTTTCGATATAGGTGTCCGTGCGCGGCACATAGGCTTCGGGCTGGTAGTAGTCGTAATAGGAGACGAAGTACTCGACCGCGTTGTCGGGAAAGAAGCTCCTGAACTCGCCGTAGAGCTGGGCGGCGAGGGTCTTGTTGGGTGCCAGGATGATGGCCGGGCGCTGCGTCGCCTCGATCACCTTGGCCATCGTGAAGGTCTTCCCCGATCCGGTGACCCCGAGCAGCACCTGGCTGCGGTCGTGGCGGTTCACACCTTCGACCAGTTCGGCGATCGCCTGCGGCTGGTCGCCCTTGGGTTCGAAGTCGGACTTGATGACGAAGGGCACCCCGCCTTCGCTCTTTTCCGGTCGCGGCGGCCGATGCGGCGTCCAGACGCGCGGCGCGCCGCTCTCGTCTAGGAACTCGCGCCGGCCCTCGCGGAGGAGCTGTTCGAGCGACTGCGCAGTGGCGGCAACGCCGAAATTGCTGAGGTCGGGTCGCGCGGGGCGCGGCCGACGGACCGTTGCATCCCGGTCGCCGTGGACGATGTGCTCGCTCGCGCGCTCCACCGACTGATCCGGAGCGTTGCCGCCGGATTGGGACGGGAGCGCCGGCGGGGCGCCGGCATCGCTGTCGTCGCTCTCGATTCCCAAGATCCGCGCCAGCTCGGGGGAGGCCTCGCGCAGCTCGGCGTTGTCGCGATAGGGCGATTGCGGCACCTCGCCAAAGCCGCCTGGCGTCGATTTGCGCGCCCGGTGGGCGGCGGCGAAATCGGCGCGTCGGTCGCGAGAATTATCCGGCGGCGGCTGCAGTCCCGTCTGCGAGCCGACCCCCGCCTCGCCGCGGTTGATTGCTGGATTGAGCAGGTCGGCGAGCGCCGGCCCGAGCGGCTGCGTCGCCGGCCGCGCCGCCTTGGCGCGGGTCGGGCGCGCCGGGTCGCGCGGCGGTCGCGGTTTTGATGGAGGCTTCGCCATGTCGCGAATATGGGCCGTCGATCGTGGCCGCGAAAGGGCCGCACGGCCGAATCGGCGATCCCAACCTTTCTGTTGCGCGCGCGGAGAAACCGCTGCAAGAACGCCGTTCCGATGATGGCGAATGCGACCACGACCGCTCTCGAGGTGCCGCGCCGATTGCGCGCCTGGGTCCGCGCGCGTGAGGCCGGCACTGCGACGCTCGGCGCGGCAGTCGGTGCGATTGCAGGTCTGGTGATCGCCGTGATGGGCGGGATCGTCGACTCGCTGCATCAGATGTTTTTTCTCGTGCCGCCCGGCGCGCGCCTCTCCGCCAGCGCCGCGATCAATCCGATTCCCGCCTTGCTGGTGCCGTGCCTTGGCGGGCTGGTGCTCGGCCTCGCCGGGCTGTCGATCAGCCGCCTGGGCAGGGAGCGCTTCATCGACCCGATCGAGGCGAACGCGCTGCGCGGCGGGCGGATGTCGTTCCGCGGCAGCATGATCGTGGCGTTGCAGACCATCTGGTCGAGCGGGGTCGGCGCCTCGGTCGGCCTCGAGGCCGGCTATACGCAAGCCGCCGCCGGCATCGGTTCCTGGCTCGGCCGGCGTTTCCACCTGCGCCGTTCCGACCTGCGGGTGATGGTCGGCTGCGGCGCGGCCGGCGCGATCGCCGGCGCCTTCGGGGCCCCGTTCGGCGGCGCCTTCTACGCCTTCGAGCTGGTCATGGGCGGCTATACGGCCGCCACTCTGGTTCCGATCGGCATTGCGGCGCTCAACGGCTTCCTGGTTGCGCGCCTGTTCGCGCCGTTGCCGCTCGGCATCTACGCCGACGCGATGGGTGCGGTGTCCGGGCGCGACCTCGTGATTGCGAGCGTGCTCGGGCTCGCCGCCGCCCTGGTCGGCATCACCATGATGCGCGGCGTCGCGCTGTGCGAGCAGCTGCTCGAGCGCACGCGGCTCTGGCCGCCGCTGCGTCCGGCGCTCGGCGGGCTCGCGGTCGGCGCCATGGCCATCGTCACCCCGCAGGTGATGTCGTCCGGCCACGGCGCGTTGCATCTCTCCGGCATGATGGATCGGCCGCTGCGGATGATCGCGCTGGTCTTCGCGCTCAAGTCTCTGGCCTCAGTCGTTTCGCTCGGCAGCGGATTCCGCGGGGGCCTGTTCTTCGCCTCGCTTCTGCTCGGCGCGTTCGGCGGCCGGCTGTTCGGCGCGGGCGCCAACGAGCTCTGGCCGGGTCTGATGCTCGACGCCAACGTCTACGCCATCATCGGCATGGGCGCGCTGTCGGCCTCGATCATCGGCGGCCCGCTGACCATGACCTTCATCGCACTCGAGACCACCGGCGACTTCTGGCTCGCGACCGCCGTCCTGATCGCCGTGATCATCGCAACCCAGATCACGCGCGAGGTCTTCGGCTATTCATTCGCGACCTGGCGGTTTCATCTCCGCGGCGAGACGATCCGCAGCGCGGCGGACGTCGGCTGGATCCGCGACCTTACGGTCGGCCGCATGATGCGTCCCGATTTCCACACCGTTCAGCGCGACACCACGCTCGAGGCGTTCCGCACGCAGTTTCCGCTCGGATCAACCGGCCAGGTGATCGCAGTCGATCCCGACGGCCACTATGTCGGGATGGTGAGCGTGCCGGAGGCGCATGGCATCGAAACCGGGCTGGAGAAGCCGGTCGACGCGCTCCTGCACCACCGGGACACGGTGTTGCTGCCGTCGATGAACGTGCGCGAGGCGGCCACGGCGTTCGACCGGGCGGAGGCGGAATCACTCGCCGTCGTCGATTCGGCAGTATCGCGGCAGGTGGTCGGGCTCCTGAGCGAGGCGCACACGCTGCGCCGCTATGCCGAGGAGTCGGAGCAGCGCCGGCGCGAGCTGGTGGGCGAATAGCGCGGCGCTCCGTGACGCGGGTGTGAATACAGCCACTGCTGATTTCGGCTATTTGCCAGCTCCTGGCGCAGGCGCGATGCGTAGCGAATTGCCCGAGCGCAAGCGACAATTCAGCAAGACGAAGCAAGCCTGAGCAAAGTAACAATAGCCGTTGGCGGAGCGCCGGGCCAAGTAGCCGGTCGGTGGGCTGCCCCGAGTCGCGCCAGTCGGCGACGGGCCCATCCGCAACCGGAATGGAGATGGAAACATGCGAATGTCATTTTTGGCCGCATTTGCGGCACTTGTCGTCGGCGCATCTGCAACACCGGCTTCGGCGGCGATCAGCTATCCGTGGTGCGCCCGCTATGCGAGCAGCGGCGGAGAGTGCTCATTCAATACCTATGAGCAATGCATGGCGACGCTCTCGGGCATCGGCGGCGTGTGCACCGGAAATCCGGGCTACACGGGGCCGGCCGCGTCAGGTCCGTACAACGCTGCCCCACGCGGATCGCATCAACAAGGACATCGGTACTGAATCTGCCGCTCGGCTGGCGCACAGGCTGGGTCGAGATGCTCTGGCGCGGGTGAATGCGAACAGCGTTTGCCCGCGCCCGGATTCAGAATCCCTTCATCACCTCGCGCGTGTGCTCCACCTCGGGCGGTTGGGCGAAGCAATGGCCGACGAGCTTGCGCCACTCGGCGAAGTCGGCCGAGCCGCGGAAATCCACGGTGTGGTTCTCGAGCGTCTCCCATTGCACGAACAGACGATAGCGACCTGGGCGCTCGACCGAGCGCTGCAGGCCCATGCCCTTGCAGCCCTTGGCGCGGCGAAACAGCGGCATCGCTTTCTGCACGCCGGCCTCGAAATCGTTCTCCATGCCGGGCTTGACGTCGATCTGCGCGATCTCAAGGACCATGGGGCTCTCCACAATCTGTGCCCGTCATGCCCCGCGAAGGCGGGGCATCCAGTACACGATGACATCAGAACAAGCGTTTGTCAGCGAAACAGCGTACTGGATTGCCCGCTTGCGCGGGCAATGACGGCAGAGACCGTTACGCCGCCGCCTGGTCCAGCCCGCGCTTGAGCGCGGCGATCGCCTCGTCGGCGGTCTGCACGTCGCCGAAATGGGAGTAGAACGCGCGCAGGGTGGCATTGTGCGTCTCGTCGTCATAGGTGGCGAGCACGTCGTGCACCATGACGGTCTTGAAGTTGAGCATCATGGCGTCGCGCGCCGTGCTCTCGCAGCACACATGGGTTGCGGTCCCGCCGATCAGGACCGTGTCGATGCCGCGGCCGCGCAAATGCGCCTCGAGGTCGGACGAACCCTGGATGAAGGCGGAGAAGCGCTTCTTGACGATCTGCGCGTCTTCGGGCCGCACGTCGAGCTCGGCCCACAGCGCGTGACCCTCGTGGCCGGTGTCCATGTTGGCATAACGGCGATCGCGCCGTTCCGGCGTCATCAGCCAGTCGTGAAACACGCTCCAGCTCTCGCGTGTGTCGTTGGTCGCGTTCTTGATCCATACCACGTGGCCGCCGAGCTCGCGCACCGCCGCGGCGAGCCGGTTGACGTTCGGCACGATCGCCCGTGCCATCGCGATCTCGCCCTGGAAGCCCGGCTTCATGAAGTAGTTCTGCATGTCGACGACCACGAATGCGGTCTTCGCCGGTTCCATGACATCGAAGGGATGAGGCCGTCCGGCACGCGCCACGACGCGGGCAGTCAGCTTCGGTGGAATCGACAATTCATGCATGCGAGCCTCCCAGGGAATGTCCGGACCGGATTGTGGCCGGGCGCGGCCGAGCCACGCAAGGGGGTGGTTCCGCGTCACGCCGGGGATTTCTAACCGGAATTTAATCTGGGCAGTCAGCCACGGTTCATCTTTTCCGCCTTATTTTGCGGCGAAGTTCCAATCAGCGACAACCGAGCCTGCCGATGGCGACCGACAATCAGCACGACGCGGCGTTGGCGCTGCATCGGTTCGGTTTTGGGCCGCGTGGCGACGGGATCACGCGGCTCGCCACCGATCCGCGTGGCGCCTTGTTGGCCGAGCTCGACCGGCCCGATGGCGCGCTGATCGACGATGCCGACCTCCTCGACACCGGCGAAGCCGCGCGGGCGGTGTTCGACTTCCGCCAAGAGCGCAAGGCGGTGCGCTTTGCCCAACGCGCTGCGCAACCGCCGGCGGGCAACGCCAATGAGGCTGCGAACGGCGACAAGCCGCGCAATCCGGGTCCGGCCCTGCCGCAGCAGATCTATCTCGCCGAGGCCAAGGCGCGGTTCGAGCGCGCGCTCGAGGCGGAGACCGGATTGCTCGAGCGGCTGGTCTGGTTCTGGTCGAACCATTTCTGCGTCTCCGCCGACAAGGTGCGGCCCTATGCGGGCGCGTTCGAGCGCGAGGCGATCCGCCCGCATGTGCTCGGCCGCTTCTCCGACATGCTGCTCGCCGTCGAGAGCCATCCGGCGATGCTCGTCTACCTCGACAATGCGCGCTCGATCGGGCCGGAGTCGGTCGCCGGCCGCAACCAGCAAAAGGGCCTGAACGAAAACCTCGCGCGCGAGATCATGGAGCTGCATACGCTCGGTGTGCGGAGCGGCTACTCGCAGGCGGATGTCACCAATTTCGCCAAGGTGATCACCGGCTGGACGATGTTTCCGCCGCGCAACCCCGAGCGCGGCGGCGAATTCACCTTCAATCCACGCATGCACCAGCCGGGCGTTCAGACGGTCGCAGGCCGCAGCTACGCCGGGACCGGCTTCGATCAGGGCGCGGCCGTTCTGCACGATCTCGCGCGCAGTCCGGCGACGGCGACCCATATCGCGACCAAGTTCGCGCGCCATTTCGTCGCCGACGAGCCGCCGCCGAAGCTGGTCGAGGCGCTCGAGACCTCGTTCCTGCGCTCCGACGGCAGCCTCAAGGCACTTGCCCGCACGCTGATCGAGGCGCCCGAGGCGTGGAGCGCCCCGCGCTCCAAGCTCAAGTCGCCGGGGGAGTGGCTGATCAGCGCGACGCGCGCGACCGGCGTTGCGGTGCCGGATGCGCGGCCGATCATCGGTGCGCTCAACATGCTGGGCCAGCCGCTGTGGCGGCCGCCGGCGCCGAAAGGTTTCGACGACGTCAGCGCCGCCTGGCTCGACGGCCTCGCCCAGCGCCTGGAGATCGCCGATCAGTTCGGCCGCCGGCTCAACCGGCCGGCCGATCCCAAGGAACTGGTCGAGGCGGCGCTCGGACCGCTCGCTGCGCCAGAGACGCGCGAAGCGGTCGCCCGCGCCGAGAGCCGGCCGCAGGCGGTGGCGCTGCTGCTGATGTCGGCGGAATTCCAGCGGAGGTGAGCATGGCCATCAATCTTCATGCGCCGAGCCGCCGCGAGCTCCTCTTGTCTTCGGGCGTGCTGTTTGCCTGGACCTGCCTGCCGAAGCTCGCGCGCGCCGAGGGCCGGGATCCGCGCCTCCTGGTCATCGTCCTGCGCGGCGCGCTCGATGGTCTTGCGGCCGTCGCGCCGGTCGGCGATCCGGCCTGGAAGCAGCTGCGCGGCGACAAGGCGCTCGGGCTCGACAGCCCGAGCCCGGCGCTGCCGCTCGACTCCTTCTTCGCGCTCAATGCCGCGATGCCCAACCTGCACCGCATGTACCGGGCCGGGCAGGCGACCATCGTGCACGCGGTCGCATCGCCCTATCGCGAGCGCTCGCATTTCGATGGTCAGGACGTGCTCGAGAGCGGCCTGATGCGCCCGGGCTCGGCCGACTCGGGCTGGCTCAACCGCGCGCTCGCCGGGCTCGATTCGGCAGGCCGCGTGAACCCGAATGGACGAGAAGCGTTCGCCGTCGGACCGGTGACGCCGCTCGTCGTCCGCGGCGCCGCGCCGGTGATGTCGTGGACGCCGCCGCACCTGCCGCCGCCAAGCGACGAGACGGTGATGCGGCTCCTCGATCTCTATCGCCACACCGATCCGGTGCTGGCACGGGTGCTGGAGGAGCGCATGGATCTGGCCGCGATCGCGCATGCTGGCGGAATGGATCGGCCCGAAAAGCCGCAAGCGCCGGCGCAAGGCGCGCGGCCGCTGCCCGGCGCCGCGCAGCGCAAATACTTCGCCGACAGCGCCGGCGCCGCCGCGAGCTTCCTCGGCAGGGCGGACGGCCCGCGCATCGGCGCGCTGTCGTTCGACGGCTGGGATACTCATCAGGACGAGGGTGTCGCCGACGGCCGGCTCGCGATCCTGCTCGGCGCGCTCGATGGTGCGCTGGGCGCTGTCGAGAGCGGGATGGGCGCCGCCTGGAAGGATACGGTGGTCGCGGTGATGACCGAGTTCGGCCGCACCGCGCGCATCAACGGCACCGCGGGCACCGATCACGGCACCGCCACGGTCGCGCTGCTCGCGGGCGGCGCGCTGAAGGGCGGGCGCATCATCGCGGACTGGCCGGGCCTCAGGGATGGCGATCTCTATCAGCAGCGCGATCTCAAGCCGACCACCGACCTGCGCGCCGTGCTCAAGGGCGTGCTGCGCGACCACCTGCGCGCCGACGAGCAGGCACTCGCCAATGTGGTGTTTCCTGACAGCGCCGGAGTGAAGCCGATGGCCGGGCTGGTGGGGTAACGTGATGTGTCATGCGCGGGGTCGACCCGCGCATGACACATTTTGCGTTCCGACGCGGTTGACGTGATGGCCGGTGCAAGCCCGGTCATGGCGAAAACAGTCACTCCGCCGCGGTGGCGCGCACCTCCGGCTCGGCGTCGATGAAGCCACCGGACTGGCGGCGCCACAGCGCCGCGTAATGGCCGTTGTGGCGCAACAGCTCCTCGTGCGAGCCCTGCTCGACGATGTGGCCGTGATCGAGGACGATCAGCCGGTCCATGCGCGCGATGGTCGACAGGCGGTGGGCGATCGCGATCACGGTCTTGCCGGCCATGAGGGTGTCGAGGCTCGCCTGGATCGCGGCCTCGACCTCGCTGTCGAGCGCCGATGTCGCCTCGTCGAGCACGAGGATCGGCGCGTTCTTCAGGATCACGCGCGCGATCGCGATGCGCTGGCGCTGACCGCCCGACAGCTTGACGCCGCGCTCGCCCACGTGGGCGTCGTAACCGGTTCGGTCGCGCCAATCGAAAAGATCGCCGATGAAATCATGCGCATGGGCGAGCTTCGCCGCAGTGACGACCTCCGCCTCGGAGGCCTGCGGCCGTCCGTAGCGGATGTTGTCGCGGATCGAGCGGTGCAGGAGCGAGGTGTCCTGCGTCACCATCGATATCTGGGCGCGCAGCGATTCCTGCGTCATGCCGGCGATGTCCTGGCCGTCGATCAGGATGCGCCCGCCTTCCAGGTCGAAGAAGCGCAGCAGCAGGTTGACCACGGTCGATTTGCCGGCGCCGGAGCGGCCGACCAGCCCGATCTTCTCGCCCGGCCGGATCGACAGCGAGAAACCGTCGAGCACGCCGCTCTCGCGGCCGTAGCCGAAGCGGACGTTCTCGAACGCGATGCCGCCGCGGGCGATCGCGAGCGGACGTGCGTCCGGGCGGTCGACGAGCTGCAGCGGGCGGGCGATCGTGATCATACCCTCCTGCACCACGCCGATCTGCTCGAAGATGTCCGTGACCTGGAAGGCGATCCAGCGCGACATGTTCGTGAGCTGGAACGCGAGCGGCAGCACCATCGCGATCGCGCCGACCTCCACCTTGCCGTGGCGCCACAGCAGGAGCGCGAGCGCGCCGGCCGCGAACACGAGCAGCGCGTTGAGCACCGCCAAAATGGTGCCGAAGGCGGTGATCAGCCGCTGCTGGGCGAGGAAGCGGCCGGTGTGAAATTCGACCGAGTCGCGCACATAGTCATCCTCATCGCGTGGTCGCGCGAAGAGCTTTACGGTGAGGATGTTGGTGTAGCTGTCGACGATGCGGCCCATCATCAACGAGCGCGCTTCCGAGGTGAGCTTGGAACGGTCTCGCAGCCGCGGCACGAAATAGACGAGCAGCGCCACGTAACCCGCGAACCAGGCGAGGATCGGCGTGGTGAGCCACCAGTCCGCAGCCGCCGTCATGGCGATGGCGGTGGTGCCGTAGACCACGATGTACCAGATGGCGGTCACCGAGGCGACGAGGCTTTCGCGCAGGGCCGGCCCGGTCTGCATGACGCGATTGGAGATGCGGCCGGCGAAATCGTTCTGGAAGAATGCCCAGCTCTGGCGCACGACGTGCCAGTGGCTCTGCCAGCGGATCAGGTTGGTGAAGGGCCCGGCGATTGCCTGGTTGGTGACGAGATAGCGCGCAAGGACGATGGCCGGCCGCGCGATCAGCACGGTCGCGGCCATGGCGACGAGCCAGGGCCAGGTTTGGGCGAGGAATTGCTCCGGCGGGACATGGGTCACGAACGAGACGATGCGGCCCATGAACCACGGCACCGCGGTGTCGAGCAGCGCCACGACGAGCTCGATGACGAACAACGCGATGAGGAGCTTCTTCACCTGGCGGGCGAAGTGCCAATAGAACGCCAGGAGCCCCGGTGGCGGCACCGGGCGCTCGGGCTCGCGAGTCGGATCGAGCGTGGTCTCGAAACGGCGGAACATCACAGCCTTCTAGCACGAGAACGACGCGAACGGCTGCGCTCCGCGCCAGGAGCGCGGATGCGAGCCGTTGCATGTGGATGAACGGACCGTGCGTTTAGCCGGCCTTCATGGCCGCAGGATGGCGGCCGGTAACGCGACACTCAGCGGGACGATGTGGCGCCAGCCTCAGTCGGCCGACTCGTACCCCGTGATCTTCCAGCCGTTCGCGTCCTTGATGTAGCAGATCTGGTCCATGCTGATCGGCGAGAGCGATTCGAGCGAAACGTAGCCGGTGCGGCCCGAGGGCAGTACGACACGGGCGAACATGGGCGGCTGCATGTTCGGCCCCGCGTTTCCGGGCGGCGGCTGGTCGGGCAGGACGCGGACCAGGTTCATGCCGAGCTTGTCGATCACCGGGGCGTTCGGCTGCGCGGCGCTGCGCACCTCCACGTTCGGGGCGGTCGGCACCGCCCAGTCGCCCGCATCGGTCCCGGTCGCCTTGGTGAGCGCCTCCAAGGCCTGGTCATCGAACACGGGACCGGCCGGACCGCACATCACGCCGTTGTGCTCCGGCAGCGGCTCGAGCGTTGGATCCTCCGCCGCGGCGGCGAGCGCCTCCCAGCCCTGGGCGTCGCGGCCGGAAAAGCCGCCGAGCGCCTGCTCGAGATTTGCGATGCCGGGCTTCTTGCTGTCGGCCTTGTTGCCGTTCTCGCCCTCCAAGAAGAAGCCTTGTGTCACCACGAGCCGGGCAAGGCCGGCGCGGTCCTTGCGCTGGGCAATGTCGGCAAGCTGCTTGCGAAAGGCCGCGAAGGTTGGGTCAGTCGAAGGGGTCGGCATGGTGACCGCGAGCGGCTTGTACGGCTTGATCGGGGCCATCTGCATCTGACCGCCCGGTCCACCCGGACCTCCAGGACCACCAGGCGCCCCCGGCCCAGGCCGCTGTTGCATCGCCGGCGGCGGGCCGGGTGGCGGCTGGCCCGGGCGCTGCGACTGCGCCGCTGCCGGTAAGCCGATGACCATCGCCGCCGTGATCAGAAGTGAAGAACGGACCAGCGGACGCAGGGACTTCAGTGCGCGCATGGGATCTTTCTCCCGAAATGAGCGGCGAAATCGGCTCGATAGCAGCCGATTGCGACCGGCCTGAGACCCGAGGGGGTGATTGCCCTATTGGTCGTGCCAGTCGGCTTGCGGGTTCACGAGCGCAAGCCCGGCGGGCCGGCTCTGGCCTTCCCGCCGACGCTGGCGGAGCCGACGCTCGTTCCGGTTCGCCCGCACTGCCGAGCGCAGCACGGCCAGGCCTCCCATGCCGACGACTGCGAGCGCGAGCAGGACCGGTGCCGCGAGGCGGCCGAGCGGATCGTCCGGGATGATCGTAAGCGTGTCGGCCCGGGCGATCCCGATCGTCACGGCCGTCGCTGCAACCGCGATCGACAGCACCAGCGCGAGCAAGGTGATGACCTGCGCGATGGCGGCGGCGTGGCGGGTGCGGGCGCGCACATGCGGACGCGGCGCAAAACCGATGAGCTCGATCATGTCCGGTGTCATGGCCAGGGCCTCCGAATCACCGTTCCATCGGAGAGAAAATCCGGGGCCATGCGGGCGGGGATTCGACCGGACTTAGGCGCCGCGGTTGAGGACCGGAGGCGATTTCGTGACGATCCGTTAACGAGAGGTTAACCGCGCGGATCGTCCGCGCGTCGCCCAGACGCGGGCCTCATTCGGCGATCTCCATGGCGGCCGGCTCCCAGTTGATCTGCACGTGGCCCGGCTGGTCGGCGACGCGCTTGAGCCAGGCGCGAATGGAGGGAAAGCCAGTGAGATCGAACGCGCTCTCGTTCGCGGTGTGCGTATAGGCGTAGAGCGCGATGTCGGCGATCGTATACCGGTTGGCGGCGAAGAAATCGTGGGTCGCGAGGTGCTTCTCCATCACGCCGAGCGCCTGATAGCCGTTCTCGATCCAGACTTCGAGCGCATGAGTCTGCAGGTCGCGTCCGCCCTTGATCAGGGTGAGCCAGAAATGCGCCGCCCCAAGATTAGGCTCGACGCTGTGCTGCTCGAAGAACATCCATTGAAGCGCATCGGCGCGATCGATCCTGTCCTCGGGCGCGAGCGGGGTGCCGCCGGCGATGTACCAGAGGATCGCGCCTGATTCGGCGAGATAGCGGCCCGGCGTCACCTCGAGCAGCGGCACGTGACCGCTCGGATTCTTCGCCAGAAACTCGGGCGTGCGGCTTTCGCCCTTGAGGATGTCGATCTCGACCAAGTGGAAGGGGATCTTGAGCTGGGCAAGCGCGAGCCGCACCTTGTAGCAGTTGCCCGACCGTCGCATCGAATAGAGCGTAAGCATCCTGGTCTGTCCGTGCGTGTTACGCGGGATTGACCGTGAAAGCATGGCCGTTACGTGGCACTCAACCGGAAAGAGTGGAAGCGAATAGCCGCAGGCGTCCGACCGGAACAATTTGCTTCGGCCGAAAGCCGGCGGGAAAAACTATTCCGGCCGCTCTGGCATCCCACGCGCGTTCGACGCGACAGCGATTCGCGGTGATCTCATCCGCACTGTCCGGGTGTGGACCTGTGGATCGATCCATCCGCCGTTCGCTCGTAGCGAGTGTAAGGGCCGCCGGCGCGGAAGGCCACGAATTTCACACCAGGATGGGCGGAACGGTGACCGGCAAGGCCGAACGACGTCCACGCCCGCGGGTGTGCCGGAGCGGGCGTTCGCCTCAAGCCCCAGGCGCGATCGTGAACTGCGTTCGTGACCCTGTCGCCCCTGATTAATCCTTGCTTAACCGCGCAGGCGGAACGTCAGGCGTGCAGCCCACGGTTGGGCGCGATCAATCGTCCTTTGGCGGGGCAAGCATGCTCTCGGATATCGCCGGCCTACTGACGCGTAAGTTGCTCGACGTCGTGTCGGGCGCCTATCCGAATATCGTGGTGGTGGCCGCGATCTGCACGGCGCTGACCTTTTTCTCAAGTCAGGCCTGCAATCCCGGAAAGGTATGGTGGCGCGGCCGCGATCTGCTGATCGATTCCTGCTACTGGCTCACCATTCAGCTCATCGGGCCGTATATCCGCACGGGGCTGCTGGTCGCCTTCTCGACCGTGATCATGTGTTTCACCAGCGCCGATGCGCTCAACAGCTACATCGACCATGGCAAGGGCCCGATCGGCGCCGCTTCGTTCTGCTGGCAAGTCGCGATCTACCTGATCGTCTCCGATTTCCTGTTGTATTGGATCCACCGGGTGTTCCACGGCGAACGGATGTGGGGCTATCACGCCATCCATCATTCCGCCGAGCAGGTGGATTGGACGACGTCCTACCGGTTTCATCCGGTCAATCTCTGCCTCGGCCCGTTTCTGGTCGATGCCATCATGCTCTATCTGGGCGTCGCGCCGGCAGTGCTGCTCTATCTCGTGCCGTTCCAGGCAATGTCCGCAATGTTCGTCCACGCCAATCTCAACTGGACCTTCGGTCCGTTGAAATACGTGGTCGCAACGCCAGTCTTCCACCGTTGGCATCACAGTCCGCCGGACCAGGGCGGCAACAAGAATTTCGCGCCCACGTTCTCCCTGTGGGACGCGTTGTTCGGCACATTCTACATGCCGCCAGGCCGTCTGCCGGAGACATACGGCGTCGACGATGCGCAATTCCCGCGCGGCTTCTTGGGGCAGCTGATCTACCCGTTCGTGACTCGCGAGCGCACGGCCGGCGGGTTGGCCCAGTCGCTCAGTGCGTCGGCATCCGCGATCGGATCTGCTGGACCGCAGCCGCGATCCTGATCTCGAGAAGCTGCTTGCCGCGTTCGGGCGAGGCGCTGGTGGGATTGCCGACGATGCCGTTCGGCTGGAGCGTCAGCGGCTGGGCGCGCAGCCGCTTGAGATCGACGCCCTGGGGATGCACCGCCATCAGCTCCGATGTGTCGATGATGCTGGCGTGCTGGCCGATGGCGGCGCGGCTCTCGCCCTGACTCTGCAACACCGCGATCTGCCCGCCGTCGTCATAGTAGGAATCGACGTGGATCACCGTGACGCCTTGCTTGGCCCATTCGGCATTGAGGCGTGCCGCCACCGCGGCCTGCGGCGCCTGGCTGTCCCCATGATCGGCGATGAAGCAGATCGTGTGGAAGCCCCCGGCCTTCAGACTGCGGGCGATGCCTTCGATCACTCCCGCATAGACCGGCTCGGGGACGCCGATCGTCCCGGGAAAGCGCATATGGCCGCTTGGTGGCTCGTAGCTGCCTTCCGGCACGTAGGAAACCACCGGCGCGACCAAGGTCTTGCCGAGCTCGCTCGCGATGCGATGGGCGGCATGGGCGACGATGTAGTTGTGCTTGCCGAGGATCATGTGCGGACCGTTCTGCTCGATTCCGCCGGTCGGCACGATCACGGTGGTGTAGCCATGGTCGAGCGCGGCGCGCACTTCGAGCCACGTCATGTCGGCGATGTCGATCGTCTCGGCCAGCGGGGCCGTCAGCGGCCGATTGACGACCGCGAACGCCATCGCGAGCCCGGCGAGCGCGCTGATCCCGACCCCGAGGGGCGAAAGTCGCGGCATGGTGAGGCCTCGTCGGCGAAGGCCCGCGGACCGATCTCCTGCAGTCCTGGGCGGCGCCGATGCTAGCGCCCGCTGCGTTAACGGAGGCTCAATGGCTCAGCGCTGGGCCGCCCGCCGCGGCGTGGGCGCCACGCGGATGTGATGTGGCAAGACAGTGAATTTCATTGGTTCCGCTGGGCCCCGACCCTTGCCGGACCGGTATGCACCCATTAGGACATCGCAGTGCAACAAGACCCCGCGCCGCCTGTCGGCGGCGTGGCCGGAGACGCGACATGGCCTTCCTTGCGGACTCGCTCAAGCGCATCAAGCCGTCAGCCACCATCGCGGTGACCGACAAGGCGCGCGCGCTCAAACTGGCGGGGCGCAACGTGATCGGGCTCGGGGCAGGGGAGCCGGATTTCGACACACCCGACAACATCAAGGAAGCCGCGATCAAGGCGATCCGCGACGGCCGGGCCTCCAAATACACCAACGTGGACGGCATCGCCGAGCTCAAGGAGGCGGTCTGCCGGAAGTTCAAGAGCGAGAACGGGCTCGACTACAAGCCGTCGCAGATCAGCATCGGGACCGGCGGCAAGCAGGTGCTCTACAACGCGCTGGTCGCGACCCTCAACCCGGGCGATGAGGTGATCATCCCGGCGCCGTATTGGGTGAGCTATCCCGAAATGGTGCTGCTCGCGGGCGGCGAGCCGGTCGCGGTGACGACCACCATGGAGTCCGGCTTCAAGATGAGCGCAGAGGCGCTGGAGCGCGCCATCACGCCGAAGACCAAATGGCTGCTCTTGAACTCGCCGTCGAACCCGACCGGCGCGGCCTACACCAAGGCCGAGCTCAAGGCGCTGACCGAGGTGCTGGTGCGGCATCCGCACGTCCATGTGCTCACCGACGACATGTACGAGCACCTGGTCTACGACGATTTCGCGTTCTTCACGCCGGCGCAGATCGAGCCGCGGCTGTACGATCGCACGCTGACGCTCAACGGCGTCTCGAAGGCGTATTGCATGACCGGGTGGCGCATCGGTTTTGCCGGCGGCCCGGAGCCGCTGATCAAGGCGATGGCGATGATCCAGTCGCAGTCGACCTCGAACCCCGCTGCGGTGTCGCAATGGGCCTCGGTCGAGGCGCTCAACGGCCCGAAGGATTTCATTCCGAAGCACAACAAGATCTTCAAGGAGCGGCGCGATCTGTGCGTCGCGATGCTCAACCAGGCGAAAGGCATCACCTGCCCGAAGCCGGAAGGCGCGTTCTACGTCTTCCCGTCCTGCGCAGGGACCATCGGCAAGACCGCCCCGACCGGCAAGAAGCTCGCGACCGACGAGGACTTCGTGACCGAGCTGTTGGAAGCGGAAGGCGTCGCCGTGGTGCAGGGCACGCCATTCGGCCTCGGCCCGGCGTTCCGCATCTCCTATGCGACCGCCACCTCGTCGCTGCAGGATGCCTGCGAACGCATCCAGCGCTTCT
>Ga0075436_100001421_pt1 | contig 16266 bp, 11 predicted proteins | sample RhiMethybrSRZTD5_FD_75303 | JGI IMG/M metagenome (GOLD analysis project Ga0075436, IMG submission 75303) | Populus rhizosphere microbial communities from Tennessee, USA - Rhizosphere MetaG P. TD hybrid SRZTD5 | ecosystem: Host-associated > Plants > Roots > Rhizosphere > Soil | place: USA...
CTCGGTTTAGCTCTCTCCCTGATTCTCATTTTTGTCATCAACAAACAATCTTTCGGATGGACCATTCGCTTCCACTGGCCCGTGGCTATTTTGACCGGTGCCATTTCCCTGATTTTTGCGGCGACCGTCCTCGCCGGCTTTTATCCCGCGCGAGTTGCTGTGCAGCTGAACCCCGTCGAGGTTGTTCATGAAGAGTAGAACCCTCTGCGCGGCGCTCCTTCTCGCGATCTTTCCAGCGTTGGACGTTCCTTACCGCGTTGCTCTGCCCGGTTACCGCTATGAATTCCCGCGCGATTTTTTCGCTCACCCGGAATTTCAAACCGAGTGGTGGTACACAACCGGCAACGTAAAGTCCACCGACGGCCGGGCGTTTGGATTCGAGCTTACATTCTTCCGCCAGGCTGTCAGTCGCGACGAACAAAAGCGCGGCGCCTGGGATGTCCGCGACATTTATCTGGCTCACTTGGCTTTGAGCGACCTTGACGGCGGCCGCTTCTATCACTCCGAACGCGTCAATCGAAGTGGTCCCGGTATCGCCGGCGTCGATCCGGCCAACGGTAAAGTGTGGAACGGAAATTGGCTCGCCGCCTGGAAGAATGACGGCACACAACATCTGACCGCACAGAGTGACGAATTTCAATTCGACTTTTCGCTTAAGCCCGAAAAACCTCCTGTCATCCACGGCGAAAATGGTGTGAGCCAGAAAGCCCAAGGCACGGGTCGCGCAAGCCATTATTTTTCGCAGACACGCCTCGCGACAACCGGAACTGTCGTTGTTCAAGGGAAACAATTTGCGGTATCCGGGCTCTCCTGGATGGATCACGAATTTTTCACCCACCAACTCGGCGCCGATCAAACAGGTTGGGATTGGTTCAGCATTCAACTCGAAGACAGGACGGAACTGATGCTTTTCATTCTTCGCCGCAAAGACGGCTCGATTGATCCGTATTCTGCGGGGACATACGTCGATCCACTGGGCAAAGCAACCCACCTCCACGCGAGCGAATTCTCGTTGAAGCCGTCTGGCGCAACGTGGCGAAGCAACCAGACAGGCGCAACGTACCCGATTGCGTGGAACGTGGCCGTGCCGAAATTGGAGATTGGGCTCTCCGCGACAACGCGACTTCCGCAACAAGAGTTAACTGCAACTTCCAAACTAGCGCCAGGTTACTGGGAAGGCGCGATGGATTTTTCCGGGAAACGCAGCGTCGCGAAAATTCACGGAGCAGGCTATTTGGAAATGACCGGCTACGATCGTCCGCTTCAATGGACGAAGTAAACAGACGGAAGAACTTTCGTGGTTCTAGTACGCACCAGGCCCTGCACTTTTTACACGTACGCCGTCGAAACGGCGTCGCTTTCTGAGACACAGCTCGCGCCAACATCTATCGGAAGACGATATATCTTGCTGAATCGTCACGAGATAAACATTTTCTGCGTGAACGGCACCGCGATTGCCCTTTTCCCGGTGTGACATAAATCCCATCCCTGCAAAAAATGCTCAACCGGCAGTTTGCGTCATACAAACCAGCAAACCAATTCTAAGGGGGCGAAATGTTCAGGTTGTCACTGGGATTTTTCATTGTCGCGCTAATCGCAGCGATTTTTGGATTTGCGGGAGTCGCTATCGCGGCGGCGGGAATCGCCAAAATTTTGTTCTTCATCTTCGTAATTCTTTTTCTGGCGTCGTTGCTCGGCCTCATCGCTCGACGCACATGAATTCGGGCCCGATCTTGCAAACGAAGCACTGAATCAAGAAAAGGAGACGCTGCAATGAAAAACTGGAGAGCAATTCTGATGGGGGCACTTTTGATCGCGCCGACCGCGTTCGCTCGCGCCGGCGAAGATGCAAAAGACGAAACCAAACGACTCGAAAACGCTGGAACCGTGATGGACGAAATCCTGAACGTTCCAGACGACATACCGCAAGATCTGCTGGATAAGGCACGCTGCGTCGTCGTTCTGCCGTCCGTTTTGAAGGCGGCATTCATCGTCGGCGGCAGCTACGGACGCGGCACGATGGTGTGCCGGACCGGAAAAGACTTCAATGGGCCGTGGGGCGCTCCGGCAATGTACGCGCTCGAAGGCGGCAGCGTCGGACTGCAAATCGGCGGCGAGGCAACTGACTTCGTCATCCTGGTGATGAACAACCGCGGCATGGAAAGCTTGCTGAAGAGCAAAGTGAAACTCGGCGCTGACGCGACGGTCGCGGCAGGCCCGAAAGGGCGAACAGCCTCGGCGGATACCGACGCGTATATGCGCGCCGAAATGCTGAGCTACTCGCGAGCGCGCGGCGTTTTCGCGGGAATTTCACTGGAAGGATCCACGCTGCGCCCGGACGAAGATGCCAATCATCGCCTGTACGGCAAGGAAGCTTCCGCACAGAAGATCGTTCTCGAATCGAAAGTTGACGCACCACCGGCTGGAGCAAAGCTCGTCGGACGGCTGCAGAAGGCTTCCCCTCAACTAAAACACTAAATAGAGTGCAACCGAGGACAAAAGCGGAGGCGGGTGCTCGCCTCCGCTTATTTTTTTGAAAGATTGAAATTACTTCGAGTGGATTTAATTTGCTTTGTTGCGAATTTCGATCGTGGCGCCAGCACCGGATCGTGAGTCGTCGCTGATCCAGATGGTCGCGCGCGCCGGTTCAACGGTGAAAACATTCTGATCGTTCCACAACGCAAAAGCCTCGGCGGGCACGCTGAAAACGACGCGCTTGGTTTCGCCGGCCGCAATCATCACGCGCTGAAAACCCTTCAGCGCGCGAACAGGCTCAGAAACGCTTGTGCCTTCCAAGCGCACATAAAGTTGAACAGTTTCCGTCACGGCTAGCGAACCGCTGTTCGTAACGTTGGCGCTGGCAAGCAACGGCGCTGGACTGGAAGAAGACGTTTTGTTCAGTCCTTCGCGCAACCAATCGAGGCGCAATTCCGGTTTGTTCAGTTCCACCGGCCCAAAGCGAAGCGTTGAGTACGTGAGGCCAAAACCGAATGGAAATTGCGGGGAGTTCGGTTCGTCGATATAACGCGAAACGAATTTTTCGTCGTGGCCGTTCTGGAAACGGGCCTCGTCCTGCGTGGCGGGGCGGCCGGTATTCAGCGCATTGTAGTAGAGCGGAATTTGGCCCAGGCTGCGCGGCCAGGTCATGCTGAGTTTTCCGCCAGGAATATTTTCGCCAAACAAAGTGCGGACGAGCGCGGGTCCAGCCTGTATACCGGGGAACCACACGGCCAGCACAGAAGGAACATGCTGGAAAGCCCAAGGGAGAATAAGGGGACGGCCGCTGAAGACGAGCAGCACCACAGGTTTTCCCGTTGCAGCTACAGCTTCGAGCAGCTGTTCCTGGCGGCCGGGAAGATCAAGATGCGCGCGCGAGGCTGCTTCGCCGGTCATTTCCGGACCATTCTCTCCGAGCGCAAGAATAGCGACGTCAGAACCTTTTGCGGCATCAACGGCGGCCTTGATTTGCGCGTCCGTCGCGGTGGAAAACTCGGCGCCTTTTGCGTAGTGCACGCGCGCTTCACCAAGCTTTTGATTAAGGGCAGCGCGAAGCGTGACGGCGTCGCGGCCATTGCCGAGGCCGCCCCAGGAGCCCATCATCGCGGCGCCATCGTCGGCCAGCGGACCGATCACCGCGACCGATTTAATATCCGGCGAAAGAGGAAGCAGCGGCGTGGCGGAAGACAAAAGATCGTTCTTCAGTAGAACGAAGGATCGCTCCGCCACCTCGCGGGAAAGCGCGACAGCTTCCGGTTGCAACATCGCCGAGGATTCTTTCTTCTCGTCGACATAAGGGTTGTCGAATAGACCGAGCGCGAATTTTATGCGGAGAACGTGGCGCACGGATTCGTCTATGTCGGCTTCGGAAACCTGACCGGAGCGAACGAGATCCGCGAGGTGGTCGTGATAAAGGCTGCTGACCATATCCATATCCACGCCGGCTTGAAATGCCTTGCGCGCGGCGGTCGCACCGTCGTTGGCGATGCCGTGATTCATCAGCTCGGCGATGGAAGTCCAGTCGCTATCCACGATGCCGCGAAATCCCCATTCTTGCCGCAAGATTTTTTTCAAGGTGAAGGGATTTGCGGAAGTGGGAATTCCATTCAAAGAATTGAAGGCGCTCATGATGGAGCCGGCGCCGGCTTCGATTGCGGCGTGGAAGGGCGGAAGATAAATTTCGCGCAAGGTGTGCTCGGAAATTTCGGTTGTATTGTAGTCGCGCCCGCTTTCGGCAGCGCCATAACCGACGTAATGTTTCGGACAGGCAAGAATACTTTCGGCGTTGTTCAAGTGCCGGCCCTGGTAACCGCGCACGTAGGCCTGAGCGAAAGTGGCACCAAGAAATGGGTCTTCACCGTTACCTTCAGTGGTGCGGCCCCAACGAGGATCGCGAGTGATGTCGAGCATCGGAGAGAAAGTCCAACGAATTCCCGTTGCCGAAGCTTCTCGAGCAGCGACGCGCGCGGCGCGTTCCGCAAGGAGAGGATCCCACGTTGCCGAAATGCCAAGTGGAATCGGAAATTCGGTGCGGAAGCCGTGGATTACGTCGAGACCGAATAAAAGGGGGATGTGAAGACGGGACTTTTCAACGGCGATATGCTGGAAGGCGTTGCTCTCTTTCGCCGTGACGATATTGAAGAGCGCTCCGATTTGACCTTTCGCCAGCATGTCGTTGTAATCGGTGCGACCGGTGCCGGGACCCGTGGGCTGGCCGGCGGAATACTGAACGAGCTGGCCGACCTTTTCTTCCAACGTCATTTTCTTCAGAAGTTCTTCAACACGCGGCCCGATGGAAGGATCATCCCATTCGGGAGCGGGCTGAGCCATGGGGTAGGCGGCGGATGTGGCTTGACCTGAGGCCGAATGAGGCGCGAAAAAACAGGCAAACGCGACGAGCGCACAAGAAAAAAGTGACCGAAATTGCAGCAGCAAACGACTGTGGAAATAGGAAAACATTATCTCGACTCGGGAAGCGCTAGAATTTGGACTCAGTAAGACGGCACCAGACAACCAGATAGTAATGCAACAGCCCTGTTTAGTAAAACGATTTATTTATACGCAATATCGATTTTTTGAAAAGGCGCAGCGCGGAAAAATGAGGGGCTTCAAGCCGCCCTGTACGCGGCTCCGCCTTTCTGTCATTCAGTTTCATGGGTGACGATGTGAACGTCAACCTCCGGAGATTCTCGCAGAAATCGGTGCGCCGCCGAGAGATAGAGATACTTTTTCCAACCCTTTGTAATGGATCGGCCGAAGATGACCTGCGTAATGTGCTTTTCGCGAACGGCATGCGCGACCGTGTCCGCAACGCTGACACCTTTTAGCTGCAAGATCGTGGCGCCGAGATTCTCCGCGAAGCGAAGATTCGCGGTGACGGAGCGCCGTTCTTCGTCGCTGTTGTTGCGCCCCGTTTCGACATGAATCACGTAGAGTTCAGAATCGAGGCGGCGGGCCATGCGGGCGGCACGCGCGATGAGATATTGCGCCGCGGGATTGGAGCTGACACAAACGGCGATACGTTCGCGCACCGCCCAATTTTTCTGAATGTCTTTTGCGGCCATGTAGTTTTCGAGGCTGCGGTCGACTTGCTCGGCAACCTGGCGGAGGGCGAGTTCACGAAGGGCGATGAGATTGCCGCGCCGGAAAAAATTGTCGAGCGCCTGTTCGACCTTGGTCGCCGAATAGACATCGCCGCGGCGCATGCGGTTTTGCAGCGCTTCAGGGGTGAGATCGACCATAACGGTTTCGCTGGCGGTCATGGGCACCCAGTCGGGAACGGTTTCGCGGACAGTGATGCCAGTGATGTTGCGGACCGTGGGCGAAATGCTTTCGATATGTTGAATGTTGAGAGTGGACAGCACATCGATTTTAGCGGCGAGAATTTCCTGAATATCTTCGTAGCGTTTGCGATGTTTGCTGCCGGGAATATTTGTGTGAGCAAGCTCATCAACCAGAACGACGGCCGGTTTGCGAGCAAGAATCGCGTCCAGATCCATCTCTTCGAACGTGGCGCCTTTGTATTCGACTTTGCGGCGCGGGACGGATTCAAGCTGCGCGGTGAGCTCTTCAATGCCCTTGCGGCCATGCGATTCGATGATACCGATGACGATGTCTTCGCCGCGAGCGTGGCGTCGAATCGCTTCGCTGAGCATGCTGTACGTTTTCCCGACGCCCGGCGCATAGCCAAGAAACAACTTGAAGCCGCCCGTGGCTTTTTCACCAGGGGAGGCGACTTCGAGCCAATCTTCGGGTTTCTTGGGCAAGTTCGAAATCTCTCCAAGCTAAAGCGCAACGGACAAAGCGAAGTCGCGGCCCGACTGCGATAGACTTGCAACATGCAGCGAAATGCCCGGCAACGCATCCTGCGAACTATCGCGTCACTGGTGATCGTGGCTGCGGTTACAGCGTTCTATCGAAAGACAAATCTGCACGTAAATCAGACGACGGTAGCGCTTTCGCTGCTACTGGCGATTTTAGCAGTTTCCGCGGCATGGGGAATGGCGGTCTCCGCGCTGATGTCGGTCGCCGCCATGCTGGCTTTCAACTACTTTTTCCTGCCCCCGATCGGTCGGTTCACGGTCGCGGACCCGCAAAACTGGGTGGCGCTGGCGGCGTTCTTGATGACGGCAATCGTGGGGAGCCAATTGTCCAGCCGAATTCGCAAAGCGGCCGACGTGGCGGACCGACGGCGGAGAGAGATCGAGCAGTTGTATGCGTTTAGCCAAAAGCTATTGGGCGAAGGAAACGTGATTCAACTGCTGAATGCGATTCCGAATCATATTGTCGAGTCCTTTGAGGCAGGTGCGGCAAGCGTGTTCCTTGCGGAGAAGCAAAAATTTTACAGGTCGGGGCATGGGACGTTGCAATTGGAAGAGGAGCAATTGCGGGCATCGTTTGAGCGGGAAGAGCCAATTATTGATGCTGCAAAAAGTTTCAGCTACGCGCCGATTCGATTGGGCGTCCGTTCGATTGGAAGTTTTGGCGTATCCGGCGCAAGACTGACGCGGCAAACACTGGAGGCCGTTGGTACGCTACTGGGGATTGCGATTGAGCGGGCGCGCGCGGTGGAACAACTAACCAAAACGGAGGCAGACCGGCAAAGCGAGCGGCTAAAGTCCGCGTTGCTCGATTCGATTACGCACAATTTCCGGACTCCCCTGACGTCCATCAAGGCGTCGGTCACGTCATTGCTTTCCGAACGGGCGCCGAAGGCCGAGCAGGGACAGGAATTGCTGCAGATAATGGATGAAGAGTGCGACCGGCTGAATCGATTAATCGAGGAAGCGTCAGAAATGGCGAGGCTGGAGGCCGGAGAGGTCGTACTGGAGTTCGAGCCGCTAAGCATTGACGAACTGATCGACGCCGCGATGAACGATTGTAAACACGCGCTGGGCGACCGGGATGTCAAAGTGCAAATTCAAAATGGATTGCCGAAGGTTCGAGCGGATTTGTCGCGCGCGAAAGAAGTGGTGGTGCAACTGCTCGACAATGCGAATCTGTATTCCGAGAAGGGTAAGCGCATCGTGGTGAGCGCGGAGAGCGCGGGGAATTTTGTGTCGCTAAGCGTGGCGGACCAAGGGCCGGGTATCGACGGGCTGGAGCAGGGATTGATTTTCGATAAATTTTACCGGGGCAAAGAACAGCGAGCGGTGGCGCAAGGAACGGGAATGGGCCTGTCGATCGCGCGGGCCATCGTGGAAGCGCACGGCGGATCGATCACAGTGACGAGCCAGTTGGGGCATGGATCGGTATTTTCCTTTACGCTGCCCATTGCGCGGACTGCGGGAGAAGCGCGATGACCAGCGCGAAGGTGTTGATTGTGGATGACGCGCAGCAAGTGCGGCGCGTGTTGCGCACGGCATTGTCCGCGGAGGGATACACAATTTTCGAGGCGGGGACTGGAGAAGAAGCACTGAATCTGATTCGAATGTCGCCACCGGACGTGATTTTGCTCGACGTGAATATGCCGGGAATGACCGGTTTGGAAACTTGCCACGAAATTCGCCGGCACTCGGATGTGCCGATCCTGATGCTTACGGTGCGAAATGCGGAACGCGACAAAGTGATGGCGCTGGACGCGGGCGCGGACGATTATGTGGTTAAGCCATTCGGGATGCAGGAACTGCTGGCGCGGTTGCGAGCAGCGCTAAGGCGGCGCGGCGCGCAAGCGAAGTTGACGAACTTCGAATCGAAGACACTAAGTGTGAATTTCGAAACCCGGCAAGTAACCGCAGGCGGAAAAGAAGTGCATTTGACACCCAAAGAGTTCGAGTTGCTGCGGCAACTTGTGGCGAGTGCAGGCAAACCGCTGACGCACAGGCGATTGTTGCAAACCGTATGGGGGCCGGACTATGGAGATGAGCCGGAGTATTTGCGAGTGATGATCAACCAACTGCGAAAAAAGATTGAAGCGGACCCGGCAAAGCCAAAGTTTATTCTGACGGAGCCGTGGGTGGGCTACCGTTTTCAACCGCCGAAAGAAAAGCCTTCAGACGACAAAAGCAAAGAATAGCGAATTCGGGTCACTTGCCGATCGCGCTGGGATAGGCGGCATCGAGCGCGAGATTTAATTCCAAAACATTGACGCGCGGTTCACCCAAAAAGCCGAATTGACGCGGTTTGGTGTGCGCTCGAACGAGAGCGCGCAAATCAGGTTCGGACATGGAACGCGCGCGGGCTATGCGTGGGACTTGAAAATCGGCGGCTTCGGGCGAGATATCCGGATCGAGACCAGAGGCAGATGTGGTTAGCAAGTCAGTGGGGATCGGTTTTGTGGGATTTTCCGCGCGGAGTTCGGCAGCTTGAGATTGGATGCGGTCAGCGAGCTGGCGGTTCGTTGGGCCGAGATTGGAACCGCCAGACGCGATCGAATCGTACCCGGCGCCAGCCGCAGAAGGCCGAGGATGAAAATAGACAGGCGAGACGAAGGACTGGCCGATGAGTTTCGATCCGATAATTTTCCCCTTCGCGCTAACGAGGCTGCCGTTGGCGCGATCGGAGAACAATAGTTTGGCGGCGCCGGTGACCGCGAGCGGATAAAGGACACCACAGAGAATCGTCGTTACCGCGGTGAAGAGAATCGCGATTTTGAGTTGTTTGACCATAACGACTCCTAAGCGAAGTGCAGCGCGCGAATTACGACGTCGATCAATTTAATTCCGAGGAACGGCGCGACGATGCCGCCGAGTCCATAAACAAGAAGATTCCGGCGAAGCAGAGCGGCTGCACCGAGCGGGCGATAGCGAACACCCCGCAGGGCGAGCGGAATGAGCGCGACGATAATCAGCGCATTGAAAATTATGGCGGAAAGAATGGCGGATTGCGGCGTCGCGAGATGCATGACGTTGAGCACGCCGAGCTGAGGGAGAGCGACGGCGAACATCGCGGGAATGATGGCGAAATATTTCGCGACGTCATTGGCGACGGAAAACGTCGTGAGGGCGCCGCGAGTGATGAGGAGTTGTTTGCCGATTTCCACGATTTCGATGAGCTTGGTCGGGTTGGAATCAAGATCGACCATGTTGCCGGCTTCTTTCGCAGCTTGCGTGCCGGTGTTCATCGCCACGCCTACGTCAGCCTGAGCCAGCGCCGGCGCATCATTGGTGCCGTCACCGGTCATGGCGACAAGGCGGCCTTTGGATTGTTCGCGCTTGATGAGCGCCATCTTGTCTTCGGGTTTGGCTTCCGCGAGAAAATCATCGACACCGGCCTGGCGTGCGATAGCCGCAGCAGTAAGCGGATTGTCACCGGTGATCATCATGGTGCGAATGCCCATGGCGCGAAGATGAGCGAAGCGTTCGCGCATGCTGCCTTTGACGATGTCGGTGAGCGCGATGACGCCGAGAACGCGGCGATTTTCAGCGACAAGAAGCGGCGTGCCGCCCGAGTTAGAGATTTCGTCGACCGCTTGCTGTACTTCGGCGGGAACCGTGTGGCTTCTTTCGTGGATGTAACGCGTGATGGCTTCGCGAGCGCCTTTGCGAATTTCGCGACCATCAATATCGACTCCGGACATGCGAGTTTGCGCGGAAAAAGGATGGAAGACGGCGTGGTGAGTGGAAAGATCGCGGCCGCGAAGCTTGTAGCGTTCCTTGGCGAGGACAACGATCGAGCGGCCCTCGGGTGTTTCGTCGGCGAGGGAAGAGAGCTGCGCGGCGTCGGCGAGATGAGACTCGTCCACGCCGGGCGCGGGGAAAAAGTGCGTAGCGGCGCGGTTGCCGAGCGTGATCGTACCGGTTTTGTCAAGAAGCAGAATGTCCACGTCGCCGGCGGCCTCGACCGCGCGACCGGACATGGCGAGTACGTTGCGGCGGAGCAGACGATCCATGCCGGCAATTCCAATCGCGGACAGAAGGCCGCCGATGGTCGTCGGAATCAAGCAAACGAGCAACGCGATGAGGACGAAAAGATTTTGCGGGGCGCTGGAGTAAATTGCGAAAGGTTGAAGTGTGACCACGGCAAGAAGAAAAAGAAGTGTGAGACCGGCAAGAAGGATATTGAGCGCGATCTCGTTGGGCGTTTTTTGGCGCTCGGCGCCTTCGACCAGACGGATCATGCGATCAAGGAATGTTTGACCGGGATTCGCTGTGATGCGGATTTTGATTTCGTCAGAGAGCACGCGCGTTCCTCCGGTGACAGCGGAGCGGTCACCCCCACATTCGCGAATGACCGGAGCGGACTCGCCCGTAATGGCTGACTCGTCGACGGAGGCAATACCCTCGATGATTTCGCCATCGCCGGGAATCATTTCGCCGGCGCTGACGAGGACGACGTCGCCAGATTTCAGCTTGGAACCGGGGACTTTTTCTTCCGCGCCGGAATCGGTGAGCCGGCGAGCGAGCGTTTCGGAGCGGGCTTTGCGCAACGTTTCGGCTTGCGCTTTCCCGCGCCCTTCGGCCATGGCTTCGGCGAAGTTGGCGAAGAGAACGGTGAACCATAGCCAGACCGTGATTTGCAGGCTGAAACCGAAGCCAGCGGCGTGCGTGGCGACGCCGTGAACGAGATCGATGGTGGTGACGAGAGCGCCGATTTCGACGACGAACATGACGGGATTTTTGTAGAGGATGCGCGGATCGAGTTTTATGAAAGATTCGAAGATGGCGCGGCGAATCAGCGCGGAGAGTTCGGTCTTTTTGGCGGCTGGTTTCATTGTCGTCGTGGGTCCCTAGAAAAACTTTCCGGCAGTCATTTGGAGATGCTCGAGGATGGGGCCAAGGCTGAGGACTGGGAAAAAGGTTAGCGCGCCGACAATGAGAACAGTCGAGACGAGAAGTGTCGAGAAAAGCGGCGTGGTGACGGGAAAAGTGCCGGCTGATTCCGCCACGGATTTTTTTTGCGCGAGATTACCGGCGATGGCGAGAATCGGGACGACAGCAAAAAACCGGCCCAGAAGCATGGCGACGGCAAGCGATCCGTTGTACCAATTCGTATTCGAGTTGATGCCGTTGAAGGCGGAGCCATTGTTGCCGGCAGCCGACGTGTACGCATAGAGAATCTGCGTAAGGCCATGTGGGCCGGGATTGGAGATGCCCGCCTGGCCAAACGAGGTTACCGACGCAATTGCGGCAAAGCTAAGAACGGTTACCGGGAAAATCAAAATCGAGAGCATCGCCATTTTGACGTCATACGCTTCGATCTTTTTGCCGAGGTACTCGGGAGTGCGGCCAACCATGAGGCCGGCGAGAAAAACAGTGATGATGACGAACACGATCATGCCGTAAAGGCCGGCGCCGACGCCGCCGAACACAACTTCACCGAGAAGAATATTAATGAGCGGAACCATGCCGCCGAGCGGCGTGAAGGAATCATGCATTGCGTTAACGGCGCCGCAACTGGCGTCCGTGGTGACCGTGGCGAAAATCGAAGAGCCCACGACCCCGAAGCGAAGTTCCTTGCCTTCGAGATTTCCGGCAGCAGCGGCAGTAGGCGTCGCGCCGCTAAGGGCTGGCGTTGGATGCGACTCGGCGGCGTAAATGGCAAACACTGCAGCGAGGAAGAGGGCCGCCATTGCAGCCCATACGGCCCAGCCGTGGCGCGTGGAACCGGTCATGCGGCCAAGGGTATAAGTGAGGCCACTGGGAATGGCAAAAATCATGATGAGTTGAAGGAAATTCGTGAACGGCGTGGGATTTTCGTACGGGTGCGCGCTGTTGGCGTTGAAAAAGCCGCCGCCATTCGTGCCGAGTTCTTTGATGGCCTCCTGTGAAGCGACGGGACCCTGCGGAATGACTTGTTGCGAGGCTGCGCGGGCATCCAAGGGATAGACGGGTTGATAAGGATGAAAATTCTGGATGACACCCTGCGAAACCAGGACGAGCGCCAGAACAAGACAGGCAGGAAGCAAGACCCAAAGCGTCGCGCGCGTTGTGTCCACCCAAAAATTCCCGATCGTTTGCGAGTTGACCCGAGAGATGCCACGAATGAGCGCGACAGCCAGCGCGATGCCGACAGCAGCAGATACGAAATTGTGGTACGCCAGCCCAGCCATTTGGGTGAAGTAACTCATGGTGGTTTCGGGAACGTATGCCTGCCAGTTGGTGTTTGTCGTGAAGCTGACTGCCGTATTCCACGCGAGCGCGGGAGAGACGCCTGCGAACCGGTGAGGGTTCAGCGGCAAGAAATGCTGGGCGCGTTCGAGAATGTACAAAAGCAGCAAAGACGCGGCACTGAAGAAAAGCATGGCGAAGCCGTACTGCTTCCAGGTCATTTCTTCCGCTTCGTTAATTCCACAGAGCCGGTAGACCAAGCGCTCAACGGGACGACAAACTGGGTCGAGAAATGTTTTTTCGCTCGAAAACACGCGAGCCAAAAACAGCCCGATAGGTTTGGTGATTGCCAGCACGATTGCGAGAAATAGAAAAATTTGAAATATGCCAACGGTGCTCATGTTCAGAACCTCTCCGGCCACAAAAGAGCTGCGAGAAGGTATCCAAACAATAGGACACACAAGACAATCAGAGCGATCTGACCGAGCATGGGAAATCCTTTCGCTATTTCAAACGAGCGCAAGCGCGCAGAAAGAGGTTAGCGAGCATAAAGAACGCGACAGTCAGCAGCGAGAAAAGCAGATCCGTCATCGGCGCCTCGATTTGAACCCAGATAGGATGAACGCTGGAGCCTAAAAAATTGGTGTGTAGTTTATAAGGATTTCGTGAGGCCACTAAGTGCAAGGCTTAGAGGCAGATAGGGACGCTTGGAGTACACTCTTTTTGCCAATTCGGGAGCGAGCAGACTTTCCATGGACCTTTCGCAAGTTGCAAACGAGTTAAAAAAGGCGATGCAGGGTCACGTGGCGTTTGACGCCGGCGCACGAGCGCTTTACGCGATGGATGGCTCGAACTACCGGCAAGTTCCACTGGGAGTCGTGGTTCCGAAAACAATAGAGGACGTTGTCGCCGCAATCGGTGTCTGCGAAAAGTTTGGCGTACCAGTCTTTTCACGCGGCGGAGGGACAAGCCTTGCGGGGCAATGCTGCAACGTTGCCGTCGTACTTGACTGGACGCGATACTTGAACCAAATTCTCGAAATTAATCCTAAAGAACGTTTTGCGCGCGTCCAGCCCGGCGTAGTCTGCGATCAACTGCGTGACGCAACTTCGGAATTTGGCCTGACATGGGGCCCGGACCCGGCGACGCACACTCACTGCACCTTCGGCGGAATGATTGGGAACAACTCATGCGGCGTACATTCGCAGATGGCGGGAAAAACCGTCGACAACTTGCTGGAGCTGGACATTCTGCTGTACGACGGCACGCGAATGCGCGTGGGGCCGACGACACAGGGCGAGTTCGAAGCAAAGATTGCGTCGGGCGGACGCGAGGGCGAGATTTACCGCCGGCTTTCCTTGTTGAGGACGACATATGAAAAGTTGATTCGCGAGCGATACGTGAAAATTCCGCGGCGAGTCTCCGGCTACAACTTGGATGAATTGCTGCCCGACGCGAATGGACATTTCAATTTAGCGAAAGCGCTCGTGGGCACGGAATCAACGTGCGTGACGGTACTCGAGGCGAAAGTGAAGTTGGTCGAAGGACAATTCTCTCGCGCATTGGTCGTGCTTGGGTACGCGGATATCTTCGAAGCCGCGGATCATACGGCCGAAGTGATTCCATTTGGGCCTATTGGACTGGAAGGATTCGACAGCGTAACGACGCGGAATATTTTGAAGAAGGGCCTGCTGCAAGGAGAGTATTTGCCGCTCTTGCCGGAAGGCGGCGGGTGGCTGCTTGTGGAGTTTGGCGGGAACAACGCCGGGGAGGCGGAAGAAAAAGCGCGGACATTCCTGCGGGCGGTGGAAGGACGTAGGGACGTGAGTTCGCGGATCATTTTGTCGCCGCCAGAGCAGAAAAAAATCTGGCTGATTCGCGAGTCGGGCCTGGGAGCGAATTCCTACGTGCCAGGCGACGACCCAAGCTGGGAGGGGTGGGAAGACTCGGCGGTCGCACCGCAGAAACTCGGAGCCTATTTGCGGGATCTGCAGAAGCTATACGACAAGTTCTCATACAAGGCGGCTCTTTACGGACATTTTGGACACGGTTGCGTGCACAACCGCGTGAACTTTGATCTGGCAACGGCGGCGGGAGTGAAAAAGTGGCGCGCATTCATGGAAGAAGCGACAGACCTGTGCGTCCGATATGGCGGATCGCTTTCTGGCGAACACGGCGATGGCCAGGCACGCGCGGAGTATCTGCCCAAAATGTTCGGCGCGGACCTGGTGCAGGCGTTTCGAGAATTCAAGGCGATTTGGGATCCCGAAGGAAAGATGAATCCGGGAAAAGTGGTCGACCCATACAGGATCGACGAAAATCTGCGGCTCTCCGTGTCAGCAAAAAAAGACACGGACGCAACTCACTTTGCGTTCCTTCAGGACAGAGGCGACTTTTCGCAAGCAGTGGAACGATGCGTGGGGGTTGGCAAGTGCCGCCGCGCCGCGGGACAGGGCGAGCAAGACACGATGTGCCCGAGTTTTATGGTGACGCGCGATGAAAAACATTCCACACGCGGGCGCGCGCATCTACTTTGGGAAATGACGCGCGGCGAAGTGTTAACCGATGGGTGGAAGAGCGAAGAGGTGAAGGAAGCGCTGGATCTTTGCCTCGCATGCAAAGGATGCAAGGGCGACTGTCCGGTCAATGTGGACGTTGCAACATACAAGGCGGAATTTCTCTCGCACTATTGGCATGGCCGCAGGCGGCCCCTGCGCGCTTTCGTGTTTGGCTGGATGGACAAATGGACTGCCCTGGCTGCGCTAGCGCCGCGCATTGCAAATGGATTACTCCAGTTGGCCGGCATGGGCGCGTTTATCAAGAAATTAATTGGGATCGCGAGTGAACGAACGCTTCCCGCGGTTGCGCGAAAGACGTTTCGCGCAACGTTTGCCAAAACCTCACAGACCGGTGCGAACGGTAGACGCGTGATGTTATGGCCGGATACGTTCAACAACAATTTTCGACCGGGCACTCTGGACGCGGCGGTCGAGGTGCTCGAAGCCGCCGGGTTTAGCGTAACGATTCCGGAAGTCCGGCTGTGTTGCGGGCGGCCGCTCTACGACCAGGGTTTTTTGGATATGGCCTCTGCATACCTCGACAAAATTCTCATCACCTTGCGCGAACCGATTGCAAGAGGCATTCCCTTGGTGGTGCTGGAGCCGAGCTGCTGCTCTGTGTTTCGCGACGAGATGCTCGATCTTTTTCCAAAACGAGAGGACGCGCGCAAACTTGCCGGGTTGACGATGACTCTGGCGGAATTTCTGGAAAAATGTGCGCCAATTTTCTCGCCGCCAAAGCTGGAGCGCAGCGCATTGGTGCAGGGGCACTGTCATCACAAGGCCATCATGCGATTACAGGCTGACAAAGCGCAGATGGACAAGCTGGGATTGCGCTATGAACTGCTGGAGTCAGGCTGCTGTGGAATGGCCGGAGCATTTGGCTACGAAGAAGATAAATATAAAATTTCGCAAGCCTGCGGAGAGCGAGTGCTGCTTCCCCGCGTCCGGCAAGCGGACGAAAATACTTTGATCCTTGCTGACGGCTTCAGTTGCCGCGAACAAATTGAACAGGCGACTGGACGCAGGACAATCCATCTTGCGGAGGCGATCCAAACGGCCCTGCGACTTCGTTGACAACTCTGCTCCGGAGCCGATATCCTCGCGCCCAACCGGAACAACTTACTCTCTGCAAGTTAGGGGCGGATTTGGAGACGGGCGGCTCGCGACAGGTCACCGAACTACTCGTGCGTTGGCGGAAAGGCGATCGCCAGGCGCTGGAC
>Ga0075436_100001423_pt1 | contig 16255 bp, 14 predicted proteins | sample RhiMethybrSRZTD5_FD_75303 | JGI IMG/M metagenome (GOLD analysis project Ga0075436, IMG submission 75303) | Populus rhizosphere microbial communities from Tennessee, USA - Rhizosphere MetaG P. TD hybrid SRZTD5 | ecosystem: Host-associated > Plants > Roots > Rhizosphere > Soil | place: USA...
AGCGACTTCACCTGGGGCGGCATCTTCCGGAGTGTTGACGGCGGGTTGACGTGGGAACGGTTGTCTACCGATGGCTTGGCTTCCGACCGCGTGTGGACGCTAGCCATCGATCCCGCCGCACCGGAGCGGCTGCTGGCGGCGGCGTCAGCGGGTGGCCTGCATCTGCTGGTACCCACACCCATCGCCACAAGCGCCGGTGCGAAGGTCGCCGACAAGTCGACGCAATTCAACTCACCGGTGAGCCGGTGACACGCTGTGGTAGTACCGGGGAGATGTCGCCAACGTTGATCCCACGACTTTAGGGGTCCGCCGTGGAGAGGCCCCGGCGCGGGAACGCGCCGAGGCCCTTGCTTCGGGGCGTTTGCGGGGCTCCCTTACGTCCCCATGATCCTTCGGCCCGCCTTGCGATTCTTGACGTGACCCTTTCCACCAGGCTTCTTGGCAGCGCGCTTCTTGGCTGCAGTCATCCTGCCGCCTCTGCTCTTCTTTGCCATGAGCTTGCTCCCTTCGAGGTTGATGCGCTTCGTCCAGGAGGCGGAGGCAGGTCATGCCACCTCGCTAGAGGTGGCCACCTGCTGGAGGACTCCTCCCCAGGACACGTTAGCTATGTTAGCTTATAATGCGTACAGCGGCAAGAGTCATTTCCTCACCCAAGCTCACGCAATCCTTTCAGGAGAATACGCGATATACCTTGACCGCGCCGACTCCATTGAGCTACGTTAGGTCCTGCATCAGGAAGCAAGGTGCGCCCAGCACCACGTTACCCTACAGACCGCTGGCGCGTGCCTCAGGCCACTTGGAACGGTGGTCGAACCCCGTGTCGGCGGAGAATCCACGCACGGGTCCGAACGGTGGAATGCCTGCGATTCGGGACCCTTGTCCCGAGCCGTCCGCAGTCGAGTCGGCTCCCACCGCATCCCCTCTCAAACTGGTCCAATGCCTCCGGGGCATCACCCTGTCAGAGACCGGCCCGTCCGGTCTTGACTACAGGCTGTCGCCTGTCGTGATCCAACGTGTGCGGTGGCGCTGGACTGGGAAGGATTTGGAACATGACGTACAAGATGAGCGAGTTCACAGGCATCGGACAGGACCATGTTACGAAGCTTCGCGAGGCTGGCATCGAAAACACCGATGACATGCTGCGTCTCTGGGCGGATCAGCCCAATCGCGATTCGCTGGCAACGAAGGCGGGGATCGACGGGAAGCAGTTCGCGGGATTCGCTTCGATGTCCCGCCTGGCGCGCGTGAAGAACGTCGGGCCGAAGTACGTCGAGGTTCTGATGGCCGCGGGTGTCGATGGACCGAAGAGTCTGTTCGAGTACACGCCCGAATCGCTCGTGAAGCGCTTGGGCGAGGTGATGGCCGAGAAGAAGCTGACGAGCCCGATGCCCCCGCTCGAGGTAGTCGAGACCTGGTTCGTGGACGCGAAGCCTGAGGTTGGCGCCGCGGTCTAACTCGATGCTGGATAAGAGGGGGGCGCCACTACGACACCTCGGCCCACGAACGCCCTCTGCTTACGGACCGGCCACGATCGCAAGATCGTGGCCGGTTTCGTTACCCATGGCGTAGACGGTGTGGCCGTCGGGTGAATCGGACTCCCTAGGCGCTGACGGCCACCGCAACCTCGCGCGGCAGGCAGACGCGGAACGTCGTCCCATCGCCCTGCGACGAGGTGGCGGTAATGGAGCCGCCGTGGGAGCGGGCGATCTGCTGTGCGATAAAGAGCCCAAGCCCGAGCCCTTGGGTCCTGGGCGCCAGTGTCCTACCCTTTCGGAACGCATCGAAAATGTGTGGCATCGCAGCCGGCGGAATGGGTTCGCCACGATTGGCGACCTCGATGACGACCCCCTCGGTCCCTCCACCTTGAATCCGCATCTGGATTGCGGACTGCGGCTCGCCGTGCTGAACGGCGTTACCGACGAGATTGGCGAGCAGCTGGTAGAGCCGGTCGCGGTCCCACACTCCGATCAAGTCTCCCGTCATCTCGATGAGCAGCGGCCGCTCCGGATGCGTTAGCTCCGTCTCGTCGCGCACTTGCCAGCAGATTTCTTGAATATCCACCCGTTTGGGGTCGAATGAAATACCCCCCCCAACCGGCTCTGGGTCAGGTCCAGCAATTGTTCGATCAGCCGGATCGCTTGTTGGGCACTTCGCGCGATTCTCCTCGCAACCTCGGTCTCCTTTTCGCCGAGCCCTTCTTTGTGGAGCAGGATGTGGGTACCCAGCAGAATCGTGCTCAGCGGGTTACGGAGGTCATGACCGACGATCCCGATGAGTTGCTCGCGGAACGCGCCGATCTCGTCGAGACGGTTCTTTTCCAACGCGGCGGCAGCCTGGTCCGCGAGCGCCGACAAGAGCCATTCGTCGTGCTCCGCTTCGCTCGACGAGGGCCGACGGATCACGAAAAGGATCCCTCGAATTGCATCCGCCACCACGAGAGGGACGCCGAGAAAGCTCTCGACCGGCTTGTGGAGCAGGCTCGCGAGGCGCCCGACCATCGCCTCGTTTAGCGGCTCGTGAAAGTCTGCAAGCCGTCCGGGGTCGATGCCCAGGCTCGAGCGCAGAGACAGGAGGCCCTCGTCGTCTGCAACCATGAGGAGGGCCATCTTCGTGTCGAGCAGATCGGCGGCGTGTGCGACGGTAAGCTGAAATATCTCGTCGAGCGTCGCGGCATAGGTGAGCGCGCGGCTCACCGCCGTGAGATTCCGGATCTGCCGGGGCTCTTTGGCGAGGACGGCGCCGATCACTTGCGCGCCTTCACAATCCGCAACCCCCTGTCGCCGATCTTCATCTCGCGCCGCTGAAGATCGTGGGCGATGCTCCGCGCTTTCGCGATGCGGAGCGTACGGCCCACGATTCGATCGCGCATCCAGAGCTCGAGAAAGACGATGTTGTCGGTCATGTGGCTGAGCCGCCCCTGGGTCTCGTCGCTGGCCATGACCGGCGGATCCGTCTCGAGGGTGAGCATGCTGCTCACCCCCAGAACCGCGAAGTGCTGTACCAGCGCATACAGGTAGCCGTGCATGCGCGTGGGATCGCTTGCGGCCGTGGCGAGATCACCGAGCGCGTCGATGACCACGCGGCGGATCCCGTTCCGGCGAAGGGTCTGGAAAATGTTGACGACGATCCTGTCGATGGAGAGCTCGACGGCCGAATAGTATTGGAGCTCCAGTCGACGGCGACCGTCGCCGTTAAGCGTCCCGGCGATCTGGTTGAGTTGGTATGCGAGCTGCGTCGGGTTCTCCTGGAAGTTGACCAACAGGCATGGCTCGCCGAGGCGGAGGCCCTCGAGAATGAACTGGATGGCCATCGTGGTCTTTCCGGATCCGGTTGGGCCGGCGAGGAGCGTGGCGCTTCCCGTACAGAAGCCACCGTCGAGCATGGCATCCAGACCGGGCACACCGGAAGGAACGCGGTCTTCGCTTCGTTTGTAGGAACCCGCCTGGGCCGGACTGACAAGGCGCGGATAGACCTGCAAGCCTCTCTCCGTGATGTCGAACGCATGGAATCCCTGCCTATAGGAGCTGCCGCGGAGCTTGAACACCCGCAGATACCGCTCGTCCCGGGTCCCGAGCGAGTTCCTCGCCAGCTCGATGATCCCGTCCGCCACGGCGAACTCGGGATAGGTTGCGATGTCCTCGTGCCGGTACTCTCCCACGAGAAGGACGGTCGTGTTGTAGGCGGCAAGAAGACCCGCGACCTCGTGCAGCATGAGACGCATCTCCTGGGGCGAACGCGCCAGGTCGTGAATCGCCTTGAACGAGTCGATCACGATGATCTTGGGTGATAGCGTCTTGATCGTGTCTTTGAGCTTGGGGAAGAGCGCGCCAATGCCGTTCGCCGCGAGCACGGAGCCGAACGCTTCGTAGCGGACCTTGGTGCCCATCTTTGCCGCGTCGAAAAACTGAAATTCTTGTAAGTACCGGATCACCTTGTCGAGCGGTTCGGAGAGCGTCGTGAGGTAGAGGACAGGCCGCAGCTCGTCGGTCGCGTTGCAGAAGATGAATTCTTCCGCGAGTGTCGTCTTACCGGATCCCGGCGCGCCCATGATGATGTTGATCGAGTTCTCGGGGATGCCGCCTTCGAGGATTTCGTCCAGCTCGCGGCTGCCCGTCGACAGGCGCGTGACGGCAAGGGCCGCTTCAAGCAACATGTTGAGCTCTCCTGTTTCGTGCGCCTCGTGCTTCGAGGAGCTGTCGTACCGTATCAATCAACGCGTGCTCGGCGAGTGGTTTCAGGAGAAACGCATCGGCTCCTGCCTCGCGCGCCCGGCCGGCCGCAGAAAGAATGCTGAAGACCACGACGGCGATATCGCGCGTTCGTGGGTCGGACTTGAGCCGCCGGCAGAGCATGAGACCGTCGAGTGCGGGGACGAGGATCTCCGTGATGATGATGTCCGGAAGGATCTTATGCGCTTGCTGCAGGGCGCCATCACCGTCCTCCGCGAACCCCACCGAATAGCCCGCCTGATCGAGGAAGTGCGACTCCAGCTCGCGGATATGCGAATCGCGATCGACAACGAGAATGATCGCCTTCCCTTTAGCTTCTGGCGCGAACGCCATGTCCCCGCTCACGGTAGTTCTACGGATAGAGATCGCTGGTGAAGTGTGGAGGGATTTCCTTCACGCCTCTGAACGTACGCTCGCCTTCGCGCCGATGTCCACGAATTATCGGTCGCGGAGCAGCTTCCGCGACGCCACGTCGTAGCAGAATCTACGTAGATCCACCGTCGCAAGTTTACTGAGCTGCCGTAACCCACCGGCGAAAGCATCCACCCTAGCCGACGATCTGCGAGCCATCAGGGAAGGGTAGGGATCGGTCGGATCTTGGAGAGCGGCGGAATAGCCGCGAGGGCTGACTGATCATCGATCAACCCAGAACTCGTCGCGAGGAATGTGGTGAAGGGGCCTGTTAAATAGGCAGAAGTTCCGACTCGTGATCTACCGTGTTGGCCGTCGAGACCCCTGGCTCGGCGCTGGTGTTGCTCGGGGTGACGATCGCGCCGTTCTGGCGGCGGGCCAGGATCCTCAGTACGCCTCCGGGATGAAGTTCTGGCCCGATCTCCGGGGGCGGACGTAGGTCGGATCGACCTGGCGGCGGGGCAACCGAAGTTTCTTGAGTGTGTAGTCCTTGTACGGGAACCGGCTCAGAATGTGCGCGATGCAATTGAGCCGGGCTCGCCTCTTGTTATCCGCCGGAACGACCCACCAGGGGGCGCCCTTGATGCTGCACTTCCCGAGCATCGCGTCCTTCGCCCGCGAGTAGTCGACCCAATGGGCGCGCGATTCCAGGTCCATCGGGCTCAGCTTCCATCGCTTCGCGGGATCTTTGATGCGCTTCCGGAAGCGAAGCTCCTGCTCTTCGTCGCCCACCGAGAACCAATACTTGAGGAGCGTGATCTCGGAACGGACGAGCATGCGTTCGAACTCGGGACAGGATCGCAGGAACTCGAGATATTCCTCGTCGGTACAGAACCCCATCACCCGCTCCACGCCGGCCCGGTTGTACCAGCTCCGGTCGAACAGCGCGATCTCCCCGGCGGCGGGAAGCTCGGCGGCGTAACGCTGGAAGTACCATTGGGTCTTCTCCCGCTCCGTCGGAGTGCCGAGGGCCACGATCCGGCACGTGCGCGGATTCAGGCGCTGCATGATCCGCTTGATCACGCCTCCCTTGCCCGCGGCGTCCCGTCCCTCGAAGACGATCACGACCTTCCGCCCCTGGGACCTCACGTACTCCTGCAGCTTCACCAGCTCGACTTGCAACCGCGCAAGCTCTTTCTCGTACATCTTCGTCTTGAGCCTCTTGGACTTCACGGGCCGATCCTGGCGCCCCTTCTCGTTGGCCATCTCGATTTCCTCCACGATCAAGGAAGCGGGCGCCCAATGGCCGCGCCCGACGACGTACGCTACATTAGCTAACACTGCTAACATGTGTCAAGCTCCATCTCACCCGCGACATCGACCGGCCGATGACAGGCACGAAAATGGCGGAATTCTCTGGCTCCATGGGCAAACGATCCCTGGCCAACCCTGGTATGAAGATCCCGAGGCCTTTGGCCGATATTCCCGGGGATATGCGTCAGACCGGGCAGCGTTCACCATCCACCTCGAGATCGGATACGGCACGGAGCCTTATCGCCGCCCAGGATACGGCGCGGGTCGCAGGCTGGGTCGATGCCTTGGTGCGCGCGATCGAGGCACGCAGAGCACACCCGCGAGACGACTCCGCGCTTCACAAGATCCACAGCGACCTCGAAGAAGCTACCCGGTCGTGCCTCAACCAGATCGGTGATTTCACCATTCGGGTGGACGAGTTCGATCTCTTTTTCGAGGGGGAGTGCGTCTACCACAGTACCGCGGAAAGCGGCTCGCTATCCGTTCCGCTGTTCAGGGGCGGGCTGAGGACAATCACCTTGCGATCGGGTTTGGAGCCTGATGAGCTGCGCCTCTTCCTGGACATCGTGGCGCGCGCGACCGCCGGCGATCAGGACTCGGAAGACGTTGTAACTCTCCTCTGGGTGGAAACCTTCCGGCACATTGATTACGAGTCCGCCCCGTTTGAAGAATGGAACACGGAGTCGTGGATGGCGGAGGGCGAGGCCGGCTCGGATCGGAGCGACTTCGCGGAGGGGCGGTCGGACGACTGGTCCTTGCCCATGGACGGGGAGGCTGTCTCGGACCAGCCTCTGCCCGAGGTATCCACCATCACCGAGATCGAGGCTCGCAACATCTACATGCTGGCCAGTATCGAGGATGCCCTCTCGCCTCGGGATCGGATCTTGGAAATCCTCTGGGCATTGCTGGGCGCGGAGGAGAGACCGGCCGAATTCCTCGAGATCGCGTTGAGCCTCGGCCGCCTCATCGAGCATGCCGTCGCGACAGGGGAGATGGAGGAGGCGAGCAAGATGGTGGATCGCCTTCGCGGCATTTCCGACTCCAAGGCAACGACGCCAAGTGAATTCCAATCCGCAACGAGCCAGGTCCTCCAGCGCATCGGGCGGGAGGACTTTCTGGGCCGACTCGGCGCCATTCTTGGTCGGAACCGGGACCTGGACCTGGACGCGCTCAAGACCTTCCTGGCGCAGCTCGGTCCGTCGGCAGCACCGACCCTCTGCGATGTCCTTGGCAAGATCGAAGAGGCGAAGATTCGTCGGGTGATCTGCGACGCGCTCGTGATCTCATGCAAGAGCCACATCTCCATCCTGATCGACCGGCTCTCGGACCCGCGCTGGTACGTGGTGCGGAACATTCTCTACATCCTGGGCCGGATCGCGCATCAGGGGGTGGAGCGGGCCCTGGGGGACGCTCTCACGCACAGCGACGTGAGAGTACGCAAGGAGGCTCTCCGTGCTCTGGGTGGGATCGACAGTCCCGCGAGCCGCGCGTATCTCAATTCCATGTTGCGCGATCCTGACAAGGACATTCGAATCCTGGTCGCACAGCTCCTCGCAGGCAGAAAGGACGAGCGTGCCGCGCGGATACTCTGGAGTGTGATCGAATCACCCGAGTTCGTGGGCCGTGATCTGGACGAGAGGGTTGCGTTCTGTGGTGCCTTGGCACGCACAGACTCGGACTCCTTGATTCCCAAGGTGGAGCGAATGCTGACCCGTGGAGGGATATTCCAGCAGGCGGTTCAGGGCGGCCGAATGGAAGCGGCGATGGTCCTGGCCTGGCTGGGTACTCCGGCCGCTCTCGACGTTCTGAGCCGCGAGGCAAAAAGCAGGAACGATTCGGTGCGCCGCGCCGTGAAGGAGGCTCTCGAGACGGTGAGGGAGTTCGCCGCCAAGGATCGCCAAAAAGGTTGACCTCGTTACGCTGCTCCCTAGAAGTCCGGCATGGTCACCCGAGCGGACTGGGTGTCGTGGACCTCGATCCTGCTCCTGGGAATCAAATCGGCATAGTGCAGAAGTGAAAAGACGAAGGGATCGGCCGGGTCCTGGTCCAGGATCAGAATGTCGGTGTCCAGCATCCGGATGTTGCCGAACTGCGACGTGCCACCCTTGAGGTAGACGTAATTCTTGGCAGAGGATTTGGGCGCCGGAATGGGATTGCCGGCAAAGGCAAGGCGTATCCCGTCCAAGTCCACGGTGACATGGGACATCTTGCCGTCAACCCGCGGCGGCGGGAACAAACCGAATGGTTTCACGAACATCCGGTTGCCATGGACGATCAGGCTCTTGTTGGGCGGAAGGGAGATGATGTTCTCCAGCTGGAACGGTTTCCATTTGATGAGCGGGGATACCGGAAGGACGCCCAGGATTTCCAGATGGTCCACGTCAATGACCAGCGTGTTGCTCGGGGTATCCACGCCCAAGTGGGCCGTCATGGTGAACGAGATCCAGATACCCACGTTGACGCTGCCCTTCACCCCTACGACGTGCTCGTGGTCCGATTCCTTGAGCGACACCTTGAGATCGCGCAGCTTGGAATGGGGATAGTTGAAGACGCTTTCGTTGAACATCCCTTCCAGCACGCTGGGGCGGATCATCACCACGGACTGCTGCAAGGCCAGGTGAAACGAGCTCAGGTCGTCGAAATTGACCGTCCTGCCTTCGACGGGTACGGCCCGCAGAGCCATGTCCCCCATATCGACATAGACCTTGTCCGACCACTTGAATTGGACGTTCTGCATCCGAATGGCCACGCCCGACGCGCCGGAGGCCTTCGCGGTGTCGGCTTCCAGGAATGTGGTCAAGAGCTTGGCGGATTGAGTCGAGGCCGCGCGAACGGCGGATCTCTGCTCGTACAGGAGGAAGCTCTCGAGAACGACGACCATCAGCAGCAGGATGATGATCGCGCCCATCAGACGGCCGCGATTCCGGAGAAGCCATTCCTTGGCCACGAGCATCCCTCGTCAAGGTGAACGTCCCAGGATAGCAATTCTAACGGGGGGACCCCTGAGTATGCAAAAACGCCGTGCGTCCACCCGATTCAAACGGTCTCGCCCGAAGGGCCATCCAAACGGGTATTCGCCCACACCCGTATGCCCCAGGAGGCGCCATGCTTCGTCTGTGGATGGTCCCACTCGCCGCGATCCTCGTCCTCACGGTCTCGACGAGCACCCCCGCCAGCTCTAGGCTGCCTCTTTCGAATCCCGAGTTCGGATGGACGCTCATCTCGGGAGGGTCCCAGAGCAACATGGGCAAGGTGGATCCGTACAAGATCAACGACCTGAGGCATCGCTACGGAAAACGGTTCCTTTGCATACGCGATCGGGACGAGGTCTGGGTCATCACCGACGAGGCGCTGGTCCGGCGTGGAGAGAGCACGGCCAGCATCATCACCGAGTATCAGCCCGCCATCGCGGACATGGCTCGAGCCGAGGCCCAGCTCTCGATGAGCGAGGACACACACGAGGACGAGAAGGCGGAGCTGAGAGAGAGGCGCATGGAGATTCAGAAAGCGATCGACGCCAACGAGCGACACGGCCGCTCGACGAAGGATCTCGAGCAGGAGCTCTTCCAGGCGAACACCCAGCTCCAGGCGATCCAGGGAGTGGAGGAGAGCGCCCGGCTGACCCCCGAGGAGAAGAAGCAGCTGATCCGCCAGCGGGACAAGGCGTCGGTTCGGGTGAAGGTGGGATACGATCGGATCAACGCCGGAATGCGTGAGCTCTTGAACCTGGCCAGGGAACGCGGTCGAGCCGAGCTGGTGAAGTGAACCGAATCGGGCGTTCGACGTGCCATTCGCCGGAAGGCACTCAGCGCGAGAAGAGCCTTCGAAATTCGCCCGGCGTATATCCCGTCCTTCGTCGGAACGCAGCCGCGAAGTGGCTGGAGCCGCTGAACCCGGAGCGCAAGGCGACCTCGTGAATGGCGAGCGTGGGCTGATCGAGCATGAGGTGACGGGCGGCGGTGACGCGTCGTTGCAGCACATAACCATGCGGCGGGACGCCCATGGTCTGACGGAAGGCGCGCTCGAAATGGCGTGAGCTCACCCCGGTGAGATCCGCCAGCTGGCGCAAGGTGATGGATCGGGCGAGATTCTCTTCGATATAGTCCAGCACGAGCTTGAGTCGCCGCGCCGGCAGGCCGCCGGAGAACGACGGCGGCGCGATCGATAGGGAAGAGTGGACTCGGATGAGGTGATGCGCCAGGAACTCGCAGGCGCTCTCGGCGTAGATCGATCCCGAAGGCGAGGCGTTCGTCGCTTCGTAGGCGAGCCGGGTGAGCAGGACCTCGATCACGGGATCCCGCACGAGAAATCGGCGGACGATTTCGGTGTTCTTGGGATCAGCGCCCCAGTCCTGTTCGATCACGCGTGAAAGAAACGCCTGCGGCACGAACACCACGACGCCCCGATTGGTCGCCGTGCTCTCTCGGCATTCCCACGTGTTCGTGACCTCGGCCGGGACGATCGCCACATTGCCGGCACGGGTCCAGCCCTCGAGAGCCTTGCCGCCCACTTCCTGGCGCAGGTGGTGGGCCCCCTCCATGTGGAGCCCCACCAGGTGATCCGAACAAACCATCCCTCCATGAGCCGTCGCCATCGCGTGGTGTACGAACACGGAGAACGCATTCCAAGCGGCTGACCATTCAGGTGGCCGCGACAGAGCCTCCGGGAATTGGTCTCCAGACAATCGATTTTGGCTCACATCACACCCCCGCCGACACAATCACGACATCTCCAGCACAATCCGCGCACGTTTCGTGGCGCACCCCTTGATCGTCACCGAAGCGATTGGCAGATTCCGTCGAGACATTCCCCATGGCCCGGAAGCGGATTCAGCATATACCCGAAAGGAGGATCTCGGTGCGGAAGAAGTCCAGCCGCCAATCTCTCCTCCAATACGTTCTTCTCTCCCTCGTCGAACTCAGTCAGGGGCTCACCGCCACAGGGAACATCTTCCGTGCCGTGGACGCCCTCCTCTTGAATCTCATGGGACAGCTCGGGACGACCCGCGCGATGCTTTGGCTCGTGGCGGATGAGCCGCCGGGGCACCCGGCGCTGATCCGGAGCCACGGATTCAAGGCAGGAGAGGCGGAACGGTTGTCCCGTCAGTCCGCCGTGATCTTCCTCGAAGCCGTCCGCAGCCTCGGAGCGCTCACGCCTGAATCTCCCGGAGGAGCGCATCCGGACGGAGTCGGCGCACGAATCGAGTCCAGCGGCCTCGCTCTCGTCGCGCCCATCTGGGCGAGTGAAGCCCTTCTAGGGATGCTCGCGCTCGGCGCGCGGGCCGACGGCGCCCGGTACACTGCCATGGACGTGGAACTTCTCGCGGCGTCGCTGGGCATGGCCGGGATCGCCCTGCAGAACATTGCCCTCCACCACCAACTCCTCGAAAGCCAGCGACGACTGCGCATCGCAAACGAGGGTCGGATCCAGCTGGAACAGCTCGAGGACGAATTCCTGGCGAACATCAACCACGAGCTCCGGACGCCGCTGACCGTCATCGTCCCGGCGCTCGAGCACGTTCTCGAATCCAACCCCACTCCTGACGAATTGCAAGTCCTCGTGGCCGGCTCGATCACCCAGGCGCGGCGGCTGATCGGTCACATCGAGAATCTTCTGACGCTCTCGGAGATAGGCCAGAACACCCTTTCGTTGCGGATCGTCGATCAGGACGTGATGCCACTCCTGGAATCGTATTATCGGGAGCGCCTTCCGGGGGTGAGCGCGAGCCTTCGAGAACTCATCTTCGAACCATCGAAGGAGCCGCTCTCCGCCCGCTTCGACGAGAAGCGTCTCTCCCAGGTGCTCGACGCCCTCGTCGACAACGCCGTGAAATTCACCCCGCCCGGCTCCCGGATCGTCCTCTCAGCCGATGCGTTGACCCAGGGGGATCATTCCTGGGTGCGCATTCGCGTGGAGGACAACGGACCGGGTATCCCGGCTGAAAACCTCGACACGCTGTTCGAGCCGTTTCGCCAGCTCGACGGCTCGGCCACGCGCCGGGTCGGAGGCCTCGGGATCGGGCTCGCGCTGGCTCGCGATCTGGCGAGCCGAATGGGTGGAGACCTGACCGCGACGAGCCAGCAGGATGGGGGATCCAGCTTCATCGTGCTGTTGAGAAGGTGAATTCAAGCGCTTGAGTCTTGAGCGTCTGGGTCTACTGTTCGCGCTCGTGGCGCGTCCGTTATAATCGTGGCGTTGTAGCGCGAGCTCCAGGAGGTGAACCGTGAGCCTTCGTGGCAGTATGGCTGTTGTCTTCTTTCTTCTCGCTTCCCTCGGGGCCCCGATCGGCTGTACCCCGAAACGGGAGCAGGCGGAGCAGAGGCAGGGGACGTCGGGTGGGTCTCAGGTCCCCCTCCCATCCGGCAGCGGGCTACACTCCTCGCCCGCGGCGCCCAGCAGCACGGTCGTGGATACGGCCAGCTCATTGGACGAAATCATCAGTCGAATCCACGAACACGAATCGACCTTGAGCCAGATCATCGCCGCCGGCCGTCTGAACGAGATGGGCGTCGAGGTATCTCGAATTCGCGAACTTCTCACGAAGGCCGTCACGTTGGCCCAGGTCCAGCCTGATCAGCGGACCGAACTCGAGGGGCATGTTTCGGAGGCAAAGCGAGTGGCCGCAGCCCTGGTTGAGGCGGGAAAGGCCGGTAGCCTCGAGGAGTCCAAAGCGCGGAACGCCGACCTCCAAAGGGAGCTCGGTCTCGTCGAGCGGATGGTCGTTCCGCACCTGAGCAGGGCCCGTGGGTGACCGCGGGCATCTTCGTGGCGCTCCTCCTGCTCGCGGGATGCGGCCGCCAAGAGGGGGGCGCCCCAACGGGGGGCAATGCCTCGCGCACGAGTCCTCCGGCAACGATTAGCCCCGGCGATTCGATCTCCATGGCCGATTCCGCATCCGCCGCACGCGCGGTGGCGTGGATCCAGGACTACTACAGCGCGATCAACGAGCATCGATATCGCGACGCGTATGCCCACTGGGAGCGAGGGGGTCTGGCCAGCGGGAAGGGTTTCGAAGAATTCCGGAAAGGCTTCGAAGAGACCGAGCGAGTGGAGGTGAGTGTTGTCGGCGCTACAGGTCGAATCGAGGGAGCAGCGGGCTCGCGCTATATCGAGGTGCCGGTCCGGATCGTGGCTCGGACCCGCGGTGGCGATCGGCAGGAGTATTCGGGGAAGTACACGCTGAGGCTCAGCGTCGTGGACGGGGCCACACCGGAGCAGCGGTCCTGGCACATCTATTCCGCCGCAGTGAGGGCGTTACCTTAACCGCCGTCCGCTTTTCGACGCCCCGGATGGGTCACTCCAATCGCATCCTCCCTGCCACTAGTGAGGGCGGCCCGGAAACGACCGTCCCGTTCGAGCATCGTCGATATCGCAGCGTGCTAACTTCGTACGCGATGGGTTATTATCGCTGGGATGGCGTGCCATGCGGTGGAGCCGGCGCGCTTCGTAAATCACGGTGAGACAAGTGAAACCGACCGATACTCGACATCCCGATTACTACCACAAGGTCGTCGATTGCCAGTGGGCCTGCCCGGCGCACACGAACGTGCCGGAGTATATCCGGCTTATAGCCCAAGGGCGCTACACCGACGCCTACATGCTCAATCGTGAATCGAACGTCTTTCCCGGCATCCTGGGCCGCACCTGCGACCGTCCCTGCGAGCCCGCCTGCCGGCGCGGGCGTCTCGAGGGGGACAAACCCGTAGCCATCTGCCGCCTCAAGCGGGTGGCCGCCGACCTCAAAGGGGAAATCGGCCACCTCTTGCCCAAGGCTCCGGCCACGAAGAACGGGAAGCGGGTGGCGCTGATCGGAGCCGGTCCGGCATCCCTGACCGTGGCCAACGATCTGATGCCCTTGGGCTACGACGTGGTCCTCTTCGAAAAGTACGACAGGCCGGGAGGGCTGATGCGTACCAACATCCCCTCCTTCCGCCTCCCGGAGAAAGTGCTCCAGGAGGAGTGCGACGCCATCCTGGAAATGGGGGTCGATGTTCGTTACAAGTCTCCGGTCACGAGCATGCGAACGCTCCTCACGGAACGATTCGACGCGGTCTTCGTCGGGAGCGGCGCCCCCCGCGGCAAGGATCTAGAGCTCCCGGGACGCTCCGAGGCGGCCGCCAACATCCACATCGGTATCGACTGGCTCGAATCGATCGCGTTCAAGCACCTCGACAAGATCGGCGAGCGCGTATTGATCATCGGTGTCGGCAATACCGCCATGGACTGCTGCCGCTCGGCCCGACGACTGGGAGGCCGGGATATCAAGGTGATGGCCCGCCGCCCGCGGGGCTTCTTCAAAGCTTCCCCTTGGGAGCTGGAAGACGCCGAAGAGGAAGGGATTGAAATCCTCGTCAACCACGCCCCGAAGCGCTTCGTGCTGGAACGTGGAAAACTGGTTGGAATGGAATTCGAGCGGCTGGAGTGGGACACCGACGCCAGACATTCGAAGACGATCGATTCCATCATTCTCCCTTGCGATGATGTGATCCTGGCCATCGGTCAGGAGGCTGCCTTTCCCTGGATCGAGCGGGATATCGGCATCGAATTCGGCAAGGAAGACCTTCCCATCGTGGACGAGACCACCTTCATGTCCACGAGGCCCGGCGTCTTCTTTGGCGGCGACGCGCCCTGGGGCCCGAAGAACATCATTTGGGCCGTGGCCCACGGGCACGAAGCGGCGATCTCCATTCATCAGTACGCGCAAAGCCAGCCGGTGACCTTCCGGCCGCCCCGCGGGATGAACCTGGTCAGTCAGAAGATGGGAATCTCGGAATGGAGCTATTCCAACGATTTCAATCCGGTGCTCCGCCAGAAGATGAAGCACGTCGATCTGGCCAAGCGCTTTCGGGAATTGTCCGTCGAGGTGGAGCTCGGCTTCACGCCCGAGCAGGCGGCCCGCGAGGTGGAGCGCTGTCTGAATTGCGACGTGCAGACCGTCTTTGTCGCTCCCCGCTGCATCGAGTGCGATGCCTGCATCGACGTCTGTCCCGTCGACTGCCTGACCATCGCCCGCGACGGCGAGGAGGAGGATCTGAGGAACCGGCTCACGGCCCCCGCCATCAACCCCGACCAGGCCCTGTTTGTCTCCGAAGAGCTGCCCCAGACGAAACGGTTGATGCTCAAGGATGAGAATATCTGCGTGCATTGCGGACTCTGCGCCGAGCGTTGTCCCACCGCCGCCTGGGACATGCAAAAGTCGGATGTCCTCCTGCCCTACGCAGGGAACGGCACGTGCCCGAAGTGAATTCCCCCGTAAACGATTTCGCCTTCAAGCTGGCCAACGTCAACGGCACCGGCTCAGCCTCCGCGAACGGGATCCTGATGCAGGCGATCTTTCGGATGGGTATTCCCGTCTCAGGCAAGAACCTCTTTCCGTCCAACATTCAGGGGCTCCCCACCTGGTATGAAATCCGAGTGAACAAGGACGGCCGGACCTCCCGGGCGTTGGTCTATGACTTGATCGTCGCCATGAACGCTCAGACGTACGCGCGCGACATCAAGGAAGTTCGTCCGGGAGGCTACATCCTCTTCGACTCGACCTGGCCCCTCGACAAACGCCTTCAGCGTCCGGACGTGACCTTCTTGGGCGTTCCGTTCGCTCAGCTCTGCGTCGAGCACTTCCAGGAGCCCCGCGAGCGAATCTTGATGAAGAACATAGCCTACACGGGCACCGTGATCGCCCTTCTGGACATCGAGCTGAGCGTGGCCGAAGAGCTTCTACATGAGACGTTCGGTAAGAAGAAGGCCCTGCTCGAGTCCAACCAGAAAGCGTTGAAGCTGGGCTATGACGCCGCCAAGCAAAGCCTCGAGTGCCCCCTCCCGTTCCGGGTGCAGAGGATGAACGCCAACGGCGATAGGATCTTGATGGACGGAAACACAGCCACCGCCCTGGGAGCGCTCTATGCGGGCTGCACGGTCGCGGCCTGGTATCCGATTACGCCGGCGACCTCCGTGATGGAGTCGTTCAAGGGCCTGTGCGAGCGCTACCGCAAGGACCCCCAAACCGGAAAGAACAACTTCGCGATCCTGCAGGCCGAAGACGAGCTCGCGGCCATCGGCATCGTCATCGGAGCGGGCTGGGCCGGCGCTCGTGCCTTCACGTCCACCGCAGGGCCCGGCGTTTCCTTGATGAACGAATTCCTCGGGCTCGCCTACTACGCGGAGATCCCGGCCGTCCTGGTGGACGTGCAACGGGTCGGCCCCTCCACCGGAATGCCTACCCGAACCCAGCAGGCCGACCTGCTCCTCTGCGCCTACGCATCCCACGGCGACACCAAGCACATCCTGCTATTCCCGGCCCATCCGGCCGAGTGTTTCGAGTTCGCCGTGAAATCGTTCGACCTGGCCGAGAGATTCCAGAC
>Ga0075436_100001426_pt1 | contig 16245 bp, 12 predicted proteins | sample RhiMethybrSRZTD5_FD_75303 | JGI IMG/M metagenome (GOLD analysis project Ga0075436, IMG submission 75303) | Populus rhizosphere microbial communities from Tennessee, USA - Rhizosphere MetaG P. TD hybrid SRZTD5 | ecosystem: Host-associated > Plants > Roots > Rhizosphere > Soil | place: USA...
TCTTGCGGCCGTCCGGGACGCTGGGGCTTCTGCCCCGAGGACTGCGGCCCGCGCGCCCACGGCTTCGCGTTCGGCTGACGCGGGGCGGGCCAGCGGCGGCTGCCCACGGGTGCATCGCCCGCCTGACCCCGCCGGAGCGGCGGCGGCCCCTCGGGCCGGTCCGAGCGGAACGGGCGCGGCGACGGCACGGGCGCCTGAGAATCCGAGTCAGGCTTTGGGGCCTTGCGGGCAGGGCGTTTGGTCGGCTTCATGAGAAGGCGGGAATCATAGCACGGACAGGGAGGAGCGCACGAGATCGCTCAAGAGCTTGCCGTCCCCGCGTCCCTGGGCGCGGGACTGCACTTCCTTCATGACGCGGCCCATGTCCTTCATGGAGGTCGCGCCGACCTCGGCGATCACGGTACGAACCAGATCGCGTGATTCCCCCTCGGAGAGCGTGGCGGGCAGGTATTCCTCCACGACGCGAAGCTCGCTCCGGATCTTCGCGGCGTCTTCGGCTTTCCCGAGCTTCTGGTATTCGGCGATCGCGTCCTTGAGCTTCTTCGCGTACGCCTGGAACGCGCGGATGGCGTCGGGGTCCGGCAGGGTGGTGATGGAGACGTCCTTCTTCTTCTCGACGAGGACCGCGCTCCGGAGCATGCGCAGGGTGGAAAGGCGCGCCTGGTTTCCGCCTTTCAACGCCGCTTTCATGTCCTCGTTCAGGCGTTCCTCCAGCATCGTGCGCGAGTATACCAGATTGTTGACAGAGGGAGGAAAAGCCGCCAAACTGCCGCGTCCCAATCCCCATCCCGTCGGTTTTTCCGGAGGAACAGAATGATCCGGTTTCGTGGCCGAGCCGCCCTCAGTGTGACCCTGGCGGCCGTTCTCGCTCTGTCCACCGCGCGCCTCGCGGTCGCCGTGGAGGAACGCGCCTGGCTCTCGCTGGAAGCGGGCGGCGATCTCTACGATCCCGAGCAGGCGCTGAAGGACGCGCCGTCGTTCGGACTCCGCGCCACGGGCTTCCTGAATCGCTGGGTGGGGGTGGAGGGACTGTACCACCGGGCCTCGCCGCATCAAGATCCCCCATCCCTCGGCGACGCGACGGTCTCGCACTACGGCGCGGGGCTGGTCCTCACGCCGACGCGCTACGCCTGGGCGATTCCCTATCTGTACGGCGGGGTGGGCTCCATCAAGGTGGATCGGGACGGGTTCGCCTCCAAATCGAACAGCGCGTTCCACGCGGGCGTCGGCGCCGTGTTCCGGGCCGGGGAGAGGATCGGGTTCCGCCTCGACGCGCGCGACGTGAGCTACAAGCAGGACGACGGTCCCGGGCGGGCGAGCCGGGTGAATGAGTTCGAGATCTCGAGCGGGATCACGGCCTTCTGGTTCGGACGGCCGCGCGATACCGACGCGGACGGCGTTCCGGACAAGAACGACAAGTGCCCCGCGACCCCGCGCGGCGCGGTGGTGGACGCGAGCGGGTGCCCGCTGGACAGCGACGGCGACAAGGTCTACGACGGCCTGGACAAGTGCCCCGGGACGCCGGCCGGAGCGGTGGTGGACGCCAATGGATGTCCGATCGATACCGACGGCGATGGGGTGTTCGACGGGCTGGACAAGTGCCCCGACACGCCGAAGGGAGTCCTGGTCGACGCGCAGGGATGCCCCCTCGACTCGGACGGGGACGGGGTCTTCGACGGGCCCGACAAGTGCCCGGACACGCCGAAGGGCGCGATCGTGGACAAGAACGGCTGCCCGCTCGACGCGGACGGCGACGGCATTCCCGACGGGATCGACAGCTGCCCGTTCACGCCTCTCGGGGTGGCGGTGAACGCGGGGGGATGCCCCATCGAGCTCTCCCCGCTCGAGCGCGATCTCATGGACGACTGGATGATCCGCCTCACCAACATCGAATTCGTGGCCGACTCGGTGAAGCTCTCGCCCGAGGGGTTGGCGCGGGTGGATTCGGTGGGCGTCGTGCTGGCGCAATGGCCCATGCTCCGCTTCGAGGTGGGGGTGCATTCGGACAACCTGGGCGAAGACGCGAGGCGGCAGCCGCTATCCCAGCTCCGCGCGCGCTACGTGCTCCAGGTCCTCTACGCGAAGCACCCGAGCCTGAACCAGAAGAACTACTTCTACACCGGCTACGGGGACACCCAGCCGATCGCTTCCAACAAGACACCGGAGGGGCGCGCGCTGAACCGGCGCGTGGAGTTCAAGCTCCTCTCGATGGATGCCCTGACGAAGGAGCGCGCCCGCCGCGAGTCGCTGGGAACGACCCCGGCCCCGCGCGCGCCGGGTCTGTCGCCGCCGAGCGCCGTACCGCCCCCGGCGACGCCGGATACGATCCCCAAGCCTCCGCCCCCGCCGCCGACTAAGTAGCGGAGGTCCGCGTTCCCCGCCCACCCTCTTCCGCGATCATCGCGGCGAGGGTGGAGCGGAGCGGGGTGGGATCGAACGAGAGCTCGGCGCGGGTTCGCGCGTTCCGGACCGGCGCCAGGCGCTCCAGGTGGAGCACCAGCTCCCGCGGCAGGACCAGCTGGCGCAGAAAGGACTGCCGCGGCAGGACCGGCGTCAAGAGGCCAAGCTCCTCGGCCAGCAGGTCGGGAAGACGGCGCCGCGGCGCGGGAACGCCCGAGAGCTCCTCCAGGAGATCGTACAGGTCGCCGAGGCGGATCGAGTCCCCCGTCGCGAAGTAGCGCCTCCCTCCACGGCCGTGCTCGATGGCCGCCGCCACGCATCGCCCCACGTCATTCCCGTCGGTCACCGCGAGCCATGCCTCGCTCAGGAGCCGGAACGGAAGCTCGCGGGCGAGGAAGGCCTTCACGAAGCCCCCGAGGATCGTATCCGAGCCCGGCTGGGCGAGCACGCCCGGGCTCACCACCATGGTGGTCATCCCGCCGGGGCGGTTCTGCTCCAGGACCAAAGCCTCCGCCTCGAACTTCATGCGGACGTACTCCGACTCGTACCGACCCCCCGGCGGCGTCTCCTCGTCCACCGGGGAACCCGGGTCGGCGCCCTCCTGGACGGTTCCCGTGTACCCGATGAGCACGAAGAGGCGCGCGCCCGCGCTCTCGGCCTCGCCCAGGAGCGCCTCGGTTCCCGCCACGTTGACGCGCCGCTGCGCGTCCCGCGCCGCGCTCGCGAACCCGGTGCGTGCGGCCGCGTGGACCACCACGTCGCATCCCTCGGCGACGCCTCGCAGCGATTCCGGCCGCGCCAGGTCCCCGGGGACCACCTCCACGGGGCGGAGCGCCGGCGGGATGGATCTCCGGTGCTCGAGGGCACGCAACGGCACCTGAAACCCCGCGAGGGACGGCCAGAGCGCACGACCGATGGTGCCGGTCGCGCCGGTGACGAGGATTCGACTGGGTTGATAGGGAGATCGCATGGAAGTGGCCGGGAAGTCTATCACGTGACACCACGTCGCGCGCGCGGCTCGAACGCGCCGCGGAATCTCTGATTCTGCAATTCCTCCGCGCGATCGGACTCGCGCTCTGCAAGACGTTTTCTGGTCCATCACGGCCATCGCCCGGAGCGCTGTCCCTCCCGCGGCCCTGAATTCGGGGAACCGTGCTTCTTGCGAGCGGCTGGATCCAGCATTCCCAACCAGATCCACGCGCGGCGGTCCTCGATGCGCAATCCGCAAGAAATCGCGGCATGGGACCTGCTTGACCCGAACTCGTCGGGACTGCGTCCACCCCGGACGCATCATCGCGGCGAGCGAGCCGGTTCGGGCTCGATCGTCGAGAAGAGAACACGCAAAACGTACCGAGGAGGTTGTCGTGCGCCGAGCCTTTCGCGCCGTTCGCGCGGGAGCGTGGCTCGCTCTGGCTTTCGCCGCGCTTCACGCCGCGCCCGCCCTGGCGGGGTCGTACACGCGTCTGCAGGTGTTGATGCCCGGCGAGACCGCTGCCCCCGGCACGCCTTCGGGAAAGACGGGAACGCCGAGAGCGCAGGTTTCGGGGATTCCGTTCGACATCACCGTCCGGGCGTGCGACAACACGTGGACGCTGGTTCCCACCATCTCGAACAGCATCCAGATCACCTCCTCGGACGCCAGCGCCACGCTTCCGCAGCCGGCGCAGCTCCAATCCGGCGCCCGCGTCTTCACCGTGACCTTCAACGCGGCGGGAACCTTCAATATTCTCGCCCACGACCAGACCGACAACACCATCCCGGACGGCACATCCGCGTCGACCGTGACGCAGGTGCTCGCGAGCTTCACCTTCGAGACCATCGCGCAGAAGCACAAGTACGCGGGGGTTCCGGACCCCACCACCCTCACGGCGCGTGACCCCAACGGGAACGTGGTCACGGGCTACACGGGGCCCGCGGGACTGAAGGAGATCACGAGCTTCGGAGAGGGCCGCGTCTCCCCCGCCCAGGTCACCCTGACGGGAGGCGTGTGGTCGGGAAATCTCACCATGTATCGCGCGGACGAGACGAGCATCAACCGCGGCAACGTGAACAAGTACGCCTACGATCTCTTGAACCCGTCCAAGAACGGCTCGAGCGATCCGTTCATCGTGCACCCCGGGCCCTTCGCCAAGGTTCAGGTCATCGTTCCGGGCGAGGCGCCGCTGCCGGGCAGCGTGAGCGGCAAGACCGGGACCCCGGCGACCCAGGCGGTGGGCACGGGGTTCACGGTGAACGTCTACTCGACCGACGCCTACTTCAACCCGGTGCCGAGCGGCGACAACGTCCGGGTGACCGCGACGAACTCGTACGTCGCGAATCCCACGTCGGGAGTTCTCTCGAACGGGACGCGCCAGTTCACGGTGACCTTGAACACGGTCGGGACGCAGACCGTCTCGGTGAGCGACCTCACGAACGGTTCGATCTCCGGCACGACCAGCGGGCCCATCCAGGTGATCGCGGCGGGTGTGAATCACTTCGCCTTCAATACCATCGTCGGGCCCCTCACGGCCGGAACGCCGGTCTCGGTCACGGTTCGCGCCGTCGATTCCGGCGGGAACACCGTGCCGGGCTATGCCGCCGACGCGATCCTGGCGGCCAACACCGGCACGAACAGCATCACGCCGAATCTCATCACGTTCGCGAACGGGACCTGGACGGGCAACGTCACGTTCAAGGGCGCGGGCGGCGCGGTGGCGCTCACCGCGGCCGACTTCTCGGCGCCTCCGAAGATCGGGACCAGCAACACGTTCGTCGTGAACCCGGGGCCGTTTTTCGGCCTCCAGGTGATCCTCCCCGGTGAATCCGCCATGGGGGGCACGACGACGGGCAAGAGCGGGACGCCGACCAATCAGACGGCCGGGAACTCGTTCACGGTCACGGTCCGCGCGGTGGACCAGTACTGGAACCTCGTTCCGGGCGTGAACGACCGGATCGCTCTGGCCTCGACGGACCTCTACGCCTGGATGCCCACGGACACGGTGCTGGTCAACGGGCAGGTCCTGATTCCCACGCGCCTCCACAAGAGCGGCTACCAGACCATCACGGCGCGCGATTCCGACAACGTCTCCATCCAGCCGAACACCTCGAGCCAGGTCCTCGTGATCGGCGGAACGTTCTCCCGCGTGCTCCTCCTGGCGCCGGGAGAGACGCCCGCCCCGGGCACGGCGACCGGACGCGGCGGCACGGCCACGGACCAGTCCATCAACTACGCCTTCACGGTGACGGCGCTGGCCACCGACCAGTGGTGGAACCCGGTGGGGGGCGCCACGGATGTGGTGCACATCACGTCGGGCGATCCGCTGGCCCAGCTGCCGCCCGATCAGGCGATGGTGAACGGCGAGGCGGACATGCCGGTCCGGCTCTCGACCGGCGGCTTCCAGCAGATCTCGGTCGCCGACGTCACGCAGCCCTCGAAGACCGGGAGCACGACCCAGGTGCGCGCGATCTCGAGCGGATTCCACCTCGAGGCCGCGGTCGCGCCGTCCAGCGCCCGAGCGGGCGAGCCCTTCACGATCACCGTCAAGGTGACGAACGACGCGGGCAGCGTGATCCAGGAGATCAATTCCTTCGTCACGCTCACGTTCCAGAACGCCGGGACCGGCTCGCCCGGAAAGGGCACCCTGCTCACCACCCAGTTCCAGCTCCTCCAGGGTCAGCGCTCGGTCTCGGAGACCTACACCTTCGCCGAGCCGATCGTGATCATCGCGCATGACGACGCGGGGAACGCGCCCGCGACGAGCAACGTCATCACCATCACCCCGGGCCAGCCGACCACGATCCACCTCACCAGCGATCCTTCGTGGGTGGGCGGAAACCGGCACGCCACGCTCACGGCGCGGGTGGTGGACGACTTCGAAAACGGCGTCCCCGACCAATCGCTCTCGTTCAGCCTTCTCTCGGGCACCGGCACGCTGGGCGCGTCGGACACGTTGAGCGACGCCTCGGGCAACGGGCACGCGGACTTCCTGAGCCCGCGCACCCCCGAGCACGACATGATCCGCGTCACCTCCGGCAGCCTCCAGCGCGATCTGGATCTGCAGGTGGCGTTCGTGGACCCGAACGCCGCGGGAGGCACGGCGTACAGCTATCCCAATCCGTTCCATCCGCCTTCGCAGCCGGCCACGATCGCCTACAAGATCGACGACGACGCCGTGGTCACGCTGCGGGTCTTCACGCAGAGCGGAAATCTGGTCCTGCGCAAGGATTTCGAGCGCGGGGCGGCCGGCGGCCAGGCCGGACTCAACACGTTCGTCTGGGACGGTAGAAACGGCAAGGGAGATGTGGTCAGCAGTGGAGGCTACATCGTCCTGATCGAGGCCCAGGGCAAGGGCGAAACCCTGCACGTCATCCGCCGCAAGATCGCGGTGGTCCGGTAATCCAGGAGGCGCCATGAACCGCATGACCGCTGCCGTCGTTCGCAACATCGCGCTCGCTCTGGCCCTCTTCCTCGGCGCCGGGACGGCGTGGAGCGAGGATCAGTCGGGCGGCGCTCCGGGATCCTGGCTCACCACCTATGTCGGAGCCCGCACGCTGGGGCTGGGAGGCGCCTTCGTGGGCGCCGCCGACGACGCCTCTTCGGTCGTCTGGAATCCGGCCGGGTTGAGCACGCTCGTGCCGAACGAGCTCCACATGGACGCCGCGCGTCTCTTCGAGGACACCACGCTCGGCTCCTTCGGGTTCGCCGTTCCCGGCAACAAGCTGCCGAGCTTCGGGCTCACGGTGCTCACGCTCCGGTCCGGAGCGTTCGACCGCACCGATGAGATGAACAATCCGCTCGGCACGTTCAACGAGAGCGAGACCGCCTATATCTTCACGATGTCGCGCGCGCTCACGCCGCGGTTCGCCCTGGGGGTGAACTCCAAGCTGGTGCGCCAGAGCATCGAGGACTTCAGCGGCGGCGGCTTCGGATTCGACGTCGGGGCCATCCTGAGCGTGACGCCCAGCCTCAAGGTCGGCGCCTCGGCGCTGAACCTCGGCGGCCCGAACATCACGCTGCAGAGCACCAAGGAGACCTACGCGAGCCAGTTCCGCGGAGGCTTCTCCTACACCGTCCTCCACGGACGGGGACTGATCGCGGCCGAGATGGATCAGACCCAGAATTCGGGGCTCTCGATGCACGGCGGCTCGGAATACTGGGTGCAGCCCATGTTCGCGCTCCGGGTCGGGATGAACGACCAGCACGCGAGCGGTGGATTCAGCTACCGGACGGGCGGGCACTACCAGTTCGACTACGGCGTTTCGGACCACCCGCTGGGCTTGATCCACCGGATCGGGGTTTCCTACCGCTTCGGCGGCTTCTACGCGAGCGCCAAGGCCGAGCCCGAGGTCTTCTCGCCGACCGGCGAAAACGCGGTCACCAACATCGTGCTCGGGTCGCGCACGAAGGCCGAGACGGACAGCTGGACGCTCTCGCTCATCAACAAGACCGATGAGGTGGTGCGCAAGTTCGGCGGCAAGGGAACGCCCCCGGCCCACCTGCTCTGGGACGGCAAGGACGAAACCGGGATGCCGCTCCCGGACGGCACCTATCGCTATCAGCTCGTCGTGCACGACACGGACGGCCGGGACATCCTCAGCCCGACGCATACCGTCGAGATCTCGACCGGCGGCCCGCAGGGGTCGGTGCCGGTGATCCCGATTCAGCCGTAACCCTCTCGCGCGGAGACACGGACGATGACGCGTACCTATCGGCGGTTCGGGTTCTTCCTCGCGGCGGTTGCCGCGGCGGCGCTGGCTCAAGGCGGCGCCGCGACGGAGGCTCTGGCCGGGAAGAAGCAGGCGCCGGCCGGCGAGGCGGCCACGGGGTCCACGCTCGAGGAAGCCGGCCTTCGCTTCGAGTCGGCGCGGCTCCTGGGTGACGCGGACCGCGCGGCCGGGCTGGAGGACGCGCTCCAGATCACGAACCGCGCGATCCAGCACGGGTCCGAGGACGAGAAGGCCGCCGCGCGCTTCCTCTCCGGCGAGATCCGCTGCGGGCTGGGTCGTTACGGCGAGGCCTCGGACGAGTTCGGCCGCGCCGAGGGCGCGCTCCGGAAGACCCCCTTCGCCGACGACGCCGGGTTCGCGTCGATTCAAGCGATGGAGGCCGCCGGAAAGGACGCCGCGGCCGCCAAGGCGTGGGTGGAGTGGGAGGGGCGCTATCCCCAGAGCCCCCTGATGGGCGAGGCCCGCCTCGCGGAGTCCTGGAACGCGCTCCGCCGCGGAGACACCGGATCAGCCCAGAAGACGCTCGCCGCCCTGACCGCTTCGCGCGCGTGGTACGCGGCCGATTCCCGGGTGATGCTGGCCCAGGGCATGGCGCTCTATCAGCGCGGGAAGTGCACCGAGGCGCTCGCCGCGATCGGGCCCAAGCCCGCGGGCGCGGCCGCGACGTACCTCCGCGCGCTCTGCTTCCGCGGCTCCGGCTCGCTCCTGCGCGCCGCGGCCGCGTTCCAGGACGTGGTGGACCGCTACCCCGATTCCGGCCTGCGGGATTACGCGCTCCTCGCGAAGGCGGACGCCTTCCTGCAAGCCAAGGACTACCGGAGCGCCGCCGAGGAGTTCGCCCGGGCCGCCGACCGCGTGACGAATGACAAGGTCAAGGCCGAGGCCGAGCTTCGCTCCGCGGGCGCGATCTACCTGGCGGGCCAGGTCGATTCCTCGCTCGCCCTCCTGCGCGGGATCGTGGAGCGCCGGGCGGGCACCGACGTCGCCGCCCGGGCGCAGTTCCTGGTCGGCGAATCGCTGATCGGGAAGAAGATGTACGCCGAGGCCATCGTGGAGCTGAACCGCGTCCTCACGTCCTATTTCCAGCATTCCGTGGCCGCGAGCGCCCAGTACCGGGTGGCCCGCTGTCTCGATGCGCTGGGCCGGCACGCGGACGCGACCGGAACCTACCAGGCCGTCGTCTCGGGCTATCCGCTGGAGCCGGAATCTCCCGCGGCCGCGTATCTCGCGGGGGTAGGCCTCCTCTCGCAGAACCGCCCCCTGGCCGCAGCGCCCTATTTCCAGATCGTGCTCGACCGCTACGCCACGCGGACCGACTCGTCCTCCTCGACGCTCACCTTCGCGTCGCCGGAGCTGGCGGGATTGGTGGACGCGGCGCTCTGCCTCCTCGAGTACACGTACCACAAGGCGGGCGACATCGGTCAGCTCGCGGGCGCGCCGCACCTGCTCCTGCAGCGCATGCCTCCCAGCCGCTCGCCCTGGCGGGCCTGGGCGCTCCTGATCGACGCCGACGCCTCCGCCGCCTCCGGGCGCTACGACGAGGCGCAGGCCACGCTCGAGCGCTTGACCCGTGACTTCCCCGGACACCCGATCGGCGCCTCCGCGACGAAGCTCCTCGCGTGGACCTACGCGCGCCAGGGCCGGGACAGCCTGGCCGTGGCTTCCGAGGAGCGGCTGGTGGCGCAGTACGGCGGGACGGGAGACGAGACCGTGGTGAGCGGCGCGCTCCTCGACATCGCGCGGTACCGCTTCAACCAGAAGCGCTACCGCGACGCCGCGGCGACGTACGACATGTTCCTGAAGCGGTTCCCCAAGCACCCCGCGCGGCTGGGCGCCCGGTACCAGGCGGGGCTCTGCTACTCGAGGTTGAACCGCGCCGGGGACGCCGTGGACCAGTGGGAAGCGGTCGTGAAGGACAGCGCGGACGCGCCCATCGCCGAGAAGGCATGGGCTCGCGCGGGCGACCTCTACTTCCAGGCCCAGCGCTACACGGAAGCGAAGCGATGCTACTCCGGCCTCCTCCAGCACTTCGCCACGACCGACGTCGCGGCGCTCGCCACGCTCCGCCTGGCGCAGTGTGAGTACAACGCCGGGAACGACGCGGCCGCCCTCGCCGGGTACGCCAAGACGCAGGAGCAGTACCCGAACACGCCCGCGGCGAAGGAGGCCAAGCGCGGCACCGAGCTCTCGCTCTACCGTCTGGGCCAGACCGCGAAGGGATCGGAAGTGCTGGAGACCCTGATCCAGCAGTATCCCTCCAGCGCGTTCGCCGCCGACGCCCAGTTCCAGATCGCGAAGCGGCACTACCAGGCGAAGCAGTTCACCGACGCGGCCCAGGGATTCCGCCGGGTCGTGAGCCAGTTCCCCGGCTACTCGGCCGCGGACCAGGCCCAGTTCCTCCTCGCGGATTCCTACGCGCAGGCGGGATCGCCCCAGGAGGCCCGGCTCGCGTACGAGCAGTTCCTCTCGTTCTTCCCCGAGAGCGATCTCCGGCCCACCGTGGCGTTCCGCCTCGGCCTCATGGAGTTCGAGGGGAAGGAATACGCGCGCGCCGCGGTCGCGTTCACCGGCGTGCTCGAGGAGAGCGTCTCCACCGAGATGGCCTCGGCCTCGCGTTACAACCTGGCGCTCTGCCAGAAGCTCCTGGGGCAGACCGACGAGGCGCGGGCTTCGCTGGAGCGCTTCCGCACGGAGCACCCGCGCGACTCGCGCGCCGCCGACGTGTCCTACCAGCTGGGCGACATGGACGAAGCCGCCGGCCACATGAAGGAGGCGGAGCAGAATTTCGTGTCGGCGCTGGACGCGGGCCCATCCCACGAGCTGGAGGTGGAGCTGCACTACCGCGTCGGACGCTGCCGTGAGGCTCTCGGGGACCCCGAGGGGGCGCTCCAGGCCTATCTCAAGGCGGCCGCGTCGACGGAACGGAGGAACAACTTCCGGGTCTCCGCGCTCACCCGCTGCGCCGCGCTCTACGAGGCGAAGAAGAGCTTCGCCAAGGCATACGACGTCTATCTCGACATCGCGCGCAACTCGCAGGATCAAGAGCTGGCCGCGCTCGCCAAGGGGCGGGCCTCCCAGCTTCAGCCCGGTTCGAAGAAGCGATAATCCCGAGACCCGTCACCGAAAGGAGTCTTTCCATGTTTGAGAATTTCGACTGGGTCGGCGCGATGCGCTCGAGCCCGGTCATGATCGTGATCCTGTTCTGCAGCGTGCTCACGGTCGGGTTCGCGATCGAGCGTCTGTACTACTACACCAAGCGCCGGGGGAATCCGGACAACGTCCTCGCCACCGCCCTGATCGCGGTGCGCGGCGGAAATCGTGAAGAGGCCGTGCGCGTCTGCACGGCGAGCACGCATCCGTTCGGACCGGTCGCGGCCGAGATGCTTCGGAGCGCGGACCTGCCTCCGGAGGCGGCCGAAGAGAAGCTGCAGATCGTCCTGAGCGAGCAGCGGATGGAGCTGGAGCGGAACCTCGGATTCCTGGGCACGATGGGCAACACCGCCCCCTTGATCGGCCTTCTGGGAACGGTGTGGGGGATCATGCGCGCGTTCCACGACATGGCCCGGACCGGCTCGGCCGGCCCCTCGGTCGTGGCGGCGGGCGTCGCCGAAGCGCTCTTCACGACGGCGGCCGGGCTCCTGGTCGCGGTCCCGGCGGTCATGCTCTACAACCACTTCGTGCGCCGGATGGGCAATCTCCTGACGGTCGCCGAGAACCATGCCCGCACGCTGCGCATCGAGAGCAACCGGAACGCGTCCCGGCCCGCTCGGGCGGCTTAAGGAGATACCGTGCGCCGATACACGCGAGGCAAGCGGGTCCCCGAGGGGATCCACGACGTGAACATGACGCCTCTGATCGACGTGTCGCTGGTGCTCGTGGTCATTCTGATGATCACGACGCCCATGGCGTTCCAGTCCGGAATCCAGATCAAGAACGCCGCCACGAGCGGCCGGGCTTCGGCCGAGAAGGTGCGCACGGAGCGGATCGAGATCACCGTGGTCTCCCCGGACAGCGTGATCGTGAACCGGAATCTCATCCAGCGATCGGGACTCTCGGGGATGCTCCGGCCTCTCCTGGCCGTGAGCGCGACCAAGACCGTCGTGGTCCGCTGCAACGACAACGTGCCCCACGGGAGCTTCGTCTCGGTCCTCGACGAGGCCAAATCGTGCGGCGCTTCCCAGATCGCGGTGATCGGAGGCTGACGTGCGCTCGCGCCAGGTAGCGCCCCACTTCGTCATCACCAAGGTCAACGTCACGCCCATCATCGACGTGGCGCTGGTCCTGGTCATCATCCTGCTCGTCACCGCCCCCTTGCTCTCGGTGGCGGACCTGCCCGTGGATCTCCCGCAGGCCAGGACCCGCGAGGCGGAGGACGAACGGAACGTGAGCATCACGCTCTCCTCGACCGGGCGGCTGGCGGTGGACGACAAGATCGTCACGAGCGGCGAGCTGGATCGTTACCTCCACTCCAAGCTCTCCCAGCCCGGGAACGAGAACGTTCTCGTGGTGGTGCGGGCGGACTCGGGCGCGCCCTACGCGGCCGTTCGCCGCCTCCTGAGCCAGGCCAAGGCGGACGGGGCCACGCGCCTCGCGATCGCCACCCGCCAGCGCATGGAGGCTCCGCGATGACCGCCGCGACCCTCCGCATGGACCTGGAGCAGACCCGGGTCCGCATCCGATGGACCATGGGCATGAGCGCCGGCTTCCACGCGCTCCTTCTGCTCTGGCTCGTCTTCCATCACGTCCCGACCCAGGATCTGCCGCCCATCACGGAGATCACCCTGGTGGAGCCGGGCGACCTGGCCCCGGAGGCCAGCGCCGCGGCCCCCGCGGCCAGCGGCAGCCCCGCGGTCGGCGCGTCCATGAAGACGATCAGCGAGATGCACTTCAAGCGCAGCCCCGCCAAGGCGGAGATGCAGCCCGACCCGCAGTCGAGCTGGGCGTTCGAGGACCGCCTCGAGGCGCGGCTCGCGGCGATGCAGCAGAACCAGACGCCGGGCACCGCGATCGCCCCATCCAAAGCGCCCGTCTCGATCTTCGGGACCGCGCCCGCGATGATGGGATCCGGGGCGGGCATCGGAAGCCCCATCTCCATGAACCGCGGAGGCGGCGGCGCGGGAGCGCCCCTGCCTCTGGCCCGCGGCGGCGGCACCGGGTCCGCTCCGACACTCGCGACCGTCGCGGAATCGCATCAAGGAGGCGAGACGCCCGCGCCGGCCCGGAGCACCGAGTCCACGGCGAGGCGCACCGTGGCGGGCGCGTCGATCACGGGCCCCATCGCCGACCGGCCCATCGTCACCTACGCGGTGCCGACCTATCCGGAATGGGCCAAGCATGACGCGGTCGAGGGAGCCGTGACGCTCTACTTCGTGGTCCGCCCGGACGGCGGCGTGAAGGAGAACATCCTGGTCCAGAAGACCGCGGGGTTCGAGGACTTCGATGAGAACGCGCGGGTGGCTCTTCGCGCCTGGCGCTTCAAGCCGCTCGCCCCGGGCCAGGCCGGCGAGCAGTGGGGCACGATCACGTTCCGTTACCGGCTGAGCAGCGCGGGATAGAGGAGGCGTGCGATGAGGTGGAGACTTGGAGGAATCGGACGGGCCGGGAGCGCGACGTGGGGCGCCCTGCTCGTGATGGCCATGCTCACCGTCGCGCCGGGAACGGTCCTCGCGGCCGGCGGCGCCAAGGGAAAGGCTCGCGTGGCTCCGGCGCCCGCTGTCGCGATGCCGGACGCGAAGAGGGCATCGGCCGGCGCGCCTGAAGACTCGATGACACTCCACGCGGGCCAATCCGGCACCGAGTTCCGGTCCATGACCGTCGAGGGCGAGGACCGGGTGCACGTGGATTTCGGACGCCCCGAGCTCAACCTGGATCTCGACCCCGAGGACGTGCCCGGGCTGACGCGCGGCACCGCCCTGGACGTCCTGGACAGGACCGTACCGGACCTCTCCACCCCGCTCGTCTCACTCTCGGCGCAGGACCGCTGCCCGTACATCGCGAGACCCTGGCTCCGCGAGTTCGCGACCGGATCCGTGGCCCGCTTCCGCCCCGCGGTCAAGGGCGTCGTGCGATGGAAGCTCCTGGTGGCCGATTCCCGAGGGCAGACGGTGGCATCGTTCGAGGGCACGGGCGATCCTCCCAAGGAGATCGTGTGGGACGGCCGTTCGAAGTCGGGCGCGCCGGTCACCCCGGGGCTGACGTACTCCTATGTGTTCGAGGCCCACGATCGCGCGGGCAACAAGCGGAACTTCGTCGGCCAGGGGTTCACGGTGTCGGCCTATCGCGTGGACAGCCCCTCCGGACAGACGCTCGTCATGTCCGGGCACGACCTCGTCGTCCCCGGCGCGGACGGGACGGGCTATGGCCCCGGCGCCGCGTCCAGGGCGAACGAGTCTCCGATCTTCCTGGAGGTCGCGAGCTGGCTCAATCAGTCCCCCAAGGTGCGGGAGCCGGTGCGCGTGGCCGTGGCCGCGCGCTCGATGGACCAGGCCACGAGCCTCGCCAACCGGGCCGTGACCGCCCTCTCCGGGCATGTGATCGGAGATCCGGCGCGGATCCAGGTCGTCCCCGAGATCGCGGCGGACGCCCCGGAAGACGGCGTGCTGAGGATCGGCTCCGCGAAATAGCGCCCTACTGGAGGGCCACCGTCGGCTTCAGAAGATGCTCGTCTCCGATCGGCTCGCCCTCCCCGTCAAGGAAGATGAGCGACCTCAGGGTGCCGACCCCGTCCCCGGCCCAGATGGGCTGGGCCGGGAAGTGGACCATGTGACCCGGCGGGACGATCTCGAAATCGAACTCCGCCTCCGGCCGCCGGCCCCACCAGAGCGCTCCCTCCCGCCGGCGCAACACCACCCGCAGCGAAAGCCCCCGGTCGAACGTCATCTCGCCCGTGAGCGTGAGGTCCGATGGGGCGGGGGCCGAGATGCCGACCGGCGAGACGTAGGTCTCGGCCGCCACCGGGCACGCGAAGGAGGGGTCCATGAGGCAGGGGCCGCGCCCCAGCCGCCCCACGTAGAGCGGGTCGGTGAGCGGAGCGCCATCGCCGTCCCGGACCTGAATCCAGGCGGCGGGGTCCCCTCCCACCGGGGCCCGGGCGGAACGACCGTAGATGTCGATCGCCTCTCCGGACGGGAGGAGCGTCGCCTTCGTGGTGAGATCGCGCGGGCCGAGGGGCCGCTTCGCCTTGTCGCGGAAGATGAGCTCCACGCCGAGCCCTCCGATGACCAGTCTCCCCTTCAGGGTCACCTGTAAGGGCTGGGGCTCGGTCCCCGTCGAGACGAAGGTCCCGCGCGAGCCGGCGGGCTCCGTCGGGATGAGGGCGGCCCGGATACACGCGGGCATCGCGATCGTCGAGGACGCCTGTTGCGACAGCACGACCATCGCCGCGCGGTCCAGGGACATCCGGTCTCCGTTCCAGGACGCTGCTCCGACCCGCTTCCTCATCGCTCTCCACTTCATGGCAACGCCTCCTTACCCGCCAGACGGCGCGGCAGAGCCGGCGCCGGAGCCTGGGATTTCCGCACCCCGCCGCCGTGGATCATCAGGGCGACGGTCGCGGCCATGATCTTGAGATCCAACGCGAGACTGCCTCCCCGCCGTATGTAACAGCGGTCGTAGCGAAGCTTCTGTTTCACCGTCCGGATCGAGCGGTCGTACCCGTGTCGAACCTGCGCCAGGCCCGTGATTCCCGGGAGCACGGCGCAGCGTTCGTGATAACCGGGCACGAGCGTGGACAGGCTCTCGACCATCGCCGGCCTCTCGGGGCGCGGCCCCACGACGCTCATCTCGCCTCGAAGAACGTTGAGGAGCTGCGGGAGCTCGTCCAGGTGGATGCGGCGCAGGAACGCTCCCACGCGCGTGACCCGAGGATCCGCTTCCGAGGCCCAGACAGGACCGGAGTCGTGTTCGGCATCGACGACCATGCTGCGGAACTTGTACATCCAGAACATGCGGCCGTTGAGGCCCACCCGCTCCTGCCTGTAGAGCACCGAGCCACGGCTCTCGAGGGCGATCAGGGCTCCGATCAGGAGCAGGATCGGAAACCCGAGGATAAGCCCGAGAAGAGCCGTGGTGAAGTCGACGAAACGTTTCGGCGCAGGGATCTCACACCGGTTCCCACCGCGGAGCCTCGGCTGGGATGGA
>Ga0075436_100001427_pt1 | contig 16237 bp, 12 predicted proteins | sample RhiMethybrSRZTD5_FD_75303 | JGI IMG/M metagenome (GOLD analysis project Ga0075436, IMG submission 75303) | Populus rhizosphere microbial communities from Tennessee, USA - Rhizosphere MetaG P. TD hybrid SRZTD5 | ecosystem: Host-associated > Plants > Roots > Rhizosphere > Soil | place: USA...
AGGCGTCGCTGGGCGGGCGCCTTAATTTTTTTCGCTTGAATAGTACTACGCGTAATAGTACTATGCGCACTATGGGTAAGATCCCGAGTCTCGGATACGCAATTCTGGGACTGATCCAGCAGAAGCCCTGTTCGGGATACGACGTGAGGAAGATCTTTTCCGGCACGGCGATGAAGAGTTACAGCGACAGCCCGGGCGCCATCTACCCGGCGCTACGGCGACTAGAAAAGCAGGGGATGATTCGTGGCCGAATCCAGCAGGGTGCGGGATTGCGGCGCCGGCAAGTTTTTAGCGTGACCGCGAAAGGAAGTGCAGAGCTAAGAAGATGGATCTCTCAGCCGCTGACTCGGGGTGACGTCGATGGCGGATTAAAGGAAGTGATGCTGCGCTTTGCATTCTCGGAGCCCGTCTCCGGGGCAGATGCTTCCATTCAGCTGCTTAGCGCCTTGCGCGCACAGCTTGAGGAGTATGTCCCCGGGCTGCGCCTGCAACTCGAAGCGGGAAAGGCGGTCATGCCGCGTTCGGGGAGATTGGCGCTGGAGAGCGGGATCCGCAGCTTTGAGTGCTTACAGGAATGGACGAAGTATGCGTTGGCGATTTACGCAGGAAAGGAATGACAATATGAAAGCTTTGACAATGCTGTTGAAGATTTTGACGGCGGGAGTTGCGATCTTAGTATTTCAAACGATCGCAGGGGCGCTTGTCCCGATTAAGGCGACAATGCCGCCGCATACGCTTCCCTGGCTCCTGGTTGCAAACTTCATGACAGCGGCGGTCCTGGTGCTGATAGCAAGCCGGTCAGAGTGGAGAGGATGGCGCTTAGGAGTGGCGATCTCAACCATTCCGATCGTGCTGACCATGACTAACATGATTGAGGGCGTGATCTTTCTTACCAACTCTGGAATCGATTGGGCCAGCATCGTTGCGCAGAACCTGATCGCTTACGAACTAGCTGTCCCGCTGTGGATTTTGCTGTTTGCGAAGCGCCCCGACGCCGCGCTGGAAACTTATAACCCCGTGGATTCGAGACCGTTGGGAGAGAGGCTGTGGAAGTTTGCGGCTTGCGACGCTAGTTATCCGGTGCTGTATTTCGCCGCCGGGACAATTATTTTTCCGTTGGTGAAGGATTTTTACGCCACCCAGACCTTGCCGCCATACGGGAGGCTGATTGCTATGCAGTTGCTGGCGCGCGGGCCGATTCTTGTGGGACTTTGCCTGCTGCTATTGCGATTGCTTCGATTGCCACGAGTGGCTGGAGCTCTAGCTGTTGGTGCGGCGCTGGCGCTTTTGAATGGCGTTGCGCCGCTCTTGATTCCGAACCCGTACTTGCCGGATGTGGTCCGGTGGGCGCATCTCTTTGAGATCACCGGTTCAAACCTTGTATTTGGTGCGATCGTGGGCTGGCTGTGGGGCAGGCCGAATCCAACTGCGCGAGCGCTGAGGCAGGCGGCTTGAGAAGTCGTAGGTCGTAGGTCGTCGGTCGTTGGCCACACCCGATCACAGAAGATCGAAGGTGACTGTCACCGAAGCCTTCACCGTCAGCTCTCCCGGCGCAGTCGAGGGCGCGCGCGACCGCTCTTTGTCCATCACGGTGTTTGCGGCCAGCCCTCCCTAAAAATTGTAACCCTCACTCTGCTGCACCTGTTCGATGGAATCTAGTGCCGAACAGCGCTTTTGGAAACCAACGAGGAGACCGTCACCTTTCCCGCGATTCCAACTTTCCGTCTAGATCAGAACGCAGGTCGCGGGTGAACATCGCGATTTATCGAAGTGCGTGTCGCTGGTCACGGCTATTCGTGCCTAAGCGTCCTTATGGGATCGATCTTAGTTACGTATCGGGCGGGAATATAGCTGGCGAAAAATGTAATAGTGATTAGCAGCGAGGAAACCAGGAAGAGAGTGAGCAGATCGTGAGCTTTCACTCCGTAAAGGAACTTCGCCATTAAAGGCGTCGCGGCAAACGAACCAAGCAGACCAATCGCTACTCCGATCAACGAGAGCACCATTGCCTGCCGCACGACTAACCCGAGCACCTGCCCGTGCTGCGCTCCTAACGCTATCCGCACTGCGAGGTCATGGCTGCGCTCGCGAACGGAGTACGAAACCACTCCATAGATTCCGATTACCGCAAGAATTAACGCTATCGCCGAAAAGAGTTCCAATGCCTCGCATAGAAAGCGCCATGGAGCAGCCGAGTTCGAGACTGTCTGCTCGACCATCGCCATACCGAAAACTGGGGACTCCGGGGCAAGAGCCGAAATCGTACGGCGCACGTCCTGAATCAGGACCTGCGAGGCGGAGTGCGTACGGATGACAAAACTCTTGTGAACGCGGGTTTCCGTCCAGCCCCACGTTATTCGTGTCGGCATTTGCTGATAAGCAACATATGCCTCGGGTCGCGAGTCGAAGGTCGGCTCGAACTGCTTCACATTTCCCACGATGCCGACAATCTGCCTAGGTTTTTCCTCGGGGGAGTCATCGAATTTAATGACTTTCCCCAGCGGGTCTTCGTTGGGCCAAAACCGTCGCGCCATGGCTTCGTTGATGACGACTACCCACGCATTGCTCTCAGTATCCTGCTCGCTGATATCTCGGCCTCGTAAGACCGGAATCTCCATTAAGTGAAAATAGTCAGAACTGACGGCCTGTCGCAAAACCCTGGGCTGTTCCGCAGCCGTCCGAGTGCTCAGGGACAGTCCCTCGAGGCTTTAGTCAGTCAAATATATCCCGGTTTGACACGGATTTCCCCCAGCCCCTAACCTTGTTGTTCTCTTCTTATGAGAGTTCTGGTCATTGGTGGTGGCGGGCGTGAGCATGCCCTGGTGTGGAAGCTGCGGCAGTCTCCCCGGGTGCAGAAGATTTACTGCGCGCCGGGGAATGGCGGCATCGGCCAGGACGCGGAGTGCGTTTCTGTCGACCAAAAGAATTTGGAATCGCTGGTCGCGCTGGCCAATCAGCTGCGGCCTGATTTGACCGTCGTCGGGCCTGAAGTTCCGCTACAGCTAGGGGTAGTCGACGAATTCACGCGCCGGGGCTGGCCGGTGTTTGGGCCGACCAAAGCTGCAGCACAGCTCGAGACGAGCAAGAGCTTCGCCAAAGAATTCATGCAGCGGCGGCGGATCCCGACCGCCCACTACGCAATTTGCGGTTCGCCTGGCGAGGTGAAATCTGCGCTCTCGCGATTCAGTGGACCAGTGGTGGTGAAAGCCGACGGTCTGGCGGCGGGCAAAGGCGTCGTCATGTCGAAGACCAAGGAGGAAGCTGCGGCGGCTGCGGGAGAGATGCTGTCGGGCAAAATGGTGGGCGAGGCGGGCGCGCGGGTAGTGTTGGAAGAATGTCTGCAAGGAGACGAGCTTTCTTTTCTGGTAGTGAGTGACGGGGAGCGGGTCGCCCCTCTGGTGGCGGCGCAGGACCACAAGCGCATTGGCGACGGCGACACCGGCCCGAACACCGGTGGTATGGGCGCGTATTCATTTTCAGGACTGCTCGATGAGCAGATGACGCACTGGCTCACGCACCACATTGCCATTCCGGTGATTCAGGGAATGAAGGCCGAGGGCATGGAGTACAAGGGGATCCTGTACTGCGGATTGATGATGACGCCGCGCGGGCCTATGGTGCTGGAATTCAACTGCCGCTTTGGCGATCCGGAAACGCAGCCGATTCTGATGCGACTGGAAAGCGATCTGCTGGAAGCGATTGAAGCGTCGATTGAGGGGCGGGTGAGTGATGGTGATTTTCGCTGGTCAGAGGATGCATCGGTGTGTGTGGTGGTGGCTTCGGGTGGATATCCGGGGACGATTGAAGTGGGAAAGCGGATTAGTGGAATAGAAGAGGCAGAGAGGACCGACGGCGTCAAAGTGTTTCATGCCGGGACGACGCGTCGCGATGGCGAGTTTTACACTGCGGGCGGGCGAGTTCTAGGCGTGACAGCACGCGGTGCGAATTTGCAGACCGCTGTAGAGCGCGCGTATGAGGCGGTTGGCAAAATTCATTTTGATGGCGCGCATTATCGGAAAGACATTGCAGCGCGGGCGCTGAAAAAATAACTGAGGAGATGGAATGAGCAAGCCCCTGGTTTCAATCGTGATGGGAAGCGACTCTGATCTGGAGATAATGCGCGAGGCGGGCAAGGCGCTCGAAGGATTTGAAATTGCGTATGAAATAGATGTGACCTCGGCACACCGCTCCCCTGATCGAACGGCGGAGTACGCGCGCAATGCGGCGGGGCGCGGGATTCGCGTGATCATTGCGGGAGCGGGCGGGGCGGCGCACCTGGCGGGAGTCATTGCCGCGCACACGACGCTGCCGGTGATCGGCGTTCCCATTCCAGCTACTTCGCTCAACGGGCTTGATTCCCTGCTGGCGACGGTGCAGATGCCGGCGGGAATTCCTGTCGCGACGGTTGCAATTGGCAAACCAGGCGCGACCAATGCGGGAATACTTGCGGCGCAGATTATTGGGGTGGCGGATGCTGGGGTGGCACAAAAGTTAACCGCACACAAAGAAAAGCTGGCGAAGGGCGTGGAGGAGAAGTCGAGGAAGCTGAAGGAGGGCGGCGCTTAAGCGTTGCGGAGCTTTGCTCCGCCGGACGGGCGTGGACGCCCGTCCCCACATGGCCTGTGCTGGTCGTGGCATTTCTTATTCGAGCTTCTCAATCCAGCTTCTTATTCGAGCTTCAGGCCTTTCAAATATTCACGCAGGGGGCCGCCGAGGTCGTCGCGCTTGAGAGCAAATTCAATTGTTGCTTTCAGGAAGCCGAGCTTGTCTCCGGCGTCGTGGCGTTTGCCCTCATAGACGTAGGCAAAAACTTTTTCTTTTTTCAGCAGCCCGCGCAGGCCATCAGTCAGCTGCAGCTCACCGCCTTTGCCGGCCTGAGTTTTCTCAAGGATTGGGAAGATCGCCGGCGTGAGAATGTAGCGACCTATGATCGCCAGGTTTGACGGCGCTTCCTGCAGCGATGGTTTCTCGACCATGTCGAGCACTTCGTATAAGCGGCCACCCTGGCGGCCGTCGGCGGGCTTGACATCCAAGACGCCGTAGGCAGAAATGGCTTCGCCCTCGACGATCTGGGTTGCGATGACTGAGCATTGCGTCTGCTCGAAAACTTTTATCATCTGCTTGAGTACCGGAACTTCGGCATCAATCACATCGTCGGCGAGCAGCACCGCAAAGGGTTCGTTGCCGACCAGTTCGCGCGCGGTGAGCACGGCGTGGCCGAGGCCCAGCGCCTCCTTCTGGCGTACGTAGGCGACGTAAATCATGTCAGAGATTTTGCGGACCACTTTCAGCAGGTCTGCCTTTTTCTTCTCTTCCAGAATTTTTTCCAACTCGTAGCTGGTATCGAAGTGATCTTCAATCGCGGTCTTGCCGCGCCCGGTCACGATGATGATCTGGTCGCAGCCTGAGGCGAGCGCTTCTTCTACGCCATACTGGATGATTGGCTTGTCAACCAGCGGGAGCATTTCTTTGGGCAGGGCTTTGGTGGCGGGAAGGAACCGCGTGCCTAATCCAGCAGCCGGAAAAACCGCTTTGCAAACTTTCATAGTCATCGGTCTTGCAAGCCTAATATGAAAAGCGTTTGATGCAATTTTGATCAGAGCGTCGGGCTGTCGTTGCCCAGCATCGCCTTGCGAATGATTTTCAGCGGCACTCCACCCTGCTGCATAAAACGGTCATGGAATTCCTGCAGGCTGAAATCGTTCCCGCGCATTTTACGATAATCTTCGCGCAACTTCAGGATCTGCAGCTTGCCAAGGGTGTACATCAAGTACGTCGGGTCGGATGTGCCGCGCTTGGTTTCCACGTCAGCGACGGCGGCAGTTTGAAAACCTTCCTTCACGAAGAACTGCCGGGCTTCGTCAAGCGTCATATTGCCGGTGTGCAGTTGAATGCCGACGATGTAGCGCGCATCGCGCAATAGCGCGTCTTCGAGCTGGCCAAGGCGCAGCTTTGGATCACCATTTCCATAGCCTTCATCGAGCATCATCTGCTCACAGTAATGCGCCCAGCCCTCGGCGTTGGTGCCCGAAAATGTGAGCTTGCGAATTTTCGACGGCACCTCGTTTATGTAAAGAAACTGCACGAAGTGGCCAGGATAGGCTTCGTGAATCGAAGTGCCCGGAATCGAGCTGTTGTTGAAGGTCGCCATCCACTCTTCGGTTTGACTTGGTGGCCATTTCGGGTCAGGCAACGTAACGTCGAAGAAAGCCTCCCTGTTTTTCTCGTATGGTCCTGGAGTGTCCATAGAGGCCTCCGTCGTGGCCCGGAGGAATGCAGGCGTGGGTTCCAGTGTCGGCGGCTCGCTTTCAGGAATGGTGATGATCTTTTTCTCGTGAATGAACTGCGTTAGCCCTGCAAACGTATCGCGAAACGCTTGCATGAGCTGCCCAGGAGCGGGATGCTCGTGCTGCAAACGGGTCGCTACCTCCCCGACGGAATGCTTGGGATCGATCTGGGCGGCGGTTTTGCTCAGAGCTTCCTGGTTTCGATGCAAATCGTCGTACCCGATTTTGAGCAAGCGGTCGAGTGGAACATCTACCATCTCGTCGTACAGAAGTTTTTTGCGATAGTCCTCCGCGCCCAGGCGAAAGTCGCCGCTCGCCTTTGGCAGAAGAGAGTCGTGAAGGAATTTGTGATAGCTCTCGAAAGCATCAACCACGGCCTTATTGGCCGACTTGAACTGGGAGAGCAAGCTAGGGTTTTTTACCGCGGAGATTGCCTCGGGTACATCCCTGCGGAAGAAATCAGTTTCGTCGGAGACTTGTTCGAGTTCGATTTCTACATAGATCCGGGGCGGACTTTGCAGATTTTGGCGCGCTGTCTCGAGTAACTTCGGAATCTGCCGCTCCCGCGCGATCACGGAACGAAGCCGTTCATCGAGAGGTGCATAGTGGCGCTTCAGAATGAGAAAAATCGCATAGTTAGCGGTGCCGGAGTACCGATTCGGGTCCTTTCTCCACATCTGAATGCTTTCGAGCTCAAGCAGCTGAGAATGAATCAAACTGACGACCCAGTCGCGGTCAGCGGCGTCGGCCGACAGTTTCGAGGCGCCAATCGACTCAAACCTGGACAGAAACTCTTTCAATCCGCGTATCTGTTTTTGTTGTGCTGGGGCAGAATAGTCTTCCAGCTTTGAGTCGTACTGATGGAGTCCCGCAAGAGTGCCCTCGGTTGGATGAAAGGAAAAATAAAAATCGAAATACTGGTCGACCAGCTGGTTGAAATCACTTACGACGGGAGTGTCGGCGCAAAGTGCGCAGGGTGCACTTACGAGAAGCAGCAGAGACAGAAATAGCGTCTTGGTCATGTCGGGCCCAAATCACGGTACCACAAGGAGAAGAATGGCGGACATGTAGAGGCATGGAGGTCGGACAGAGCCTGCCCTGAGCGAAGTCGAAGGGAATGTCCGACCCACACGGGAATTCTTAAACCACAGATGGCGAAACAGTTTCAGCGAGATCGCCGAGCAAAGTTTGCAACTGTTCCAAGAGCTCTCTCGCGGCGAGAGACTTTGCCGAAAACTTCAACGTGCCGTCGGGCAGGAACTGTGCGCCACGCTGCGACGAAACGAACTGCGCCAATTTGCCGGGATCGATGGGAGCATCCTCGCGAAATTTGATGGTCACGAGATCGCGCTTGCGCTCGATGGCTACCGCCCCAGCCTGCACTGCCTCGAGCCGCAAAGCAGCATACTGCAGTAGCTGCTTCACTGGCGCAGGCGGATCGCCGTAACGGTCGCGCAGTTCAGCTTCCACGTCGGCCAACTGTCGCTCAGTTTCGACGCCGGCAATCTTCTTGTACAAGCGCAGTCGCTGATTTTCTTCCGGAACGTAGTCGTTCGGAATTCTGATATTGAGTCCAAGGTTGAGTTGAGCTTGCGGCTGCGGCTCGGCTTCGCCTTTGATCTCACGCACGGCCTGTTCCAGCATCTGGGTGTAAAGATCGAAACCGACTGCTTCGATGTGACCGCTTTGTTCTCCTCCAAGCAGATTCCCCGCCCCGCGAAGCTCGAGGTCGAGTGCGGCGATTTTGAAACCTGCACCGAGGTCGGAAAATTCTTTAAGAGCGGCCAAACGCCGCCGGGCAATTGGAGTGAGTTCAATATCCGACGGAATTAAGAGGTATGCATATGCACGACGGTTCGATCGCCCTACCCGGCCGCGAAGCTGATAGAGCTCAGATAATCCAAACCGCTCCGCACGATTAATAAGGATGGTGTTACAGAGTGGAATATCCAGGCCGTTCTCAATGATGGTGGTGGCTACGAGAATGTCAGCTTCGTGACGCATGAACTTCAACATCACTTTTTCCAGCTCGCCTTCCGACATCTGCCCGTGCCCGACAATGATCCGGGCTCGAGGAACCATCTCCTGCAGCTTGGCGGCGATCTCCCAGATGGTATCCACACGGTTGTGCACGAAATAGGCCTGGCCACCGCGTTCGAGCTCCTGCTCGAGAGCCGAGCGGATTAGCTTTTCGTCCCAACTGGCGACGACGGTCTGTATGGCTATGCGGTCTTTGGGAGGGGTTTCGATGACGCTCATGTCGCGCAGTCCAACCATCGACATATGAAGGGTGCGCGGGATGGGGGTCGCCGACATGGTGAGAACATCAACTTCTTTGCGCATCTGCTTCAGTCGTTCTTTGTGGCGGACACCGAAGCGCTGTTCTTCATCGACGACCAGCAGTCCGAGATCGGAAAACTTCACATCTTTGGAAAGCAGGCGATGGGTGCCGATGAGGATGTCGACTTTCCCCGATTCCACGCGCTGCAGGATTTCTTTCTGCTGTTTCGGCGAGCGAAACCGGCTGATCATTTCTACCGTGACAGGGAACGGCGCGAAGCGTTGCTTAAAAGTTTCAAAGTGCTGGAAGGCGAGCACGGTGGTGGGGGCGAGAACGGCGATTTGCTTGTTATCGTTGATGGCCTTGAAAGCCGCGCGCATAGCGACTTCTGTCTTGCCGTAGCCCACGTCACCGCAGAGCAGGCGATCCATTGGCTGCTGCGATTCCATGTCACGCTTTACGTCTTTGATTGCCTGGTCCTGGTCTTCGGTCTCGCTGTATTCAAAAGCGTCTTCGAATTCTCGCATCCACTGGTTATCTGGCGGAAAGATGTGGCCCTGCGCAGCTTTGCGCTGAGCATAGAGCTTGAGCAGTTCCTCCGTCATATCCTTCATAGCCCTGCGGACGCGGGCTTTGGTTTTGGCCCAGGCGGCGCTGCCCAGATGATTGAGGGTCGGCTTCACGCCTTCGGCGGAACGATATTTCTGGACGAGGTCGAGCCGAGTCAGTGGGACGTAAAGGCGTGCAGCGTCAGCGTATTCGAGCAGCATGAATTCTGCGTTGCCGTCACCTTGATTGATTTCCTTCAGGCCGTGATACTGCCCGATTCCGTGTTCCACATGGACGACGTAGTCGCCGACCTGCAGATCGCGGAAATCGGAAAGGAATGCGGAAGTCTTTGACTTTTGGCGCTGAGGGCGCGAAACCACCGAATCTGACTCGTCGAACAGATCGCGGGTGCCGAAGATTGCCAGGCCCGCATCCGGCAAGATCACTCCGTCCGGGATGTATGCCTTGAGCAAGGTTGAGGTCAGCACTTCGCCGGCAAAATACGCAGTCTCGTCGGCGTAACTTTCACCACCACGAGTGCGGCTGCCCAGGCGGAACGACACTGCATACTCGGTGAAGAAGTCGGCCAGACGCTCCAACTCTCCGGTGTTCGGCGCAGCGACTATCACGCGGCGATTTTCCGCGAACTGCTTCTTCACAGCCTCGAGCATGTTGGGTATTGAGCCGTGGAAGCGGGGGCTGGGCTGAGAGTGGAATTCAACCGTCTCAATTTCGTGGGAGCGAGTAACGCCGAGATGCTCGAAATCGGCTCCGGCGGCGGTTTGGGTTCTGGACCACCATTCGTCAGACGAAACGTACAATTCTTCAGGACGCACGAGGTTGCCGATTCCGCTGCGTTCGTGGGCTTCTTCGATTCTGGTCTGCGCAGCGTCGAGCTCCGCTTTCAGCAGCTCAGGTTCGTCTGCTATGACAGCAGTATTGGGCAGCATTTCGAAGATAGTTCCTGCCGTCCCGGCGACTGAGGCATAGAATTCCCACCCGGGAAAAACTGTGACTCCGCCCGACCGCACTGCCTGCTCAATAATTTCTTCTGAGCCGCTGAGCCGCTTTCCTGAGAGCCGCGCATGAATCGTGCTGAGCAACTCCTCGCTGACGGGAGTCTCAGAAAGCGGCAGCAGCACAGCCTCATCCGCAGGAGAAGAAGAGCGTTGCGTGGCGGGATCGAATTTGCGGATGGACTCAATCTCATCGCCGAAAAGCTCGACGCGCAGTGGCCGGTCAGCTTCGGGAGAGTAGACATCAAGAATGCCGCCGCGAAGGGCGTATTCGCCGGGCATCTCAACTACGTCAGTCGAGTTGTAGCCTACGGCATTGAGATGCTGAACTAGTAAGGTCGTGTCGAGGGTTTCGCCACGGCGGATGGTGCGAGCGAGGTCCGAATAGAAATCTACAGAGCGCAGCCGGGTGGCCGCGGCTACAACCGGCACGATCACGATTGAGGCAGCTCCGCTTGCGATCTTCCAAAGCGCGATGGCGCGTTGCTCCTGGATCTCCGGATGCGGAGACAAATTCTGAAAGGGCAGGACGTCGCGAGTAGGCAGCGAAACGATGGTGTCGGCGGCGGCCCCGCCGGTCAATTCCGCAAAAGCTTGCACCACGGGCAGCAGTTCATCGGCAGCTTCGTTGTTCTTAACTACGACCAGCAATGGGCGAGCAGCGGCCTTTTGCAGCAGGGGAACCAGAAGAGATTTGGCAGCAGGGTTGAGTCCGGTAACACGAATACGCCCCGTGTTGGCCCGGAGGTGGGAGGCAACACGCGCAAAAACGGGGATTTTTTCGGCGTCCGCAAACAAATCGCGGACGAAGGGCAACACCATCGCTCTGACATTTTATCAGCCAAGCCGGTGCCGCTCTTCGTCCGCCGAATCTTTGCGCAGGATTGTTCGAATCGTCCTCAACAAAGCTGTTATTTCGATGCTCCCGACGAACTGGTGCCGCCTCCCTCACCGCTGATCTGCAGTGCAAACTTCTTCCCGCCAAAACGAATCTGCGATAGCGATGGAATCGCACTCCCGTCGTTGTTGACCACAGCGCTGTCAGATCCCGGGGCCGAACTCAGTTGAATCACACGGGCCGGAAGCGAAGCCATTTCAGTTTTGCCCTTATAAATTTTTAGCTGGACCTGGTCGCCAGTGCCTTCCCAGCGTACGGTGTAGTCGCCAGTGGCCAATGTTTTCCCGCCGACGTTGGTCGGATGCTGCAAACCCAGCGATCCCTTGCTTCCGGCCCAGGCGCTCACCGCCATCAATACCAGAGCTGATACCAACAAGCCTTTGCAAACTGTGTTTACTGATTTCACCACTCCTCCTCTTTCCCGCCGCGACGGGAATCCGGTTGTGGCGGCCGCGACGCGAGGGCTTGAATTTTGCCGCGGGCGTCCTACAATGCTGCTCCAGGTCAAGCAAAGGGCCGTCCACGACGACGACCCCGTTGCTCATGGGATTCGCCTCACCTGGCCGCCAAACCGTGTGTGAGGCGATCCCTTGACCCTTAAAAATCTGGTGGTCTTTCTAATCAGTTCCGTTTGCTTGGTACTTTCCTAATGCCTACGCAGAAAACTTCTTGAAAGTTCCGCGCTGTTCTAATTTGCGAGTTGGACGCTGAGGTTAAGCGGAAGTTAGCAAAATTAGGGGTGACGTTTCGAACTTCTCGAACGCGATTGTCCACTCGCGGACACTCTTGAGGGAGAACGTTGCAAAAGGACGACGGCATGGGCGATGGCAGCGTTGTCAGTGCCCATACCTTCAGGAGTTTTTGCTTTAATCCCGATGCAGTCGCCGGTGATTGGCAGGAGTTTGGATAGATTCTGGCGAATCGAATGCACATGAGGCGCGAGTTTCGGTTGGGCGAGAATCAGCGTGGAGTCGACATTAACCAGGTCAAACCCAGCAGCGTTTACGCGGCGCAGAGCCTCGGAAAGGAACAAGGACGAATCAGCGCCCTTCCACTTGGGATCGGAAGGTGAAAACAGAGTGCCGATATCCGGGGCTGCGATCGCACCAAGCAGAGCGTCGGTAATTGCATGCAGCAGGGCATCGCCGTCGGAATGGCCCCCGAGACCTTTGGCATGCGGGATCTCGATGCCGCCAATCTTCAGAGGTATGCCGCTTTTGAACTCATGCGAATCCCAGCCGTAACCGACTCTTATTTGTGCGCCGGATTCTGACCGCGAACTCGCTTTAGGGTTCATGAGCTGACCCAAATTCGACTGCAATTTTCTTCGCGGTCGAACGATCTTCGACAGTGTAACGTGAATATGATTTCTTACGCCTATAATTTGCGCATGCGAAAGACTCTTCGGCGCATCTGCGCGGGGTTGGTTTTGGCGGCAATTGGCCTTTGGGCGCAAGCACCAAAACCTGAACAGCTTTCCATTATCACTAAAGACTTGCCGGCAGCTTCACTCTGGAGTGCCTACGGCGCCGAAAACCGAAATGGCGTCCGTTTGCGCGCTGAGGGTGGGGTTGGGCCTCATCATTGGCGAGCCAAGGGAATCCTGCCGAATGGATTGAAGCTTGAAGAATTCGGCGAGCTGGGGGGAACTCCTCAAGAGAGCGGCCAGTTTCAATTGGAGCTCGAGGTAAGGGACAGCAACGATCCACCCGCGGTAGCGCAGAAACATTTTGTGCTAACCGTGGAAACTCCTTTCAGTGTCGAATGGGACCGGAAAGCCCAGGCGAATGGGCAGAGAATTGACGGCGCGGTGAAAGTTTCCAATCGGACCGGCCGGGATTTCGATCTGACGTTCGTGGTGCTTGCAGTTAATGAGATTGGCCGCGCGACTGCGATCGGCTACCAGCACTTTTCGCTGAAGAGGAATACCCGTGATTTCGCGCTCCCCTTTGGCGACACGCTTTCTGCCGGGAACTACACCGTCAACGTGGACGTAGTCGGGGAAGAGCCGGTTTCAAATCGAATCTTTCGTGCACGGCTGGTCATGCCGAAGCAGACGATTGCGCAAGGACCGTAGTTTCGGGGTATAGCGAGGGAGCTATAGCAAGAAGGTCGCAGCGCTTTTCGGCGCGGGGAACGCAAAAAAAGCCGCTCTTCGACCAAAGTCCAGTGCCAGCAAAACTTGCTGGGCCGGAAGCAGAAGGGGAGGAGCGCATGAAGACCGGCGGTTCCCAATTGACGAAAAACGCTGCGAACCGGCTATGGGGAAGTGCCTAATGCACTCGCGTGCAAATATAAAGAGTCCCGAAGTGATGTTGATCTCATTCGTCTCGGCCAGTAGCTCGCGTTAGACCCTCGCTGACCTGCTGTTTCGCTATCCTTGCGGACTGCGTCGTAGCGATCTTTGCTCGGGCTCCGGGCTTACCGCCAACCGGATAAATCAGTTCAACGCCTCGGGACTCTATCCTGCCTTTGACTTGGTTTCCTGTTCTCCTCGACCAGCGCTTTGCTATAGAGCCTCGCTGACCCTCCTTCAGTCATTTTGCTCGAGCTCTCACGTTACTCGGTGTTGGTTGCCCAACTCTTTCACGAGATCGCTCTAGCAAAACGCCGAAGGTGACTTCACTTGGCCCCCGGACGCCGCACCAACCGGAAAAACTTCAGAAACTGTCAAAGAACAATTGTGTTTTACACCTTCTATTTTTTAGGTCAATGAAAAAAACAGATTTGTATGTGCTTTGAAATCAATCGAGTGCAGCTCGTTCACAGGGGCGTGCAGCGCGGACGGTGCAGCTACGCAAAGCGCTTTCATGCGCAACGTGTTCAGGATGCGGATTTACGGGCGATTTTTGATGGCTTGTAGAGCGTTGTTTGCCCTCGCGATAGAAAGTTTGTTTGTGAAAATCACAAAAAGAATCTTGTGGGTTGCGGGTTTGCGATGTGGAACATACGTGCTGCACGCGCTTGAAACAGCTGCAATGTCGCTAGCAGCGGCGTGAGCTCACGCGCTGGCAGCTTCCTGGCTGCCCAGTGGCAGGAAGTATTGGGTGCCTTTGATTGGAGCCGAGACCTTGCGCAGGAGTTCCTGCAAATCTTCGCTGCGTTCTACGAAATCGATCTCAGAAGTGTTCACGATCAGCAAGTCAGAGGACGTGTAGTGAAAAAAGAAATGCTCGTAAGCCTTGACCACTTCTCCCAGATAGTCTTCGCTGATTGCCTTCTCCCCCGGAGCGTTTTTCTTTTTGAGGCGTTTCTTCAGCACTTCAGGCGTGGCTTGCAGATAGATGACCAGGTCGGGAGTGGGCAGCAGCTCGCGAAAATAGTTGTAATACCGGTTGTAGGTATCCAGTTCCTGATCGTTGAGATTGAGGCAGGCGAAGATTTTGTCTTTTTCGAAGATGAAATCGGAAACGATCAGTTTTTGGGACTGTGCTCCCGTGTCCAGGTCGCGCAGTTGCTCGAAACGGCGGACCAAGAACGTGAATTGCGCCTGAAACGCGGCGCCCGGCTCCCCGTCGTAAAAAGCGCCAAGAAACGAATTATGTTCAGAATCGGTGACGCGCTGCGCATTCAGGCGTTCGGCGAGAATTGAACAAAGCGTGCTCTTGCCGACCCGTATGGGCCCTTCAACTGCGATGTAGCGGGGGAGATCGAAGAGTTTTGCCATGAAAAAGAGAAGATCGGTTTCGAGAATATCCCGAGATCGAGTGTCGCGCAATTGAGGAAGAAGTTAACAGTGCACCGGAAATGCAAAATTCTGAGTGAAAAGCAACCCTGAGTCGCAGCCGTCCAATTAATTTCGATTACTTATTCTGATTTCAGAGTTCCATTACAATTTCGGCATGCTGGTGCTTGCCGCGGCCGCCGGTGCTGCTCTTGTCTCTGCCGGATATCAGTCGATGGCGCCGACGGGACAGTGGTTCGGCAGATCTTTTTACGGGTCACGGAGAAGAGCAAAGCAAATTGCTCTTACATTCGACGATGGGCCGAACGATCCGCACACCCTGAATCTGCTTGACGTACTCGCCAGGCACCAGGTCAGAGCCACATTTTTTCTGATTGGCCGCTACGTTCGCCAGCGTCCAGATATTGCCTTGGCGATTGCGAAAGCAGGGCACGTGATTGGTAATCATACGTTTACTCATCCGCTGCTGATTTTCGCGCCGGCTGCGCAAATACGAAACGAAATCCTGCAGTGCAGAGCAGCAATCCATGAAGCCGCCGGGGAACACTCAAACCTGTTTCGTCCGCCATTTGGTGGGCGGCGGCCGGGGGTATTCAGCGTGGTCCGCAGCCTTGGTCTCGAACCCATAATGTGGAATGTGACAGGCTATGACTGGAACCCTCAATCCGCCGATTACATCGAGCAGAAAGTCAGGCGTAGGGTTCGCGGTGGAGATATCGTCCTGTTGCATGACGGGGGCCATACAGCGTTCGGCGCTGACCGCTCGAGAACAGTGGAAGCGACGGAAAGGCTGATTACGCGGTATCTGTCGAATGGATACGAATTTGTGACCGTTCCGACGATGATGAGCAGTGCAGCGTTAGACTGAAGCACGTTCTGCTAGACTGACAAGTTTTCTTCAAAGGTCCTCTTCTTGCGCAATCAACCTGTTCTTGTGGTGCACGGCGGCGCGTGGGCGATTCCCGACGAATTGGTGCAGGCGCACTTGAAAGGAATCAGTCACGCACTTGCCGCTGGATGGCGGGTGTTGGAGAGCAACGGTTCCGCGCTCGACGCGGTGGAAGAGTCCGTCGTGGTTATGGAAGATGACGAGGCCTTTGACGCGGGCCGAGGGAGTTTTCTGAACCGGGAGGGCAAAGTCCAACTTGACGCCCTGATTATGGATGGGGCCACCCTGCGCGCCGGCGGAGTTGGGTGCGTGGAGCACATCGCGAACCCCATCCGCGCCGCACGGAAAGTGCTCAGCGAAAGCCCACATGTCTATTTTGTCGCCGAGGGCGCTGAAAGATTCGCTCAGGAACACGGAATCCCGCTCTGCAGCAATGAAGATTTGATTATTGGGAGAGAGATTGAGCGACTGAGGCAGTTCCAGGCAAGCTCGGCGACGACTAAGGCTGACGAATTGTTCGCGCCGGAAATTTCGCACGATACGGTTGGCGCGGTCGCGCTCGATAGCGCGGGCAACATCGCCGCCGCGACCTCGACCGGTGGAACCTTGAACAAAGCGCCGGGGAGGCTGGG
>Ga0075436_100001429_pt1 | contig 16228 bp, 13 predicted proteins | sample RhiMethybrSRZTD5_FD_75303 | JGI IMG/M metagenome (GOLD analysis project Ga0075436, IMG submission 75303) | Populus rhizosphere microbial communities from Tennessee, USA - Rhizosphere MetaG P. TD hybrid SRZTD5 | ecosystem: Host-associated > Plants > Roots > Rhizosphere > Soil | place: USA...
GAAACGAAAGAGTTTCCTGAGCACCGCGGCCGCAGCAGAGCCCCCGCGAACGGGCAGGCTGGCCGGCAACGTGTCTTAAAAAACTACCTGGCGCCAGCGTATAGCTGCGGCAGTTGCTCTTTCAAGGCCGCGAGCTTCGGCAAATCATTGATGACGATGTACGGCTGATAGGGGTGCTGCACCAGGTAATTCTGGTGATACGCCTCCGCCGGGTAGAAGGCCTTGAGCGCCGTGACCTCGGTGACTATGGGCCGGCGAAAGGATTTCGTTTCTTTCAGCTGCGCGATATAGGCCTGGGCGACACGCTGTTGCTCGGCGGTCGAGTAGAAAATGGCAGAGCGGTACTGCGTCCCGGTATCCGGCCCTTGGCGATTGAGTTGCGTCGGGTCGTGCGCGACGGCGAAAAAGACCTTGAGGAGCTGACCGTACGTGACCTGAGACGGATCGTAGGTCACGCGTACCGATTCGGCGTGTCCCGTGCGGCCGCTGCTGACCTGCTCATAGGTCGGCGCTGCGAGGCTTCCCCCGGAATAACCTGAGACAGCGTCGGTAACGCCTTTCACCTTTTCGAATACGGCCTCCACGCCCCAGAAGCAGCCACCAGCGAACACGGCTGTCGCCTTGCCGTGCTCCGCTGCCAGCGGCATATCCGTCGTCGGATCGGGCAACGGGCCAGCAATCGACGATGACATACAGGCCGAAAGTGCAAGCAGAGGCAAGAGCGTCCTGATATTCATAGCGAGCGTCTCCTTGGCGCCTTGGTCGTCGAAGCACTGCGGAACCTTACGTAAGGTACTTGAGGTTTTGGCTCCCCGACCAGGGCTCGAACCTGGGACCTGCGGATTAACAGTCCGTCGCTCTACCAACTGAGCTATCGGGGATTCGCTGCGGAAACAAAATTATAGCGGAGATCCGGTGAGAGCTTTGCGGGGCGCATCGCCTATTCACGAGTCCATGAGAGAACGCCGGTCCTAATTTAGTCACGCAGTCAAGACACCTTTTCCTCGTTTTCCGGCGTTGTGAGGCGGATAGATGACGTGGAAAACATGATTGATAGCCCGCCGCTCTGCCGCTCAAAGTCTTGCGCGGGGAGGCGGGATTTTGCCTTATGGACGCGGCGCTTTTCCCGCTAAGGTCGTCCCATCATGGGGGTCATGGGGAAGGCGGTGCGCAGCACCGTGGGGGGGATTGCGCTTGCGGTGGCGTTCGCGCTCGCCGTGCCGCTCCTCGTCCCGATGTCCTACTTCATCCCCGAGATCACGCGGCTCGCGTCGGAGCGCATGGCGCAGCCGGTGGAGATGGAGGACCTCACGCTGCACCTGCTGCCTACGCCCCGGGTCATCGGCCACCGCATCACGGTGGGCCGGAAGGGCGAGATCATGATCGGGGAGCTCGAGGTCGTTCCCGCTCTGCATTCGCTTATCCACGGGCCGCGCAGTCTCCGGCTGATCCGTGCGAGCCGTGTGGCGTTCGACGAGGAGGCGTTCGCCATTGCGCGCGGCATGCCCAAGCGCCACGGCGATCCGGTGCCGGTGGAGCGGCTGGTCCTGGACACGGTGAAGTTCAACCACGCCAAGGTGGACGTGCCGCTCTTCAACCTCGACGTCAAGCTCGGCGAGCGGCTGCGTGTGCGCGAGGCCCGCTTCGAGACGATCGACGGCGCGCTGACGCTCGTGGCGCGGCCGAGCAGCGACGGCACGACCGCGCTCGCGCTCAGCGCGAGCAACTGGACCCTCCCGGTGGGTGCGCCGCTCACGTTCGAGACGCTCGCCGCGCAGGGCATGCTGAAGGGCCAGAGCCTCGAGGTCGCGAGGATCGACGGCAAGCTCTACGGAGGCACGGTCTTCGGCAGCGCGCAAGCCGACTGGGGAAAGCAGCTCCAGCTCACCGGCAAGGCGCACCTCGCCGGCGTCGACCTCGCGCCGGTGCAGAAGGCGCTCGGCAGGCCGGCGAAGCTCTCGGGGCGGCTCAAGGCCGACGCGGCCTTCTCGACCAACGCCAGGACGCCCGCGGAGCTGCGCGAAGCGCTCGCGCTCGACGGGCCGTTCGAGGTCGTGGGCGGGATCTACCAGGGTGTCGACCTTTCCCGCGCCCACGAGCTCGCCGGCGAGCGCCGGTCGGGCGACGCCACCACGTTCGAGGAGCTGAAGGGCACGCTCGAGCTGCGCGGCGAGCACGTGCGGCTGAACCAGCTCTGCATCCGCTCGCCCAAGCTGGTAGCGGGCGGCAACATCGACATCGCGCCCGACAAGGCGCTCTCGGGGAAGCTTCACATCGCGATGGCGCAGACCGGCGGCTTCGTGGGCGTGCCGGTGGCGCTGGGCGGCACCACCGACGACCCGAGCATGCGGCCCTCGAAAGGCTACCTCCTCAGCGCGGTCATCGGCACCGCGCTGCTGCCGGGAATCGGCACCTCGCTCGGCCTGACGCTCGGCGGTCAGCTCGAGCGAAGCTCCGGTTGCAAATAGAAATGGGCCCCCGCCTTCGCGGGGGCGACGCTACCTGGTTACGGGTCGCAAAATGAGGGAACTGCAAATGACTAGGAAATTACTTTTGCGATCGCGTCGGCGACGTAGTCGACGTTTCCGGTAGTCAGCGCGGCGATGCAGACGCGCCCGGTGTCGATGGTGTAGATCGAGTATTCGTCGCGCAGGCGCCGCACCTGCTCCGTGGTCAGGCCGGAGTAGGAGAACATGCCGCGCTGCCTGAGCACGAAGCCGAAGTCCGCCGTCGGCACACGCGCCTTGATCTTCTCGACCAGCAGCTTCCGCATCGCCTTCATGCGCTCGCGCATGACGCCCAGCTCGCGGTCCCACAGGCTTCTGAGATTCGGCGTACCGAGGACGGTTGCCACGACCTGGCTGCCGTGGGTCGGCGGATTGGAGTAGTTGGCGCGCACGACGCGCTTCACCTGGGAGAGGACGCGCACCGCCTCCTCGGCGCTAGCGGTGACGACACTGAGCGCGCCCACCCGCTCGCCGTAAAGCGAGAAGGACTTGGAGAACGAGCTGGAGAGGAACACCGGGCTCATCGCCTCGGCGAAGAGACGCGCGGCGTAACCGTCGGCTTCGAGGCTCTCGGCGAAGCCCTGGTAGGCGAGGTCGAGGAACGGCACGAGGCCGCGCGAGCGCACGATCTCCAGGACCGCCTGCCATTGCTCCTGCGTGAGGTCCACGCCGGTCGGGTTGTGGCAGCACACGTGCAGCACGACGATCGAGCCGGCCGCGAGGCCCTCGAGCGCGGCGCGCATCGCGGGGAAATCGAGCCCGTGGGTCGTCGAATCGTAGTACGGGTAGTTATTGACCGTGAAGCCCGCGGCCTCGAAGAGCTGGCGGTGGTTTTCCCAGCTTGGGTCGCTGATCCACACCGCGGCGTCGGGGTTGATGCGCTTCAGCAGGTCGGCGCCGATCCGCAGCCCGCCGGTACCGCCCAATGCCTGAACGGTGACGATATTTTCTTTTCTGGAACCAAAGACAAGTTCCTGCACGGCCTTGTCATAGGCCCCCAGGCCGTCGATCGGCAGGTAGCCGCGGTGCGGAACGCTCTTCAGGCGCTCGCTCTCCGCGTGGCGCACGCATTCGAGCAGCGGGATCTTGCCGGCGTCGTCGGTGTATACGCCGACGCCGAGGTTCACCTTCCTCGGATTCTGGTCGGCGACGAATGCCTCGGTCACGCCGAGGATCGGGTCGCTCGGCGCCATGGGCAGCGCGGCGAGGGGGGACGGGGAGTGGGGAGCATTCATGCTGATAAAATGATCGGTTCGCCGTTCTGGATTGTGCACCGCATTCTATCGTGAGCGTCACCTTTCCCGACAGCCCCTTCCGCCTCAACCAGCTGTTTGCGCCCTCGGGCGATCAGCCGGAGGCGATCGCTCGGCTCGCCGAGGGCCTCGAGGACGGGCTCGCGTTCCAGACGCTCCTCGGCGTCACCGGCTCGGGCAAGACCTACACGATGGCGAACGTGATCGCCCGCCTCGGCCGGCCGGCGCTGGTGCTCGCCCCCAACAAGACGCTCGCGGCGCAGCTCTACGCCGAGTTCCGCGAGTTCTTCCCGCAGAACGCGGTCGAGTATTTCGTCTCGTACTACGACTACTACCAGCCCGAGGCCTACGTCCCGGCGCGCGACCTCTACATCGAGAAGGACTCCTCGATCAACGACCACATCGAGCAGATGCGGCTTTCGGCGACCAAGTCGCTGCTCGAGCGGCGCGACGTGGTGATCGTGGCGACGGTGTCGTGCATCTACGGGATCGGCGATCCCGCCGAGTACCACGGCATGATCCTGCACCTGCGCCAGGGCGAGAAGATGGCGCAGCGCGACGTCCTCGCGCGCCTGGTCGCGATGCAGTACACGAGGAACGAGCTCGACTTCCGCCGCGGCACGTTCCGCGTGCGCGGCGACGTGATCGACGTGTTTCCCGCGGAGCACGCGGAGCACGCGATTCGAATCTCCCTGGACGACGATCTGGTTGAAAAGCTGGAAGTGTTCGACCCGCTCACCGGGCGCGTGCATCACCCCATGGCGCGGTTCACGGTGTACCCGTCGAGCCACTACGTCACCCCGCGCGAGACCACGCTGCGCGCCATCGAGGCGATCAAGGCGGAGCTGCGCAGCCGCATCGAGTTCTTCCAGAAGGCCGGGCGCCTGGTGGAGGCGCAGAGGATCGAGCAGCGCACGCGCTTCGACCTCGAGATGCTGGCCGAGCTCGGCTTCTGCAAGGGCATCGAGAACTACTCGCGCCACCTTTCGGGCCGCCAGGCCGGCGAGCCGCCGCCGACGCTGATCGACTACCTGCCGTCCGACGCGCTCATGATCATCGACGAGAGCCACGTCACCGTCCCGCAGCTCGGCGGCATGTACCGCGGCGACCGCTCGCGCAAGGAAAACCTGGTCGAGTACGGTTTTCGCCTGCCCTCGGCGCTCGACAACCGGCCGCTGCGGTTCGACGAGTTCGAGGCCGTGGTGCGCCAGACGGTCTTCGTGTCCGCCACCCCGGCCGACTACGAGCGCGAAAAGTCGGCCCAGGTGGTGGAGCAGGTGGTGCGGCCGACCGGGCTCGTCGACCCGCAGGTGATCGTTCGGCCGGCGTCGACCCAGGTGGATGATCTGCTGTCGGAAATATCGCTTCGCGTCGCACAGAGTGAGAGGGTTCTTGTGACGACCCTTACGAAGCGCATGGCCGAGGAGCTCACGGAGTACCTCGCCGAGCACGGCGTCAAGGTGCGCTACCTGCACTCGGAAGTCGACAACATCGAGCGCGTCGAGATCATCCGCGACCTGCGCCTGGGCGAGTTCGACGTGCTGGTCGGGATCAACCTTCTGCGCGAGGGCCTCGACCTGCCCGAGGTCTCGCTGGTGTCGATCCTCGACGCCGACAAGGAAGGGTTCCTCCGCTCGGAGCGCTCGCTGATCCAGACCATGGGGCGCGCCGCGCGCCACATCAACGGCACCGCGATCCTCTACGCCGACCAGGTGACCGATTCCATCAAGAAAGCCATCGCCGAAACCGACCGGCGCCGCGCCAAGCAGGTCATCTACAACGAACGCCACGGCATTACGCCGATGGGCGTGAGCAAGCGCATCAAGGACCTGATCGACGGGGTCTACGACGCCGACGAAGCGCGCGTCGCCCAGGAGGAGGCGCGCTACGAGGCGATGAGCGAAAAACAGGTCGCGCGAGAAATCAAGGCGCTCGAGAAGAAGATGCTCGAGCACGCGAAGAACCTCGAGTTCGAGGAGGCGGCCGCGGCGCGCGACCGGCTGGTCGAGCTGAAAAAGCGGGTGTTCGGGGTCGAGCTCGCCTCGGAGTAGCAAAATGCGGGCACAATAGGCCGCAACAGGGTCCACAGGGGGACCGTTGAAGGGCGGCAAGCCGAAGGCGAAAGGCGCGAAGAAAGGCGCACAGGGACTCCAGGAGCGAGTCCTGGCGGCGATCGCAGCACAGCGCGCGGGCAGGCTCGACGAGGCCGAGAAGGCCTACCTGGCGGTGCTCGAGGCGGAGCCGGTTAACGTCGACGCGCTGCATTACCTCGGGGTGCTGCGCCACCAGCAGGGCCGCACGGCACTCGGCATCGACCTGGTGCTGCGGGCGATCACGCTCAGGCCGGATTACTTCGACGCCCTCAACAACATCGGCAACATGTATCTGCGCTTCGGGCCGGCAGAAGCGGTCACGGCGTACAACAAGGCGCTCCGGCTGCGGCCCTCCGACCCCGGGGTGTTGCGCAACCTGGGGATCGCGCTGCGCCAGCTGAAGCGCCACGAAGAAGCGGCCGAGCTCTTCCAGCGCGGCATCCGCGAGCGTCCCGACGACATGGAGAACTACTATTCCCTCGCGGTCGCCTACAAGGAAATGGGGCGCTCGGACGACGCGGTCGCGACGCTGAGGAAGGCTATCGAGGTGAAGCCCGAGTCGGAGGGCTTCCGCAGGCTCGGGCAGATCCTCTACGGGCTAAGGCGCACCGACGAGGCGGCGCAGCTCCACGAGGCCTGGCTGCGCATCGAGCCCGACAACCCGATCGCGAAACACATGCTCGCCGCGTGCACCAGCCGGGACGTTCCGGCGCGCGCGGCCGACGCGTTCGTGAGCCGGGTGTTCGACGGCTTCGCCGAGAGCTTCGAGGAGGTGCTCGTGAACCGGCTCGAGTATCGCGCGCCGGAGCTCGTCGGCAAGGCCCTCCGGCGCATCGCCGGCGAGCCGCGCGGCGACCTCGACGTCGTCGACGCCGGCTGCGGCACGGGGCTGCTCGCGGAATATCTCAAGCCTTTTGCGCGCCGGCTGATCGGCGTCGATCTGTCGTCGAAGATGATCGTCAAGGCGGCCCCGCGGCCCTATGACCGGCTCATCGTCTACGAACTCGCCGCGTTCCTCGATTCGGCGCCCCGGTCATTCGACGTCGTCGCCTCGGCAGACACGCTGGTCTATTTCGGCGACTTGCGCGAGGTCCTCGCGGCCGCGCGCCGCTCGCTGCGGGACGGGGGCAGGCTGGTCTTCACGCTTGAGCACGCGGCGGACGAGGCAGAAGTTCCGGTGGGCTACCGGATCCATCCGCACGGCCGCTACAGCCACACCGAGCCCTACGTGCGCGGGACGCTGGCGGAAGCGGATTTCGAGGTGCTCGAGATCCAGAAAGCGCATTTGCGCCGGGAAGGGGCCGCCTACGTGGACGGCCTGGTGGTCGCCGCGCGAACGGCTGGCCGTACCGGCGACACGTCCTCGAGCCCGAATCCGTAGGATCAGTAAGGGGCGCTGCCTGGCGTGCGCGGGAAGGGAATCGCGTCGCGCACGTTCGAGAGCCCGGTCACGTACGCGACGGTGCGCTCGAAGCCCAGACCGAAGCCGGCGTGCGGCACGGTGCCGTAGCGGCGCAGGTCCCGGTACCAGGCGTACGCTTCCTTGTGGATCTTCAGCTCGTCCATGCGCGCGTCGAGCACGGAAAGACGCTCCTCGCGCTGGCTGCCGCCGATGATCTCCCCGATGCCGGGCGCGAGCACGTCCATGGCGGCCACCGTGCGCCCGTCGTCGTTCGCGCGCATGTAGAACGCCTTGATGCCCTTCGGATAGTTCATCACGATCACGGGCTTCTTCGCGTGCTGCTCGGTGAGGTAGCGCTCGTGCTCGGACTGCAGGTCCATGCCCCACTTCACCGGGAACTCGAACTTCGCTTTGGCCCGCTCGAGAACCTGGATCGCCTCGTCGTAGCGCATGCGCACGAACTGCGAGTCGACGATGCCCTGGAGCTTCGCGATCACGCCTTTCTCGACGCGCTCCTCGAAAAAAGCCATGTCGTCGGGCCGCTCGCCAAGCAGGGATTTGAAGACGTATTTCAAAAGGGCTTCTGCGAGATCGGCATCCGCGCCGAGGTCGGCGAAGGCGATCTCGGGCTCGATCATCCAGAACTCGGCGAGGTGGCGGCTGGTGTTCGAGTTCTCCGCGCGGAAGGTCGGCCCGAAGGTGTAGACCCGCGAGAGCGCGAGGCAGTATGCCTCGACGTTGAGCTGCCCCGAGACGGTGAGGAAGGTCTCGCGGCCGAAGAAGTCCTTGCTGTAGTCGATGCGCCCCGCCTCGGTGCGCGGCAGGTTGGCGAGATCGAGCGTGGAGACGCGGAACAGCGCGCCGGCGCCCTCGGCGTCGGACGCGGTGATGATCGGCGTGTTGACCCAGAAGAAGCCCTGCTCGTGGAAGAAGCGGTGGATCGCCTGGGCGATCGTGTGGCGCACGCGCGTCACCGCGCCGATCACGTTGGTGCGCGGCCTCAGGTGCGCCACCTCGCGCAGGAACTCGAAGCTGTGCGGCTTCGGCTGGATCGGGTAGGAATCCGGATCGTCGACCCATCCGACCACGCGGATCGCGGCGGCCTGCATTTCGAAGGGCTGACCCTTGGCCGGGGAGGGGACGATGCTCCCGGTCGCCTCCACCGCGCAGCCCGCGGTCAGCCGCAGGACCTCGTCGGCGTAGTTCGGCAGCGTATTCGGCGCCACGACCTGGACCGGATGGAACGACGAGCCGTCGGACACGTTGACGAACGAGATCCCGGCCTTGGAATCGCGCCGCGTGCGCACCCAGCCGCGGATCGTGACCGGCGCGTCTTTCGGCGCGCGCCCGGAAAGCACCTCGGCGCAAGCGATAGCGGCTGCGAAAGTCATAATAGCGATGATAGTTCGCTTATCAGGCTGGGAAATAACCTTCTGTCGATTTGGTCTAGCCCAGGCTCACCGCAGGGTACGGCGGTTGCGTCCACCGTTCCAGGAGGCCGCAATGACCGACGACCGGCGCGCGTCGCGGCAAGACGACGACGAAAGAATCAATAGCGACGATGACGCCGATGTTGCACGCTGGGCCGAGACATTGTGTACGTCGCCGCAGGAAGTCGTCGCAGCGATAGCCGCTGTCGGTTGCGAGGTGCGCAGGGTGAAAGGGTATCTCTTCACGATGTTGGTTCGCCGGCAAAGAGGACGAAGTTGAAGAAGGGCCAAGGACCGCGCGCTGCTCCAGCCAGAGTGCTCTTCGTCTGCACCGGCAACATCTGCCGTTCGCCGACTGCCGAGGGCGTGCTGCGGCACCTGGCGAGGCGGGCGGGTGTCGAGCTCCACGTCGAGTCCGCGGGCATCGGCGACTGGCACGTCGGCCATCCGCCCGACGAGCGCGCGCAGCACCACGCCCGCGGGCGCGGCTATGACCTGAGCGCGCAGCGCGCGCGGCAGGTGACGCCGCGCGACTTCGGGGCGTTCGACCTCATCGTGGCGATGGACCGCGGCCACCTCAGCGCGCTGCAGGCGCAATGCCCGGGCGAGCATCGCGCGAAGCTGCGGCTCCTGGTACCCGGGCGCGACGTGCCCGACCCTTACTACGGCGGGGCAGAAGGCTTCGAACGCGTCCTCGACATGGTCGAGGACGCCTGCGCCGGGCTGCTGCGCGAACTGACCGGCGCTACTTCCTAGTCTCGACCTGCTGCAGCTCCTCTTCCTGCGAGGCCGGCTTCGGCCGCTCGCGTCGCGGCCGGCCGAGCTGCTGCGGCGCCTCCGCCGGAGCGGCGACCTGCGCCCTGCTGCGATCGGTCTCGATCATGACGAGGCCCGAGCTCTCGAGGAGCGCCTTCGAATCCATCCGTGGCTCTTCGCGCCGCACGGGTTCCTCGTGACGCACCACCGGCTCTTCGCGCTGCACCACGGGTTCTTCATGCCGCACTGGAGTCGGTTCTTGCCGAACAGGCTGCTCGGTGCGCACTTCCTCCGCGCGCAGCGCTTCCTCCAGCCGTTGCGCTTCGCGTCGCTGGTCTTCGCGGATCGCTTCATGGCGCGGCTGCTCGTGGCGCGGTTGCTGGCCGCCGGGCCCTCCGCCGCTCCCGCCGGCTCCGGCAGGCTGCTCGTCCCGGCGTGGCCGATCGCGGCGGTGCCGCCGGCCGCCGCGGCGTTGCTCCTCGCCTTCGCGAGGACCACCTTCGCGAGGACCGCCTTCGCGAGGCTGCTGGTCGGGGCGGGGCTGCGACTGCTGGGGCGGACGCTGCTGTTGCTGCGGATGCTGGCGCTGCTGATCCGGCCGGCGCTCGCCGCGCTCGCCGCGTTCGCCGCGCTCGCCCTGGCGCGGTTGGCCGTTGCGCCGCTGCTCGAGGCGGCCTTGCTGCTGGCGGTCGCGGTGCTCGTCGCGCCGCCCGTCGCGGCGGCCCTCGCGTCCCTCGCGCCCATCGCGCCGCTCGCCGCCGCCTTGCCGGTGATCGCGCCGCGGTTCACCGCGGCGCGGCTCTCCACCGCGTTGCTGCGGTTGTGTCTGCTGCGGGCGTTGCTGCGGTTGTGCTGCAGCAACCGTCGCCGGGGCAGGCTCCGCCGAATCCACCGGAGCGCGGAAGATGCTCAGAAAACGCGAGAAAAAACCCTCGCTGTGCGCGCTACCCGCCGTGACGCCCTGGTGAGCCGCCTGCTGCATAGTGGGTTGCAATGCGGGTTGCGGCGCGGGCACCGGCTCCCTCGGCGCGGGCGCATCGGGCACCACGGGGGCGGGCTGCGACGGGGTGATTCCCTTCACCACCGCCTCCTGGCGCTCGCGCTTGCCTTCCTCCTCCACGCCCGGGGCCTTCGGCTCCTCGGGCCGCTCGACCATCTCGTAGCTGGAGGGCACGTGCTCCATTTCGTTCAGCTCGTCGTGCCGCAGGCGCTGGACCTTGTAGTGCGGCGTCTCGAGGTGCGGGTTGGGGACCAGCACGATGTTGACCTTCAGGCGCCCCTCGAGCTTCTGGATCTCGCTGCGCTTCTCGTTCAGCAGGAACGAGGCCACGTCGACCGGCACCTGCGCGTGCACCGCGCCGGTATTCTCCTTCATCGCCTCCTCCTGCATGATGCGCAGGACGTGGAGCGCGGTGGACTCGGTGCCGCGGATGAAGCCGGTGCCGCTGCAGCGCGGGCAGTTGATGTGCGCGGTTTCCTCGAGCGAGGGCTGCAGGCGCTGGCGCGAGAGCTCCATCAGGCCGAAGCGCGAGATCTTGCCGATCTGCACCCGCGCCCGGTCGTAGCGCAGCGCCTCGCGCAGCCGGTTCTCGACCTCGCGCTGATTCTTCTGCGACTCCATGTCGATGAAATCGATGACGATGAGGCCCCCCAGGTCGCGCAGGCGAAGCTGGCGCGCAACCTCGTCGGCGGCCTCCACGTTGGTGCGGTAGGCGGTTTCCTCGATGTCCCCGCCGCGCGTCGCGCGCGCCGAGTTGACATCGATGGCCACGAGGGCTTCGGTATGGTCGATGACGATCGCGCCGCCGGCCGGCAACGCCACCTGGCGCGAGTAGGCGCTCTCGATCTGGTGCTCGATCTGGAAGCGCGAGAAGAGCGGCACGTCGTCGCGGTAGAACTTCACCTTGTTGACGTTGCCCGGCATCACCGTCTGCATGAACGCCTTGGCCTGCTCGAAGATCTCCTCGGTGTCGATCAGGATCTCGCCGATGTCGGGCTGGAAGTAATCCCGGATCGCGCGGATCACCAGGCTCGATTCGAGATAGATGAGGAACGGCTTCTTCGACTGGTCCCTGGAAGCGCCTTCGACCGCGCCCCAGAGCTGCATCAGGTAGTTCAGGTCCCAGGTCAGCTCTTCGACGCCACGGCCGATCGCCGCGGTGCGGGCGATGACGCTCATGCCGTCGGGGAGCTGGAGCTGGTCCAGAGTGTCGCGGAGCTCGTTCCGGTCCTCGCCCTCGACCCGGCGCGAGACCCCGCCGCCCCTCGGGTTGTTGGGCATCAGGACGAGATACCTTCCCGCCAGGGAAATGAACGTCGTAAGCGCGGCGCCCTTGGTTCCGCGCTCGTCCTTCTCGACCTGGACGATGATCTCCTGGCCCTCGCGCAACGCGTCCTGGATGCGGGCGCGGCCTACGTCGACGCCTTCCTTGAAATAGCTGCGGGCGACTTCCTTGAAGGGCAGGAACCCGTGCCGCTCCTCGCCGTAGTCGACGAAAGCGGCCTCGAGGCTGGGCTCGATCCGGGTGATGATTCCTTTATAGATGTTGCTCTTGCGTTGTTCCCTCGAGGCGGACTCAATATCGAGGTCGACGAGCTTCTGCCCGTCGACGATCGCGACCCGCAGCTCTTCCTGCTGGGTCGCGTTGAACAGCATGCGCTTCACTTGTTGTTCTCCTGCGCGCGCAGGGGCCCCCATGCCTGGTCGGTCCGTGCTCTCCTGAAAGCTGAGGCGTCAAAAGAAGGAAAGGAGGGCGGCCATTAAGCTGCCGCGCGCGCTTCTAGTAGTATCGCTACTTCCGGTGAGCGAAATTAACCAGCGCTTCAGGTCCGGCTATGGCCGAACAGGGGGCGTGTGGCAGGCGCAACGTCGTTCATCGCGCGCCGGGCAAATCGACCCGCTGCGCGCCTGGTTCACCTGTGCCCCGCAACTCGAAGCAACCCCGAGATAGTACGGATAATGAATGACTTGAGCAAGGCTCGGGCAACGACGCTGCAGGTAGGGGACGATGCCGCGGCGCAGCGCATCGACAATTTCCTGTTCCGGCACCTGAAGGGCGTGCCCAAGAGCCACGTCTACCGGGTGCTCCGCAGCGGTCAGGTCAGGGTAAACAGCGGGCGCGTGAAGCCCGAGTACCGCTTGCAGGCGGGAGACCGGGTCCGCGTCCCGCCCATCCGGGTCTCGCAGGAAGAAAGGGCAAAAGCAAAGCCGGCGGAATTTCCGCTGGTGCACGAAGACGGGGCGCTCCTCGTGGTGGACAAGCCGGCGGGGGTGGCGGTGCACGGCGGTAGCGGCGTCAGCTACGGCGTAATCGAATCCCTCCGGGCGTCACGGCCGCAGGCCAAGTACCTGGAGCTGGCGCACCGGCTGGACCGCGACACCTCGGGACTTCTGATCGTGGCGCGAAAGCGCGGCGCGCTGGTCGAGCTCCACCGGATGCTGCGCGAAGGCGAGGTCGAGAAGGTTTATCTCGCCGTCGCGAAGGGTGCCTGGGAGGGCGGTCCGCGCGAGCTGCGCCAATCGCTCCATAAGTATGTGGACGCCAAAGGCGAGCGCCGGGTCGCGGTGCGGGAGGACGGCATGAAAGCCGTGACCCAGGTGCGGGTGCTGAAGAAGTCTCCCGAGTTCAGCCTTCTCGAAGTCAGGCTCCTGACAGGTCGAACCCACCAGATCCGCGTCCACCTCGCGCACGCCGGCCATCCGGTGCTCGGCGACGCCAAGTACGGCGACTTCGAGCTCAATCGCCGGCTGGAAAAGCAGGGCGTGCGGCGGCTTTTCCTCCATGCCAGCCGGCTCGGCTTCGTTCATCCTGTCACCCGGGAAAAGTTGGCGCTTCAGGCGCCCCTGCCAGCCGAGATCAAGCAGTTCGTCGACACGCACCTGGCATGAACCACGAAAACAGGGACAGACCACGTTTTTTCCGGCCCCCTGTGAAGGCGGCCGTGAGCCGAAGGCGAGTCGGGGGTTTGGTTTCAGGAAAAACGTGGTCTGTCCCTGATTTGGGGTTGGGATGAAATACGGGTTGATCGTGTTCGACTGGGATGGCACGGTCATCGACTCGCCGGGCGCGATCGTAGAGTGCATGCAGGAGGCGAGCCGCGACCTCGGCCTGCCGGTGCCGGAACCCGAGCGGGCGAGCCACGTCATCGGCCTCGGCTTGCAGGACGCGATGAAGATCGTGGCGCCGGGTCTCCCGGGCGAGCGCTACCCGGAATTCATCGCCGCCTACCGGCGCCATTTCCTCGCCCGGGAGGACACGATGCGCCTCTTCGCCGGGATGGAGCCGCTGTTACAGCGTCTTTCCAAGGAAAGAATTCTTTCGATCGCAACGGGCAAGAGCCGCAAGGGCCTGGAGCGCTCGCTCGAAGCGACCGGGGTGCGGCGGCTTTTTGCGGCTTCGCGCTGCGCCGACGAGACCACGCCCAAGCCGCACCCGGCGATGCTCCTCGAGCTGATGCAGGAGCTGGAGGCCGAGCCCGACGGCGTGCTGATGATCGGAGATACGTCGCACGACATGGAAATGGCGCGCGCCGCGGGAGTCGACGGTCTCGCCGTAACCTACGGCGCCCATCCTGAGCACCAGCTGCGCTCCTGCGGCCCGCGCGGCTGCGTCGCGAGCGTCGCCGCTCTCGACCGATGGCTGAGCAGGAATGGATGAGACGCAGCGGCTGATCTGCGCCTCGCAGGCGCTCGCCGACTCGGGGCGCGGGGTGCGCTTCGAGGTCGAATACTTCGGCGAGCGCGCGCCGGCGTTCGCGGTGCGCTACGCGGGCGAGGTGCACGCGTATCTCAACCGCTGCGCGCACGTCGCGATGGAGCTCGACTGGCAGGAAGGGGTATTTTTCGATTCCGACGGACGCGATTTGCTATGCTCGACTCACGGTGCGACGTACGACGCGCGCAGCGGCCGCTGCGTGGGCGGCCCGTGCAGCGGCAGGCCGCTGGTGAAGCTGCGGGTCGAGGAGCGCGACGGCCAGGTCTATTTCATGGGGTTCGGCGATGACTGACGGCAATGGGCAGTGGGAACGGGAAATCGTAGCGAGGCTCGCGACCGCGGCGCTGAAGGAGCAGCGGCGAGCGCGGCTCTGGGGCATCTTCTTCAAGCTGCTCACCTTCGCCTACGTCACGCTGATCCTCATCATGACGGTCGACTGGCAGGCGCGCACCGACCTCGCCGGCGGCAAGAAGCACACCGCGTTGGTCGAGCTGAACGGGGTCATCGCGCCCGGCGCGGACGCGAGCGCGGAAAGGATCATGACCGGGCTGCAGGCGGCGTTCAAGGACAAGAACACTCAGGGCGTGATCCTGCGCATCAACAGCCCCGGCGGCAGCCCGGTGCAGTCGCAGCTCATCTACGACGAGATGCGCAGGCTGCGCAAGAAGTACCCCGACACGCCGCTCTACGTCGTGGTCGAGGACATCTGCGCCTCGGGCGGCTACTTCGTCGCCTCAGGCGCCGACCGCATCTACGTGGCCAAGGCGAGCATCGTCGGCTCGATCGGCGTGCTGATGAACGGCTTCGGCTTCACCGGGCTCATGGACAAGCTCGGCGTCGAGCGCCGCCTCATCACCGCGGGCGAAAACAAGGGCATGCTCGATCCGTTCTCTCCGGTCGACCAGAAGGACGTGCAGCACGCCAAGGTCCTCATCAACGACGTGCACCAGCAGTTCATCAGCGCGGTGAAGGAGGGTCGCGGCAAGCGGCTCAAGGAATCGCCCGACATGTTCAGCGGCCTCATCTGGACCGGCGAGAAGAGCGTCGATCTCGGGCTGGCCGACGCGATCGGCAGCCTCGAGTCGGTGGCGCGCGACGTGGTGAAGGCCGAGGACATCGTCGACTTCACGCAGAAGGAGAACGTGGCCGAGCGGCTGGCGAAGCGCTTCGGCATGGGCGCGGCGAGCGCGGTCATGGAATTTGTCTTGCGCGCTTCGTCAGGTACGACGATCCACTAGTAGTTGTCTTGCGCGCCTCGTCAGCAACGACGATCCACTACGTCTCTTGCGCGCTTTGTCAGCAACTAGCATGGTTGCAGTAACACCAAAGCAGTAATCTCCGCTCCCGTCGTCAAGCCGGCTAGTCGGTCAGTGCCGTACACAGGGGAATCATGGGAGCGGTATCGCTCGAGCATGTCGCGCGGAAAGGTTCGCCGGTCAACGGCGACGCCTCGAAGAAGTGATCCCCTGGCGAGTCAAGAATTTTCTGTCGGACCAGTTTCCGCTCCTTTACCACTTCGTCGCCAATGTTGGCACCCGCGGGAACGGCGCCGAGCACTGGGACACACGGCTCGCGGAGACCTGGGATTCGGCGCAGTGGCATTGGCCATCCAAGAACGCGCTCATCGCGTCGCTGACCGAGCCTTCCGACGTCATTCTGGACCTCGGCTGCGGCAGCGGCGGCCTGCTGCGCGATCTTCAACGGCGCGGTTACCGCAGCTTGCACGGCTTGGAGATCTCCCGTTACGCGATCGGCCGTCTGCGTACGGAAGGATTCGAAATGCACTACGGCAAGCTGCCCTGGATTCCCTTGCCGGACGCGCAGTTCGACGTGGTCATCGCCTCTCAGGTCCTGGAGCACGTCATTCGCCGCCGCCGCTTCCTGGCTGAGATGGCGCGCGTGCTTAAACCGGGCGGGAGCGCGTTCATTTTCGTTCCGGACAACTGCCTTGGTCCCATCAGCGAGCCCGAGCACGTCATCAAGTACGACGCCGAAAGCCTGGCGCGATTCGTCAGCCGCCGGTTCACGCTTGTCGCGATGAAAAGCATGCACGACGCAAATCACGCGATGCC
>Ga0075436_100001431_pt1 | contig 16221 bp, 14 predicted proteins | sample RhiMethybrSRZTD5_FD_75303 | JGI IMG/M metagenome (GOLD analysis project Ga0075436, IMG submission 75303) | Populus rhizosphere microbial communities from Tennessee, USA - Rhizosphere MetaG P. TD hybrid SRZTD5 | ecosystem: Host-associated > Plants > Roots > Rhizosphere > Soil | place: USA...
CGCCGCTGCAGGTCGACGAGCAGGTTCAGGATCGCGGCCTGCACCGACACGTCGAGCGCCGACGTCGGCTCGTCGCAGAGCACCATCGCCGGGCTGCCGGCGAACGAGCGGGCGATCGCGACGCGCTGCTTGAGGCCGCCGGAGAGGGCCGACGGACGCACGTCCAGGTGGCGCGGCTCGAGCCGCACCGACCGGGCCAGGTCGTTCATCTGATGATCCTGCTGGTCGCGCCCGCGCACGCCCGCGAGCAGCTTCAGGGAGCGGCGCAGGATGGCCCGCACACTGTGGGTCGGGTTGAGCGCGTTGTCCGGGTTCTGGAACACCATCTGCAGGCGCCGGCGGGCCTCGCCCGGCCGCTTCCCGGCCGGCTTCGACACGTCCATCCCCTCGAACGAGAGCTCGCCCGAGGTGACGTCGATCAGACCGACGATGCACTTCGCGAACGAGGTCTTGCCGCTGCCGGACTCGCCGACGAGGCCGAACACCTCGCCCCGCTTGATCACGACGTCGACGCCGCCGACGGCGACCACCTCGGTGCCGGAGAACTTGTACGTCTTGACGAGATCGGACACCTGCAGCAACACCTCGTCGGGCACCGGCGCGGCGTCTTCCTGGGTGGCGGCCGCCATCGGCGGGATGTCCGGCACCTCCTCGTGGAAGAAGCAGCGGGCCATGTGACCGTCGCTCACCGGCATGAGCTCGGGCGGCGACTCGACGCAGCGGTCGCGCGCGATCGGGCAGCGGTCGGCGAACACGCAGCCCGGCATGTCGGCCCCGAGCGCCGGCAGCGAGCCCGGGATCGGGTCGAGCCGGTCGGTGTCCTTGCGCATGCCGAGGCGGGGCACGCACCGCAGCAGCGCGAGCGTGTAGGGATGCCGCGGGTCGCGGAAGACCTCGCGGGCGTTGCCCTGCTCGATCAGGCGGCCGGCGTAGAGCACGCCGACGCGCTCGCACATGCGCGCCACGATGCCGAGGTTGTGGCTGACGAAGAGGATCGACGTGTTGAACTGGTCGCGCAGGTTCTCGACCAGGTCGAGCACCTCGGCCTCCACCGTGGCGTCGAGCCCCGTCGTCGGCTCGTCCAGCACCAGCAGGTCGGGGTCAGTGGCGAGCGCCATCGCGAACATGATCCGCTGCTGCTGGCCGCCCGAGAGCTCGTGCGGATAGCGGCGCAGCACGCCGGCGGCATCGGAGATCTGCACGGTCGAGACCATGTGCGCCGACGCCTCGCGCGCCTCCTGCTTGTCCATGCCGCGGTGGAAGCGGAACACCTCGGCGATCTGGTCGCCGATCCGGATCGACGGGTTGAGCGCGGTGCCGGGATCCTGGTAGACCATCGCCATCCGGTCGCCGCGCCAGCGCCGCAGCGTGCGCTCGTCGGCCGCGAGCAGGTCGTCGCCGCCGAAGGTGATGCTGCCCGACTCGATCACGGCGTTCGGCGGCAGGTAGCGCATGAGCGACATCGCCACGGTCGTCTTGCCGCAGCCCGACTCGCCCACCAGGCCGTAGGCCTCGCCCGGCTTGATCGTGAACGAGACGTCGGTGAGCACCCGCAGGAGGCGCTGACGGCGGCGGTAGCTGACCGTGAGGCCGTCGATCTCGACCGCGCCCGTCTGCACCGGCGGCGCCGCGCTCACTCCTCCACCACCCGCTTCAGGCCGTCGGCGACCAGGTTCACGCCCACGACGAGCGTGGCCAGCGCTGCCGCCGGGAAGATCACCATCCACCACGCCACCTGCATGTAGGCGCGGCCGTTGGCGATCTGGAGCCCCCAGTCGGGCGACGGATCCTGCAGGCCGAGCCCGAGGAAGGCGATCGTCGTGGCCGCGAAGATCGCGTAGGCGAGGCGCACGGTGGCCTCGACCGTGATCGGCCCGGTGATGTTCGGCAGGATCTCCCACACCATGATGCGGATGCCGCGCTCGCCGCGCAGGCGGGCGGCCGCGACGTACTCGCGCTCGCGCTCGACCAGGACGGCGGAGCGCACCGTGCGCGCGATCAGCGGCGTGAAGATGATCCCGATGACGAGGATCATGTTGAGGGTGCTACGGCCGAGCGACGCCAGCACCAGCACGGCCATGACGATCAGGGGGAGAGCCAGGAAGGCGTCGACGATGCGGCTGACGACGTCGTCGACCCAGCCGCGGTAGAAGCCGGTGACGAGACCCACGGTCGTCCCGCCGAGGAGCCCGAGCGCGGTCGCGGCCGGCGCGATCACCAGCACGGTCGCTGCGCCGGCGAGCACCCGCGAGAAGACGTCGCGACCGAGGTTGTCGGTGCCGAACCAGTGTGCGCTGCTCGGCGCCTTGAGGGTGCCGGTCGGGTCGACCCCCAGCGGGTCGTGCGGCACGATGGCGCGCCAGAAGATCGCGTCGAAGACCCAGAAGATCAGGATCGCGGCGCCGACGATGAACGTCTTCGACCGGACGAGCGCACGGAAGAGCTCGCGCCGGCGGCGGCGACGGTCCGCGCGCACGTCGAGGACGGGCGCCGGCGGGGCCGGCGTGATCTCGAGGCCGCTGCCCTCGACGCTCGCCATCTAGGCGAGCCTCACGCGCGGGTTGAGGACGCCGTATGCCAGGTCGGCGATCAGGTTCGCGAAGCAGTAGATGATCGCGATCATCAGCACGCACGCCTCGAGCGTGGGCAGGTCGTGCCCGGTCGCGGACTCGAGGGTGAGCTGGCCGATGCCCGGATACGCGAAGAGGGTCTCGACGACGAGGAGGCCGCCGACCAGGTAGCCCACCTGCACGCTCACGACCGTGATCGTCGGGAGCATCGAGTTGCGCACGACGTGACGCGTGACGACGTGCCGGCGGGGCAGCCCCTTCAGGATCGCCGTCCGCGTGTAGTTCGCCTGGAGCGCGTCGACCGTGCCCGCGCGGGCCATGCGCGAGATGTAGCCGAAGAGGACGAACATGATGGGGATCGCGGGCAGGAGCAGCTGCCGGAACCAGTCGACCGGGTTCGTGCCCGGCACCTGCGACGAGGTCGGGAACCACCCGAGCTGCACGGCGAAGACGACGATCAGGATCACCCCGATGACGAACTCGGGCAGCGCGATGAACGAGAGTCCGATAATCGAGATGGCGCGGTCGGCGAGCTTCCCGTACTTCAGGGCGGCCACCACCCCCATGAAGATCGAGAACGGGACGACGAGCACCATGGCGAACGCGGCCAGGTAGAGCGAGTTCTTGAGCCGGCCCAGGACGAGCGGGCGCACCTCGACGTTCTGCACCGGCGAGGTGCCCCAGTCGCCCTTGACGAAGTCGGACGCCCAGTTCCAGTAGCGCACCGGCAGCGGCTTGTCGTTGCCGAGCGACTTGTCGAGCGCGTCCACCTGCTGCTGCGACGCGTACGGCCCGAGGATCGTGCGACCGACGTCGCCGGGCAGGAGCTGCGAGGCCGCGAAGACGACGAACGACACGATCACGAGCGTGATCACGGTCAACCCCAGGCGCTTCAGGATGTACCGGGTCATCGTCTGGCCGAAAGCCTACCGCCTCGGGGGCCGCCCGAACAGGCGCGGCCCCCGCTGGTCGGGCGGCTTACGACGAGAGCCACATAGCGCTCGCGTCGAGGTGGAAGGTCGGGCCGACGGCCAGGCCGTGAACGTTGCTTCGCGTCGCCCGCAGCTCCTTGATCCAGTAGGCGATCACGTCGGGCACCTCGGCCTGCTGGATCTTGGCGGCCTGGACGGCCAGCCCCTGGCGCTTCTGCTGGTCGACCTCGCCCTCGAACTGCTGGACGAGCTTGTCGAAGTTCGGGTCGCACCAGTGGGCCGAGTTCCATGCTCCCGAGTTCGAGAGCTTCGCGTTCGGCACCGAGCGGCACAGGTAGGCCGGGTCGATCGTCTGGCCGGCGGTGCCGCGGGCGCCCCAGTCGGTGATGCCGAACGGCACCTGCAGCCAGGGCTGATTCGCCTTGGTGCCGTAGAACGTGCCCTGGGGCTGGACATCGAGCTTCACGTTGATCCCGGCCGGCGCGACCATCTGCTTCACGAACTGCGCGTACTCGGGGATCTCCAGGAACTGCTCCGTCGTGAGCGTGACGTTCACGGTCTTGCCGCCGACGAGCGACTTGGCCTTGTTGATGTCCTGGACCCGCTGGGGCACCTGGTCGGTCGTGGGCGAGCCGGGGTAGATCGGCGCGAACGCGTGGTCGTTGCCGAGCTCCGCCTTGCCGTTGAAGAGGCCCGACACGAGCCCGGGCCGGTCGAGCGCGTAGGCGACTGCGAGGCGCAGGTTCTTGTCGTTGAACGGCGCCTGGTCGACCCGCATCTGGAGGGTGCGGTACTCGCTCGACGGCGTCTCCGAGACCGAGATGTTCGAGTCGGAGAAGAGCGCCTGCGAGCCCTGGTACGGCACCTGCGGGAAGACGTTGATCGTCCCGCCCTGGATCGCCAGCACGATCGGCGGGGTGTCCGTGTAGTACTTCACGTTCACGTTGTCGAGATAGGGCTTGCCCTTGTCCCAGTAGTGCGGGTTCTTGACGTACGTCGCACCCTGATCCTTCGAAAAGGTCTTCAGGATGAACGGCCCGGTGCCGATCCCGCCCTTGGTGAAGTCGCCGATCTGGTAGTTCTTCGGCAGGATCACCGAGTTGTAGTTGAAGGCCGAGACCAGGTACGGGAAGTCCGCGTAGGGCCGGTCGAGGTGGAACACGATCGTGTCGGCGCCTGTGCTCTCGACGTTGCCGCGGGAGAGCACGCCCGAGAACGCCGAGAGGGCGGCCGAGCCGATCTTGGGGTCGAGCATGCGGTCGAACGAGGTCACGATGTCGTCGTTCGTGAGCGCGCTGCCGTCCTGCCACTTGACGCCCTGGCGGATCGTGAACGTCCACGTGTCGGGCGTCGAGCCGGACACCCACTTCGTCGCCAGCTTCGGGATGAGCTTGTACTGCGGGTCGGGGAAGACGAGGTAGTCGCAGGCGAGCTGCGTCGTCATGATGGCGCCGGTGTTGAACATCGTCACCGGGTCGACGTCGGAGGCCGGCGAGGTGATGCCGAAGACGCCGGTGCCGCCCTTTTTGATCGCGCCGGCCGGCGTGGATCCGCCGGCGGACGTTCCCGAGGAGGCCGACGAGCCGCAGGCGGCGAGGATCGTGCCGAGCGCCGATGCCGAGACTCCGAGGACGCTCGCGCGGACGAGCACCTGCTGGCGCGTCATCCGCCCCGACTTCGCTTCCTCGTAGAGGTGGTATTCGAGATCCTTCACGAGCTGTACCTCACATTCGTTCTGGTTAACCCGGTTCGGCGCTCCGTCCAGGAACGGCCGATCGGGTGCATGCAAACCTCGCCTCGGCTACTCAGATGGCTCCCTCCCACGCGCCGGGCCCACGAGGCCCACTGGAAGCGCTGAACGTATCACGGTGTTCGGCCATAACTCAATGAGACGAAATCCGCTCGAGAAGAGTCAGCACGACTTCGTCGTCCCCCTGCCGGGCGGCCACCTGGACGGCCACCGGAAGCCCGGCCGAGCCCGCCTCGGCGCGCCGCGCCGCCTCTGCCACGGCGTCTCCGCCGGCGCGGTCTGACTCCTCGCCCGGCTCAACCCGCCCGGCGGGCGCGACGCCCGCCGGCATGCCGAGGAGGTTGTAGATGGACGTGTAGCTCTGGCCGGCGGCGACGTCGAGCGCGGCCCCGTGGGGCACCGCCGCGAGCGCGTGGGCAGGTCCGATCAGCGCGTCCAGGCCCTCCCGGTCGAGCATCTCCGCGAACCGCCGCCGGAGCCCGCCGATGCGCTCGGCCAGCCGGTCCAGCTCGTCCGGCCGGAGGGCGGCGCCGGCGGCCGCCGCGAGCGCGCGCCGCACCTCCGGCGTGGCCGGGTCGCCGCGCAGGATCCGGCGCAGGTTGCGGCCGCCGTCGGCGGCGAACACCGCGTCGAAGAGCGCGAGCGCCTCGGGAGCGTCCGCCAGCTCGGCGTCGACGACCTCGAACCCGTCGGCGGCGAGCCGCTCGGCGGTCTCGGCGACGGCGCGGCGGATCGCCGGCGCCGGGGCGAGCACGCCGTTCTCGCGCACGACGCCGATCCGGCGCAGCGGCCGGGGCGGCGACGGCGGGGCGGTGCCGACGTCGAGCACGGACACCACCAGCCGCAGGTCGCTGGCGGCGCGCGCGAGCACGCCGGGCCGGTTCCGGATCAGCACTTGACCGGCGAAGAGCTGGTCGTCGCGGCTGCCGGCGATGCTGAGCCGCCCCGGGCTCGGCGCCATGCCGTAGACGCCGCACCAGGCGGCGGGGATGCGGACGCTCCCGCCGATGTCGGTCCCGACGGCGACCGGGACGACGGCCGCAGCGACGAGCGCGGCCTCGCCGCCGCTCGACCCGCCCGGCGTGCGGTCCGCAGCCCACGGGTTGTCGGTGCGCCCGTACACCGGGTTGTCCGACTCCGCGTACCAGTTGAGCTGGGCGACGTTGCCCTTGCACAGGATGACCGCGCCCGCGCGCCGCAGCGCCCTGGCGACCGCGCCGTCCGAACGGCTGCGCGCCCCGGCCAGCCGCGGCACGCCGGCGCAGAAGGGCGTGCCCCGCACCCACAGGCTCTCCTTCACGCTCACCGGCACGCCCTCGAGCGGGCGGGTGGCCGGGCGGGCGTCGATGCGGCCGGCGGCGGCAGAGGCCTCGGCGTAGAGGGGCACGGCGACCGCGTTCAGCTCGGCTCCGCGCGTCTGCGCCCGGCCGACGGCCGCCTCGGCCAGCTCGGCCGCGGAGACCTCGCGCCGGCCGACGGCGGCCGCCAGCCTGCCCGCCGAGGCGGCGTCCATCTCATCGTCGGCGGCGGACGCCGGCCGCGAGGCGTACCCGATCACGGCGGCGATCCTACGCCCCGCTGGTAGTATCTGCAACACCTGTTGGCGATTCGGCACGTTGGAGGCAACACGTGTTCCGTAACGAGATGCCGCGGTTCGAGATCCTCTCCGAGGGGGCGCTCGAGACGGTCGAACGGGGCTGGCGGCGGCTGGTGTCCGAGATCGGGATCCAGTTCGACCATCCCCGCGCCCTCGACCTCTTCCGCGCCGCCGGCTGCGAGGTGGAGGACGCCCTGGTGCGGTTCGACCCGGACTTCCTGCTCGAGCAGGCGGCCAAGGCCCCGCCCGAGTTCGACATGCGCGCCCGCAACCCCGAGTACGACCTGCACATCGGCGGCGACTCCATGATCTTCGCCCCCACCCAGGGTCCGCCGTTCGTGCGCATGGGCGGCGTCCGCCGCGACGCGACGCTGGCCGACCTGCAGCGCTTCATCATGCTCACCCAGACGTTCCCCGAGCTCGACACGCCCGGCGGCGGCATCTGCGAGCCGAACGACACCGAGCTCGACTCGCGCCACCTGGCGATGAACATGTCGCTGATCCTGCTGTGCGACAAGGTGTTCGAGGGCGTCCCGATGTCCGAGGTGGCCGCGGCCGACTCCGTGCGGATGGGCGAGATCCTGTTCGGCGGCCGCGACGTGATCGAGGAGCGGCCGGTGATGTTCGCGAACGTGAACGTGAACTCGCCGCTGCGCTACGACGTCCGTATGCTCGAGGCGATGCTCGAGTTCTCGGCCGCCAACCAGGCCGTCATGGTGACGCCGTTCCTGCTGATGGGGGCGATGGCGCCGGTGTCGATCGGCGCCGCGCTGGCCCAGCAGACCGCCGAGGTGCTGGCCGGCGTGGCCCTGCTCCAGCTGGTGCGCCCTGGCGCGCCGGTCGTGATGGGCTCGTTCCTGTCCTCGACCGACATGAAGTCCGGCGCGCCCGCCTTCGGCACACCGGAATCGGCCATCGGCCTCTACGCGTCCGGCCAGATCGCCCGCCGGATCGGCCTGCCCTGGCGGGCCGGCGGCGGCACCCTCACCGCCAGCCCGGCCGTCGACGCGCAGGCCGGCTACGAGGCGCTGAACACGCTCATGTCCGCGTTCCTGGCCGGCGCGAACGTCGTCTGGCAGTCGGCGGGGTGGCTCGAGGGCGGGCTGGTCGCCTGCTTCGAGAAGTTCATGATGGACGTCGAGCTCCTGAAGCTGCTGCGCGCCCAGCTGGCCCCGACGGTGCTCGACGAGGACAGCCTGGCGTTCGGCGCCCACCTCGAGGTCGGCCCGGGCGGGCACTTCTTCGGCTGCGAGCACACGCTCGAGCACTTCCGCGACTGCTTCTACCGGCCGTTCCTCGCCACCACCGACAACTTCGACCGCTGGAGCGGCAAGGGCAGCCCGACGGCGGCGGTGCGGGCAGAGGCGCTGTGGCGCGAGGCGCTCGAGCGCTACCAGCCGCCGCCGCTCGACGATGCCGTGCGCGAGGAGCTCGAGGAGTTCGTCGAGCGCCGCACTCGCGAGCTGGGCGATGCGCCGCTCGACCTCGGCATCCCGCCCGAGGCGCCGCCGGCGGCGGCGTAGAGGGCGGGCCTGCCCTTATTGCCGCACGAACTCTAGAGACTCTGCAGCTTCGAGCGGCGTAGACTCAACCGTTAGACCGTCGTCGACTGACACCACCTGGCGGGCTGAGTGCCACGCACCCGCGAGGCGGACCGACGCGCCCACGGTCAGTGGCCAATCGGGCTGCGGCACGAGCCACCGTCGTCTCCGACCGCCAGCGAGACGCACCGTGACGACAACGAGCTCCGTGGGCTCAGACCAGGCGAACAGTTCGTTCGAGAGGGCCGCCGCGAACGAGGATGCCTCCGCATCGGCCCCTAAGGGCCTCACGACTTCGACTATTGCTGATTCAGACATCGCACATTTGACAATACACGCCAATCTACTAGTATCTCGAGCTGGCAAAAGTCAACCATAGAAGGAGGATTGACAAATGCTTGGCAAGGCAGTCGGGGCGACGACCGTCGCCCTCACCGCTGTTGCTCTCACGACTGGCGTGGCGTCCGCCCACCCCGTCCACTCCGTCGCCTCGCAGGCAGGAGCCACGCGACCGGGTCACGCCAAAGTGGCGAGAGGCATTACGACGTGTCACGGCTCCGAGACTTTGGTTTTTGATCCTGGGACGCAGGTGCAGGCGTACGGCAACGTTACGTGTTCGAAGGTTTCTAGCGGACACATGGAGATCTACCTGCAGAGGTTCATCGGATCCCGAAACGTCTGGCTCACCTACGACCAGGACAGTGCCACGGATCCCACACCCACCTACGTCTTCACGAACCACAGCTGCGGAAAGGGCGACGAGTGGCGCGCCATCGGGAGCTGGAACGCCGTCACGCCAGACGGGGTGATCGGTGATCACTTCTTCACGGTGGGACCGCACAACTGCTAGCCAGGCAGATCCTAGTTCTCACTGCCCACGTGATCTCGGGGTGGCTGGGTTTCAGCTGAACTCAGCCGCCCCGGAACTTCTCGACCGCCCTGCGCCTGAACTCAAAGGAACGGCTTGTCCGCGGTCCGCAGCGGCATCGAGGGTTTCCTCCGCCGCGCCCCACTTGAGACGAGCATCGAGGCCGCCATCGGCACGCAGCGGCCGGTCGGCGTCTCGGCTTCACGTCGGGCCTGCGCGGATCCCCGAGGACGTATCGCCGAGCAGTTGGGCGGGGCGCCCGCCCAGCGCCGCCGACAACTCGGCCGCCCCCGCGGCCACACCGGCCCCGATCTCGGCCAGCCGCGGCCGCATCCGAAACGACGGGCCGGACACGTTGATCGCCGCCACGATCCGGCCGGGGCCGTCGCGCACGGGGGCGGCGGCAGCCGTCAGCCCGGCGTCCATCTCCTCATGGGCGATCGCGTAGCCGCGGTCGCGGGCCTCGCCGATCGTCTTCGCGAGCTCGGCGACCGTCCGCGGGGTCGCCGGCGCGGACGCGACGAAGGGGCGGCCTTCGAACAGCGCCGCGAGCTCCGCGGGCGTGCGGTCGAGCAGCAGCGCCTTCCCGGCCGAGGTGCAGTACGCCGGCGTGTTGCGCCCGATCCAGTTGACGGCGCGCACGGCGTGGGGTGACTGCTCGGAGAGCACCGTCACCACCTCGCCGCCCTGGAGGACCGACAGGTGCGCGCCCTCGCCGAAGCGGGCGACGAGGTCGACGAGCAGCGGCCGGGCCGAGTCGAGCAGGCGCCGGCTGCCGGCGACGTGGGCCATCGCGTAGATGCGCCAGCCGAGCCGATAGGCGCGCGTGTCCGGATCGCGGTCGACCAGGCCATACTCGGCCAGGGTCGCGAGCGTGCGGGAGACCTGGGTCTTCTCGCGGCCCAGCATGCGGGCCACGCGGGTCACCCCCAGCCCGCCCTCGGCCGCGGCCTCGTCGCTCGCGAGCGTGAGGAGCGCCTCGACGCCGCGGCGGATGCTGGTCTCGCGCTCGGCCACCGTCCGGCAAACCTACCAGGCGAACCGTGAATAAGAGGGGTCTGACCCCGTTGATTCAGGCCAGCGCGCGCAGCACGGCGTCGACGAGCCCGCCGACGTCGTGCGGATCGGCCTCGACGGCCGGTTCGATGCCGTACTCGCGCAGGGTCGCGCTCGTCACCGGGCCGATCGACGCCGCCGCCAATCCGTGCAGGCCGCCGTCGCCCAGGGCCGCGGCCAGGTTCGTCACCGTCGATGACGACGTGAACGTCACCAGGTCGGCGCCGCGCACGGTGTCGGCCGCCACCGGCTCGGGCGCGGTGCGGTAGACGTGGACGACGTCGACGGCGGCGCCGCGCCCGCGCAGGCCGTCGGGCAGCATGTCGCGGGCGCCCTCCGCCGTCGCCACCAGCACGCGCTCGCCGGCGACGTCGCCGAGGGCGGCGAGCAGCGACTCCGAGACGGCCTCCTGCGGCACCACGTCGGCCACGATCCCGCGGCCGCGCAGCGCCGAGACGGTCGCGGGGCCGATCGCGGCCACGCGCACGCCGTGGAGCGCCCGCACGTCGCCGGGCAGGAGCAGCTCGACGCCGTTCGCACTCGTCAGGCAGACCACGTCGTAGGCGGCGAGGTCGGGCGGGTCGAAGGGAAGCGGCTCGATCCGGATCGCCGGGGCCTGGACGACGTCGGCGCCGAGCGCCTCGAGCCGGGCGGCGAGGCCGCTCGCCTGCGCGCGTGCCCGGGTGACCACCACCCGCTTGCCGTGCAGCGGCCGCCGCTCGTACCAGGCCAGCTGCCCGTGCAGCGCGGCGACGGCGCCGACGAGCGTGATCGCCGGCGGCCGCATCCCCTCGGCCGCCCGGGCGATCCCCGAGAGCGGCGCGACGACGGTGCGCTGGGCCGGGCGGGTGCCGTTCGAGATCACCGCGGCCGGCGTGTCGGGGCTCATGCCGTGCTCGATCAGGCGCTGGGCGTTCGCGGTCAGCGCGCCGACGCCCATCAGGAACACGAGCGTTCCCGGCGTGGCCGCGAGCGACGCCCAGTCGAGGTCGCTGTCCGGCTTGGTCGGGTCCTCGTGCCCGGTGACGAACGTGACCTGGGCGGCGCTGCCCCGCTGTGTCACCGGGATGCCGGCGTAGGCCGGGACGGCGTAGGCGGACGAGATCCCGGGGACGACCTCGAAGGCGATCCCGGCCTCGACGAGCGCGAGCGCCTCCTCGCCGCCGCGGCCGAAGACGAACGGGTCGCCGCCCTTGAGCCGCACGACGGTCTCGCGCGTCCGGCCCAGCTCGACGAGGCGCGCGTTGATGACGTCCTGGGTCATCGCGTGGTCGCCCGGCTGCTTGCCGACGTAGATGCGCTCCGCCGACGCGGGCGCCAGAGCGATGATGCGGGGGTCGGCCAGGCGGTCGTAGACGAGCACGTCGGCCGCCTCGAGCAGCTCGCGCCCGCGCAGCGTGAGCAGGCCGGGGTCGCCGGGCCCGGCGCCGACGAGGTAGACGGTCACGGCGCCACCCAGGTGCGCAGCTCGAACCCGTCGGGCCCGTCCCAGGCGTAGGCGGCCACCGGCACGCTGCAGCCGCCGCCGACGCTCCGGGCGAAGTCCCGCTCGGCCTCGACGGCCCGCCGGGTGGGGGCGTGGTCGAGGGCCGAGACGAGCCCCTCCTCGCCCTCGCGCACCTGCACTGCGATCGCGCCCTGGCCCGCCTCGGGCACGAACACCTCGGGGTCGAGCAGGAAGGCGATCCGCTCCGCCAGGCCCAGCCGGCGCAGGCCGGCGGCGGCCAGCACGATGGCGTCGGCCTCGCCTGCGTCGAGCTTGCGCAGGCGGGTGTCGACGTTCCCACGCAGCGGCACCACTTCGACGCCCGGACGCAGCTCTCGCAGCCGGGCGCTGCGTCGTGCGGACGACGTGCCGACCCGGGCGCCGTCGGGGATCTCGTCGAGGCTCGCGAACGGGCCGCACACGGCGTCGCGGGGGTCGTCCCGCTCGAGCAGCGCGGCGACCACGAGCCCCGGCGGCATCTCGCCGGTCATGTCCTTGGCGCTGTGCACGGCCGCGTCGACCTCGCCCTCGAGCAGCGCCCGCTCGATCTCGCGCGTGAACACGCCGCGGCCGTCGCCGATCTGGTCGAAGCGACGGGTGCGGTCGCGGTCGCCGGCCGTGGCGATCGGGACGATCTCGGCGTCGTCCAGCGCGTCCGCCACCAGCTGGGCCTGTGCGATCGCGAGCGTGCTTCCCCGCGTGCCCAGCCGGATCATTCCGGGGCAGCCGGCCCAGCGGCGAGCCCGAAGAGCTCGGTGACGGCATCCGCGTAGGGGCCCGACCGGTCGGCGGCGGCCAGCTCCTTCAGGCGCACCGTCGGCTCGTGCAGCAGCTTGTTCAGCATCGTGCGCGTGACGGCCTCGAGCCGCTGCCGGTCGGCCGGCGACAGGGTGTCCCAGCGCGGCTCCATCCGCCGCAGCTCCTCGGCCCGGATGCGCTCGGCGTGGTCGCGCAGCGACGTGATCGCGGGGACGACGCGGAGCGCCGCCATCCAGTCGCGGAACTCGGCGGCCTGCTCGGCCACGATGGCGCGTGCGCGGCCGCTCTCGCCCCGGCGCAGCTCGAGCGTGCGCCGCACCGCGGTCTCGAGGCCGTCGAGGTCGACGATCGTCGTGCCCTCCACCGCGGCGGCGGCCGGATCGACGTCGCGGGGGACGGCCAGGTCGATCAGCATCCGCCTGCGCCCCGGAGTGAGGTCGGCGGCGGTGATGACGAAGCCGGGCGCGGCCGTCGAGCTGACGACCACATCCGCCTCGTCGGCCGCCCGGGCCAGATCGTCCCAGGCAATCGCCCTGCCGCCGAATCGGGCGGCGAGCGCGGCGGCCCGGCCGGAGTCGCGGTTTGCCACCGCCAGGCGCGCGGCTCCGCGGGCGGTCAGGTTGGCGGCCACCAGCTCGGCCACGCGGCCGGCGCCGACAATCAGCACGGAGGCGCCCTCGATGCCGCCCAGCCGCTCGCTCGCGACCTCCGCGGCGACGGACGCCACCGACGCGCCGCCGGCCCCGATCGCGGTCTCGTGGCGGACGCGCTTGCCCGCTTCGAGGGCGACGTGGAAGAGGCGGTTCGAGACCGGGCCGGTCGAGCCCCACTCGAAGGCGCTCGCATAGGCGTCGCGGATCTGGGCGAGGATCTGTGCCTCGCCGGGGACGAGCGAGTCGAGCCCGGCGGCGACGGAGAAGAGGTGCTCGGCGGCGTCGGCCCCCGCCCGGACGTAGAGCATCGGCTCGAGCCGCTCGCGCTCGTGGCCCGAGAGCTCGGCCAGCCGTTCGACGGCCGCATCGCGCAGCGCGTCGGGGTCGGCGCCGACGAGGTAGAGCTCGCACCGGTTGCAGGTGGCGAGGCCGACCGCCTCCGCCACGGGCTCGGCGGAGAGGACGTGGTCGACCAGATCGCGGCCGTGGTCGTGCGCCGCCAGCCGCTCGCGCACCCGCAGCGGGGCGCTCTTGTGGTTCGTCCCCACCAGCACCAGGTTGAGCGCAACGGCCTCAGCCATCGGCCTTCGCCTCCAGGAGGCCGGCGATCTCGTCCAGCTCCCGCTCCAGCCGGCCCAGCTTCGAGTTCAGGATCACGACGTAGGCGAGCGTGACGATCCAGGCCAGCGCGTACACGGCGGCGACGTAGTGGACGTAGGTCTCGCGGATCATCGCGTCCCCTCTGCCAGGCGCCGCAGACGCGTGACCTGCTCGTCGAGGCGCTTGCCGCGCAGCTCGACCAGGTACATCGCGACCGCCAGGCTGAGCATCGCGGCGAGCGCCATCAGGAACGTGAAGAGCATGCTCCCGTCCATGTTCGCACCGTGGTCGGTGAACGTGATCGGGTGGATCACGTCCTGGCCCAGGTGCACCGCCAGCACCGAGACGGGGATCAGGCCGACCCCGAGCAGGGCGTAGACGGCGGAGTAGCGCGCCCGCTTCTCGCCCGGGTCGACCGAGAACCGGAGCATGAAGTAGGCGCAGTAGAACAGGAAGATGATCAGGAAGGTGTTCAGCTCGGTGCTGCCCCAGTACCACCACGTCCCCCACGACACCTTGGCCCAGAACGACCCCGTGACGAGCGTCAGCGTCCCGAAGATCACGCCGAGGTGCATTGGCACGTAGCTGCGCAGGTCGAGGGTCATGTCACCGGTCCACAGGTACCGCGCCGCGTTCAGCGCGCCCCAGGCGAACAGGGCGTACGTCGTCATCGCGATGGGGACGTGGAAGTAGAAGATGCGCTGCGAGAAGCCCTGGTCGGCGTCGTTCGGCACGTAGAAGAAGATCAGGCCGAGCGCGACGGGCATCAGAACAGCCGCCACCAGGGCCGCGCAGGTTGCACGGTCGAGGCGGGCGGCGGCGGTCGTATTCACTAATCCTCCACCACGAACTCGAAGAGCCCCCACCCGAAGAGCACGAAGACCGTATCATAGAGAGCCAGATATCCCAGCCGTTCAAGCGTGTGTAAACCGCTTGTTTGCGGGGAAATCGTTCCGGTCGTCGCGCTCACGGCGCCCAGCACGAGCGGGATGGCAAATGGCAGGAACAGGACGGGCAGGAGCACCTCGCGGGCCCGCCCGGCCGACGCCAGCCCGGCCACCAGCGATCCGAGCGCCGCGATGCCGATGTCGGCGAGCAGCGCCGCGGCGATGAGCACGCCGTAGTCCGGCGCCGGCCCGTCCTGCAGGAAGAAGAGCCAGAAGGCCGGCAGCGCCACCACCTGCACGGCGACGAGGAAGACGAACGTCGAGCACGACCGGGCCAGCCAGATCAGGGCGCGGTCGACCGGCGCCGCCAGCAGGCCGTCCCAGATCGCGTGCTCCCGCTCCCGGGCGAACGTGCGCGCCAGCGCCAGCATGGCCGTGAAGACGATCGCCACCCACAGGAGGCCAGTCGCGGCCCGGGTGCCGCCGGCGGTGCGGCCACCGCCCAGGCCGAAGCGGAACAGCACGAACGAGGCGACGACGAACGTCACCATCGCGAGCACGACCTCGCTCCCGCGCAGCTCGAGCACGAGGTCCTTGCGCACGAGCGCGACGAACGCGCGCCGGTTCACGCCGCCACCCGCCCCGCCCGGATCGGCATCTCGCTCGTCGCCAGGCCCTCGAACCAGGCCGGCTCGTGGGTCGAGACGATCACCGTGCGGCCCGGTTCGGCGAGCACCTCGCGCAGCAGCTCGCGGCCGTCGGCGTCCAGGCCCGCCGTGGGCTCGTCGAGCAGGAGCAGCGAGGGCCCGTGCAGGCAGGCGCGGGCGAGCGCGAGCCGCTGCGACATCCCGCGCGAGAACTCCGAGACGGGATCGCGGCCGCGATCGTCGAGGCCGACCCGGTCGAGCGCCGGGCCGATCTGGTCGGCGGACACCCCGTAGAGAGCGGCGTACAGCTCGAGGTTCTCGCGGGCGGTCAGCCCGGGATAGGTCAGCGGCCCGTGGGCGACGTAGCCGATGCCCGGCCGCGCCCTGTCGGCCGCGCGCGGCAGCTCGTGTCCGCGCACGCTGACCGCACCCTCGCTCGGCCGGAGCACGGTCGCGAGCACGCGCAGGAGCGTCGTCTTGCCGGCGCCGTTCGGCCCCGTGACGAGGACGAACTCGCCCTCGGCCACGTGCAGGTCGACACCGGCCAGGGCGGCCCGCTCGCCAAAGCGGCGCACGAGGCCGTCACAGAGGACCGCAGTCTCAAGCGACGGCATCGGCCAGCACCCCGGCCAGGAAGACGAGCGCGATCACGCCGTTCATGGTCAGGAATGCCATGTCCACGCGGGACAGGTCGTCCGCGCTCACGATCGAATTCTCGTAGGCGAGGAGGGCGGCCACCACCGCCACGCCGAGGTAGTACAGCGGCCCCAGGCCGAGCGCGATCCCGAGCCACACCAGCAGGACTACGGAGAGGAGGTGGAAGACGCGCGTGATCCGAAGCGCCGTGGCGACGCCGAAGCGGCGCGGGATCGAGT